>QLAH01000067.1_pt1 | contig 111692 bp, 100 predicted proteins | sample 4693081 | NCBI WGS metagenome assembly QLAH01 (sample SAMN09425401, study PRJNA476045) | Lake water metagenome, whole genome shotgun sequencing project.
GCCCCCCCCCCCAAAACCCCATATAGTTCCGTCACTGCGACGAAGAAGGGTGTGAGCAAAAGAAGAGCGAATACTCTCCCAATCAGTGATGGTCGTGTTTTGGGTGAAAGTGAACACATTGGTAGCACTTCCTAAACCAGTTTCTCCACCACCACTTTCCCCACAAGCCCAAAGCGTTCCATCTGTTTTTTGGGCTATTACAAATTGGTCTCCTGCACTTACTTTACTCCAAGTAGTGCCCGGTAGTACTTGTGCGGGTGACAGTCTCCCTGTGGTGGTACCATCACTAAGTTGTCCTTTGTTATTGTCACCCCACGCCCAAAGGCTACCGTTTTGTTTAAGGGCATAAGTAAAGTTAGAGCCTACAGTAACAAATATCCAATCGGTATCAGTACCAATTTGCGTAGGTGTGTTTCGATTAGTAGTGGTTCCATCGCCCAATTGCCCTCGATCATTTAATCCCCACGCCCAAAGCGTACCATCACTTTGTATCCCTAAACAGTGAAATCCACCCCCGCTATAGTGTGAAGCACTAGTTGCTTGAAGCCAGCATTGGGCTTGCATTAGCAAACTACTTGTTAAAAAAATAATTATGGCGTATTTTTTCATATTTACTTATAATTATAAAACTTCACTCTCTCTTTACTATATTATTTAGTAAAGAGAGAAGAAGTAATGTTTTTAATTATTTTTTAATTATTTTTTGAACGTCTCTTTGATTACCTTGTGTTATTACCGCTTGATAAATTCCTGTAGATAATTGAGTACCAAATAAGTGGTCTTTTATACTCTCTACTGAAAAATCGCCTTGTTCCACCAGCTTGCCTAATAAATCAAATATTTGCACCTTGATGGTAGTTTGTTCCGCTGTAATCACCTCAAATGTAATACTTTTTTCAAAGGTATTGGGTGATGCAATTACTTTACTATCCATACAATTATTAAACTAAACATTGTTAAAAGAACACAGATTTTTAAAATTATAGAAATTATAAAAATCTGTGTTCTAAAAAATTTATTATTATGATTGTTGGATTTTCAAACTGAAAACTGCGACTGAGACTGAAAACTCCCAAATAAACTACTGCTTCACCATCTTCAACACTTCATTCCCCATTTCCGATTCACATTGTATCAAATAGACCCCTTTGGCAAATGATGAAGTATTAATACTCACAAAATCCTCCGTAACCGTTGTTTTGAAAACCAATTGCCCGGTGCTGTTATAAACAGTAAGTTTTTTTACCCCATCATAAACAAAAGATAGTTGAGCTAGCTCGCCCACAGGGTTTTGTAACAGTTGTATGACTTTTTGCTCATGTGTTGGCACACTCAAATTACAAGGAATACCAATTTGAATAGGCGTAGTGCGGTTGGTAGTAGTGCCGTCACCCAATTGCCCAAAGTTATTACGACCCCAAGCCCACAATGTGCCTTGGTTATCAATGGCTAAGGTGTGCTCTCTACCGCATTTTACTTTAGCCCAGTTAGTAGAGGTACCTACTTGTGTCCAAACAGAAACGGTGGTAGTATTGCCTAAACCTAATTGACCACTTGAATTACCACCGCATGTCCAGAGTGTGCCATTGTTTTTTAGAGCCATAGAATGTCTACTAGTATCTTCCAAACTTAGCCAATCAGTAGCGGAGCCACTTTGTGTTAAAGTATAGTATTCCGCTTGTGTAGAACCAAGGCCTAAGTTTGCGATATTTCGACCCACTGCCCAAATAGACCCATCATTTTTTCTAAACAAAGAGCAAGCTCCTCCAGGTGTAGCTTGCAACCATTCTCCATTAGGGAGTTGTGGTAGCTGCATAGGAGTGCCTAAGCCTGCATCAGAACCTGTAGCAAGCCTACCTGAGCCCCCCCCGCCAAAACCCCAAATGGTGCCGTCACTTCGACGAAGAAGGGTGTGAGCAAAAGAAGAGCGAACGCTTTCCCAATCAGTGATGGTCGTATTTTGTGTGAAAGTAGAAACTTCGGTAGCACTTCCTAAACCAGTTTCTGCACTATTGCCCTGTCCACAAGCCCAAAGCGTTCCATCTGTTTTTTGAGCGACTACAAATTGGTCGCCTGCACTTACTTTTATCCAAGTGGTTCCAGGCAGTACTTGTGCGGGCGACAACCGTCCTACGGTAGTACCATCACTCAGTTGTCCTTTGTTATTGTCACCCCACGCCCAAAGACTACCGTCTTGTTTGAGGGCATAGGTAGAGTTGGTACCAACAGTAACAAATATCCAATCGGTATCAGTACCAATTTGAGTGGGTGTGTTTCGATTGATGGTGGTTCCATCGCCCAATTGCCCTTGATCATTTAATCCCCATGCCCATAGTGTACCATCACTTTGAATACCTAAACAGTGAAGTCCACCTCCACTAGACTGTGAACCACTGGTTACTTGAAGCCAGCATTGGGCTTGCATTAGCAAACTACTTGTTAAAAAAATAATTAAGGTGAATTTTTTCATATTTACTTATAATTATAAAACTTCACTCTCTCTTTACTAAATAATATAGTAAAGAGAGAAGAAGGAATGTTTTTAATTATTTTTTAATTATTTTTTGAACGTCTCTTTGATTACCTTGTGTTATTACCGCTTGATAAACTCCTGTTGCCAGTTTTGTGCCAAATTTTTGCTCTCTAAAGTTTTCAAACGAGTATTCACCATCAAAATCTTCAAAATCATAGTGTCATATATTTAATTATAGCTACTATTTTCCTTTTTTCTGAATGAATCTGTCTTTTAATCAGCCACTTGGCTAAAATAAACAAATTAAACTATAAAAGTAAGATTTAAGCTAGTTTTTTTACCAAAAATAGGATTACTAAAAAAAGACATCTATTCATTTTTCAAAATATGTAATAATACGTACCTTGCCCAGCAGTTTGAAACCGTTTATAAGGCACTTACACATGGCAAAGATTAAAGTACTTCATATCATCAAATCGTTGGGGCGTGGCGGAGCAGAAATGCTTTTACCGGAAACCTTGAAAAAGCACAACCAAGAGGCGTTTGAATTTCATTATATCTACTTTTTGCCTTGGAAAGACCAAATGGTACACGCTATAGAAGAAGCGGGTGGAAAAGTAACTTGTTTTGCGGCTAAAAATAATTTGCTTTTGTTGTTACAATACAAAAAAATCATTCGCTATTGTAGGGAAAATCAAATTCAATTGATTCATGCTCATTTGCCTTGGGCAGGATTTGTAAGCCGTTTGGTGCATTCATTGACCAAGATTCCGGTGCTTTATACGGAACACAATATGCAGGAACGCTACCATTTTTTGACCAAAACCATCAATAAATTGACCTTTAATCGTCAATCACTTGGAATTGGTGTTTCAGATGATGTGTCTCATTCCATTCAAAAAAATATACATCCTACTATTCCGGTACAAACGGTTTTAAATGGGGTAAATACGGATAGTTTTCAACGAAAAGGTTCGTTTGCTGATTCATCCATACGGAAACAATTTGGCATTCCTTCGGATGCTTTTGTAGTGGGAACCGTAGCGGTTTTTCGTTTTCAAAAACGACTCGATTTGTGGTTGGAAATCATGAAAAAAGCGATTGAACAAGACGCAAACATCTATGGAATCATAGTAGGTGCCGGACCCTTACAATCGGAAATCGAACAAAAATATGCGGCTTTGGGTTTAGAAGGAAAAGTATTTTTTGCCGGATTGCAAACCGAAGTCAAACCTTATTATGAGGCAATGGACACGTTTATGATGTGCTCTTCTTTTGAAGGATTACCCATTGCGTTGCTGGAAGCCATGAGTATGGAATGTGCAATAGTCACCACTGATGCCGGAGGAATTAAGGAAGTGATTCGAAACGAACAAGACGGAGTAGTAGTAGGAGTGGAAGAATGGGCACAATTATCGGCTCATTTGATTGCTTTAAAAAATCAACCGAGTCGATTGGTTACCTTGCAAAAAGCGGCACGATTAAGAGCCAACGCCTCTTTCAGCATGGATGCCATGATCAAAACCTTAGAGCAGTTGTATCAACACTACCATCAGTCATGAACATCAGAAAAGCACATACCACCGATATTCCCGCCATAGTTGATTTACTGAAAAGTAGTTTAGGAGAATCGCTGTTAAAGAAAACGTCAGCCATTTGGCATTTTAAACATGAAGACAATCCTTTTGGGACTTCTTATGTTTTGGTAGCCGAGGAAAATGGTCAGTTTATAGGTGTTCGAGCTTTTATGTCATGGAAATGGCAACTCGGAGACAAGGTTTGGCAAGCCTATCGAGCGGTAGACACTGCCACACATCCCGAACATCAAGGAAGAGGGATTTTTAAGAAATTAACGTTACAAGCCTTGGAGGAAGTGGGAGAGCATAAGGATTGTTTTATTTTTAATACTCCCAATGAAAAGAGTCGACCCGGTTATTTAAAAATGGGTTGGGAGGCCATTGGAAAGATTAAGTTGGCCTTAGTGCCGGCTTTGTTGTATCGAATGAGGTATGTTTTTTCTTCTATTTCCCACTATCAAGTAGAGCTTTCGGATACAGATTTAGATGCACTTTGTGTGGCTCACAATGAGCGATTGATAGTAAAAGGCGGATTGTTTACCCCTAAATCGGCGGCTTATTTAAAGTGGCGATATGCCATTAATCCGATGCAATCCTATACGGTATTAACAGGGAAAAATTGGTATGTAGCGTTATATGTCAAAAAACATCGTTATTTTAGCGAATTGCGATTGGCAGAGGTTATTGGAGCAAATGATGCCAAAGCCCGAAAAGAAATCAGACGAGTAGTTTCTCGATTTGCTGCCCAAAACGGTTGTTTATTGATGAGTACAACAGAAAAAGAATTGTTTCGATTTTCATTTTACGGAGCTTTTGGTCCGATTTTAACCTGTAGGGATTTAACGGAGCAGCATATAATAGTGCAACAAGCACAAAAAGATAATGGTTGGCAATATGCCATGGGTGATTTAGAATTATTTTAAGCATGGATAGTTTAGTGATTTTTTTGGTCATTGTTTTGGCAACACAAGTGTTGTTGAACAGTCTTGCCCGAAAACATGCTTTTTTGGATAAAAAGCTATTGAATTATCTTTTCTTTTATCATTTGTTATTCTTTTTGGTCTATTATACCTATACGCTCTTTAATCCTTCGGATTCCCGACAATATTTTTTTGTAGCCAGTCAAATTGGGAATGATTGGCCGGAATTATTTGAATCGGGTACCAATTTTATTAATTTTTTAGCTTCTCCTTTTGTACAAGCCGGGTTGTCATATGAATCATTGATGTTGATTTTTGCATGGTTTGGCTACATAGGGTTTGTGTATGCCTATTTATTCATGCGGGAAAACATCCCCATAGATGTAAAAGTGTTTGGGCGATTTGATTTGTTGACGTTGATATTATTTTTCCCTAACATGCATTTTTGGACCGTTTCTTTGGGAAAAGGTTCTGTTATTTTTATGGGGCTGATGATTTTTACGTATGCGGTAAAAAAACCAACCGGGAGATGGTTTTTACTCTTGTTGGGAGGATTTTTTGTGTATATGGTTCGTCCACATGTCATGTTGTTTATGCTGGTTGCTGTCATGGTTGGACTTTGGTTTGGAAGAGACCGCATTAGTACGGCATTAAAAGTAGTGATTGCCATCGCGTCGATAGGTTTTTTGGCAGCAGCCAGTAATTCCATTTTGGCTGTGGCGAAATTGGAAAATTCTGAAAATGTGATTACTGATTTTGAAGCATTTGCCGATGCTCGTTCACAAGGTTTGTCCGAAAGTGCCGGTTCAGGGGTGGCGATGAGCAATTATCCGTTGCCTTTAAAATTGTTTACGTTTTGGTTTCGACCCTTATTTGTGGATTCTCCGGGAGTTTTGGGATTGTTTAGCTCAGCAGAAAATTTTCTCTATTTGTTATTATTCTTCAAAATTCTAAACAAACGGTTTTTACGGTTTTTCAGAAAATCCGTTTATATGGTCAAGATGTCGGCTATTGCTTTTTTATTGACCTCCTTTGCGATGACCTTTGTGATGTCGAATTTAGGGATTATTATGCGGCAAAAATCGATGGTAATGTATTTCGCTTTTTTTGTGATTTATTACTTTTTAGCACAAGAGGAATATAACCGGCAACAACTTGTACAAGCAACACTAGAAGAAGCATCCTCATGAGCGGAAAATTAGTCATATCGCTTGATTTTGAATTGGTGTGGGGTATTTTTGATCATATCGATTTACCGCAAAAACAGGCCTATTTTGAAAACACCTTGTCGGTTATTCCCGAAATGTTGAAGTGTTTTGAACAGCATCAAATGGAGGTAACATGGGCAACGGTTGGGATGTTATTCAATCGGAATTGGGAGGAATGGTTGGCAAATCGTCCGGAAAACCTTCCATCCTACCAAAACAAAAAGTTAGATGCTTATGCCTTTGGATTGGCTCATCAAGATTCCGGATTTGACCGTTATTTTTTTGCTCCAGATTTGATACAACGCATCTTGCAAACCCCTGGTCAGGAATTGGCTACCCATACCTATTCTCATTATTATTGCTTAGAAAATGGGCAAACGGATGTTCAGTTTGCCGATGATTTGGATTTGGCTGTAAAAATGGCTAAACAAGTGGGCGTTGCATTACAATCATTGGTTTTTCCTCGTAACCAATGGAATGAGGAATATTTAACCTTATGTGCTGAGCGAGGAATAACACAGTTGCGTTCTAATCCGGCAGTTTGGTATTGGCAAGATACAGCCAGTGCTTCCTTAGCCACTAAGTTATTTCGTACGGGAGATGCTTATTTGCCGCTGGGTGCAAAATCCTATACTTCTTCAGCTGTAATATCTTCTATGGTAACTGCTCAACCGGCGAGTCGTTTTTTACGCCCCCATCATTCCGTTTCTTTATTGAATCAATTACGATTATCTCGCATCAAAAATGAAATGTTGCTCGCTGCGAAAAAAGGTGAAATGTATCATTTATGGTGGCATCCGCATAATTTTGGGGACTATCCCAAGCAATCGATGGAGGCGTTGATGGAAATAGCCAAATGGTATGTTCATTTGCACCAAAAGTACGGTTTCGAATCGGTGACGATGGCTACACTCCCTCAAAAAATATAAACGTTGACCTTTGTTTCCCACATATTTCCTAAGCGATTCGCCGTTTGGAATTTTCCACCGGAATCTTTTGGATTTCGTTTCACGTTGTTTGTTTGGCATTTTATTTTTGTGCTATTCGCATGGCAGGAACGCGTTGCAAGAGGACATTCTGATGCTCATCATTATTGGAGTTTAGATTTTGATATTACCGGTAAAGATTGGTTTGACTTTTTTTCTTACGGAACTGATTTTGTAGTGTGGTTAAATTATCCTTTTATTCAGCTAGGCCTCTCTTTTTTGGGTGGTTTTTTACTTTATGGATTGTTGGGATATATAGCGATTTGGCAATTTTTAAAGTGGTCTTTTCAATTGTTAAATGAGATAAATTTTAAAGGGAAGTCCATCTTGTTTTTGCTACTTTTTTTATGGCCTAATTTGCATTATTGGACAGCTGTTTTAGGCAAGGAACCCTTGATTTTTTGGAGTTTGGTGCAAGTGTTTGGTGTGCTTTGTTTTCAAATAAAATACACCTCCATTACTTTTGTTATTGCTTGTTTATTGTTGATAGTCATACGACCACATGTGGCTATTTTGGTAATGGGAGCTTTTGGAGTCAGTTTTCTTTTGTTTGGAAAAGCCACTTTATTTACTAAATTGAAATGGTCCACTTTTGGACTTTCCATAGCGGTAGTACTGGGCTATATGGTTTTGCAATTATCCCATATACGGCGTTTGGATTGGGATAGAATTATGCGTTTTAATCGCGGTTCTGTTTTATCGTTTGAACGTTCGAATAGTTATGTGCCGATGGAGGACTATACTTTTTTTTACAAATTATTTTCTTTTTATTTCCGACCATTACCACTGGAAGTCAATACCTTAAAAGGTTGGATAGTAGGGCTGGAGAACATGTTTTTTCTTTTTTTAGTGATTTTTTTCGGGTATTTAATTATTCGTTTTTTTCGGGAAATTAAAAAGAAAGCTGTTCCTTTGTGGTGGAGTTCTGCTCTTTTATTTGGGTTGTTCTCCGGCTGTATATATGTGTTCCGTTATGCCAATTTCGGGATATTTATGCGAACCAAGATGATGTATGCACCTTTTATTGTTGTAGCCATCTTTTGGTTTGGAATCAAATTATTAAGTAGAACAAGACGTGAAAACCAAGAAACCTAAATTAGTTCGAATCACAACCGTGCCCTTGTCGTTAGACAAATTATTAGAAGGGCAATTGAAGTTTATGCAACAGCATTATGAGGTGATTGCGGTATCTTCAGAAAAAGAATATTTGGAAAGAGTTGGAGCAAGGGAAGGCGTTTCGACTTTTCATTTGGAAATGACTCGGAAGATAACTCCTTTCAAAGATATAGTAGCGGTTTTACAATTGGTATGGTTTCTATTGAAGGTAAGGCCAACAATTGTACATTCGCATACTCCCAAAGCAGGAATAGTTGGCATGTTAGCGGCTTTTATTGCAAGGGTTCCAAATCGTTTTCATACGGTGGCCGGTTTACCTTTATTGGAAGAAACCGGTTCAAAACGAAAAGTGCTCGACTTTGTTGAGAAATTGACTTACACTTTCGCAACCAAAGTATATCCAAATTCAAAAGGGTTGTATGAAATAATACTTAAAAATAACTATGCCAAATCCAAGAAATTGAAGGTTTTAGCCAATGGTAGCAGCAATGGTATAAATACCTCTTTTTTTAGTAAAGAACATTTTTCATTTGCTGAAAAAGAAGCTCTTAAAACACGATACGGTATTGAAGACCAAGATTTTGTGTTTGTGTTTGTTGGAAGATTAGTTACGGATAAAGGTATCAATGAAATGGTAGCTGCTTTTCGAAAATTAAAAATCAATCATCCGAATGCCAAGTTGATTTTGGTTGGACCATTAGAGTCTGATTTAGATCCACTAATGCCACAGACCTTGGAGGCAATCGAAAATGTAAAGCAAATCATTTCGGTTGGTTATCAACAAGATGTTCGCTTATTTTTCTCCATTTCCCATTGTTTGGTCTTTCCGAGTTACAGAGAAGGATTTCCAAATGTAGTCATGCAAGCAGGAGCGATGGAATTACCTTCGATTGTTTCAAATATCAATGGTTGTAATGAAATTATCATTCCAAAAGAAAATGGAATTATCATTCCGGTCAAGGATGAAAAATTACTTTTAGACGCTATGTCTGATATTATGGAGAAGCAAGAATTATATTGTCATTTACAATCCAATTCCAGAAAAATGATTGTTAATCGATTTGAACAGCAGGTGGTATGGCAAGCCTTATTAAAAGAATATCAAACAATAAATTAATCTTAACAATTCCAATTATTCATCAATTGTGATTTGAATTTACTTTTGCTTACCTTTGCCTCTCGATTAAAGTTTATCCTAATCAATGTATAAAAATTTTATAAAAGGATTTTTAGATTTTACGGCGGCCTTTATAGGATTAATTCTTCTTTCTCCCCTTTTTATTTTAATCACGCTTTTTCTTTATTTTGCCAATCAAGGACAACCTTTTTTTATTCAAGCGAGGCCTGGTAAGAATGGGGCAATATTTCATATCGTGAAGTTTAAAACCATGAATGATAAAAAGGATAAGGATGGAACATTATTACCTGATGCTGATCGGTTAACCACAATTGGTGCTTTGGTTAGAAAAACTTCCTTGGATGAAATTCCACAGTTATTGAATGTGTTAAAAGGCGACATGAGTTTAATTGGTCCTCGGCCTTTATTGACGCATTATTTGCATTTGTATAATGACTTTCAAAACCGACGACATGAGGTGAAACCCGGTATTACCGGTTGGGCTCAAGTGAATGGGAGAAATGCCATCTCATGGGATAAAAAGTTTGAATTGGATGTTTGGTATGTTGATCATTTGAGTTTTGGTTTAGACCTTAAAATATTGTTTAAGACAGTATTAAAAGTAGTAAAAAAAGAAGGTATTAACGCGGCTGATGCAGCTACAATTGAACCTTTCAATGGCAACTAAGATTATTATTTTTGGAGCGAGTGGTCATGGAAAAGTGATTGCTGATTTATTGCAAATGGGGCAACAAGAAGTGGTAACCTTTTTAGATGATAATCCTAAAGTTGCCACACTGTTAGGAATTCCGGTATATCATTCTTCTGAATTTAAACAAATGAATGATTTTCATATGCTTATTGGAGTGGGTAACAATTTAATCAGAAAAAAGATTTCGACGTTATTCAAGGTTAAATTTGCAATTGGTATTCATCCAACTGTTGTCATTTCATCTCATCATTCCATAGGAGAGGGAAGTGTTGTAATGGCAGGAGTTTTGATAAATCCAGATGCAATAATCGGAAAGCATTGCATTTTAAACACCGGTTGTATTGTTGAGCATGATTGTACGATAGAGGATTATGTTCATATTTCACCGGGAGTATCATTGGCCGGAAACGTCTCGGTAGGAGAGGGAACGCATATAGGAATAGGTTCTTCTGTTATTCAAGGTATAAAAATAGGAAAGTGGGTTACTATTGGTGCGGGTTCCGTTGTTATTCGAGATGTGCCGGATTATGCAGTTGTAGTAGGAAATCCAGGTAAAATAATTAAATATCATTCGAGCGATGAATAAATCAAAAATATGGTTGTCCTCCCCACATATGGGAGGCAATGAGCAAAAATATGTACAAGAGGCTTTTGATACGAATTGGGTGGCTCCATTAGGACCAAATGTTTCCGGTTTTGAACAAGATTTAGAAAGCTATTTAGGAGGTCAGCATCATGTAGCAGCGTTAAGCTCCGGAACGGCGGCTTTGCATTTGGGATTGATTTTGTTGGACGTTCAGCCCGGAGATGAGGTAATTTGTCAAAGCATGACATTCTCTGCTTCGGCAAATCCGATTGCTTATTTGGGTGCTACGCCTGTTTTTGTGGATAGTGAACCTGAGACGTGGAATATTTGTCCGGTTGCTTTGGAAGAGGCCATTATTGACCGAATTTCTAAAGGAAAAAAGCCAAAGGCGATTATAGCTGTACATTTATACGGTATGCCTTTTAAAGTGAATGAAGTAATGGCTGTTGCCGAAAAATATGACATTCCGGTATTGGAAGATAGTGCTGAAGCATTAGGCAGCACTTTTGAAGGAAAAAATTGTGGCACATTCGGACAATTGGCAGCCCTTTCCTTTAATGGAAATAAAATCATCACCACATCCGGTGGGGGTGCCTTGGTTTCTTCGCAAAAAGAACATAAAGACAAGGCTGTATTTTTAGCCACACAAGCAAGAGATGCTGCACCACATTATCAACACAGTGAAATTGGATACAATTATCGCTTAAGTAATATTTGTGCCGGAATTGGTAGAGGACAAATGGAAGTGTTGGACAAGCACATTGCCTTACGACGAAAGATGCATGAATTTTATGTAGATTTATTTAAAGATGTTGAGGGTGTGACTGTTTTTAGTGAACCTAGTTCTGAGTATTTTTCTAATCATTGGTTATCGTGTATTGTTATTGATCCGAAAGCAACAAAGGGAATTACTAGAGAAACTCTACGATTAGCAATGGAGAAAGAAAACATAGAGTGTCGACCATTATGGAAACCTATGCATCTTCAACCAGTTTTTGAACAATTTCCGTATTATGGTGAAAAAGTGGCAGAAAACCTTTTTGAGAATGGACTTTGTTTGCCTTCAGGTTCAAATTTACATGTTACTGATTGTGAGCGAATAACAGCAGTAGTTCAAACACTTTTTGTTTTTTAAGATTTTCTTAAGATTTTCAAAAAAATGTTTTATTTTTACGTATTGTTAAATTAACAAGAAAAAATATTTTGAAAGATAAAAGTAATTTTGTCAGTGAGTTATTAAGTTATTTTAATAATTTACGGCTTAGACTCAACCTTAAAAATCTTGGTTACTTACCAAGATGGGTTGTTCTTTTGCTTGATCTTTCTTTTGTTGTGTTTTCTGGGATTGTGACTTTTATTCTTCTTAGTGGAATTAAATTTCATTATATCCGAATGGAGAATATGCTAATTGCTATTCCCATTTATGTACTAGTAAATGTTTTTTTCTTTTGGCTATTTAGAACATACTCCGGAATTATAAGGCATTCTTCTTATATTGATGCTTTAAAATTATTTTTTTCACAGTTTTCTGTGATGGGGTTTTTTGTAGTATTCAATTTTATATTTGTAATAACCGGAAAAGAAAAAATGTTTTTAAACACCGGTATCTTTATTCAAGCTGTACTCTCTTTTAGTTTTTTATTTTTCTATAGGGTTGTAGTAAAACAGGTCTTTGAAAAATATTTTACAGTTGCACATGAGGGTCCAAAGATTAAGGCTTTAATATATGGTACTGATGCTAATGCTATTGCAGTAGCAAATGCCTTAAAATCTGAAGTACCACAACGATTTAGGCTGATTGGATTCATTGATAAACGAAATCAAAATAACACTAAAAGGATTTTAGATTTACCTATTTTAGAATTTAAACGAAAAATTCCAGTATTGATGCGATTGAATAAAGCAGAGGCTTTAATCATTGCGGATAAAAGTTTAAGTAAAGAAGAGCGATCTCAAATTGTTGATGAATGTATAGAATACAATTACAAAGTATTGACGATTCCGTTGGTTACCGATTGGGAAAACGAAAAAGAAATTTCAAAAAACATTAAGAATTTTGAAATTCAGGATTTGTTGGAGCGAAAACCCATTGTTTTGGACACACAAGCTATTTCAGAACAGTTAAAAGGAAAAACGGTAATGATAACCGGTGCGGCCGGGTCAATTGGCAGTGAGATAGTGCGACAAGTGTTGAGTTTTGAACCTCATTCTATTGTTCTTTTAGATCAGGCGGAGACGCCATTGCATCATTTGTCTTTGGAAATTGCTTCAATGAATTGTCAATGTCCTGTTACATGTTTGGTTGGAGATATTCGTAATTTAGATTATCTAGAAAAGAAATTCATGTTGTATAAACCGGATGTTATCTATCATGCAGCTGCTTACAAGCACGTTCCTTTGATGGAGGAGAATCCTGCACAAGCCATCTATACCAATGTTATGGGAACTAAAAATGTAGCAGATTTGGCTCACAAATACAAAGCTGAACGTTTTGTGATGGTTTCAACAGATAAAGCTGTAAATCCTAGTAATGTTATGGGAGCCAGTAAACGTATAGCTGAGATGTATGTTCAATCGATGCATTTTAAGTACCAACATGCAAAAGAAAAAAATCATACCAAATATATTACTACGCGTTTTGGGAATGTATTGGGTTCTAACGGATCAGTAGTTCCTTTGTTTACCAAGCAAATTCAAGAAGGTGGTCCGATTACCATTACTCACCCTGAAATCATTCGGTATTTTATGACGATTCCAGAGGCTTGTCAATTGGTTTTGGAGGCCGGTGCAATGGGCAAAGGTGGAGAAATCTTTATTTTTGACATGGGTGAACCCGTAAAGATTATAGATTTAGCCAAAAAAATGATACGATTGGCCGGATTTACACCAGACAAAGATATTAAAATTAAGATTGTAGGTTTGCGACCCGGTGAAAAGTTATATGAAGAATTGTTAAATGATTCGGCCAAAAATTTGTCCACCCATCATGAAAAAATCATGATTGCCCAGGAGGTTTGTGAAGAGTTTGATATTATATCAGACGGGGTAGAAGATTTGATTATAACAGCTCATTTAAAACCCAATAACATGATTGTGTCTAAAATGAAAAAATTAGTTCCTGAATTCAAAAGTATGAACTCTATTTTTCAGGAATTAGATAGTTAAATTCTGAGATTATTATTTACTATATTTGCACCTAATCTTTAAACGCTCATGCTAAAAATTCGATTTTTTATATATTTACTTTTTGTGTCTTTTGTATTTTCTTGTGTACCAAAAAAAGAAGTGGTCTATCTTCAAGAAATTAAAAATAATACCGGTGCTAAAACTAATTATGAGCCCCTTATTAAGGCTGATGATGTTTTGTTTATTCATGTTTCAACCTTAGATCCAAAAGCTGCTGAACCTTTTAATATTGGTCAAAATGAAGGAGGTGTTGCTGCAAATGCTATGCAATTGCAACGAAACACTTATTTGGTAAATAATGAAGGTTTTATTCAATTTCCTGTTTTAGGTGATTTAAAAGTAAGTGGTTTAAAAAGAAATGAAGTAATCGGTTTATTGCGAAAAAAGATTGCTGAGTTTGTAAAAGATCCGGTTATTAACCTTCGAATTATGAATTATAAAATTTCTGTCACAGGTGAAGTAAACAATCCGGGAACCTATACGATAAGCAGTGAAAGAATTACCATATTTGAGGCACTAGCTATGGCAGGTGATATGACTTTGTTCGGTAAAAGAGAAAATGTTTTAATCATTCGTGAAAATCAGGGTGAAAAAATTACTGCACGATTGGATATCACTAATCCTAATGTTATCAATTCCCCTTATTACTATCTTACACAAAATGATGTAGTTTATGTAGAACCGAATAAAAGAAAAATTAATTCGACAGCAATTGGACCGAATATTTTGGCGGGTATTTCCATTTTAGGATTTGCACTAACTACTATTATTTTATTAACCAAATAACACATGCAACAGTTTTTATCTTCGACTGAATCTGAGGACTCAAAAGTAAATATAACGGAGCAATTTTACCGTTATCTTAAAAACTGGAAGTGGTTTTTATTAAGTTTGTTGTTATCATTAACGTGTGCTTATATTTATTTGCGTTATCAACTTCCTCAATATGGTTTAACCACAACGGTATTGATTAAAGATGACAAAAAAGGGGCAGCATCTGAAATAGATGCATTTAGTGATTTAGGGATTCTTGGTGTTAAGAAAAGCAATTTGGAAAATGAAATAGAAATGTTTAATTCCAGAAGACTAACACAAAACACAGTTAAAGAGTTAAAATTTAATGTATCTTACTTTGCAGAAGGTAGAATTTTGACACCGGAACTTTATGATGATTCCCCAATTGAGCTTGTTTTTGAAAATGATTCTGATGCTTTTAACAGTAAAGGTGAATTCCGATTTAAGTATATAAAAGACAATGTGTTTGAAATTGCATTTAATGAAAACGGAATATATTCTGAGCAAAATTTTGACAATTTTTTTGATTCGCCAATAGGAAGAGTGGCTATTAAAAAAAATGGTAAACAACCAAAATTCAACAATGCAATTATTATAAAAATCAGTCCGATTTTAAGTTCTGCCATCCGTTATAAAAATAAGCTAAACGTTAAACCATTGGGTGAAAAAACAACGATAATAGAGTTATCAGTTGTTGATCCGGTTGAAAACAAAGGGATAGATTATTTGAATAATTTAGTTTTTCAATTTAATGAAGATGCTCTTAATGACAAGAACTTGGTTGCTAAAAACACACAAGACTTTATTAATGAGCGTTTGAATATCATAACGGGAGAATTAGATACAGTTGAACGCAGTGCAGAGCGATTTAAAAAGGAAAATAGGTTAACCGATTTAGTTACAGATGCCGGTTTAAATTTAACTACTAATTCAGAATATGAAAAAGCCATAGTTAAAAATGGTAAAGATTTGAAAGTAGTAGAATTTATGCTTTCGTCTTTAAAAAATATTGGTTATGATCAGACTATTCCTGAAAATATTATCCCATCAGAAAATGCTTCCTCTGCCATGATAAATCAATATAATACATTGGTTTTATCCAGAAACAATCTTCTAAAAAGCACTTCGCCTAATCACCCCAATGTTTTAAGTTTTAACCAACAAATTGTTGAATTAAAAAGTACCATTCAACAAAGTTTAAAAAACTTACAGAGTTCGCTCAACATAGAAAAGAAACAGTTGCTGTATCAAGAGTCAAAGTTTAGTGGGAAGGTTTCAAAAGTGCCAACTTTAGACAGAAAATACAGAAATATTGAACGACAACAAAATATTAAAGAAGCTTTATACCTCTATTTACGTCAAAAACAAGAGGAAACGGCAATTTCTTTGGCCGTGACATCACCCAAAGCAAAAATTATTGATTCTGCTTATTCTTTAGGAGTTGTATCTCCCAATAAAAAGAACATATATTTGATTGCATTAGTAGTAGGATTATTGATTCCTTTTTTAATTATATATGTAAGTCAATTGTTGGATACAAAAATTCATTCCAGAACAGATTTAGAGAAGCAATTGAATTTACCTTTTTTAGGAGATATACCGCTATCTGAGACCAGCGATGAAATTATGACTTCTGAAAGTCGTTCCAGTACGGCAGAATCCTTTAGGATTTTATTGACCAACTTAGATTTTATGTTGGCTTCAACCGCTCAAGACAAAGCCAAAACAATATTTATAACTTCTACAATACCGAAAGAAGGTAAAACCTTTGTAGCGGTTAATATAGCCAGTACGTTATCTTTATATGGTAAAAAAGTGTTGCTAATTGGAATGGATTTAAGACATCCAAAAATCATGGAATATATCAAAATCAAATCTAATGTTGGTTTGAGTAATTATTTGTCTAATGATAAGTTGTCTATCAAAGATATTGTATATAAACAAGATGGGCATAAAGATTTTTGGGTAATGCCATCCGGAGTTATTCCTCCTAATCCTGCGGAATTGCTAAACAATCCAAAAGTAGCAGTACTTTTTGAGCAATTAAAGGCTGAATATGATTATATTGTGGTAGATACAGCTCCGGTAAGTTTGGTAACTGACACTTTATTAGTAAGTAAATTTGCCGATGTATTTGTCTATGTTGTTCGTGCCAATTATTTGAAGAAACATTCTTTAGTTATTCCAAAATCATTGCATAAAGAAAAGAAATTACCAAACATGGCCATGATTCTAAACGGTACTGATCCAAATAAAACGTATGGTTATGGCTATGGTTACGGCTATGGCTATGGTTACGGTTATGGCTATGGTTATGGGGCTGATAAAGTTGAAGAAACTTTACCTTGGTATAAAAAAATATTAAACAGAAAATCTAAATAATTGATTTTGTTGAATGGCTTCTTTTAAAGGAGCCATTTCTTTTAGCATAACTTTTTGTTGAAATGCTCCTAAGTGTTTTTGATGATGTAAATCAGAACCTACAAAATCTATCATTTTTTGTTTGAGTAACTTTTCAGCTGTTTTTAAAACAGGTAACCCATAATAACCAACAACAGATAATAAGTTCAATTGAAACAAGCACCCAGATTTTTTTAGTGTTGTATAAAAGTCAAATCGGTTATGAAGAAATAAATAGCGTTCAGGATGGGCAAGCATTGGAGTGTATCCGGCAATTTGAATTTCATAAATAATTTCCAAGATATTAATTGGAGGATTCAAATATGACATTTCTACTAACAGATAGTTGTCTTTTAGCGTAAGCAGTTGTTCATTTTTCAAAATTTCTAAAAATTGCCTGTCAAGCATATATTCTGCGGCAGCTTTAAACGGAATATTGCTTTTATCTATTGCAACTTGTACTTCCTTTTCTCCTTTTTGAATAATAATGTTATTATTTTTCCAAACAGGAGGCATCACGTGTGGTGTTGTAATGAATTGACTGAAACCAATTTTGTTTAATTCATTTATTAGATTGATACTATCTTCTATCGTTTTTGCACCATCATCAATCCCCGGAATCAGATGAGAATGAATATCAACAAAATTAGAAGGAATCAAATCGGATAAATAAGATTTTTTGCTGTAGAAAGTAAACAAAATTTTAGAATTTAAAGTATTGACATAAAAAAACCCCTTTCAAAGGGGTTATTATTTTAAGCTTTTTGTTGTTTTGATTTAAAATAGTATACTGAAAAAAGAATTCCAGCAATAGCCAGCCAAATTAATTTTCCATCAATAGGAGCTGCCGGTGTATCATCACCTTCCAAACCACCACCACCATCGTCATCACCAGGTTGAGCAAACATGACGAAATCGGATAGCAATACAAAGGCAATTAGGTAAAATTGATAAAATCTTTTCATAGTATTCAATAAGTAAGTCGCAAAGATAGAAATGATTTTCAAAATTTAAAGTAAATTCTATAAAAATTTATAAATTTAAATTAGAAATAAACTGTAAGTCATTTATTTACTCCATTTCTGAAGTAAAGAACAATTTAACCGTTGGAAACTTACTTTGTGTCATTTGAATGGTAAATTCAGAATCGGCTAAAAAAACCAATTGACCATATTTATCATGAGCCAAAAATTTTTGTTTAATTCTTCTGAATTCAGCAAATTCTTCATTTTTCGGATTTTCGGGTTTAACCCAACATGCTTTGTGAGCCGGAAAATTTTCATAGGTACATTTTGCACCATATTCGTGTTCCAAACGGTATTGAATTACTTCATATTGAAGAGCTCCAACGGTTCCAATTACTTTTCGGTTGTTCATTTCTAATGTAAACAACTGAGCCACACCTTCATCCATCAATTGGTCAATTCCTTTTTCCAATTGTTTTGATTTCATGGGGTCAGCATTGTTGATGTATCTGAAATGTTCCGGTGAAAAACTTGGAATTCCTCTAAAATTCATTATTTCTCCTTCTGTTAGGGTGTCGCCAATTTTAAAATTTCCGGTATCATGTAAACCCACAATGTCTCCGGGATAGGATATGTCAACAATTTCTTTTTTCTCCGCAAAAAAAGCATTCGGACTCGAAAATTTTAAGCTTTTGTTTAAGCGAACATGTGAATAAGGTTTATTGCGTTCAAATGTGCCTGAAACAATTTTGATAAACGCCAATCTATCACGGTGTTTTGGGTCCATATTGGCATGGATTTTAAATACAAATCCACTCATTTTTGTTTCGGTAGGTTCTACCATTCGTGTGTCGGAATGTTTTCCTCTTGGTGAGGGGGCAATTTCTATAAAACAATCTAACAGCTCTCTTACACCAAAATTATTTAAAGCAGAACCAAAAAATACCGGCTGTAAATGTCCTGCTAAATATTCTTCTTGAGAAAATGGAGGATATACTTCACTTATAAGTTCCAACTCCTCTCGCAGTTTATCAGCAGCTTTTTGGCCAATTATTTTTTCCAGTTCCGGATTATTGATATCGGAAAAAGCTATTGTATCTTCAATGTTTTTTCTACTATCACCGCTAAAGAGGTTGATGTTTTTCTCCCATAAATTATAAATTCCTTGAAAATCATATCCCATTCCAATAGGAAAACTCATCGGTGTAACTTTGAGTTGAAGCTTTTTTTCAACTTCATCCATCAAATCAAAAGCGTCTTTTCCTTCACGGTCCAATTTGTTGATAAAAACTATCATCGGAATGTTACGCATTCTACATACTTGCACTAATTTTTCCGTTTGCTCTTCCACTCCTTTTGCTACGTCAATAACTACAATTACACTGTCAACAGCCGTCAAGGTTCTAAAGGTATCTTCAGCAAAATCTTTGTGACCCGGAGTATCTAAAATGTTGATTTTTTTATCTTTATAATTGAATGCTAAAACAGAAGTTGCGACAGAAATTCCCCTTTGACGTTCAATTTCCATAAAATCGGAAGTGGCTCCTTTTTTGATTTTATTGTTTTTAACCGCACCGGCTTCTTGGATTGCTCCACCAAAAAGCAAAAGTTTTTCTGTTAAGGTAGTTTTACCCGCATCGGGGTGAGAAATAATACCAAAAGTTCTTCTTCGTTTAATTTCGTCTGTAAAATTCATATCCGTCTAAAAAGGTTTGCAAAAATAGTGTTTATTGCTTGAAAAAGAATAAACATTTTTCGTTAATAAATTTTTGTTAATAGTTGAGCGTATTCTTGTATAGTCTGTCTTAATTGTTAATTTTGTGAGTTGCATAAATAACAACAAAAACTAACTTTAAACCGTAGTCTTTTAAATTTTACAAAATGAAAATAAAATCTTTTTATGTTGCTTTTGCCTTATTGATTTTCGGATTAAATCTTGCTCAAACAAACAAACAAGTTCTCTTTACCATTGACGATCAGCCTTACTATACAGATGAGTTTATTAGGGTTTATAATAAAAATTTGGATTTGGTGAAAGATGAATCACAAAAGGATTTGGATCACTATTTTGAATTATTCATTGGATATAAATTAAAGATTAATAAGGCCAATAAATTAGGATTGCAACACAATACGCAATACCAAAATGAATTAAAATCATACAGAAGTCAATTGGCTAAAAATTATTTGACTGATTCAAAAGTGACCAAAGAATTATTGGAAGAAGGATATGCCAGATCGTTAAAAGAGGTAAAAGCGTCGCATTTGTTAATAACGCTTGAAGAGTCAGCTTCTCCGGAAGATACATTAAGGGTTTACAAACAAATCATGGAACTACGAAATAGAGTCATAAACGGTGAAGATTTTGGTGATTTAGCTATGAAATTTTCTCAAGATCCAAGTGCAAAAGAGAACAAAGGGGATTTGGGTTATTTTTCAGCTTTTAGAATGGTATATCCATTTGAAACAGCAGCTTTTACTACACCTAAGGGTGAAATTTCTCTTCCAGTAAGAACACGATTCGGTTATCATTTAGTTAAAGTGAATGATATTCGTGACAATAGAGGAGAAGTTACGGTTGCTCATATTATGTTAATGAATCCGGCAGACGATAATCCTGAAGAGATGGAAAAGAACAAAACAACCATCAACGAAATTTATACAAAAATTCAACAAGGAGAGGAATTTGAAGCATTAGCCAAACAGTTTTCACAAGATAAATCTTCTGCTTCAAAAGGAGGAGTTTTGAATCGATTTGGTTCAGGTCAATTGAGTTCCCAGGAATTTGAGGATACAGCTTTTGGTTTACAAAAACCTAACGATATTTCAAAACCTTTTCAAACACAATTCGGATGGCATATCATGAAATTAATTGAAAAGCATCCGGTTAAAACATTTGACGAAGCTAAAGGAGAGATGGAGAATAAAATTGGTCGAGATGAACGTTCGAGAAAAATTACAGAATCGTTAAATGAAAAATTAAGATCAAAATACAAAGTAAAACGAAATGATGTTTTATATGCTAAAATTAAAAAATTAGTAGACGATCGATATTACGCCTCCAATTGGGAGTTGCCTGAAAATATGAAGGACTACAATGCTGAATTATTAACTTTTGAAGACAAAAAAGTGCATGGAAGCTTGTTTTTAAATTATTTGAATGCTCAGCAAAAAAGCCCTAACCAACCCAAGCCAATGGCTAAATTGGTTGATTTTCACTATCAAAATTTTGTCGATTCGGAGTTAAATTTATATTACAATACTAATTTAGAAAAAGAATTTCCTGAATTTGCTGCTGTTATGGAGGAATATCGAGACGGTTTATTGCTATTTGATTTGATGGAAAAAGAGATTTGGGAAAAATCAAAAACGGATACTTTAGGAATAAAAGCATTTCATGAAGCAAACAAATTAAATTATATGTGGAAAAATCGATATGATGTTATGATTGTATCGACAACTAAGGCAGATGTAGCAAAAAAAGCACACAAATTATTGGCAAAAAACAAATCAATAGAAGAAATTAAGTCTGCATTAAATACAAAAGATATCATCAATGTTATGGCAACTACAGGAACTTTTGAAGAGGGTAGCGATGCATTGCCAAAAACGATTCCTCTGAAAAAAGGGCTTTCTGAATTTAAGCAAGAGGGCAATTATTTTTATATTGTAAAGGTGAATGACATAAAAGAAGCTGGGCCAAAAACACTTGAAGAATGTAAAGGTAGAGTGGTAAATGATTATCAACAATATTTAGAAGAAAATTGGGTTTCTAATTTGAAATCTGAATTTACGGTTAAAACGAATCCGGATGTTTTTGCAGCCGTAAAAAAACAAATTAAGCAGTAATGTTTCGATTGGGTGTAATGAGTTTTCTTCTGATAAGTTTGGCTTCGTGTTCCTATTTTACGCCCGAAGCTGAACCTGAAGCTATTGCACGAGTGGGAGAAGATTTTTTGTTTAAGTCAGATATAACAGAATTAGTTGCATCTGGGACCAGTAAAGAAGATAGCATTACAATTGTTCATAGTTTTATTGATCGATGGGCAACACAAAAGTTGTTGATTAAAGCAGCAGAAGTAAATATTAGTAAGGAACAACAAGTTTCGTTTAATCAATTAATCCAACAATATAAGGCTGATTTATATACAAAGGCGTATTTGGAAGAAATGGTTAAAAGGGAGGTCGATACTGTTGTGTCTAATGAAACTTTAAAAAAATATTATGCTGAAAACAAAGAAAATTTCAGAACCAGCGGTTCATTATTGAAGTTACGTTATATAGAATTACCTAAAGATCATCCTAAATTTGACTTAATTAAAAATAAATTTTTTGAAGGTCGGAAAACGGATAAAAGATTTTGGGAAACCTATCAATTGCAATTAAAAAGCTCTGCTTTAAATGATTCTGTTTGGGTTGAAATGAATCAAGTTTATCAAAAACTTCCATTTATTACCCCTGAAAACCGAGAGCGTTTTGTTTCGTCAGGAAAATCGATACAACAATCAGATTCATTAACCGTTTTTTTTGTAAAAATTGGACAGGTTATCGAAAAAAATGAAATTTGCCCTTTTGATTATATACGGCCAACGCTAAAAGAATTAATTATCAACCAACGAAAACTCGAATTAATAAAAAAAATCGAAAAAGAAATAGCAGAAGATGCTATAAAAAATAAAAAATATGAGATTTATAAATAAAACAACTATTACGTTTTTACTTTTAACTTTTGCAATTGTTTTTGGACAATCACAAGAAATCATTCCGGAAGCTCCGGTAAAAAAAGATACCACAAAAAGTTTTAACAAGAAAAAAGTTGACGGTGTAATTGCTACCATAGGCGATTATATTATATTGGATTCGGATATTGACATGGAATACATTGAGCTATCCAATCAAGGTGTATCGGTTAATGAAATATCCCGATGTGAATTATTAGGCAAATTGATGGAGGATCGCTTATATGCTCATCAGGCACTACAAGACAGTACTATTGTTGTAAAAGACACAGAAATCAATAATATGATGGAAGAACGTGTTGCCTATATTTTAGAGCAAACGGGTTCCTGGGAAAAATTATTAAAATTTTATAACCGAAAAAGTGAAGAAGAATTTCGTTCTTTCTTTTTTGATGTATTAAAACAAAATAAGCTTTCAACAGAAATGCGTAATAAAGTAGTTGAAAATGTTGAAATTACTCCTGAAGAGGTGCGTAATTTTTTCAAGAAAATACCAAATGAAGACTTACCTATATTTGGAGCTGAATTGGAATTATCTCAAATCGTTATAGAGCCAAAAGAGTCTCCGGAGGAAGTAAAAAAAGTGATTGATAAATTGAATGAAATCAGAAATGATATACTATTTAATGGTGCGAGTTTTAGGACAAGAGCTGTATTGTATTCCCAAGACCCGGGTTCAAGATCAAATGGGGGATATTATAAAATGAATCGAAAAACACCCTTTGTTAAAGAGTTCAAAGATGTAGCATTCAGTTTGAATGAGGGTGAAATTTCCAAACCCTTTCAAACAGAATTTGGTTATCATATTATTTTGGTTGAAAAAATCAGGGGACAAGAAATTGAATTGCGACATATATTGTTGACTCCAAAAATAACCGATGAAGCTTTAAAAGAAGCCAAAGAGAAAGCTAATTTGGTTAGACAACGTATCATTGACAAAGAAATTTCTTTTGCAGATGCCGCAAGAAGCATGTCAGATGAAAAAGAAACCCGCACAAATGGGGGGATTTTATTGAATCCGAAAACATTAGATGCCAAGTTTGAATTGACAAAAATGGACCCTGCATTATATGGTCAGGTGGTTAATTTAAAAGAAAACGAAGTGTCGATGCCTATTTTAGACGAAGATCAAAAAGGTACCAAAAAGTATAAATTGTTGATGGTAACAAATAGAATAGACTCTCACACCGCAGATTATGCTCGAGATTACACCAAAATTAAAGAATTGGCCCTTAGAGAAAAACAAATTGAGGCAATTGGAAAATGGTCTAATGAAAAAATCATGGAAACCTATGTCCGAATCAATGGTGAATATAGAAATTGTGTGTTCGCCAATAATTGGTTAAAAAAATAATTTTCGTTTTAATAAAATAAATATTCTTCTCATGTCTGATGTAGCTGCTATTCAATCTCTCGTTCATAAGCGAAATGAACTCAAAGCGGAAATTGCCAAAATTATTGTGGGTCAAGATGCTGTGGTAGACCAAATTCTGCTGAGTATTTTTTCGGGAGGGCATGCCTTATTGGTTGGTGTTCCCGGTTTGGCTAAAACCTTAATGGTAAATACCATTGCTCAAGCTTTAGGATTGGATTTTAAACGTATTCAATTCACACCTGATTTGATGCCATCCGATATTTTAGGAAGCGAAATTTTAGATGAAAACAGAACTTTTAAGTTTATCAAAGGACCCATTTTTTCCAATATTATTTTGGCGGATGAAATCAATAGAACGCCACCCAAAACGCAAGCGGCACTTTTAGAAGCCATGCAGGAAAGAGCAGTAACAATAGCTGGTCAAAACCATAAATTGAGTTTGCCTTATTTTGTTTTAGCTACTCAAAACCCAATTGAGCAAGAAGGAACATATCCTTTGCCGGAAGCTCAATTAGACCGTTTTATGTTTTCAATAAAGTTAGATTATCCTTCTTTTGCAGAAGAAGTACAAGTGGTAAAAAGCACTACTTCAGATGATAAACCCTCAATCAATCCATTGTTTACAGCTCAAGAGATTATTGATTTTCAACATTTAATCAGACGAATTCCGGTAGCCGATAATGTAATTGAATATGCAGTTACTTTGGTGTCAAAAACAAGACCAGACAATCCAATGTCTCCAGAATTAGTTAAGAATTATATTGATTGGGGTGCCGGTCCACGTGCTTCTCAAAACTTAATTTTAGCCGCTAAAGCCAATGCAGCTTTCAATGGAAAGTTTTCACCGGATAGTGAAGACGTTAAAGCTGTAGCTGAGGGAATTTTGCGTCACAGAGTCGTAAAAAATTATAAAGCCGATGCAGAAGGACTAAGCATTGAAAAAATAATCAGTCAATTAGTGTAGCCACCTTTTTTGTAAGATGCTGTCCATTTCTTTATCATAAAAGAATAAAAACATACTTCCCATCATATCTTGTTCTGTGTTAGAAGTGTTGTTGACCTCTAGCACTATTTCATAGTCTTGATTGGCAAATAGCCAAATGCCTTCTTCTGAAGAAAAATTTTCTATATTTTTGAGTCCAATGCTATTTTGATGATTGGTAATATTGCTCACAAAAATCGGTTGTTGAGTAGTCTTGTTAAAAAGCATAATTTTTGTGGCAAACGGATGCACATGAATGGCCGCTGCATGAAGCCGCAGACTATCTTTTATTTCCAATTGATGGTTGATGTTACTTCTGTATTTGTTTTTTCCTATCGGAATGACCCAATGTCCGGATAGTTTATTTCCTTTCCCGTCATCATAACTATGGTTTTTGGTTTCTACCGGAATGCAAAAATCAGTTCCGGGGTCAATCGGACTTTTATACGGGTCATATTGATCATACGGTAACATGATAAAAGCAGTTTTGCTCATTAATGGTTTAAGGTTTTGATTTTCATCGTAGGCAATAGTAACCTTATGTTTTACCTTATAGTATGCGTTTTTGATATTGTGATTTAAGGTTTGTGTGGTAACATACAACAAATCATTTCCTTTCATCGGCACACCAAAACCTTCCGGAAAAGTAAACGTTTCCATTCCATGCGAGAGAGAAGTTAATCTGGGATATTGTTTACCAATACGATTTTCTAAACCAAAATTTGAATAATATTTAGTGTCATTAATATCTACATTCATGTGACAAATAAAATCATTTGACATTTTCTCACCTGTTTTTGCGTTTTGTGCTTCTACTTTAAAACCGGTCATCCAAAGCAAGGTTGAGTCTTGAGAAAGCATCACATAGTTAGACGCTTTCGGTCCTTCCATCGATTTATAAATAGCATCAACAATAAAGGTAGGTGATAGCATTTTATACTCTTTTGTTTTATTTTCTACCAACCATTCATTATCTACTAAACCGGTTTTGTGCAATAATGTTGTTTTTACAATGGCTTTATGACGGTTTGAGAGCGAAAAATACCAAATTGTTCCCACAACAATAGAAAGGATAAGCAGAACAATTGAAAATTTGAATATCTTTGAATTTGCCATGATAAAATAATTTAAAATCAAAAATACATAATATCATAAGGAATACCACGATGGAAAAGGAAAAACGTATTTTCGGATTAGATATCATGCGAGCAGTAGCCATATTAATGGTGTTGAGTGCTCATGTTTTATTGATTTATCCTGCTTCAAATGGTTTTTTGTCTCAGATTTTTAGAGTTTTTGGTTATTTAGGAGTCGAATTGTTTTTTGTTTTAAGCGGATTTTTGATTGGAAAAATAGTATATAAAGTTTATGTGGAAGACGAATTTACTTTTCAAAAAGTAGTATGGTTTCTAAAGAGAAGATGGTTTCGCACTTTACCTAACTATTATCTGGTTTTGATAATCAATTTAATTATTAGCTTTTGGATTGGTTATACTGTTCCAAATGTGTGGGAATACTTTTTCTTTGTTCATAACTTTGCCTTTTGCATGCCTCCCTTTTTTACAGAATCTTGGAGTTTATCTATTGAAGAGTTTGCTTATTTGTTATTACCAATTGTTCTTTATTTTAAGACAATAGTAGTAAAACCTAAAAACAAGTCGATATTTTTTTTAGGGGTAGTCTTTGGATTGACTTTGTTCTTTATTTGTACTAAAATAAATTATGCTCTTTCAACGACAAATACAACTCTAGACAATTGGAATGTAGGATTAAAAGCAGTTGTAATTTATCGACTTGACGCTATTTTTTTTGGTGTTTTAGCTGCTTGGTTTGCGTTGAATTTTTCTCAAAAATGGTATCATTATCGATTTTTGTTTGCTTTTTTTGGTCTGATTTTGTTTGTGTTTTTATTTGTTGGCGTTGGATTTTTTAAGCTTACAATTGAAAGTTATCCTTATTTTTGGAATATTTTTTATCTCCCGCTTACTTCATTATTATGTGTTTCATTTTTTCCGTTTTTTTCTTTCTGGAAAACAACGAAGATGAGTTTGTTTAAAAAAGTTGTAACATTTATTAGTAAAACATCTTATTCTATTTATTTACTTCATTATGGCGTGATTTTGCAACTCTTAACCTTTTATTTTCCAACACATGATATGGTTGGCTTTTCTTTGCATTTCTATACACTTGGTTATCTCAGTTTAACTTTTGTATGTGCTTTCCTTTTATATCGCTTTTTTGAAAAGCCAATTATGGATTGGAGAGACAAATAGTTATCATTTTTTTTCTTTATTTTAATTATTTTGAATCGGATAGATTATAAATTTATCATTTATCATATGTAATTTTATCAATTTTATATTATTTTAAGCTAAAATTGATTTTTATTGAAAATAATTTTTAAAAATTAGCATTTCTATAAAAAATGACTTCCAAAAAAGATAGTAGGCTATTAATTTTTCAATGTTCTAACGTTTTCGTAAATTCGCACCACAAACAAATAACACTTATATTATGGCTTTTGATATTGAAATGATTCAAAAAGTGTATGCAACTATGGCTGAACGTGTTGATAAAGCTCGTGAATTAGTTGGTCGTCCACTTACTTTATCTGAAAAGATTTTATATTCTCATTTATGGGAAGGAACGCCTTCAAAGGCTTTTACCAGAGGAAAAGATTATGTTGATTTTGCTCCGGATAGAGTAGCCTGTCAAGATGCAACTGCTCAAATGGCTTTGTTACAGTTTATGCATGCCGGAAAGAATAAAGCGGCAGTACCAACAACAGTGCATTGTGACCACTTAATTCAAGCAAAAGTTGGAGCAAAAACAGATTTACAAGTTGCGAATTCGCAATCAAAAGAGGTTTTTGACTTTTTATCATCTGTATCTAACAAGTATGGAATCGGATTTTGGAAACCGGGGTCAGGAATTATTCATCAAATTGTGTTAGAAAATTATGCTTTCCCGGGTGGAATGATGATTGGAACCGATTCACATACAGTAAATGCAGGCGGATTAGGAATGCTAGCGATTGGTGTGGGAGGTGCTGATGCCGTAGATGTAATGGCCGGTATGGCATGGGAATTAAAATTTCCTAAATTAATTGGGGTAAAACTAACCGGAAAATTAAATGGTTGGACAGCACCAAAAGATGTGATTTTAAAAGTTGCTGATATCTTGACTGTAAAAGGAGGTACCGGAGCTATTGTTGAATATTTTGGAGAAGGTGCAGAATCGATGTCGTGTACTGGGAAAGGTACCATTTGTAACATGGGTGCTGAAATTGGTGCAACTACTTCTACTTTTGGTTACGATGATTCGATGCGTCGTTATTTGAACGCTACCGGAAGAGCAGATGTTGTTTTGGCAGCTGATAAAGTAGCTTCATACTTAACCGCAGATGCGGAAGTATATGCAAATCCGGCTGATTATTTTGATCAATTAATTGAAATTAACTTATCGGAATTAGAGCCACATATCAATGGTCCTTTTACTCCGGATAGAGGTACACCTGTTTCTCAAATGAAAGCAGAAGCCGAAGCAAATGGTTGGCCACTAAAAGTAGAGTGGGGATTGATTGGTTCGTGTACCAACTCTTCTTATGAAGACATGTCGCGTGCGGCTTCCATTGTTGAACAAGCTGTTGCACATGGCATTACTCCTAAAGCAGAATTTGGAATCAATCCGGGTTCGGAGCAAATTCGTTACACCATTGAACGTGACGGCATCATTGCAACGTTCGAGAAAATGGGAACAAAAGTGTTCACGAATGCGTGTGGACCATGTATCGGTCAATGGGATAGAGAAGGTGCAGACAAGCAAGAGAAAAATACAATTGTTCACTCATTTAACCGTAATTTTTCCAAAAGAGCTGATGGAAACCCGAATACACATGCTTTTGTAACTTCACCTGAAATGGTAGCTGCTTTGGCTATTTCAGGACGTTTGGATTTTAACCCGATTACGGATACGTTATTGGCGGATAACGGTCAAGAAGTGAAATTACTTCCTCCGGTTGGAGACGAATTACCAACCAAAGGATTTGAAGTGGAAGATGCCGGTTTCCAAGCTCCGGCAGAAGACGGTTCCGGTGTTCAAGTATTGGTTTCGCCAACTTCTGAGCGTTTACAATTATTAGATCCTTTCCAACCTTGGGATGGTAAAAATATTACCGGTGCAAAATTATTAATCAAAGCATTTGGAAAATGTACCACCGACCATATTTCGATGGCCGGACCTTGGTTGCGTTTCCGTGGGCATTTGGATAATATTTCTAACAATATGTTGATTGGAGCGGAAAATGCTTTCAACGGGAAAGCCAATTCTGTTAAGAATCAATTAACCGGAGCGTATGAAGAAGTACCGAAAGTGCAACGTGCTTATAAAGCTGCCGGTATTCCTTCGATTGTTGTGGGTGACCATAACTACGGTGAAGGTTCATCACGCGAGCATGCTGCAATGGAGCCACGTCATTTGGGTGTAAAAGCGGTATTAGTGAAATCATTTGCCCGTATTCATGAGACCAACTTGAAAAAACAAGGAATGTTGGCTTTAACCTTTGCCAATGAAGCAGATTATGACAAAGTGCAAGAAAATGATACCATCAATTTCTTAGACTTAGTAGATTTTGCACCTGGAAAACCTTTAACCTTAGAATTTGTGCATGCAGATGGTAGTAAAGACATCATTATAGCGAATCATACTTACAATGCCAGTCAAATTGAGTGGTTTGTAGCCGGTTCTGCTTTGAATTTGATTGCTGCTGCCGGAAGAGCATAAGCATTAATAAATATCATTCATAAAAAAACTCCTGAATTTCAGGAGTTTTTTATGTTTAGACTTTACAGTAATTATAACTTAGTAGTTAATTTACCTACCATATTTTTCCACTTCACCATTGTGCCAAAATACTTTTTCGTAGTAAAACTCTAAAGAAGTCAGATTACCACTTTTTTTGATAAGGCATTTTCCAATGACGTTGGCTTCTTTTCCAATGACAGTTAAAAGAGCATTATGTGCTACTTTTTTCTCTTTGAACAATTGATAGAGTTTGCGGGCAATATCTTGACGAATATCCATTTTAGCATTGAATGTGCTAATGATAACCGTTTCTGATTTTGACTTGGCAATTAACTCCATGCCGTTTTGGCCGTGCCGATAGGTTCGAATTGATTCTTGCGAAAAAGCAAGCTGAGTGCTGATAAGCACTAAGAATAGTAGGTATTTCATGAGATTTTGGGTTAAATCGTATGCAATATAACGTAAATATCTGAAATAATTGTGTTTAGCATAATTTTTTTGTTGAAAAAATAAAAAAAACCGCTCAACTACACGTTAAAGCGGTTTAAAAAAAGTATAGAGTTTGTTTAGTAATATGCGAAGCGTTGTACTTTAGAAATGTATTTAGCCAAACGAATTACTTGATGACTGTAGCCAAATTCGTTATCGTACCAAATATATAAGACAATATTTTTTCCATCTGCTGATACAATGGTGGCATTGCTATCGTAAATAGAAGGTGCGTTTGTTCCCACAATATCAGAGGAAACCAATTCATTATTCAAAGAATATTTAATTTGTTCTACCAAATCACCTTCCAAGGCATATTTTTTCATAATTTCATTGATTTCCGCAACAGAAGTTTCTTTGTTCACTTCTAAATTTAACACCACCAATGAACCATTTGGCACCGGTACGCGAATGGCGTTTGATGTTAATTTTCCGGCTAAACTTGGTAAGGCTTTTGCCACAGCACTTCCGGCTCCTGTTTCAGTAATTACCATATTTAAAGCTGCAGCACGACCTCTACGGTATTTTTTGTGCATATTGTCCACCAAATTTTGGTCATTCGTATAGGCATGAATAGTTTCCAAATGACCTTTTACAACGCCTAAAGTATCTTCAACTGCTTTTAAAATTGGCGTAATGGCATTGGTTGTACAAGAAGCGGCAGAAAAAATATTCACTTTATCCGGATTGTGCTCTTTATGATTCACACCATATACAATATTCGGAATTCCTTTTCCTGGAGCGGTTAACAACACTTTTGAAGCACCTTTAGAAGTCAAATGTCTTTTTAATGCTTCTTCTGTGGTAAAGGCTCCGGTATTATCAATAATCAATGCATCTTCAATTCCATACGTTGTATAATCGATTTCTTCCGGAGAATTGGCCGAAATCATGTGTACCGTTGTACCATTGATCAGTAAGGCATTGTTTTCTACATCTGCACTCACTGATCCTTGAAAATCACCATGAACCGAGTCGTATCGTAATAATGAAGCTCTCTTTTCTAAATTGGTAGCATCATTTTTATCACGGGTAACAACCGCACGCAATCGAAGTTGAGAACCTTTTCCGGTTTTTGACATTAATTCTCGGGCTAACAAACGACCAATTCGACCAAAACCATACAAAACCACATCTTTAGGCTTTATAGAGTTTGATTCTTTGGCTTTTTTTAATTTATCAATGACAAATGATTTGGTATTGTGGTATTTCTCATCTTCTAAATGGTATTCATATGTTAATTTTCCAATATCTAGTTTCGATGGTGGTAAATCTAACGATAGCATTTCACGAGCAATTTCAACTGAATCAAAAATAGAAATCGGTTTGCCCACGAATTCACCTGCATATTCATGCAAGTTTAAAATTTCGGAAACATTTTTGTCAATTAATTGGTTTCTGAACAAAACCATTTCAATGGATTTGTCATACCATAAATCACTAATGATTTTGATAAATTCTACTCCGGCTCTTCTTCTGTCCGCTTGAAAGGAAAGTTCTTTTTCGTAATTAGAAGGAATCTTACTCATGCTATACAAATTAGTTGTTGTTGTTAAATTTGGTGCAAAAGTATAGATTTCAAACGTTTTCGTAAACTTTTTTTATCATTTTTTTCAAAATAAAAATCCTGCAAAGTCAATTAGATTTACTTTGCAGGATTTCCCCAAATCAATAACCTATTTACAAAATTATTCTCATTACTTGTCCGTTTCGTAACATTAGTTCTACACGAACGCCTTCTTTTTCGGTTTTGCTTCCTAAACCTCTTGAAATGGTTTCAACGTCGGTAGCTTTTATTCCATCAATACTCAAAATGATACTTCCTTTTAATTCATCTGCGTAAGGAGCTAGTTTTTCATTGGTGATTTCTTTAATTTTTACGCCTTGTTTCAGTTTGAATCGTTGCTTATCTGTTGCATCTAAGTCTTCTAATTCTAAACCGTAAAACTCATAATTCAATATTTCTTTTTTGGTTAATTTTACCGGAATCACTAGTTTTCTTCCATCACGATTTACCGTTACATTGATTTCATCATTCGGACGTTTTGTATTCACATAACCCGAAAGCTCCGCAAAAGAAGTAATGTTTTGATTGTCTAATTTTACAATCACATCACCAGATTTGATACCGGCTTTTTCAGCACCTGAATTTTTTGTCACCTTGTTGACATAAAAACCTTGCGTTTCTCTGATGTTCAACTCTTTTGAAGCTTCTCCGTTTAATTCTCTACCTTCAATTCCTAAAATTCCTCTTTGCACATTACCGAATTCCATTATGTCTTCAATGATTTTTCGAGTGATGTTGGAAGGAACAGCAAAAGAATAACCAACATAACTTCCCGTATTGGATGAAATCATCGTATTGATTCCGACCAATTCACCACGTGTATTGACCAAAGCACCACCGCTGTTACCGGGATTTACAACCGCATCGGTTTGAATAAACGATTGAATTCCACTGGTGTCTAAGTTTCTGGCTTTCGCCGAAATAATTCCGGCCGTTACAGTAGAATTTAAATTATATGGATTACCAACTGCTAGCACCCATTCACCAACTTTTACTTGATCAGAATCAGCAAAAACCGCATAGGGTAATTTTTCATCGGCATCTACTTTTAAAAGTGCGATATCCATTTTTGAGTCGGTACCGATTAATTTAGCTTTGTATGATTTTTTGTTGTTTAACGTAATTTCTAATTCGGCCGCACCTTGAATAACATGATTATTCGTCACGACATAACCATCTTCAGAAATAATCACTCCTGAACCGGTTCCCACTTGCGGTTGTGTTTGTCCGCCTCTGTTTCCATAAAAGAAATCGATAGGGTTGTAAACAGTGCGATACGTTACATTTTTTACGTGAACAACTTGTTCTAGAGCTTTTTCTGCTGCTGCTGTAAAATCAATTGCTTCGGCTGTTAATCCTACATTACTGGTCGTATACAACGGTGCAGTAGTAACTATTCCGGTTTTGTTTTGGTCTTTTTCAAAAAATAAATGGTAGGCTCCTAAAGTGATGGCACCACTAAATAATGATACTAAAAATAAATTGGTTACATTTTTCATGGGTTATCTAATTTAGTTTAATAATGTAAATTTATGTGATTTATTATTTTCATAAATAAGGTTTAACGCTCTTTAACAGCTCTTAACTTTTCTTTAAAATAATTGTACTTTTGTATTGTATAACTTTATAAAATGAACATTCAATTTTTTAAATACCAAGGAACAGGCAATGATTTCATCATGATTGATAATCGTACTGAATTTTTCTCCAAAAATAATACCAAACTCATCAAACAGCTATGTGACAGACGTTTTGGTATTGGTGCTGACGGTTTGATATTATTAGAAAATGACAAATTTTCAGATTTTAAAATGGTCTATTACAATTCCGATGGCAATGAAAGTTCCATGTGTGGAAATGGTGGTAGATGCATTGTTGCTTTTGCCAAACAATTGAATGTCATTCATGAGGAAACTACTTTTATGGCAGTAGATGGAGAACATTATGCCAAAATTTCAGCAGACGGAACCGTTTCACTTCAAATGAAAAATGTGGAGGACATAAAAATGGCTGCTGATTATGTATTTTTAAATACCGGTTCGCCACATCATATCACTTTAGTTGAGGATGTAAAATCGGTTCCGGTAAAAGAAATTGGTAGCCAAATTCGCTACAGTGATTTGTATGGAAAAGCGGGGAGCAATGTTAATTTTGTGGAAATTATTTCGGATTCACTTTTCGCTGTTCGTACGTATGAAAGAGGAGTGGAAGACGAAACCCTTTCCTGTGGAACTGGTGTTACTGCTGCTGCAATTGCCATGAATGCTATCGGAAAAACTACTTCCAATCAAATAGATTTATTAGTGGAAGGTGGTCAATTGAAGGTGTCTTTTCAAAAAGAAGGGAATCACTATCATCACGTTTTTTTGATTGGTCCGGCTTCTTTTGTGTTTGAAGGAACCATAAATATTGATACCTATAATTCATGATAACACTCAAAGGGCAACATATTTATCTTCGAGCACTAGAACCGGAAGATTTAGAATTTGTTTATCAATTAGAAAATGACGAATCGGTTTGGGAAATCAGTCAAACGCAAACGCCTTACAGTCGGTTTTTGATTCGTCAGTATTTAGACAATGCTCAACAAGATATTTATGAAGCCAAACAATTTCGACTGGCAATCTGTAAAAATGACAGTTTTCAAGCAATAGGATTAATCGATTTATTTGATTTTGACCCAAAAAATAAACGAGCCGGAATTGGCATTTTAATTCAAAATGAAGAAAATAGACTAAAAGGATTTGGTCGACAAGCCTTAGAATTGTTGATACATTTTGCGTTTGAACGGTTGGAGCTACATCAATTGTATGCCAATATTGCGACAACAAATGAAGCCAGTATTGCACTTTTTACTACTTTTGGCTTTAAATGTGTAGGCATCAAAAAAGAATGGAATTTTCAAAACGGAAACTATTCAGATGAAGCACTTTATCAATTAATTCGTAAATCATAATTTCAAATGAATTTTAAAAAAATAATTCTATTCGTTTCTTTAGCTGTTTTAGTTGGCGTTGCTTATTTCGGTTTTAAAGTATATCAAATTGTTTTTACACCCAATACCAATTTTTCGGAAGATAAGGTTTCAGTTTACATTCCTACCGACGCCACTTTTGAAGAAGTAAAAGCAATTGTATCTCCTTTTATAAAAGACATGGATAAATTTGAAACCCTTGCCAATCGAAGAGGGTATTCCACCGGAATAAAAGCCGGAAAATTTGAGTTGACTAAAAATATGAATACCAATTCCATCGTTTCTGCTTTGCGAAGAAGTGTTCCTGTTCGTGTTACGTTTAATAACCAAGAACGATTGGAAAATTTTGTGGGGCGAATTGCTTCTCAAATTGAACCGGATAGTATTCAGTTGTTACAAGCATTTAAAGAGCCAACATTTTTAGAAGAAAACGGTTTTACGGAAGAAACGGTATTTACGATGCTTTTACCCAATACATTTGAATTTTATTGGAATACATCTGCTGTAAAATTTAGAGATCAAATGGCGAAAGAATATTTTCGTTTTTGGAATGATGAACGAAAAGCTAAAGCTGAAAAATTAGGATTAACGCCCGAAGAGGTCTCTATTCTCGCTTCCATCGTTCAAAAAGAAACAGCGAAAGTAGAAGAACGTCCACGAGTAGCAAAAGTGTATTTAAATCGAATGAATGTTGGAATGCCCCTACAAGCGGACCCAACCGTAATTTATGCGTATAAATTATCCTCAAATGATTTTAACCAAGTGATTAAACGCGTTTATTACAAACATTTAGAAGTGGATTCACCTTATAATACGTACAGAAATGTTGGTTTGCCACCCGGTCCTATCTTTATGCCGGATGTTAATGCAATTGACGCTGTTTTGAATCCGGAACAGCATGATTTTATTTATTTCTGTGCAAGTGTGGAACGTTTTGGCTATCACGAATTCGCCACGACTTTAGAGCAACATAACGTGAATGCCAAAAAATATGCAGCTTGGTTAAATACACAAACCACAAATTAATTGAAAAAATTATTTTTCATAGTTGCTTCTTTTTTTCTGTTTTTAAATGGAGTAGTGGCTCAATCTAAGTTGAATGATTTTTTCAAGCCATCCGATACTTTGGATACTAAAAGAAGAAATGCAGTTGTAATTTCAGAGGCGGTTTTCACTTCGGCAGCATTAGTTGGATTGCATCAGATTTGGTATGCTGATTACGAAAAATCTTCTTTTCAATTTAAAAATGATAATAATGATTGGCTTCAAATGGATAAAGCCGGACATGTGTTTTCTGCTTACCATTTAGGTCGAATGAGTACAGAAATGTTAAATTGGAGTGGCGTTTCAAAGGATGACCAATTGATTTATGGAGCCGGTTATGGTTTTGTTTTTCTAACAGCCGTTGAATTGTTTGATGCTCATTCTGCTGAATGGGGATTTTCATGGGGTGATGTTGCCGCCAATGCTAGCGGAACTGCTTTATATGTTTCTCAAGAATTGATATGGAATGAACAACGTATTATTCCGAAATTTTCTTTTCACACTACTAAATATGCAGATTTGCGTCCGGAATTGTTAGGAAAAAGTGTTAGTGAACAAATTTTGAAAGATTATAACGGACAAACCTATTGGTTATCAGCAAATGTATATTCGTTTGCCAAAACTACAAAAATTCCGAAATGGTTGAATGTTGCTTTTGGATATGGAGCAGATGGCATGATTTCCAGTAATTTAAATGCATCAAATGTTCTATTTAATTATGAAAGAAACCGACAATTTTACCTGAGTTTAGATGTTGATTTATCTAAAATAGAAACAAAATCACATTTTTTAAAAACTGTTTTTTCACTTTTTAACACCATCAAAATTCCTGCTCCAACGTTTGAAATCAACGGTTCAGGAAAGGTAAAAGGCTACTTTTTTTACTTTTAGAAAATATTAACTTGTTGATAGTCAAATTTATAAAATAAGTTGTATATTTGCACCGGTGAAATTCAAGAGGGTGACAGCATTTGAGAAATAACTTTCTATGTCAAAAAAATGGTATTTTTATTCTAGTATTGTCGTTATTGTAGCAATAATCAGTACAGGTTTCAAACCTTATCAATTTGAAAATTTAAATTGGTTTTATGTTGATGAATCAGATGAAGTTTTGGATTATACGGTTCCTACAGCTGAAGAATTAGAATATAAAAATGTCATTTTTCCACAAACCGGAAAAACCTATGCCGGATTCAAACAAGATTTAGCATTTAAAGAATCACAAGGGAAATACCATTTGGTCAATTCTTTTGGTTATATGGGAAAATACCAATTTGGAATTGGTACACTTCGCACTTTAGGGGTGAATGATAGTCTTCAATTTATGCGTACGCCTCAACTACAAGAAAAGGCTTTTAATGCTTTGATGTCGGTTAATAAATGGATCTTGCGTGACGAAATTGAAAAGTACGAAGGAAAAACCATTAAAGGGGTTGTCATTACGGAATCCGGATTATTGGCTGCCGCTCATTTAGGTGGAGCCGGTTCGGTAAAAAAGTTCCTGAAAAGTAATGGAAATAGGAGTATAAAAGATGGATTTGGCACTTCAATAAAAAGCTACATAAAAAAGTTTGGTGGTTACGATACTTCGCACATTGTTGCCAATAAAAATGCGAAAGTGAAATAAATCAACTTTTTTGGATAATAAAAATTGTAGGTCGATTGTGTAAATCGACCTTTGTTTTTTTCCAATCGTTTATTGAAAGGGTTTTGATGTATTCAGTTGGTAAAGTAATATCCGTTGCAATGCAAAGTCGAGTAGAATTTTGTAACGATTGCAAAATATCTTCTAGCAACTTATTGTTTCGATATGGAGTTTCAATGAAAATTTGAGCTTGATTTTTTTCAAATGACAAGCGTTCCAAATTTTTCAACATTGCTTTTTTTTCTCCTTTATCAATTGGTAGATAACCATTAAAAGCAAAACTTTGACCATTCATTCCAGAGCCCATCAAAGCGAGTAGGATAGAGGATGGTCCAACCAACGGCACCACTTGAATTCCTTTTTCATGTGCTAATTTGACTATTACTGCACCCGGATCGGCAACACCCGGGCAACCGGCTTCACTCATTAAACCCACATTTCTACCTTCAAGGCAAGGTTGAATCATGGCAGTATGTTCAGCAATTTCTGTATGTTTGTTTAAAACACTGATTCTTAAATTTGCTTGAACTTTTTCAGGATTGACCGATTTAATGAAACGACGAGCCGTTTTTTCATTTTCCACCACATAATCATGAATGAAATCTATCGCTCTTTTAACGGTTTGTGGCAACACTTCATCGGGAGCCACTTCACCTAAAGTGGTGGGAATTAAATAGAGCTTTCCTAAAAAAGTGATGGGTTTCATGTTGATTTTATTTGAAACCTTACAGGTTTTTAAACCTGTCAGGTATTGTGAGAAAAAGTTTTTGTAACTTTTACATTATTTTTTTAAAAGCTTTTTGGCAATACTTTCACAAGCTTCCTCTAACATTTCAAAAACTTGATCAAAATTACTTTGAAAGCCATGATATGGGTCAGGTACATCTACATTTTCACCCGGAAATAATTCATCTAAAATGAGTTGCACCTTTTTTTTATCCTCCTCATTTCGAGCCATTTTAATTACCTCTTCATAATTATTGGTATCCATTACGTAGATATAATCGAATTCATCATAAAAAGAAGGTTTAAATAATTTTCCTCTTTGATGCGTGATGTCAATACCGTTTTTTTGGGCCGTAAAAATAGAACGTTTATCAGGCGGATTACCAATATGCCAATGTCCGGTTCCGGCAGAGTCAACAATAAACTGATTCATAGGAAGTTTAGAAGCTAGGATTCCTTCTGCTAAAGGTGAACGGCAAATGTTACCTAAACAGACCATTAAAATTTTTACAGGCATAAAGTTGAATTTACATTACGATTTCAGGATTCAAAAATAGAAAGAATCCTGAAATCATTATGTTATAAGGAAAGTTTTTTATGGATGTCATCCACAAATTTTCTAAATTGCTTATCAGTAGTTACTAAATTGTCAACGGTTTTGCAAGCGTGTAAAACTGTTGCGTGGTCGCGGTCACCAATTTGCGACCCGATATTAGCCAACGAAGCTTTCGTAAATTTCTTTGCAAAAAACATGGCTAATTGTCTGGCTTGCACCACATGACGTTTTCTGGTTTTACTTTGTAAGGTATCAACGTCTAATTGGAAATAGTCTGAAACTACTTTTTGAATGTAGTCAATAGATATTTCACGTTTTACATTTTTGACAAATTTCTCTACAATACTCTTTGCTAAATCTAATGTTACTTCTTTTTTGTTAAAAGAAGATTGTGCAATCAATGAAATGATAGCTCCTTCTAACTCTCTAACATTTGTTTTGATATTTCGGGCAACATATTCAACAATTTCATCCGGCATTTCTACACCGTCACGGTATAAAATATTTTTAAGGATAGAAATACGTGTTTCATAATCGGGTTGGTGCAATTCTGCTGATAATCCCCATTTGAAACGCGACAATAAACGTTGTTCAATATCTTGCATGTCAACCGGAGCTTTATCAGAAGTCAAAATAACTTGTTTGCCATTTTGGTGCAGGTAATTGAAAATGTGGAAGAATACATCTTGTGTTCCTGATTTTCCGGATAAAAACTGTACATCATCAATAATAAGTACATCTATTAATTGATAGAAATGAATGAAATCATTTCGCGTATTTTTCTTTACCGAATCAATATATTGTTGTGTGAAAACTTCTGCAGAAATATATAAAACCGTTTTGTCCGGATATTTATCTTTTATTTCAACACCAATAGCATGAGCTAAGTGCGTTTTTCCCAAACCAACTCCTCCAAAAATCAACAATGGATTGAAAGAAGTTCCACCCGGTTTGTTTGCTACCGCCATTCCGGCAGAACGAGCCAAACGATTAGAATCACCTTCTAAAAAATTGTCAAAACTGTAATTGGCATTTAATTGGGACTCAATTTTAACATTGCGAATTCCGGGAATTACAAATGGATTTTTAAGCTCAGGACTGATGTTTTTAAGCGGAGCATCAACATCTTGCGGTTTAACCGGACTTCTGTGAGCACTTGGCAATTGTTCCGTAAACGGTTGTTTGTTGCCATAAGTGTTTTCCATTTTAATTTTATACAGTAACTTTGCGTTTTTTCCAAGTTCTTTGGTCAAGGCCACTTTTAGTAATTTAACATAGTGTTCCTCTAACCATTCATAGAAAAATTTGCTTGGTACTTGAATGTATAAAGCATTGTCCGTGAGTTCAACAGACTTAATCGGTTCGAACCAAGTTTTGTAGGCTTGTTCCTGAATATTGTCTTTTATAAAAGATAGACAGTTTTCCCATACCGATTCCGCAGTTTTGCTCATATTTTTTATAAATTTTGTTGTTTATTAAAGGTTAACTTACAAAGAAAACAGACTGTTTCTTTATCAACTTTTGGGATAACAAATATGTGAACAAAAAAGTGTAAAAAAAAATTATTTACTATTGATTTTATAAAAATATTATTGTAAAGACCAATTAAGGACTTTACTATTAATGAAGAAAAATATTACAGAAAAGTATGAAAGAACATCAATTACAAGTTAGAGTACGTTATTCAGAAACCGATCAAATGGGAGTGGTTTATCACGGGAACTATTTGCCTTATTTTGAGATAGGTAGAGTGGAATGGCTAAGAAATCATGGTATCTCTTACAAAAGTATGGAGGAAAACGGAATCGCTTTGCCTATCGTTAATATCAATATAAACTACAAAAAACCAGCACGTTATGATGATTTGTTGACGGTAAGAACCAAATTCAAAAATCAAAGCTCTGTAAAGATAGAATTTGAATGTAATATTGAGAACGAAAATGGTGAGTTATTAACAACGGCAGATTTTGTATTGGTTTTTGTGGACATTAAAACAGGAAAACCGACTTTGCCACCGGAGAATATTAAGGCTATTCTTCACAAAATCGAACAAATCGAAAATTAAGCAATTGTTTTAATTTCCACTTCGAATAAAGTACTAAAAATGTCGACTATTTTTTCGGCATTTTTTTTTCGGGTGGAGATTGTCAAAATACAATTTTCGGTCATTTCTTGATGGATGATTTCTAAGTTTTTTTCTTTTACAATTCGCATCACTTTATTCATGTTTTTATACTCGAAGAAAAGTTGAAAATGTACATCAATAGTTTTTTCAATAATGATTGCATTTTCTAACGCCTTTTGTGCTGCTGATTTGTAGGCAGAAATCAATCCGCCAACGCCTAATTTTACGCCCCCAAAATAACGAACAACTACAACCAAAACATTGGTCAGCTCAAAAGATTGAATTTGTCCGTAAATCGGCATACCGGCACTATTGTTGGGTTCTCCATCATCATTGGCTCGATAACTAATTTTATCTGTTCCCAATTGATAGGCATAGCACCAATGACGAGCAGAAAAATGTTGCTTTTTGAGTTGTTCTAAATGAAGTTTAACTTCCTCCTCATTTTGAATTGGAAAGGCATAACCAAAAAATTTGCTGTTTTTTTCTTTGAATAAAACTTCATTTGAAGGTTCAGCTATTGTGCAATATGTATCTTTAACCTCTTCCATGCTATCCGGTCACTAACAGTATTGCTAATAAAGCCAGGCCAATTCCGATGCCGTTTCTTTTTGAAATTTTTTCTTTGAAGAATAAAATTCCTGCCAAAGTAGAAACCATTACGATGGCAACATTATGAATAGTAAATATGGTTGAACTTTCAAAAACTTCACTGTCGAGCATTTTTACCAAATAATATAAAGAAAAATAATTAGGAATACCTAATATGATTCCGGCTAGGATATTTTTACCGGTAATTTTCATTTTGAATTTGAAAATGTTTACACCTATTAATATACTACCAATCGAAAAAGCCATCAAAAAGGTGTGTGAAGAAAACAAAGCAATTTCATTTTCAGGCAAATAATCATTTTGTAATATTTTTAAACTGGTATCAATAGCTCCGGCACCAAAAAACACCAAAAGAGGGTATAATAAACTTTTTGATTCGGTGACAGTTCCTTCTTCTTTTTTGGAAGTAAAATAAACCGCAAGTAACGCCATCACAATTCCAATAACTTTCAAAATGGTTAAGGAATCACCAAATAATGCTACACCAAAACTGATTGGGATGATTACCGACATTTTTGACGCTACTGAGGCAACTGAGAGTCCGTTTCGTTGTGAAGTAATGGCAGTGGCGTAAAATACACTGATGAATAAAAATCCCAAGAAAAAACTTCCGGGATACCATGATTTTTCAACGATAGAAGGATAATGAAATGCTTGATTTGAAAAAAATAATCCCATTACAAAAGCGGTAAAGTAATTGACCACCAATGCTTGTAGTGTATTTATGGAATAACGGCCAAAAAGTTTTAAAATTATAAATAAAACAGCGTTGAAAACAACACTCAATAGAATATAAATCACAGATTAATAATTTTTTTGGCAAATAAATCAGTAACGTCTTCTTTTCCTACTTGTAAGTTCCAAACTTCCAATCCTATTGAAGCGGCGGCATCGGTATTTTCTTTTTTGTCATCCACAAATAATGTTCGTTTAGGCGATAAATCATGGCGATTGATTACTTGTCTGAAGCTTTCTACATCCGGTTTTCGAACTTTCATTTCATACGAAAAATAGACTTTTTCAAAACAATTGTAAAAATCTCTCGAGAAGGACATTCCTACTTTGTGTTCAAAATGGTCAATATGAATTTTATCGGTATTGGATAATAAAAACAAACGGTATTTTCCTTTTAAACTTTGCAAAAAGTCCAATCGATACTCCGGAAAATCGCCTAAAACTTTGTTCCATGCTTTTCGAATATCTTCAATGGATGCATTGGGTAGATGTTTCTGAAAACCCTCGATAAATTCTAGTTCAGAAATTTTTCCGATTTCGAAAAGTTGATTTAATTCGTTTAAATCGTTGTGCCATTCCGTTAGGCCGAGTTCTCGAAAAGCTTTATCAATTCCCGGTTTATCCAAGTTGATAAAAATATCCCCAAAATCAAAAATAATCGTATTAATCATGTCTTCTGCCAATTAAAAGTTCATCGGTTAAAAAGTTCATTTTTTTCACGGTTTTATAAGCAATCTTGGGAGCTATGACACCTTGTTGAAATAAAGTATCGCCTTTAAAAATTCTCACTTCATCCCATAATTTAGCGTCAATAAAGGTTTGAAGCGTTTGACGTCCTCCTTCAATAATTACAGATTGAATTTCCTTTTCAAAAAGTAAATGTACTATTTTTTCAGCAAGTTGATGATCAAAGATAAGGGTTTCGTAGATACAATTTTCACTGTTTTTGTGATTTTCTTCTTCCGTAATTATCAACGTGGGTTGTTGTTGATTTTTTACTTTAAACTCATCTGAAATTTTTCCTTTTCGATCCATTACGATTCTTAACGGCTGATTTCCATACCAATCTCTACTATTTAAATTGGGATTATCGTCCAAAACAGTAGTAGTTCCCACTAAAATGGATTGTTCTTCTGTTCGCCATTTGTGTACCAATTGTCGGGAATACACATTCGTAATCCAAACCGGTTTTTTTTCAGTTTTAGTAAGCGGAGCCAAATATCCATCGGCACTTTCTGCCCATTTTAGAATAATATAAGGACGTTTTAGATGATGAAAAGTAAAAAAGCGTTTATTGAGTTCTAAACATTCTTTTTCTAACACACCCACTTTTACTTCTGCACCTGATTTTCTGAGTTTTTCAATACCTTTTCCGGCTACTTTTTCATGTGGGTCAACCGTTCCAACTACTACTCTTGGAATTTTGTGATGCACAATTAAATCACTACAAGGTGGTGTTTTTCCAAAATGACTGCAAGGCTCTAAACTCACATAGATGGTGGATTTTGACAATAATGATTTGTCTTTCACGGCATTAATCGAGTTTACTTCTGCATGCGGTTCACCGGCTTTTTGATGCCAGCCTTCTCCGATAATTTTACCTTCATAAACAATTACGCTACCTACCATCGGGTTGGGGTAGGTTGTTCCCAAACCGTTTTTTGCCAATTGAAGGCAACGATGCATGAATTTTTCATCTTCCATAGAGGGACAAATTTACTCATTTTGCCCAAAAACAGAGAAATAGTTTTACTTTTACCTTCTTAAAATGAAAATTTTTATGGCACTGATTCGCTCCATTCAACCTGATGATAATCCATTTATTGCACAAGTCATTCGCGATGTACTCATTGAACACAATGTGCCAAAAGTGGGAACGGCCTATGCAGATGCCTCGTTGGATTGCATGTTTGAAACCTATTCTACACCAAAAAGTCAGTATTTTGTTGTAGAAAAAGAGGGGAAAATCATTGGTGGAGCCGGAATTCATCAATTAGAAAATGAAGCGAATACCATTTGTGAATTGCAAAAAATGTACTTTTTACCGGAAGCTCGTGGTTTAGGTTTAGGAGCCGAAATGATGGAAAAATGCCTCGCTTTTGCCAAACAAGTCGGTTATGAAAAATGTTATCTAGAAACTATGCCCTATATGAAAGATGCTCAAAAATTGTATTTGAAATTTGGTTTTGATTATCTAGATCAACCAATGGGTTGCACCGGTCACACTTCTTGTCCGGTTTGGATGATTAAAATCTTGTAAGGCATGACTACTTTCAAACAAATAAAAGCTCATTTTCATGCACAACTTTCCGGTTTGTATGATTCTCAGGAAATAGACAGTTTCTTTTATTTGACGTTGGAAAAATTGCATGACTTAAAAAGAATTGATTTGGCTTTGCATCCGGAAAAAGAAGTACCATCAGAAGAGGTTAGCCACTGGGAAAAAGTGTTGAAAGCTTTACAAAAAGAACAACCGATTCAATATATACTGGGTGAAACATTTTTTTATGATTTACGATTTTATGTAAACGAATTTACGCTCATTCCCAGACCTGAAACGGAGGAATTAGTAGCTTGGATTTTGGAGGAAATCAAACAGAAAAATATCCAAAACCCAACAATTATTGATATTGGAACCGGCACGGGTTGTATTCCGATTGCATTAAAAAAGAATTTATCTTCTTCCACAATTTATGCGATAGACGTTTCTGAAGAAGCTTTACTTGTGGCAAAAGAAAATGCACAATTAAATGAAACGGAAGTACATTTTTGGCATAAAAATATTTTAGAAACAGAAGATTTGCAACAGCAATTTGATATAATTGTTTCCAATCCGCCTTATGTGCGTCATTTAGAAAAGTATGAAATGAAAAAGAATGTCTTAAGTTATGAACCGCATTTGGCTCTCTTTGTTTCAGATGAAAATCCACTTGTTTTTTATCAAAAAATTGCAGAATTAGCTTTGCTTCATCTTACACCTAACGGATTGCTATTTTTTGAAATCAATCAATATTTAGGGAATGAAACCGTTGAATTGTTATCTAAATTAGGGTTTACACATATTGAATTACGGAAAGATTTGTATGGAAATGATCGAATGATTAAAGCTTCGGTTGATTAATAATTCAAAATTGATTTCTAAGATTTTAGTTATTTTTAAAATCTGTGTTCAATCAAAATTTACAATAATTTTTTTTTGAACCATATAAGTCATATAAGTTCAAATAAGTTTAGCTCAATTAAAATCCATTTTAAATGAAGCGAATCCAATTACAAAAATCTGTGAAAATCAGTTTAATCAGTAGAATCCGTGAGCCATTTGAAGAGTTTATGAGAACTACTCATATCTCAACGCTTCAACAGGATCCAATTTAGAAGCTTTTATCGCCGGATATAAACCCGAAACCAACGCCACTACAAAGCTGGTAATCACCGCCGCAATGATAGCCATCCAGGGAATGATAAAATCAAATTCTAACACTGAAGCAAAGATAGAACCGATTGTAATTCCTAAAATAATTCCGATAATTCCGCCTAATTGTCCAATCACAATGGTTTCGGTAAAAAATTGAAAAGCAATCGTTTTTCGTTTGGCACCTAAGGCTTTTCGTACACCAATTTCACGGGTTCTTTCTGTTACGGAAACCAACATAATGTTCATCAAAGCAATGGAAGAACCAAAAATAGTAATGATACCAATAATCCAAGCAGAAGCACTCAAAACTTTGGTCAACGATAAGATTTGATTGATTAATTCATCACTTCGCACGATTCCAAAATTATTATCTTCCACCGGATTTTGCTTTCTAATTTGTCGCATCGTGATGGTTGCATGGTCAATAGCAGCGTCTAATAATTCTTTTTTATCCACCATTACACTTACGTTATAATTGATGTTAGGTTGCGTAAAAACAGAACGAGCAATTTGAATGGGAATCAACACTCTTAAATCCTGACTATTGCCAAAAGTGGAGCCTTTTTCTTTTAACACCCCAATTACTTTGAATTTTGCTCCCCGAATAGAAATCACTTTGTCGATCGGGTTCACATCTTTTAATAAACCTTTTTCAAAATCGGAACCAACTACGCAAACATAATTGTTATTTTCAATATCAAAACCGGTAAAATTTCTTCCTGTGGCGACTTCTAATCCTGAATTGGCAGCATAATTTTCATCAACACCCAAAACGGTAATTTCAGGATCTGTTTTTTTGTTTTCAAATTTCACTTGAGCTCCCGGAGTAGCTGTAAAGGATAATGATGTGGTTGTAAAAGGATAATTGAACTTTTCTTTGAACGTTTTTGCATCCGGATAAGAAATAATCGGATTAACGATTTCGCGTTCACCGCGTCTTCCGCCATTGCCAATTCGCACCTCTAATTCATATTGCCGAATGGTGAACGTATTGGCACCCATCATCGAAAAGTTAGAAGAAATAGTGTTTTCCAATGCAGAAACCACGGTCAAAATACTCACCAATGCCGTAATACCAATGGCTATAATGATAATCGTCAAAATGGTACGCAACAATTGTGTTTTGATGGAACCTAGTGCAATTTTGATGTTTTCTTTTACTAATCCGGTCATGTTTATATTTGTCACGTTAATGCATATTTTGTTACATGCGACAAGGAAAATTATTTTAAAAGTAAGATATTTGCAGAGCTTTTCATTTTTGTCATTCCGCAAGATGACGAAGTCGAAATAGCAATCTCCCGCATAACGGGCAAAAATGAAGCTTATAATCCAAAGAAATAATTTTAAAATGGCACAAAAACCCAGTATTCCCAAAGGAACGAGAGATTTTTCACCGACAGAGGTGGCGAAACGCAATTACATCAGTTCGATTATGAAACATCATTTTGAGGTGTTTGGATTTCAGCCGATTGAAACGCCTTCGTTTGAAAATTCAGAAACGTTGATGGGAAAATACGGGGAAGAAGGCGATCGATTGATTTTTAAGATATTGAATTCGGGGGATTATTTGGATAAAGTAAGTCAAGACGAATTATCAAACATTGATTATAAAAAACTAACTTTTAAAATCTCCGAAAAAGCCCTTCGTTACGACCTAACCGTTCCATTCGCTCGTTACGTCGTTCAACACCAAAACGAAATTGAGTTTCCGTTTAAGCGTTACCAAATTCAGCCGGTTTGGAGAGCTGATCGTCCGCAAAAAGGAAGGTTTAGAGAGTTTTATCAATGCGATGCCGATGTGGTGGGTTCTACGTCGTTGTGGCAAGAAGTGGAGTTGGTGCAATTATATGATGCCGTTTTTACACAATTAGGTTTGGGCGGAGCTACCATTAAAATCAATAACCGTAAAATTTTATCCGGCATTGCCGAAGTGATTGGAGCAAAAGATAAATTAATTGATTTTACAGTCGCGTTAGATAAACTAGACAAAATAGGCGAAGACGGCGTGAAAAAAGAAATGCTTGAAAAAGGAATTTCGGCATCCGCCATCGAAAAAGTGCAACCTTTGTTTCAGTTTACGGGAACAGTTGCTGAAAAAATTGAAAAATTGAACGTACTATTGTCTTCTTCCGAAGAAGGAAAAAAAGGAGTAGCCGAGTTGCAATTTATTTGTGAAACCATTCAAAATTTAGGTTTGCAAACTGCCATCATTGATTTGGATGTCACCTTAGCCAGAGGATTGAATTACTACACCGGAGCTATTTTTGAAGTCGTTGCCCCACAAGTGGCCATGGGTTCGATTGGTGGTGGTGGTCGTTATGACGATTTAACCGGTATTTTTGGTTTAAAAAATATGAGTGGTGTTGGCATTTCGTTTGGATTAGACCGTATTTATTTGGTGTTGGAAGAATTAGGTTTATTCCCGGAAACGGTCACTGCCACAAGCAAAGCACTTTTTATTAATTATGGAAATGCGGAAAGTTTGTATGCGATGGAAGCCATTTCCAAGTTACGCCGTAGCGGAATAAAAGTAGAGTTATATCCCGATGCTGCTAAAATCGCTAAACAATTTCAACATGCCGACAAACGCGGAATTCCTTTTGCGGTGATTGCCGGACAATCGGAGATGGAACAAAATTGTTTTGGTTTGAAGAATTTACAAACCGGTGAACAAGTGAAGTTGGATTTTGAGGGGTTGAAGAGGGAGTTGTTCTAGAATACAATTTTTATAGACTTTTTACATATTCTTCTGCCGACATGATTGGTAGTAATGAATGTTTAAAATCTTTTTGATTTCTAGTGATGATGATGTCGCATTTTGAATCTAAAGCACAAAAATATTGTAACGAATCTTCAAAATCCTCAAAATCAGAATTTAATGCTTTTTCAACGATACTTTCATTCATTGAAGCTATTTCACACAGAATTTTAAACTTTCTCAATTTTTCTTTTGCATTTGAAATTCCTTCTGACTTGGCCAAAAAATAATTTACCGTAGCAAATGAAATAGGAGAAACAATCAGTTTTACTTTTTTGTGATCCGCTAAAGTTGCCAATTGTGCACTTGGAAGGTAAAAAGGTTCTCGTTCCCCAAGAAAATCAAGTATGATGTTAGTGTCTAAGAATAACTTTTTACTCATTTGTGTTTATTCAAAAGATGTTCAGCATATTCTTTTTTGTTATCTAAATCGGCAGGAATTGAATTACCGGTTTTGATGCTTTTTACAAAAGGAGAGATTTCAATGGAATCCTTATTTTTTGTATCATTGGTAAGCGAATTCAAGTAATTCTCGATAATTCGTGACAAACTCACTTTCTTTTGAGCAGCATAAACCTTCGCTTTCTCAATGATCTCTTGATTTAATTTTAATGTCAATTTTGTATCCATAATGATAAGTTGTACGTGCAAATATATGAATTATATCCGTATAATTTGAGTGCTGGTTTTATATTTACTCTAACGCTTTAATAAATTGTTTCATTTCTTCCATTGTACCAATTGTAATTCTAGACCATTTTCCTTTTTCTTCATAAATCTTTGTCCCAAGAATATTGTTCTTTTTTAACTGCTCAAAAAAGTCTTTGTTATAATTTTCTAATGAAAAATAGACAAAGTTTGTATGCGACGGAATACAACGTATTTTTAAATTATCCAGTTGTTCAATCGTGTATTTTCTTGCTTCTGCATTGAGTGAAATTGTTTCTGCTACAAATTTATCATCCTTCAACGATGCTAAAGCTGCTGATGCAGATAGTATGCTAACACTTCCACTTGTAGAAAAGTCTAATTCACTCATTTCCGTTATGGTTTCCGGATGTGCTAGTGCATAGCCAATGCGTGCACCTGCCAAACCATATATTTTTGAAAAGGTTTTGGCAATAATTAGGTTTTTATTCTCTGTTACAAGATTGGCAAGTGAGGGTTGGTCTGTAAAATCCAGGTAAGCCTCATCAACTAAAACTTTTGTTCTTTTTGTAGCTTCATTTATAAAATTTAAAAGTGCTTCACTCGCACAAAGTGTTCCCGTTGGATTATTAGGATTACAGATATAAACCAATCTCGTATCAGCGTCAATGGCATTTAACATTGCCGATAAATCGTGCTTTTTATCAGCCGTTAAAGGAATTGCAATTTTTTTAAGACCTGCATTTTCAGCCGTAACTGTCCAATAATCAAAAGTAGTTTCCGCAATAATTAAATTCCCTGTTTTTTTTGAGCAATACAAAGCAACTAAATTTAAAATTTCTGAAGAACCCGCACCCAATAAAATGCTTTGATCAGTTAAATTATGTTTTTGGGCAATTTTTCCAATTAGTTCGTCCAACAATTCCCAATTATAGCGATTGCTGACATTGATACTATCACTCATTGCATTTCTCGCCAATACCGATGGGCCATAAGGATTTTCGTTTGACCTTAACCGAATTGGACCTACATTTTTTTCTTCAATGATGTCTTCTTGTGTTGGAATTGCAAAACCCTCAAACGGAATAATACCCAAACCTACAATACCTATACTTGTTTGCTTTAACCAATTTCTTCGATTACTCATTGTGCCTTTTTAAAATTTTAATAGTACACAATAGGTAGGTTGTTTTTAAATTTGTTACAGTTTTGGGTTTGGGTTAGAAGTGAAATTGGATTTTGAGGGGTTGGGGAGGCGTTGGTGTATGTTTTCTGTTTTTTAAATACTAACTTTAAAAAATCAACCTCATATGAAAACTTCTAATTTCTAATGAGGTTGATTTTTTATTGTAATTTTTTACGAAAGATTTAGAAATTTTTACATACAAATTTTAATAATTACATTGAAAGATGTTCACGTAAACCTAAATGGATTACTATTTCTTTATCAAAATCTATTTCAGCTCTGTTGTCTCTGTGTGCCCAAGTATAATATTCTCTTCCTTTAAATTTATTAAACCATTTGTTACCAATAACATTAAATTTAAAGAATTCCGAAAGGATTTTGTCTAAATCTAATTTGTCATAAAACGCCTGATTTCTTACAAAATAAGATTTGATTTCAGAATATTTAAAAAAATGTTGGTTATAATTTTTTAATAATTTTAATCCTTGATCAATTTCTTCTTGTGATATATGACCTATCATTTCATTTCTAACTTCATCGAATAAATATTCTGAATAACTATTTTTTATTTCATATAAACCTTTCCACCCAAAATATTTAGAATTTGGATACTTTTCTATTATGAAATTTAAAAGTGTGATGATGTCTCTAGGTCTTAAAAAGGTTCTTTCCAATATAAATCTTTCAGGAGAAACACCCTTAACATCTTGAGGGAAAAGCGTTTCAAATACTTTGAGATCACTGTAAAGATTTAGAAAAGAATTTGATTTTTTCGCTTTTTTTATAATTAAATCTATTAGTGGGGAATCATTATTGATTCGGTCCCCCCAGCTTATATTAATTGTATTTATTATCTTAAGTTTATTTAAATCGGTATCATTTAAGACTGAAAAAATATCAGTTCTAATTAATAAAACTATTTTGAATTTTATTCTTTTTTCTAAAAACTCACAGTTAAGTGAATCAACCGTCTTAATCAAACTAATTAATGAATTTCTATAAAATTCATCATTTTGAAATCTATCATCTAGTTCATCATAAAATAAAGTATATTTACTTTTACTAGTCTTTAATAATTTTATAATGACATTTTCTAAATCTTCTAAATAATTCAAGTAATTTCCTTCCCCAAATTTAATCTCTCTTCCAATTTCACCACCGATATTTAGTATCTCTTTCAATATTGAACCATTGATTTTGTTGTTTTTATTGATTTCAATTACTTTTTTTGCATCTATATCAAGTGAATAATAATTTTCTTTGAAGAAAGTTTTTAGTTTTTTAATTGAATCAGATTCATTTATGCCATTATCTTCAAAAAGCAATTTTGCTATATCTATCAAAACAATCCATCTCCAAATTGCCGAATATTCGTTTGGAGAGATATCATTTGTTTTAAAATTTACTAGTTCGTGAAATCTAAAATCTTTATATGATTTTATATCTGAAAACCAGTTAGACTCTTTTTCTGATTGTTTTCTTACATATTCAGCTAATATTGTTTTTCCAGAACCTTTTCTTCCAATAATAAGAAATTTTTCAGGTTTCAGTATTTCATTATAATTATTGTTATATTCAATAAAAAACTTTTCGAAATCATCACGATACAAAGCTTCTTTTTTACCGTCATTAACTCCTAAATATATATCTGAAATTTTAAAATTATTCATTATTTTTTTTTAAATGTTGCTGTTAAATTTAATTTGTTTAAAACTGCTTTTAAAAAAAACGACCTTTTAAACAGTTTTTTAGTCGTTCGGTTTTATTTTCTTACACCCAAATATACTATTTTATAACAAATCATCAAATACAAAATATTTTCAAAAAGTATACAAAAATGAAAAGCCCCTCACGTCGAGGGGCCTTTCGGTGTCAAAAATCAATTATCAAAACCCTATTTAATAATGATTTTTTTGCTAATTGTTCCGGCAGTTGTTTGCACACGAACAATGTAGGTGCCAGTACTTGCGTTGCTCACCGGTAACGAAATGTTGGTTTGGGTTTCGTTTTCAACATTCCAGGTAGCAAGGGTCTGGCCCAGGATCGTAATGATATTCACTGTTTGCACAGTAACATCGGTTAAGTTTTGTATAGTAAGTAAATTTTGGGCATTTGAAAAAGCAACTCCAATTTCTTGGGCTAAGCTAAAATCAGGATTGGATAACGCTTGGTTGCTAAACGTTAATTCAAAACGGTTGTGTGTTTCGCCTTGTGGCAAATAAACCGTAAAAGCACCATTTTGAATCGGGTGATGTATTCCGGTGGTTTTGTCTAAAATGAAAATATCAATGTTTTCATCCCAATTCATAACCTCGTCTAAAGTAAATTGAACGTTTCCGGCTTCATAGGTTTTTACTCCTAACGGGTATTTTTTGTTTACATCAAAATATCCCACTCCCTGAATGACCAATTTATTGGAATCATTCATAAAGTACATATCATTTTGTTGATTATCAATGTGAATGGCGTCATATCCCGGGTCGATGTTATCGGTAGCCCATTCGTTCATGAAGCCTAATAATATTTCTCTATGGTAGTTGTTATACGAATTAAATCCGATTTTGATTTTAGCAAAAGCCTCCTCTTCAATAGGGTCTTCGGCATTATCAGAAAGAAGTTGATCATTCGCTAACGCACTGGCAGATGCCGGACGAAATAAATTGAATGATTGTTGATTCAGTTCTTTTACAAACAATCGTTGACTGTTTTGAAAGGTAATTAAACCACCTTGGTCATTACCTGTTACAAAAAACCCTTGTCCTACCGGAATAAAACGTCCCGGTGTTTTGGTGGTTGAACTCAAATTGTTTTCACCTGTCAAAGCTACCGGTTTAATACCGCCGACAAGCGTTATGGCTCCGTAACCACCTTGATAACCCGATAAATTATGGGTGTTATTGGTAGTAAAATGTTCCCAAAAGTATAAAGTACCATTGATTACATTTATATTGTCTTTAATAAATGTATGAGCATCTAAGGCAGAAGGATAGGGGTTTCCGGCCAAATTTAAATTGTTGGGCGAAACCGGAATGGTAATGGTTCCGTTATTTGGTTTTCCAACAAACGTATAGTTTTGATAGGGAGCATCTGCACCACTACCTTTTAAAGTATACCCTTGTCCCGCTTGCAATAATCCATTTTGTCCAACTGTGGACCAATTAGCATAAAGAGGCGTCAAATTCTGAAATTTATAAATCCAATAGCTGCTTAGTGTAATCGGATTACTGGTAGTTGGATTGTTAATGCTACTTACCCAAGCAATATTTTGAGGTTGACTGTTACTGCCGTCTTTCATTACACCTGCCACAGTATAACCGTGATTGGTGGTAGTAGCATTAGGGGTGCTAACCGGTGACGACCAATAATTGTAATTGTATCGATTGGATTGACCTTGTTGGTCTCTTTCCAAAATACCTGTACTGGTTGGGTCAAAAATACTTTCACTGTTTTGGATAAGTTGTGCTTCACCTTCCAAATCGATTTTACCATTCAGTTTTAGGTATCCTCTATTTTCGATTTTTGTGTCGTTTAATAGGGTGATTTTTTTACCGGAATCCACAATTAAACCTAAGTTAACAGTATTCGCAAATTGTGTAATGTCATGACTCACTTGAATAATAGCCCAAGGATAGGTTTCGGCATCTTTTCCGAAAATATCGGTTGAATCATCTTGAATGGCTGTTGTAAAATTGCCATTTCTTTTTGTTACAAAAGGCATTGGAGCTTCTTGATTTCCAATAGAGTTGATGTTAAAAAGTTGAATTCCCTCAGCACTATTTGGTATATTTTGTATTTGATTTTGAACAATACTGTTTTGAATCAAATCCATTTTATAGTAGCGAATCAAAGCACTATAATTTAGATTTGTGAAGTTTTTTGGGATAGTTACGCCTCTTACCATACCATTATGATTGGTAATTTCTTGGTACACCATTTGCTGGATTTGAGCATCAGATAAACTTTCATTAAAAACCCTTACTTCATCTAATTTTCCATTAAAATAGTGGTTGTTTTGAACAGGATTTTTTCCAATAGAAAAAGTTGCACTTCCAGATTGTTGGATGGTTCCGGTTGAATTTTGTTGATGTATTAATTTCCCGTTAAGGTACAATTTTAAGCTTGAACCATTATAAGAAGCTGCGATGTGATACCAGCGTGAAGTATCTAACGAGATGGAGCTTGTCAATGTAATTGCATTACAGGTTACAACAATTTTTCTGTTGGCAGTACAACTGATATTAAAATTGTTTTCCCCCATTATAAAGGCATCATTTTGAAATTGAGGTGATAAACTTATCCAACCCATTAAGGTTGTTTTTTCTAGTCCTTCGAGGCATCCATTGGCGGTTCCGTATGCATTTATTCCATTAAAATGCAAAAACGCTTTTTGGTTACTATTCAAAACGGGTTCCTGGCCGTTCGTGTGAGTATGAATGGTTTTACATTCTTTATCTTCACTTTTTGCGTTACTTTCTATTTGACACATGACTAAGAAAAGCAATGTGAAAATAGATTTTTTTACAATAACCTTTTTCATCGTTAATGAGGTTAAATTGATTTTAGATTTTTGACGATTCAAAGGTATAAACGATTTTTAATTAATCGATAAAATGTATAAAATAATCGATGAAATACATAAAAATATAAATAGTTTATGTAAATAACTTACAAAATAAAATCATTTTAGTAGTGGAAATTTTATAAATAAAGATGGAAATAATTGTAATTTATAGCTTGAATGAGGTGAAAAAGTTTAAAAACAGAAAATTTGTAGTGCTTTTTTAAACGAAAAGGAATAGTATTGAAATAAAAAAGTCCCCAATAGGGGACATTTAGTAGCGAAGACGGGAGTTGAACCCGTGACCTTTGGGTTATGAATCCAACGCTCTAACCAACTGAGCTACCTCGCCAATTAAGGATTCATCAATTTGTGAATGCGGGTGCAAATATATAAATAATAGTAAAGCTTCCAAACATAAAATGATAAAATATTTTTATTTTAAAAATCGCTTTTTTTTTGAGTTTATATTCAATATATTGCTCAAAATTTTTCTTATTATGGATTCAAAAATACGTTATGAAATAGAGTTTCCGATTAATTCTTCGCCGCAACTTCTTTATCAATATATTTCTACGCCTTCTGGATTATCAGAATGGTTTGCTGATAATGTGAATTCTAGAGGTGAGCTATATACTTTTATTTGGGATGATACAAAAGAACGTGCTCGTTTAGCTTCCAAAAAAACTGGTGAACGTATTAAATTCAAATGGATTGATGACAATGACAAAGACACTGAATATTTTTTTGAATTAAAAATCATGGAAGATGAAATCACAAAAGATGTTTCTTTAGTTGTGATTGATTTTGCTTATGAAGATGAAATTGAAGAATCAAAATTATTGTGGGAAAATCAAATTTCTGATTTGAAGCATGTTATAGGTTCAGTATAATTATAGGATTTGAATTATATTTGCCCTGAATTTTCAGGGCTTTTTTTATGGTTAATTTTAATGGGAGTATTCAAGACGAAATGATGTTGTCCACCAATAGAGCTTTTCTTTATGGTGATGCAGTTTTTGAAACGTTAAAAATTGTTGAAGGAAGAATTTTATTTTTTGAAGACCATTATTTCCGATTAATGGCTTCTATGCGTATTCTTCGAATGAAAATTCCAATGACTTTTACGTTAGAATTTTTGGAAAGCGAAATTTTAAGGTTGGTTAAAGAAGCCAATTTAACGGAATCCTCAAGAGTTCGATTAACGGTTTTTAGAAATGATGGTGGTTTTTATTTACCAAACGATAATTCCGTTTCGTATTTAATTTCTGTTCAACCACTTTTGGACAAAAAGTACCGTTTTTCTTCTGAAGCGTATGAAGTAGAATTATACAAAGACTTTTATCTAACAAAACAATTGCTTTCTACACTTAAAACAACCAATAAAGCTATTCAAGTTATAGGTAGTATTTATGCAGAAGAGAACGGCTATCAAAATTGCTTGTTACTCAACGAAGAAAAATCAGTTGTGGAAGCATTAAATGGGAATTTGTTTATGGTGATGGGCGATGCTTTAATCACACCACCCTTAACTGAAGGCTGTTTGAATGGCATATTTCGTAAGCAACTTCTTTCAGTAGCAAAAAAGATAGAAGGATTAACGGTTACAGAAGCACCAATTTCGCCATTTGATTTACAAAAAGCATCAGAATTATTCATTACAAATGTAATCACGGGTATTCAACCTATTACAAAATATCGCAAGAAGGAATATGAAACAAAATGGTCAAAAGTATTATTGGAAAAAGTAAATGAACTAATTTAACATCGGATTTTCGGGAGCATTTGACCAAATTAAATATTCGCCACCAAGTTCTATTAATTGTTCTTTCCAAAAGTCGACCGACGATTTCATCAAAATGTTTTGTTTGAAATTGTTTTCAATTAAAATCCAGGAGTTGGCATTCAATTCATCTTCCAATTGATTGGCACTCCAACCGGTATATCCTAAAAAGAATCGAATATTTTCTTTTTGAATAACTCCATCATTAATTAAATCTCTGGTTTTTTCAAAGTTGCCACCCCAATAAATTCCGTTAGAAATTTCTACACTATCCGGTATTAATTCAGGAACTGTATGAATAAAGTATAAATTATCTTGTTCAACCGGACCGCCATTGTAAACGGTAAAGGATGATTCGATTTCTGGAACTAAATCAGTAAGGGTATATTCTAAAGGTTTGTTTAAAATGAAACCAACTGTGCCTTCAAGATTATGGTCGGCTAATAAAATTACCGACCTATTAAAAGACAAATCTCCATAAATGGAAGGTTCTGCTATGAGCAAATGACCTTTTTTAAGTTTTTCTTTAATCATTTGGCAACAAATTTTTATTAAAATTACAGAATTTTATCATAAAAAACCAAACATTTTCTTAAAAATGTCAAAAAAAAATCTTCCGTGAAGGAAGATTTTCTTTATATCTACTAAATTAAGATTAGTTTACAGAACCTTCTAATTCAGCACCTGCTTTAAATTTAACTACATTTTTAGCAGCAATTTTGATTGTTTTTCCAGTTTGTGGATTTCTTCCTTCTCTTGCAGCTCTTTTAGATACTGACCAAGATCCGAATCCTACTAAAGAAACTCTTCCACCTTTTTTCAAAGTAGCACCTACATTTCCTAAAAATGATTCTAAAGCTAATTTTGCAGCTGCTTTAGTAATACCTGCATCAGCAGCAATAGCATCGATTAATTCTGATTTGTTCATAATAATAGTTATTAATTGTTGGTTAAACATAAAGTTAATTGTAACAAATTTAATAGGATTTCCTTACTAGGCAAGACTTTTCGTGATTTTTCGTGTGTTTTGTTGATAACTTCAATAGTTTTGTTGATAAAGCTACGATAAACGGTACTTTTTAAGGGTTTTTCTAGTAAAAATCAGTCCTTACAAGGCTTGAGCATTTTCAGAAAATGTCATTCCGTTGAGTAATTCGGCAGTAAGCATTTTTCTTTTTCCCGGAAACTGAATAGCATGTATAAGGATAAATCCATCCTGAACCGTTATTTTCATTTCTTTTTTTGTCGATTGTATTTTTCCTATTGGTAAAGTATGGTTATTGACTTCAAATGTAGCTTCATAAATTTTTACAGCCCATTCTTCTTCTCCATCTTTAATTAAACACCAAGCCGTTGGATAGGGTGAAAGTCCTCTAATCAAATTAAAAATTTCGATTCCGGTTTTTTGCCAATTTATTTTACAATTGTCACGGTTTAGCTTGTATGCCGTTTTAATTTCCGGTGTATCCACTTGAATAGTTGTGGTTACCGTATTATTTTCAATTAATTGTAGCGTTTTGATAACCGTTTTACAACCCATTTGCATCAATCGATCATGAAGTTGTCCTGCGTTTTCGTTGGGTTCGATGTTTGTTTCTTCTTTTAGAATGATGGCACCCGTATCAATTTTATCGTCAATAAAAAAGGTGGTTACCCCCGTCTTTTTTTCACCATTAATTATTGCCCAATTAATTGGTGCTGCTCCACGATAGTTTGGCAATAATGATGCATGAAGATTAAAGGTGCCGAATTTTGGCATTTTCCAAACGACTTCAGGCAACATTCTAAACGCAACAACCACTTGACAATTGGCTTGTAAACTTTTTAATTCTTCAATAAATCTTTCGTCTTTTAAATTGGTTGGCTGCAAAAGTGTAAGTTGTTTTGATAAAGCATATTCTTTAACAGCTGAAAAATTCATTTTTTGACCCCGACCGGCAGGTTTATCTGCAGCTGTAATCACACCAACTACATTATAATGGTTTTGGAGCAACGCATCTAAAATGCCAACCGCAAAGTCGGGTGTTCCCATAAAAACGATTCGAAGTTTTTCCATTATTGTTTTGATTTAAATTTATTGTTGGGTAATAGTATAATTTTTTGTTCATCTAAAAGTTCTCTTATGGCTTGAATTAAGGGTTCGTCTTCTACAAGAACAATTTGTTGTAATTCTCTTGAACTAAGTCCTTTTTCTGATAACAGATGCAGAATTTTATACCTCAAGTTATCATTTTCAGATATAATGGCTTTGGATGATTTGCAAGAAGAACAATGTCCGCAATTTTTTACATTTTTTTCACCAAAGTAGTGCAAAAGTAAGACACTTTTACATGTTTTGGTATCAGAAACATATTGAATTACACTTGATAACTGAGCTGACTTTAATTCGTTTTGAGAAGTAAGATATTTAAATGTTCTGCTCAATGTTCTATCATCTTCTCTTACTTCTAAAAAAGTAATTTTAGAGTCATTGCTTTTTGCGGTGTACGAAACAATTCCTTTTTGATGCAATTGCGATAACACTTCTTCTACACTTGATTCCGAAACACCTGATTTTTTTGCAATTAAAGAAACGTTGATAGCAGTTGTGGTATCATAAATTCCGGAATACGTTCTCAAAATCGTTAAAATAATTTCCTCTTGATGGCGATGCAAACTGATATATCTAATGACTTCTTTACTTTCAATGATAAATTGAAGCAAGACTTTTTCTGAAAACTCTTGACTAAAATGAATGATTCCTTGGTTGTTTAAAAAATTTAATGCGTTGTAAGTTTTTATAACGGGCAATTGATATTGAATGCAAAAATGATTTAAATTAAATGAAAACTCATCATCAATTCCTTCGCCATAAGCAATTTGAAAGTAATTACACAATTTAGTATATACTGATTTCAAATATTCTTTGTCGGGTAAGCTATTGTTCAATTGAGATTGAACTTGATTACAGTCGTTGGGGCCTAACAATAAAATTGCCTGAGCCATTTCACCATTTCTTCCGGCTCTTCCGGCTTCTTGATAATAGTTTTCTAAATTATCGGGAAGTTGAAAATGAATAACCGTTCGAACATTTGCTTTGTCAATTCCCATTCCAAAAGCATTGGTGGCGACCATAATTGGCGTTTTTTCAGTCATCCAATCTTCCATGTTTTTGGTTTTTTCCCGCAGGGTTAATCCACCGTGATAAAAATTAGCTTTGAAATCAAGTTTGTTAAGCTGTTCGGCAATTTCAAAACAGTTTTTTCGATTGCGAACATAAATAATTGAAGGTTCCGGTTGTCGATTTAAAATCTGGGTAATTTGATATAATTTGTCTTCCGTTGGAATTACTTGATAACTTAGATTATCTCGTGCAAACGATTTTTGGTAAAGTTGAGGTGTATCTAAATTCAATTGTTCAATAATATCTTTCTTCACTCGCTCGGTTGCAGTAGCCGTTAACGCTAAAAATGGAACACCAGGAAAATGTTGTTTCAACACATTAACCTTTAAGTAGGAAGGTCTAAAGTCGTGGCCCCATTGAGAGATACAATGTGCTTCATCTATTGCAATTAAATTAATCGGAAGGTTTTTAATTTTCTCAATAATCCAATCTTGTTCAAGACGTTCTGGAGAAAGATATAAGAATTTATAATTGCCATATAAACAGTTGTCAAATAAAGTGATGATTTCATCAACAGAAATTCCACCGGTCAATGCAACCGCTTTAATATCTCTTTTTTTTAATTGGTCAACCTGATCTTTCATTAAAGCAACCAATGGAGAAATTACTAAACAGATTCCATCGTTCATCATCGCCGGAACTTGAAAACAAACTGATTTACCGCCACCGGTAGGTAATAAACCAATGGTATCTTTTCCATCCAAAACCGATTGAATGATGTTCAATTGCGGTTCTCGAAAAGAGGAATATCCCCAATATTTTTTTAGTATTTCTTCCGGTTTTTGCATTCTTGAGTTTACAATGCGTCTAAAATAAATTGAATTCTGTTTTCAACGGTATCCATTGGCACTTCAATTAATTCATACCCATAATTTTCATAGGTTTCTTTAAGATGTGAATAGATTAATTTGGCTTGTTCAAAGTTTTCATATCGATGTTCATCAGACATGTAAATAGCTTTCCATGGTGGCAGTATAAAAATTTTTGAATACGTATTTTCTTTGCAAGATTCATCAAAAAAGGCCGGATAACTATCACCAATATAATGCATATAAGCCAAAATATCAGGAATACCCCGATCTAAAAAAACAACCTCGTTTTCTTGTTGAAATGCGTTTTGAAATTGTTTTTTTCTTCCTTCAAGAAGTAATTCGCTAAATAACAAAGGTTTTTCTAAAAAAAGTTGTTCAATACCTCTATTTCTTGCTTCATTAATAATTTCTCTTGAAATTTCAGGCATACAATGATATCCGGTTTTTATCAATCCTTCTATTAAAGTAGTTTTTCCGGTTCCGGGTCCACCCGTAATAACAATAATTTGCTTGTTCACTTTTGTAAAATAAAGGGGTAAAATTGAGAATATATTGTTTCAAAAACAAGTGTAGCATACATTTTAAAACTTTTTGGGAACAATTTTTGGATAAATACATAAAAAGTTGATAAAAATACAGCAAGCGACCGGAAGTAAATCAAAATTCAAAATCAATGCTGTATATTTGCGTGTAATTATTTAGGCATGGATAAAAAAACAGAAGAATTTTACGAAAGGTTAAAAGAGGAATTAAGAACAACTTCTTCTTGGCCTACCTTATATTTGTATAAATTTATAGTACCAACCGATCAATCTAAAATATTAGCCGTTGAAAATGCATTTGATAACATGGGGGCTGTTATTAATACTACCCAGTCCAAGACCGGTAAATTTACGAGTGTTTCTGTAAATGTACCGATGCAAAGTCCGGAACACGTAGTTGAGAAGTACCTTGAAGTATCTACAATTGAAGGAATAATTTCTTTATAAAACAACAAATGAATCAAAGTGAAACAGCACATCAAGTAGTGCATTTATTAGAATATAACGCAGAACGACCTCATTTAATGATACCGGAATATGGTCGTCATTTGCAAAAATTAATTGACCAAGCCACCTTAATTGTAGATAGGGAGGAGCGAAACAAAGCGGCTAAATACATCATCAAAGTAATGGGAAGTTTAAATCCACACTTGAGAGATGTGTTGGATTTTCAACATAAATTGTGGGATCAATTGTTTATCATGTCTGATTTTAAATTGGATGTTGATAGTCCTTATCCGATTCCAACTCGAGAGGTTATCAATCTAAAGCCGGAGCGATTAGAATATCCACAGAAAAACCCAAAATACCGTTTTTATGGTAATAACATCAAATACATGATTGATGTAGCCAATAAATGGGAAGATGGTGAATTGAAAAGTGCTTTGATTAAGGTGATTGCCAATCATATGAAAAAATCATATTTGAGTTGGAACAAAGACACCGTTGATGACAAAGCTATTTTTGACCATTTATTGGAATTGTCAAACGGAAAAATTGATTTACATCAAAGCAGTGAAGAGTTGTCAAATACTACTGATTTGATGCGAACCAACAAAAAAGTTTCCAATAAAAATCTTCCTCAAAACAATAAAAAGATTTTAATTAAGAAAAATAAAAATAATCCGAAAGCATTTAAAAACAACAATCAAAAGCAATAGTTAGATTTTCATGGGAACATTTAAAATAGAAGGTGGTCATCGTTTAAAAGGTGAAATCCATCCACAAGGAGCCAAAAATGAAGCTCTTCAAATCCTTTGTACCGTTTTATTAACCGCCGAAAAAGTAACCATCAATAATATTCCTGATATTATAGATGTGAATAAGTTAATTACGCTGTTGGGCAATTTAGGCGTGAAAATGCAAAAAAACGGACCGGGTTCCATCACTTTTCAAGCTGATGAGGTGAATGTTGGTTATTTAGAAACAGAAGCATTCAAAAAAGAAGGTGGTTCTTTGAGAGGATCAATTATGATTGTTGGACCATTATTAGCCAGATTCGGAAGAGGTTATATTCCAAAACCGGGTGGCGATAAAATCGGTAGAAGACGTTTAGATACGCACTTTGAAGGGTTTATCAATCTTGGTGCAAAATTCAGATACAACCGTGAAGACCATTTTTATGGTGTTGAAAATGAGGGTCGATTAAAAGGCACTTATATGCTATTGGATGAAGCATCTGTTACCGGAACAGCCAATATAGTTATGGCGGCTGTATTAGCAGAAGGAGTAACCACCATTTATAATGCTGCTTGCGAACCCTACTTACAACAATTGTGTAAAATGCTTAATTCTATGGGTGCAAAAATTACGGGAGTTGGTTCCAATTTGCTCACAATTGAAGGTGTTGAAAGTTTAGGTGGTTGCACGCACAGAATTCTACCTGATATGATTGAAATTGGAAGCTGGATTGGATTGGCAGCCATGACCAGAAGTGAAATTACGATTAAGAATGTGAGTTGGGATAACTTAGGGGTCATTCCAAATGTTTTCAGAAAATTAGGAATTACCATCGAAAGAAAAGGAGATGACATTTATATTCCAGAACACAAAGAAGGGTATGAAATTAAAAAAGATATTGACGGTTCAATTTTAACCATTGCAGATGCTCCTTGGCCGGGATTTACGCCTGATTTATTGAGTATTGTATTAGTAGTTGCTACTCAAGCAAAAGGAGAGGTGTTGATTCATCAAAAAATGTTTGAAAGCCGCTTGTTCTTTGTCGATAAATTGATTGACATGGGAGCCAAAATTATTTTGTGTGATCCACACCGTGCAATAGTAATTGGTCATAATTTCCAATCTCAGTTGAAAGCAACAACGATGTCTTCGCCGGATATTCGTGCCGGTATTTCCTTATTGATTGCAGCATTATCTGCAAAAGGAACCAGTACTATTCAAAACATTGAACAAATCGATAGAGGATATGAAAAAATTGACGAACGTTTAAGAGCAATCGGTGCTCAAATTGTTCGTGTGTAAATCACAAAGTAATAAAAAAGTGCCCCAAATAGTATTCAACTGTTTGGGGCACTTCTTTTTTAAAATCGTATTCCTAAGCTAACATTTGCCTTGAAGTTGAGATCTGAATAATTATCTCTAAACTCTTTATCATCAGAAATATTTCTTCCTAATTGTGCACCTAGTCCTAAGCTTATTTTATTGTTAAAAAGCCATTTATGTCCCAAACCGAAGCCTACATCTAAACCAGTTAAATCAAATTCTCTAGATTGCTCAGAGTACGTATCTGTGATAGGGTCATAGTTATAATAATAATCTTCAACAATTTGTTTTCCGGTTCTGAATTTAAGAAACGGATAAAATGAGAATCCATGATATTCCTTATTTTTAGAAAAGTAAATATTGTAAGATGCTTGTAATCCTACCAAATTGTTCTTGTCAATATATCCCGCATCAATATATGAGTAAGTATCAAACATAGTAACATCAAATTGAATTGCTTGATTTCCATTTAAAAAATGCTCATAACCTATGTTTAAAGATTTTCCGACTACTAAATCAAATAGATTAGATTTAATTTCACCGTTAATCTTTTTTTCATCTATTTCTTGGGAAAAACAAAAAAAGGGAAGTAATAATAATAGTAGTTTTTTCATATTTGTGAATTAAGGTTGATTTTATTTTTATCAATTTATATGTTAAAATAATTACTCAAAAACTCCTAAAAATTCCATTCCAAACATAAAACCATCGCCTATATAACTGCTTCCGCTATACGAACGTACATAATCTAAACGAAGAAATTTGAATTTTCCAAAACCTAATTTATCTAAACCTACCGTAAATTCTTGATAGGGTTTGACATCCGGAATGGCTAATTGATGATAACCCAAAATCAACGTTGATTTTAATTTATTCAACAACGGAATCTTATTCATGATGTAGCCTTCAAAATTATGTTCGAAATGGGTTTCAATATAGCTTTTGTTCGTACTGTAGCTATAGTAGGGAAGTTGAAGAAATTGATTCAAATATCGATTGTTTGTACTCACATTAATTTGATTTCCGTTAAAGTGTCTGTAATCCACAAAAGAAATTTCATCAGCATTGAAAAATTTTCCTCCTTTTAAATTAATCCCAAATGTGCCTTTATTTGAGAGCGATCGTTCATAAAAAATTCTACCGGCTACAAAATCATAATTATAGTTAGATTCATTTCCGGCGAATCCTTTTTCATATCCTAAAAATAATGTTGGATAATCATCATTGGATACCGGAATTTTTCCATCCGGTCTTGAAAGGTATTTTTGGCCAAAATTAAAACGAGTATTAAGGTTGAATTTTACCAAATTGTGTTTTTCAATTGCCGCATTTTCAAAATCAGTAGGATCAAGTGGATTATTTGATAAATAGGCTTTTTTGTTTTTTATTAAAGTATAATCGGTTTGGTCAAATAATGGACTTCGTTCAGCATATTCTAGAGCAAAAGAGGTATAAAAACCGTTTGTTACTTCTTGACTGTATGAGGCATTAATAAAGTTTTTTTCAAAGAGTTTCATGTAGTTTTCTTTGAAAAATAGCGTAGCTACACTATTTAAAAGAGGACTAATGGGTTGATTTTGATTAAACTGAACTGCTTGACTTCCAGCTCGAATATTCAGTGTACTGTTGTTTTTTGCATTAAATCGAGCGGAATAAAAAACAGTAGCCCTGAATTTTTCTTCGGCAAATCCATAATTGAGTTTTGTTCCGAATGAAGTGTATTTTCGTTCCTCTTCATAGCGTTTGGTGTACGTTATGTCCGTTGAAACATTCCACCCTTGAACAGTATTGAAATGTATCGATTTGAAAAGGCCTGCATAATTTATCCTCCAATTCTTTTCCGAATTTTGATAACTATAACCGTTTAAAACTTTCAAAATCTTGAATTTGTTGTTTTTCCGGTCAATTGAATCTAAATAGGGTTTAGATTTTCGTACCGTTTGAATGCTATCTTTTTTTAGATAATCAATTGATTCTTCATCCGTCAAGGGAACCGGACGCATCGTATTCCAATAGTCATTATCTTTTTTGTTGGCTTGGTCTTCAAAACTTAAGATTTCACGGGTAAAAGTTTTCTTTTCAAATCGGTCTTTGAACTCATAATTACTGAAAACATGTGTAAATTTTCCGGTAAATAAAATTCCGAATGCACCGGCTTCAAAATGTAAACTTTGTATATTTTTTGCCCAAATTTTTGTATTTGGATTGTAACTAAAATTTTGTGTTAATGTCATTGTGTTCACAAATTCTTGCTTCATTCTGTATCCTTTTGTCTGTAAATCAATACCGTAAATCGCCCATGAGTCTTCTACAATAAATATATATCCCTCAAAAACCGGTTCAACATCTCTTCGCGGTATAACTTTTATTTTATTAATCAATTGATTGTGTTCGTCATAAAAAGTACCTTCCAAAGTATATTTATAATAACTAAATGCGTTATCAGCAATAGGAGAAATCATATTTGTGCCCAATTCAACAAGGTTGTCATAAAAGTCAAATCGTGTGCCTTGAGCAGTGTTATAACTAAAACCGTTATTATTTCCACTAATTTTTGAGGCGATTATTTTTTCTTTTAAGTTGTCCGGTTTTTCATAAGTAATCTTTGAAACCGTTTCAGAAAGGTAAATAATTCCGGAACCGGTTGAATCTAACGCTCCATCCATATCGCCAATTTCTTGACCGAAAATTTTCTTGGGAGCATTTTTTAATTTAAAAATTCCTTTGGAATAAAAATCAGCTGTAAATTTTCCTGTTTTATCAGAGTTTACAGTTTTGGCTGCAATTGCTTTTCGAATAATCGGTATGGCAGGATTTTCTTTTGAACTGATCACAACTTCCTGCAAAGAATAGTTTTCTTCTTTGAGTTTAACATCTAATAAATAAGGAAATTGTGTAATATTCAAAATTTGTTTTTGAGTTTTATACCCTAAATATTGAAAGATTACGGCTACTTGTTCCTTGTTCTGTACTTGTAATTCATATTGACCTTTTTCATTTGAAGTAGTGCCGATGTAGGTGTTTTCAATATAAATATTCACAAAAGGCAAAGGATTACCATTTTCATCAGAAACGATTCCTTTTACTTGAGCAAAAGAAGTATAGGAAATTAAAATTAGAATAAAAGTAAAAATAGATTTCATTAGTTTTTATTTTAAGAGAGAAAGTAAGGCTAATTCATAACTTTTTAAGCCAAAACCAACAATGATTCCGGCTGCATTTGGAGCAATATAGGATTGATGTCGAAAAGATTCTCTACTAAATGTATTCGAAATATGCACTTCCACAACCGGAGTGGTAATCGCTTTTATAGCATCACCAATGCCAACAGAAGTATGCGTATAGGCCGCTGCATTCAAAATAATGCCATCATAATGGAAACCAACTTCTTGAATTTTGTTTATGATTTCACCTTCAATATTACTTTGAAAATAGTGAAGTTTTACTTTTGGATATTTGTTTTTCAATGAATCAAAAAAAGTTTCAAAATCTTCTTTTCCATAAATATCGGGTTCCCGTTTTCCCAACAAATTAAGGTTTGGTCCATTGATGATTATAATTTGCATACAAATGAGTTTTGAGTAAAATTAGTAATTAATAACTTTCAAAAACAACATTTTAAAACATTAGTTTAAAATTAACAAAATTGAATTCTTAAACTATTATTTTCACGTTTTCAATAAAAATTCCAATTATGAAACTAAAATTGCTTCCCTTTTTACTGTTATGTATAGGAATAATGCAAGCACAAAGTGATTATTATTCTTATGAGAGCTTTTCAATAAAAGTGAAAGAATTAGAAAGTAAACATAAAAACTGTAAAGTTAAATCCATAGGCAAAAGTAGTGGAGGTAAAGATATTTGGTTGATTACTTTATCGTCAAGCGAAAAAACAAAACCGGCTTTGTTAATAACAGCCGGAATTGACGGCAAACATCAATCAGGTACGTTGATGTCAATAAAATTGATGGAACAATTGTTGACTGATAATACTTTTTCTAAAGTTTTGGAGGAAAAAACACTCTATTTTGTTCCTTCTGTAAATCCGGACGCAATGGCTGCTTATTTCAGTAAATTGAAATTTGAAAAAAGCGGAAATGCAACGGTAACGGATGATGACAAAGATGGTGAATTTGGCGAAGACGGATTTGAAGACTTAAATGGTGATGGTTATATTTCACAAATGCGAGTGGAAAGTGTAGCCGGAAATTATATTGAAAGTTCCGATGACAACAGAATTTTGGTAAAAGCGGATCAAAGTAAAAATCAAATTGGAAAATACCTATTATTTACGGAAGGTAAAGACAACGATAAAGATGGGGAATTTAATGAAGATTTCTCTGAAGGCGTTAACATTGATAAAAATTTCACATTTGATTATCCTGCTTTTGAAAAAGGAGCTGGAAACTATGCTACATCTGAACCGGAAACAAAAGCCTTATTAGATTTTTTATACCTCAATCCGCAAATTTATGGTGTGATTACGGTTGGAATGCATAATAACTTATCAGAAGCACCTAAGTTTGACAGTAAATCTTCTTCCGGAAGAATTATCAAAAGTTGGATGGAAAAAGATGTGAAAGCCGCAGAACACGTTTCAAAAATGTATTCTCAAAAAGCAGGATTAAAAGATGCACCAAAAATGCCAATGACAAAAGGCAACTTTGTTCAAACTGCTTATTTTCATGCCGGAAGATTCAGTTTTTCTACACCGGGATGGTGGATACCAAAAGAAGAAATGAAAAAAGATTCAACAGCTCCAAAAGTGGAAAAACCAAAAAAAGGAGAAATGAACGAAGTGCTTCCTGAACTGGAGTATTTAAAATGGGCCGAAAAAAATGGAGTTAAAAATGTGTTTTTAAATTGGACAGAAATTAAACATCCTGATTTTCCGAATCAAAAAGTGGAAGTTGGTGGTTTTTTACCTTTTGTGATGCATAATCCGCCGGCACAATTTTTAGATGAATCGGTAAATAAGCACAAACTATTTCTAATCGATTTGGTAAGTGCCATGCCTAAAATTGAGACAACTCAGCCGTTAATCGAAAAATTAGAAGGTGATGTTTATCGAATCACACTAAAAGTGGCCAATAAAGGTTTATTACCAACCTACACAGAAATTGGCGATAAAATCAGATTTATATCAAGAATGAAAACAGAAATTAAACTGAATACCAATCAATCGATGTTATCCGGTAGAAAATATTTTCTTCGAAATGCACTTCAACCCGATGAATCAGAGGAATATTCATGGTTGATAGCCGGAAAAGGAAAAGTAGTTATCACAACCGGATGTGCCACTACCGGTGTAAAAGAAATTAGTATTGATTTAAAATAAGGATGCCATGAAAAAAATAATTTATATCGCCTTAATCTGTTTGTCTTCAACAGCTATTTATGCTCAAAATATTGCTCCACAGGATTTAAATGGGATGCGTGCCATTGGTTCTCCTGCCAATCCAAAGGTGAGAATGTCGTGGGATCGCTATCATGATTATGCACAAATAACACAATTTGGAAAAGATTTAGTAAAAGCGTATCCCAATTTGGTTAAGATGGAATCCATCGGAAAATCATTTGAAGGACGCGACATTTGGGTGTTGACTATTACCGATTTTAAAACAGGAGAGGAAAAAAACAAACCCGGATTTTACATTGATGGTGGTATTCATGCTAATGAATTACAAGGAGTGGAAGTTTCCATGTATACGGCTTGGTATCTTGCAGAAAACTTTAATACAGTTAAATTCATCGCAACTTTATTGAAAGAAAAGGTTTTTTATATAGCATTAACCATAAGTCCAGATTCCAGAGAAAATTTTATTTACAAAGAAAACAATTCTAACACTTCCCGTTCCGGAATGCGATCATTTGATAACGATGGCGATGGTTTGGTAAATGAAGATAAATTAGATGATTTAGATGGTGATGGAAATGTTGTCATGATGCGACGCAAATCGAAAACCGGTCGTTTTAAAATTGATCCTAAATATCCCACCAGAATGTATCAAGTGCGAGGTGATGAAAAAGGCGAATATGAAATGTTAGGATACGAAGGAATGGACAACGACGGTGATGGATTGGTAAATGAAGATCAAGTGGGAACCTATGATCCTAATCGAGATTGGGGTTGGAATTGGCAACCTAATTATGTGCAAAATGGTGCCTTGTTTTATCCTGGAACCTTACCGGAAACAAGAGCCGTAAAAGACTTTATCACCAAACATTCTAATATTGCCGGAGCTCAAAGTTATCATAATTATGGTGGAATGTTTTTACGCGGACCGGGTGCGGCAGAAGATGATCCGTTGTATAGCAGACAAGATATTGAAGTGTATGATAACATCGGAAAATTAGGTGAAAAAATGATTCCGGGCTATAATTATTTTATTTTGCACAAAGATTTATATACTGTTTATGGCGGTGAAATTGATTATTTATCGCTTACGAGAGGCATTTTTACGTTTAGTAATGAATTGATGACTTCCTATAAATTGTTTAATCAAAAAAGTTCATGGAGCAGATGGGACAATGAAGAATTTAATGAATTTGACAAGTATTTGTTGTTTGGTGATGGATATGTAGAATGGAAACCGTTTAATCATCCACAGTTTGGCGAAATTGAAATTGGTGGAGCAAAGAAAAACTACATCAGAAATCACCCTGGTTTCATGTTGCAGGAAGACGCTCATCGCAACATGGCTTTTACGTTGTATCATGCTTATCAAACACCAAAATTGGAGATAGTTGACATCAAAACTGAACAATTGAAAGGTGGACTAACAGCTGTTACAGCTACGGTAATGAACACTAGAATCATTCCGACGCATTCAACACATGACATAAAAAACAAAATTGAGCGTCCTGATTATATCAGTTTGAAAGGAGCAAAAGTAATTTCAGGAATGACAGTTGAAAATGAAGATTTGAATTTATTTACTGAACAAAAAAACTCACCACAAACTATCAAAGTGGCCAACATTTCCGGAATGGGGAATGTAAAAGTGAGATGGATTGTAAGTGGCAATCCGAATGGAGCAACTGTTGAAGTATCCAGTGCAAAAGGCGGTTTTGTTTCGGATAAAGTAGGAAAGTAATAGTAGAATTTAAACCATATAAGGCATATAAGTTTAGCTAATTAAACTTATATGCCTTATATGGTTAAAAAAAGATTTTATACCTTAAAAACGGTAACCCACTGAAATTTGAATGACACGGTTTTTGATTTCCGCATCTTTTGTAGTATCCGTTAAACCGGCAACATAACGGGCTTGAGCAAAAATATTTTCGGTAAAGTTAAACCCTAAACCGCCAACAGCAGCAAAATCAAATGATTTGGATTCAAATTGATCAGATACATTTTCATTTACCAAAAACGAAAATTGTGGTCCGGCTTCTAAACTTAATTTATCGGTGATGAGATAGAATTTTGCCAATACCGGAACAGTAACATAGCTAAAATTGATGTCTTTAACATTCTCTTCGCTCACTTTTGCTCCCTGTGATGAGTACAACAACTCCGGTTGAATGGCAAAGTTTTCAAAAACTATTACTTCCAATAATGCACCGAAGTGAAAACTGGTATACGTATCAAAACCTTTTGCATCGTCACCGTCCAAACTATTAAAATTGGCTCCGGCTTTTACACCGAATTTTAGCATCTGTGCCTCTGAATTAACTGTATTTAAGAGAATAAGAATAATTGTAAAAAATAGATTTTTCATGATGTTTTTTTTTGATTAATAATTGATTCAATCAAAGGTAAAAAAAAATGACTCATTATTTAAATGAGTCATTATAAAACAATTATATAAATTTTAATTAAAATGTTTTTTCATATGGGCCATTCTTTGGTTCTAAAGTTCCCATTAATATTCTAATGAAGTCAATTAAAGTCCAAATTCCTAAACCGCCTAACGTTAAAATTTGAACAATTCCTTGCCAAGTGTAACCCAAATAGAATCTGTGAATTCCAATAATACCTACAAACCAGCAAAGTAAAGCTGCAACAATTTGACTTTTTCCACCTTTTGCAGCAGCAGGTGATACCAATTCATCTGAATCAGCTTGACTCACAACTAATGATGAGTTGTTTGAATTTGCTCTTTCAACCGGGAAAGAAGCATAACTAAAAGATGTTGAAAACATCATTACAACAATTGCCAAAAAGAATTTGATTTTCATAATAAATAAAGTTTTAATTTTGTCAAATATAGAAAAACACTTACAATGAAAAAATATTTTTTATTAATTTTTTTCACTACGTTAAATATTTATTCTCAAAATGTTTCGGAATATTTTGGAATTTTAAAATTAAATGATAGTTCATTAATTACGTACAAACTTTATTTGAAAGAAGAGAGAGGTATAATTTCAGGTTTTTCTTTAACAGATATTGGAGGAGAACATGAAACAAAATCTTTGATTAAAGGAAATTATGATGCCAAAACAAATCTATTAAGTTTTAGTGAATATGATATAGTTTATACCAAATCATTGATAACTAAATATGATTTTTGTTTTGTTCATTTTAAAGGTAAGTTATCCAAATTTGATGGCGGAAAAGGAATTAAAGGAAAATTTCTTGGTTTATATAAAGACGGTACAAAATGTATAAATGGAGAAATCAATTTGGCGAATTTTGAAAAAGTTAAGTCTAAAACAACAAAAATTGATAAAAAAATTCAAAAGACAAACAGAATAGATAAAGAAACAAAAGAAAAAATCAGCATGAAAAAAATGATGGACTCTTTGAATTTAAACATTTTGAAAGAAGATAAAAACCTAAATATTTTTACATCATTCGGGAAAGTGGAAATCAAAATTAATGATAATGGGATAGAAGACGGTGATAAAATTACGATATACCATAACAAAATGAAAGTATTAGAAAACTATACTGTGACAAAGTCAATTAAAACAATTACCCTTAATTTAAAAAACGGAGAAAATTTGGTTGAAATTGAAGCACTTAATGAAGGAAACATAAAACCCAATACTGCTACCATAACAATTAAAGATGAAAAGAACGAGATAAAAACCATTTCTAAATTGAATAAAAGTAAACGAACAAAGATTACTTTTATCAAAAGATAGAAAAATTGTTAATAAAATTGTTGATAACCATAAAAACGTATACCATTAATAACCTCAAGACTTCTTAATTTTGTTTATATTAATTTTAAAACAATTAAACATGAAAAAAATTATTTTATCAATCTTAGCGGTTGCTGCTTTTGGAACTGCTAATGCTCAAGAAGCAACTTCCACTGACGGTGGTTTTGCAAAAGGAGATTTGTTTTTAACAGGTTCTTTTGGAATTTCTTCAGAAAAAACTGGTGATGATAAATCAAATTCATTTACAGTGGCTCCTAGCTTAGGTTATTTTGTTAGTGATAAGATCGCTATTGGAGGAAGAATTTCGTATACTTCTGACAAAGCAGAATCTGAAAACGTAGATACTCAAGATTTAACAGCTCTTGGAATATCTGGTTTTGCAAGATATTACTGGACTCCAGCTAATAAATTTTCAATTTTTGGAGAAGCAGAAGTTTCATATGTAAGTGCTGAAAACAATTTAACAAATGCGAAAGGAAGTGGCTTTGGTCTAGGTATTGCACCTGGTGTTAGTTATTTTCTTTCAAGTAATTTTGCAATCGAAGCTTCTTGGGGATTATTAGGTTACAATACATTTGAAGTTGATGGAGCTCAAGATAGTACAAATACTTTTGATTTAGGTTTAGATTTAAATGATTTAAGATTTGGTCTTATCTACAAATTCTAATTTTTAAAATACTATTTTAAACCACGCCCTGAGCGTGGTTTTTTTATTCCATTAAATTCTCGAACTTTAACGCATGAATTGGTCAACCTACATCAAAAGTTTTCAATCGTACTTAAAAATTGAAAGAGGAATGTCCTCCAATACTATTGAAAACTATTCGTTTGATTTATTCAGACTAGTTCAGTTTTTAGAAGAGAATAGTTGTGTTGACAATCCCATTTCTATTAAAGAAGAAATGATTCAGCAGTTTATTTATGCGATTGCCAAAGAAGTAAAGCCACGTTCGCAAGCCAGAATCATTTCCGGACTCAAAAGTTTTTTTTCCTATTTGATTTTAGAAGATTATCGACAGGATAATCCAATGGAATTGATTGAAACGCCAAAAATTGGAAGAAAATTACCCGATACATTATCCGTTCAAGAAATTGATGCTTTAATTGCAGCCATTGATTTATCAAAAGACGAAGGCGAACGCAATCGTGCCATGCTTGAGACGTTATACGGTTGTGGGTTACGGGTTTCAGAATTAATTTCTTTAAAAATATCCGATTTGTTTTTTGAAGAAGGATTTATAAAAATTACCGGAAAAGGAAATAAACAGCGATTTGTTCCCATTGGAAAAGCTACAATAAAATATATTCAATTGTATATAACGCAAGTCAGAACGCATCTTTCCATTCAAAAAGGACATGAAGACACTTTGTTTTTAAACCGAAGAGGGAGGCAATTGACTAGAGCAATGGTTTTTACTATTATGAAAGAGTTGGCTGTAAAAATTAACTTGAACAAGACCATTAGTCCACATACCTTTCGTCATTCATTTGCCACACATTTGTTAGAAAACGGTGCCGATTTGCGTTCCATTCAATTGATGTTGGGACACGAATCAATTACCACCACTGGAGTCTATGTACATTTAGACCGTAAACATTTAACACAAGTGGTTAATCAGTTTCATCCGAGAAGATAGTGTACAGTCTCAGTTTGCAGTAAAAAAAAACCGTCTTACATTTTAAAACGGTTTGATTATTCTTTATTAGAAATAGTTTATTCTTTTTTTACTTTTTTGAATATTAAAGATGTAATTGCCACGACAAAAACAACAAAGAATAAATTGGTTACAAATCCTAACAATAAGTTAACTATTGAAAATCGGTCTTCTTTTTGAAATTCTTCTTCCATTTTTTCAATGGCTACCATAATTTGTTCTTCCGGTAAACCCATGGTTCGATAGGTAGATTCAATCCCTTCAATCAATTTTTCATTTAAAAAAGTCCCGGCATCCGGGTTAATATAATTCATGTAAATGATAGTGTAAATTGTGCTGATTGCAAAACCTACAACACTCATTATAAACAAGTATTTAAATGTTTCACCGTAACTTAAATAACCTTCATTCTGATTTTTAAATGCTTTAGCGGTAAAATAATGGAATAAAATTAATAGGGCAAAAGATAGAATGGTTTGAACAAACATTCCAATAAAATAGACATGAAAAGTAAAAAGAGAAATCGCTACAGAAATAATTCCATATATAATTCCATATTTAATGTGTGGTTGAATGTTTTTCATGATTAGTGTTTTAGTATGGGTAAAATTAATGAATCTTTTGCTATAATTTTCTTAGCATCGATATCCGTTTTTAAATAGTTGTAATAAAATTTGAATTGATGCAATCCTTTAGATAATGAATCGGTTTCAAAAATACATTTTAAACCTTTTTCATTTTTATGTGGATGAGTGTAATACACACAATTAGTAGTAGAAATTTTATTGTTATCAATAAATAGCTCGAATGTTGATAAAAAGGCTTGTTTAACTTTATTAGATTTTTCAACTTGTGCTTGTTTGATTTTTGAATTCCATTTTTCTTTTTCCACTTCTATTTGGTATTCAATATCTTTTATTTTTTCTTTTTGTAGTGCATCAGATTTTTCTTTTTTTAAAGCTCTTTTTTCTTTTAATAGGTCTGAAATAACTTTTGATTTTTGTTTTTCCAAGGAATTGATTTTAGGATCTTCCACTTCATTTCCTGTAAAAAATGTAAACGACAGACCTTTTGTTGAATAAGGAGATAAAGTGGAGTCATTTTCAAGTAAATCAATCAGTTCGGGTGTTATTTTGATAAAAACGGATGAAAAATTTTCCTTGATATGAAAATGTTCTAATGATATTCTTCTTATGACATTTTTATTAATTTTTCGCTCTTCATTGGGATATTCTACTAAATATTTATCTCTTAAATCATCATAAAAATAATCTTCCAACAGGTCACCGGTTTCTAACATAGCATCTCTATCTGGTAAATATGGATTATAAGTGTTTGTAAACATTTGTCCACCTAAAAAAACCAATAATATGTATGGAATAGATAAATAAAATAATTTTTTTGTATAGGGATGATCTATAAAATTATATAACAATGGCCTATAAAGAAAAGATAGTGTTACGGTGCTATAAAACCGATAGATATAATAGTAAATTTTACTGATAGATTTTTCTTTAATTCTTTTTAAACCGCCTAGTGTGATAAGGTCAAACAAAACAAATAATCCAACTCCTACATATATAATGACAACTAATCCAAAAAAATTATTCAATGCAAATCCATCAAAAAATAGTGCAAATAAAAGCCGAATAAAAATTACAGGTATAAAAAATATAACTAACGACATAAATAAGGCGAACAGAAGAAATGTGTATGCAAAAATTACACTACATAACATTTCTAATCGCTCAATCCAGTCATCATAACTACCTACTTTTTTCTTTAGAAAATTGGTGAAAATATCTGAATAATTAAATTTATCATATTCTATCTCTTGTGAAACATATCGTAAGCCGATGGCTCCAATCCACAAACCTCTCAAGATTACATGACCTAACAAGTTGAAAAAGAAAATAACCCAACCTACTTTTAAAATGATAAAAAAGGGTTTAACTAATGATTTTAGATTATCACTTGAGATATCATTTTCTATGTATAAACCAAAATCAGCAATTAAAATTCGCGAGGAATAGATACCAAAAAGTGCAAAACCTGAAATAAGTAATTCTAATTGCCAAGATTCCTGTTGTAATTTTTCAAGCCATTGTTTAAACAATGTTTTTGTTTCATTAGAGGTTTCTCCGTTCATGTTTGAATTGATTAATCCGAACTAAAAGTAAAAAAAAATAGGGTAGTTAACCCTATTTTTCTCATTTATTTTATTAATTTGATTTATTTCGCAATATTCACCGCTCTCGTTTCACGAATCACTGTGATTTTTACCTGACCCGGATACGTCATTTCCGTTTGAATTTTTTGAGAAACTTCAAAAGATAGTTTAGAAGCTTGCTCATCTGAAACTTTTTCACTTTCAACAATTACACGTAATTCGCGACCGGCTTGAATAGCATAAGCACTTTTTACACCATTAAATCCAAATGCGATGGCTTCTAAATCTTTCAAGCGTTGGATGTAAGAATCTAAAACTTGACGTCTTGCACCCGGTCTTGCACCTGAGATTGCATCACATACTTGAATAATTGGCGAAATCAAATATTTCATTTCGATTTCGTCGTGGTGAGCTCCTATGGCATTGCAAACTTCTTCTTTTTCTCCATATTTTTCGGCCCATTGCATCCCTAAAATCGCGTGTGGTAATTCACTTTCTGTATCCGGCACTTTTCCAATATCGTGTAAAAGTCCGGCACGTTTAGCTAATTTTACATTTAAGCCTAATTCAGCTGCCATGATACCACACAATTTAGCTACTTCACGCGAGTGTTGCAACAAATTTTGTCCGTAAGAAGAGCGGTATTTCATTCTTCCCACGATTTTAATTAATTCAGGATGTAAACCGTGGATTCCTAAATCAATAACGGTTCGTTTACCCACTTCAATAATCTCATCATCAATTTGTTTTGTAGTCTTGGCAACTACTTCTTCAATTCTGGCCGGGTGAATACGACCGTCCGTTACCAATTTGTGTAAAGCTAAACGAGCAATTTCTCTTCTAACCGGGTCAAAACAAGAAAGAATAATGGCTTCCGGAGTATCATCTACAATGATTTCAACCCCTGTTGCTGCTTCTAACGCACGGATATTTCTACCTTCACGACCAATAATTCTACCTTTTACATCATCTGATTCTATGTTGAAAACAGAAACACAATTTTCAACAGCTTCCTCTGTTCCAACTCGTTGAATGGTGTTGATAATAACTTTCTTAGCCTCTTGTTGAGCTGTTAATTTAGCTTCTTCAAGCGTATCTTGAATGTGAGCCATTGCTTTGGTTTTGGCTTCGGCTTTCAAGCTTTCCACTAATTGTTCTTTAGCTTCTTCCGCCGATAATCCAGAAATAACTTCCAATTGATCTACTTGGCTTTTGTGCAGTTTTTCAAGCTCAATTTGCTTTTTATCTAACACTTCTAAACGATTGTTGTAATCTGCAATTTTTAAATCAAAATCATCTGCTGATTTTTTTGCTCTGGCTAATTCATTGGAAACTTGAGATTCTTTATCGCGAGTTCTTTTTTCAACTTCAGCAATTTTTTTATCCTTGGCTAAAATCTCTTTTTCGTGTTCTGATTTTAATTCCAGAAATTTTTCTTTTGCCTGTAAAAGTTTATCTTTCTTAATATTTTCAGCTTCCACTTTAGCATCTTTCAAAATAGATGCCGCTTCTTTTTTTGCGTTTTTAATCAAGTTGGAGACATTGCTTTTTTCAATGACTTTTGCGATAGCAAAACCCACTGCAACTCCAACAATTCCGGCGATAATTAATAATAATGTACTGTCCATTGTTTGTTAAGGTTTATATATAAAAAAAGCCTACATTAGGTGATTGCATAAACTCGTTATGACAAGTTTTGAGCTAACTCACTGTTCAAGGATCCCACTACAAGATGGGCATGCTTTAGTAATGACGATTTGCTCATTCTAAAATGTTAGTGTTGAGTTTATCAAATAGAAACTAATGTAGGCAGTATCTTAATTTATTAGTAAGAACGTATTTATTTTTCCAAATAGTTGGCTAATTTTTCATTTAAATTTTTCAACTTTTCTAATGATTCATTATAATCTTCAGATTTGTCAATTAATTTTTGTTCTAATTGTGAGGCAAATTGTAAAGCACACATGGCTAATACATCTTGTTTGTCTCTCACAGCATAATTTTGTTCAAATTGCTTAATCATGGCATCAATTTTTTTGGAAGCACTTCTGAGTCCTTCTTCTTGAGTCGGGTCAACCGTCAACGGATAAACTCGGTCTGCAATTGATAGTTTAATTTTAAGCTTTTCGTTCATGCTGTATTAGTCAGATAACTGTGCAATACAGTAATCAATCTCACGAATTAATGAATTTATTTTTAGCTTCGTATCTCTTTTGTTTTCGTCACTGCCTAATAATGAATTAGCAATTTTGAGTGTTTCATACTTTTTTTTCAAGTGTTCAATTTCTGAAGCTTGATTTTGTCTGATTTGGATAGATTGTTGTAGCTCACTCTTTAAATTTTGAATTAATAACTCCAAATCCCTTGATTTTTCAATTAATTTGGAGAGTTTAATTTCAAGAGAATCAACCATTTCTATCATTTCACTCATGATGATCTAATTTCATTACACGAATTACAAAGTTAGTATTACTATTTCATTAACGCAAATAAAAAAAATAAATTTTATTAATTTTCAGAAATGAATTGACTATTAGTTGAATTCTGCTAAAATTATATTTTTTGGTTTGCTTTTTGTTAATCATTTTTTAAATTAGCAAAAATTATATGCCATGAAGTACTATTTATTGATTACATTATATGCCTGTCAATTGACATTTTCTCAACATCAATTTCCAAAAACAGATTTTATCTCTCCGCTTGACATACCATTATCTTTGTCTGGCACATTTGGGGAATTGCGTTCCAATCATTTTCATTCCGGTTTAGATTTTCGTACCCAACAAAAAGAAGGACTGAATGTTTACGCCATTTCGGATGGTTATGTTTCCAGAATTAAGATTTCTACTTTTGGTTATGGTAAAGCAATTTACATCACACATCCAAATGGTTACACCAGTGTTTACGGTCACTTGCAAAGAGCTACGGGAAATATTCAATCGTATATTAAGCAACAACATTATCAATTACAACAATTTGAAATGGATATTTTTCCTCAACCAAATGAATTACCAGTTAAAAAAGGTGAAATTATAGGTTTATCAGGAAATAGTGGAGGTTCGGGTGGACCCCATCTTCATTTTGAGATTCGGGATACAGCAACAGAAAAAATTATCAATCCTTTCTATTTTGGATTTGATACTTTTATAAAAGATACCAAAGCACCGGTAATCAATGAGATAATTGTTTATCCAATTAGCGATGATGCGGTGGTGAATCAATCGCAACTTCCGATTTCATTGCCACTTTCACTTCAAAAAGACGGAACGTATTTAGCCTCAAAAGTAAAGGCTAAAGGTACTATTGGTTTTGGAATCAACACTAATGATCAATCGGACAATAATTACGGTAAAAATGGTGTGTTTAAAATAACAACTGTTTTGGATGGAAAGAATTCATTTGAAGTTGATTTTTCTTCTTTTGCTTTTGATGAAACACGTTATGTGAATGCATATATCGATTACACTCGTTACAAAAAATTAAATCAACGTGTGCAACAACTTTTTTATCATAAAAAATATCCACTTAGTATAATTTCTGCACCAAACGGGAATGGAATTATCTTAGTTGAAAATAATTTATCACATGTTTATCAAATTGAAGTGATTGATTTTCATGGGAATAAATCAAAAGTAAATGTGCCAATTCAATTTGCCAATTCAGCTGCAAAAATTGTAAAACCAATTGCTAAAACAGAATTTAAAATTAAATCTGAGCGTGAGCATTATTTTAAAAAGGAAAATGTGTCCATTTATTTTCCGGAGAATGTTTTTTATCATGATACTTTTTTAAATATTGATGTAACTAAAGGAATTTTAAAGTTGCACGATGAAACCATTCCGGTTCATGCTAATTTTTCAATTGCCTTTCAAAATGATACCATTCCCGAAATAAAACGGGAAAAATATTTTATTGCTTCAGTCAGCGGAGCAAAAAAAAGTTATCATTCTACTAAAATAAAAGGAAACACATTTACGACTTGGGTAAAAAATTTAGGGCAATATCAGCTTTTGGAAGATACGAAAGCCCCTTCTATCAAACCTATTAATTTTGAAGAGGGTAAATGGATAAGTAAGCAAAACACTGTTCAATTCAGTATTTCTGATGACCTTTCCGGTATAAAAACGTATAATGGATTTTTGAACGGAAAATGGATTTTATTAGATCATGATTTTAAAACCAATACCATAACACACGATTTTTCAGATAATGTCGTTATAGAGGGTAAAAATGATTTAAAAATAGAAGTAGTCGATAATGTTGGAAATTCTACTATATTTGAAACACATTTTTACAGAAGTCAAAAACCTTAACTATTTCTTTTGAAAACAAAGTCACATTTTTTTACCTGGGTGTTTTTTTGCCTCTTTTTTTTAGCTAATGCCCAAACTGCAAGAATTAAAGGTATTATTTTAGATAAAAATAATAATCCGGTTGAAGGAGTCAACATCAATTATCAAGATAAAGGTACAACAACGAATGTGAATGGTTTTTATGTGTTGACCTTGCCGGCTAACCAAAAAGTCACACTTGTTTTTTCACACGTTACGTTAAAAACAGCAACTTTAAAAATTGAATTAAAGCCAAATGAAGATTATGAACACAATTTTCAAATGAGCGATTCTGAAGAATTATTGGGAGAAGTTATAGTGACCGCAGGAAATAGAAAAAGGGTAGAGGGCATCACAACTATAGAGCCCGCTGTAATTCGGAAAATTCCCGGAGCGAATGCCGGGGTTGAAAATATTTTGAAATCATTGCCCGGAGTAAATTCCAATAATGAATTAAGTACCCAATATTCTGTTCGTGGAGGTAATTTTGATGAAAATTTGGTTTATGTGAATGAAATTGAAATTTATCGTCCGTTTTTAATTCGCTCGGGTCAGCAAGAAGGGTTAAGCTTCACTAATACAGATATGGTGCAGAATGTTGATTTTTCTGCCGGTGGTTTTCAAGCAAAATATGGTGATAAAATGTCTTCCGTTTTAGATATCACTTATCGCATTCCAACACGATATGCTGCCGCTTTTGAGGCGAGTTTCTTGGGTGGAAGTTTAACACTAGAAGGGGTAAGCAAAGACCAAAAATGGGCAAATGTAACCGGTATTCGTTACCGCGACAATAGTTTGTTGGTGAATAGTCAGGAAACGAGTAGTAATTTCCGTCCAACTTTTATGGATGTGCAAACCTATCTTACCTTTACACCAAACAAAAAATGGCAATTTGGATTTTTAGGAAATGCGTCTCAAAATAAATATAATTTTGAACCGTTGACTCGACAAACTAATTTTGGAACCATCGACGAACCAATTGCGTTACAAATTTTTTATGACGGACAGGAAAAAGATCGTTATCAAACGTTATTTGGTGCATTTAAGGCTTCTTATGACCATAATGAAAACAATACCTTCAAGTTTATCAGTTCTGTTTATCATACGCAAGAACAGGAATACTTTGATATTTTTGCGGCTTATTTTTTAGGTGAAGTTGATAGTAACATTGGTTCGGATACGTTTGGTGATGTAAAATTTAATCGTGGAATCGGAACACAATTAAACCATGGTCGAAATGATTTAGATGCTTTAATTGTAAATACTGAAATCAAAGGTTTTCATAAAATAAAAGAGAATACTGTCGAATGGGGATTAAAATATACCAAAGAAGATATTCGCGACAGACTAGTGGAGTGGGAAGTGATTGATTCTGCCGGTTTTTCTTTAAATCCACCTCGTGATTTTCCCGTGAATGATCAGCCTTACAATCCTTACACCGGACCTTTGGTTCCTTTTCAAAGTGTTCGAGCCACTAATTTTAATACCATTGATCGTATTTCCGGATATGCTCAATGGAGTAGAAAATCATATTTAGGTACAAGTGAAGTATGGTATAATGCAGGAGTACGAATGCACCAATGGCAAGTTTCGGGTAATGATATAGATGGAAAAAGTCAAATGGTTTTTAGTCCGAGAGCACAATTTTCCATTAAACCTTTGTGGCAAAAAGATATGGTGTTCAGAATTTCCGGTGGATTGTATCACCAACCTCCATTTTATCGTGAACTCAGAGGTTTTGATGGTCAAGTTCGACCGAATGTAAAAGCCCAGCAATCGGCACATATAGTCTTAGGTAATGATTACAGCTTTAAAATGTGGAATCGACCATTTAAATTAATCAGTGAATTGTATTATAAAAGTTTAACGGATGTAAATACGTATACGTTAGATAATGTAAGAATACGATATATCGCTGATAATGAAGCAGAGGCTTACGTGTATGGTTTAGACATGCGTTTGAATGGTGAGTTTGTTCCGGGAACCGAATCTTGGTTTAGTTTTGGTTACATGAAAACGGAAGAAAATTATCAAAACAAAGGTTTTATTCCACGACCAACTGATCAACGCCTTAAATTTGGAGTACTTTTTCAAGATTATGTGCCTACTATTCCGAGTATGAAAATGTATTTGAATTTAACGTATAATACCGGTTTACCGGGTGGTTCACCTTCTTATGCTGACCCTTATTTATATCAATCCAGATTGAGAGATTACAGAAGAGCGGATATTGGCTTTTTATATGTTTTAACCGAGAAAAATGCCACTCGACCGGACGGACATTGGCTTAAACGATTCAAAGATTTATCTTTTGGAGTTGAGATTTTTAATATGTTTAACAATCAAAATGCTATTACCAATACTTGGGTAAGAGATGTTTATACAAAAACACAATACGGGGTTCCGAATTATATGACCACAAGGGTTTTCAATTTAAAATTAACAGCAAAATTATAATTGCAATAAATTTTATACCTTTGAATAATAAGTAAAAGAATATGCAATTTAAAGTCAACTTTATAGTATCGCTAACTTTTTTTCTAATCTTGAGTTGTAAAGAGAAAGAGGAAAAGCCAAAAGTTATTTATGAAGAAGCACCTAAAGAAGCGGTTACAAAAAAAGATACCACTCAAATTAGAGTAGCTGATTTGCCTGTTTTTATGAATGGAACATCTTATTTTATTCATCCGGTTGGGGAATTAAGGGTTTACGACATTAAATCAAAATCAAGTTATGGTACCACTAGTACAAGTAATGTTAGTCATGCTGTTTCCAATTACAATCGATTTGAAATTACCGGATATTTGGATAATTTATTTTTTCAACATATCGATTCTTCAACTTCAAAACCTTTGACAGACAAACAAATCATTATTCAATCGGCTACATATCTTCATACTATTGCTGAAAAAAGTAAAAAGCAAATTATGGTTTATACTGTTGCGGACATGGATACCAATCGCGATAGTAAATTAGACCAAAATGATATAAAATCATTGTTTTTAAGTTTATCATCCGGTGAAAATTTTACCAAATTAACTCCGGATTATCAGGAATTAATCGATTGGAATATTTTAGAAGTTAAGAATCGTCTTTATTTGAGAACTATACAGGATTCTAATAAAAACGGTGATTTTGACAAAGACGATGCAGTGTTTTATTACTATATAGATTTATTAGATAAAGAATGGAAATTAAACGAATACAAACCGTATAATTAAATCAAAATATCACTTTCTAAATCTGATTTTTCTATTGTAAAATTAAATCCGAGTTGTTCCATTAATTGAATGACTAAGTTTTTGTACCAGTTTTCAGATTTAGGATGAATGTAAATTCGTTCGATTAATTGATGAATGTCGACGTCAATTTTTAAACCATCATTAATAGATATGTTGTTGGAAGTAACATCTGAAATGATGCGAATTTCTCTTTCATATTGAAAACTTTTTCGTTTAAACAGAAAAGGGAAAAATGTATCATCAAATGGGATGTGTTCTTTTTTGTAATCGATATAATTAACTTCCCCAATATATTGTTCTGTATTTCTTTCAGGTTTTAAGGCTTCTTGTAATCGTTTAACAGTTGATTGTATGGCCAATCCTTCGTTGTTTTTGGTAAATATTTGCCACATCGCAAACGATTCATATTCGTTAATGTGCCAACTGCTTATCACGATTTTTTCGCGATGCGATTTGTAGTAATCTAAAAACTTCGGATTGTTTTCGGCTATTTTTCGAATTTCTTCATAAGTGGGTTCGCTAAACGTTCCTTCGTATTGGTCTTCAAATTTGTCCGACCGCGACATGAATAACTTTTTTGACAATAACAAATCCAAAAATTTAGACAAATCCAAATACTTCCAAACGATAGTGTTCGGGTCTTCCGGAAGAATTATGTTTGGATTGTGAATGTACATTTTTGATTTTCAGACTTCTAGATTATTCGATTTTTAGATTGTTTGATTTTAGGGATTTCAATTTATCAATCGCAACCTAGTCAAATGACTGCATCATTACTAATTTGGCATACATCCCATTTTTGGACAGTAATTCGTCGTGAGTACCTTGTTCTACAATTTCTCCTTTTTGCATTACTACAATTACGTCGGCTTTTTGAATAGTAGAAAGGCGGTGAGCAATCACAATCGAAGTTCTGTTTTGCATCATGTTTTCCAAAGCTACTTGTACTAATTTTTCACTTTCGGTATCCAAAGCAGAAGTGGCTTCATCCAAAATCATAATGGGTGGATTCTTTAAAACCGCACGAGCAATCGAAAGGCGTTGTTTTTGACCACCTGAAAGTTTTCCTCCGGCATCACCAATATTCGTGTTAATACCGTTTGGTAAATCCTTTACAAACTCATAAGCATTTGCAATTTTCAGAGCTTCAATGATTTCGTCATCTGTTGCGTTTTGTTTACCGAGTAGAATATTTTTTTTTATGGTATCATTAAATAAAATGGAATCTTGTGTTACCAATCCCATTAAATTTCTTAACGAGTGCATAGTAATCGATTTAATATCCATTCCATCTATGGTAATTGTTCCCTCATTAACATCGTAGAAACGGGTTAATAAATTGGCAATTGTACTTTTTCCACTTCCTGATTGGCCAACTAATGCCACTGTTTTTCCTTTTGGGATTTCTAAACTAAAGTTTTTAAGTACATTTTCATCGGCATATCTAAAGTTAATATTTTTTAGTCGAATTGATTCTGTAAAATTGGTTTTTTCAAATGCCTCTTTATTGTCAGTTATGTTGTTTTCCACTTCCAAAACTTCAAATACACGTTCAGCAGCGGCTAATCCATTTTTTACAGCATATGAAGCTTTTGAAATTGCTTTTGCCGGTGTTAAAATATTATATGCTAAGCCCAAATAAACGATGAATAAAGCCCCATTTAATGATTGTTCTACTAACACTAAATTACCTCCATACCAAAGTAAAATAGCAATAACAACAATTCCCATAAATTCACTCATAGGTGAAGCAAGGTTGTTTTTCTTTCCAATACTATTGTTTAAACGCAAAAGACGATCAATTGAATTGTTGAAAATTGTTTTAAAATGTTGTTCTGCATTATAACTTTTTACAACTTTTAATCCACTTAAACTTTCTTCTACTATAGATATTAAATGCCCATTTTCTTTTTGAGCATTTTGTGATTTAGATTTTAAACTTTTGCCAATTTTTGAAATAACATATCCTGAGATTGGTATAAAAATAAAAACGAATAGGGTTAATTTCACACTAATATTTAGCATTGCAATTATCGCAAATACAATAGTAAGCGGTTCTTTTACAATGAGCTCTAAAATCATAAAAAATGAATTTTGTACTTCGTTTACATCCCCCAACATTCTAGCCATTATATCTCCTTTTCTTTTTTCTGAGTAATATGAAATGGGTAAAGCAATAATTTTATCATACATTTTTTCTCTCAAATCATGCAATACACCATTTTTTACTTTTGTAAGGTGTTGCGAGGCAAGATAATTAAACAAATTTTTAAATAAAAAAGTAGAAATTACTAGTGAAACCGTAAGCAAAAGAGCATATTGTGGACCATGTTCTTCAGATAACTTTGTTACATAATATTGTAAATATTGTTTTCCATAAGTACCTAAATTTGTAATACCACTATATTTAGGAAGTGAAATAATTCGTTCATTCATTTTAAATAAAACTTCCATCAATGGAAATAAAGCCACAAACGAAAGCGTACTAAAAAGAGCATACAAGACATTGAAAGTTACATTCCAAAAGATATGACCTTTAAACTTTTTTGCAAACGGAATTATTTTCTTTAAATTTTCATCCATTAGTTAAGATGCATTTCTGCGACGATGTTTTTAATTTTTTGGTCTAAATCCGCTTCTACTTTTTTGAAATTATCCAAAGAATCCAGTGGTTCATTGACACTAAAATAGAATTTGATTTTAGGTTCAGTTCCGCTTGGACGAGCACAAATTTTGGTACCGTCTTCTAAATAGTAAATCAACACATTCGATTTCGGAATGTGAATAGGTTCCACTTCTTCTGTTATGAGGTTTTTGGCAGTCGAATTTTGATAGTCTTCTATACAAACCACGCATTGCCCGTTAATTTCTTTCAACGGGTTTTCACGAAGGTCAATCATCATTTGTTTGATTTCATTGGCACCTTCAATTCCTTTTTTGGTCAAAGAAATCAAATATTCTTTATAAAATCCGTGATCTATATATAAGTTCAACAGTTCTTTATATAATGAACCTCCGGATGCTTTGGCTTGTGCAGCAATTTCACATACGAGTAGGGTTGCGGCTACAGCATCTTTATCGCGAACGGCATCACCCACCATAAAGCCAAAACTTTCTTCACCACCACCTACAAATTTTTGATTAGGAAAATCTTTGATGAATTTTGCAATCCATTTAAATCCGGTCAAGCCAACTTTACATTCAACCCCATACGCAGCTGCCAATTCCAACATCATTGGAGTAGAAACAATAGTTGAACCAATGAACTCATTGCCTTTGAATCGGCCTTCACGTTTCCACTGTTCTAACAAGAAAGCGGTCATAATAACCATAGTTTGGTTTCCGTTGAGTAATATCATTTTACCTTCGGTATCGCGAACAGCTACTCCTAATCGGTCAGAATCAGGGTCGGTGCCAATGACAATATCCGCATTGGTTTTTTCCGCTAATGCTAAAGCCATAGTTAGAGCTTCCGGTTCTTCCGGGTTGGGTGATTTTACAGTCGGAAAATTTCCATCCGGCACTTCTTGCTCTTTTACAATGTTTACATTAGTATAGCCTGCTTTGGCTAATACGGCAGGGATGGCTTTTACAGAAGTTCCATGTAAAGAAGTATAAACGATTTTGAGGTTTTCTTTAGCAATAGCCGGCGTATTGAAACCTGCATTTTCAATAGTTGAATTGAAAAAAGCTTCATCAACTTCTGCTCCAATATATTCAATTAGGTTTTCGTTGGCTTCAAATTTAATTTCGTCATACGCCAAATCTTCTATTACCTGAATGATTTCTTCATCTTGAGGGGGTACTAATTGCCCGCCATCTTGCCAATATACTTTGTATCCATTGTATTCCGGTGGATTGTGAGACGCGGTCAAAACAATACCGGCATGGCAGTTTAAATATTTTAAAGCAAATGATAATTCGGGTGTTGGTCGTAATTCTTCAAAAAGATAAACTTTGATACCGTTAGCGGAAAAAACATTAGCAACTACTTTAGCTAATGTATCGCTATTGTGACGGCAATCGTAAGCAATCACCACTTTTAGTTGTTCGTTAGGGAAGGCTTTTTTCAAGTAATCAGAAAGACCTTGGGTGTTTTTTCCCAACGTATATTTATTGATGCGATTAGAACCAACGCCCATGATTCCTCGCATTCCACCCGTACCGAATTCTAAGTTTTTATAGAAACTTTCCTCTAATTCTTTGGGTGAAGAAGTCATCATTTTTTTGATTTCTTCTTGAGTAGCGGTGTCAAATGTTGGTGTAAGCCACTCGTTTACTTTGCTTAAGATGTTTTCAGGAATATGCATATACTTATTTTTTGTATCCTATTTTGTTTCGTTCTAAGTTCCCGGGTTTATATTCTTTATCCATTAAAAAATTCAAAATTTTATAAATGTCAGGAAACTGTTTTTCTATTTCTGTTATTTTGTCATTCAATTCTTTGTATTTCAAGCTAAAATGCCTAATCGACACAAATGTTCGCATGATGGCGATATTGATTACAATTGCTTTATCAGAGTTTAATATACTTGAAAGCATAGCCACTCCTTGTTCGGTTAAAGTAAAGGGTTTTGCTCCACCAAGTTTACTTTTTGAAGGTATCACAAATTGTGACACCAAATGCTCTATTTCATCTTTCCTTATTTAGGCGTTTATTTATTTATTTTGTATTGGCATATATTTTTTATTTCAAATTTAATTCGGTTGCTATTTTATAATTTTCACTCGCATTTTTACTTCGTAGAATTATTTCTCCTAAAAATCCGGCTAAGAATAATTGTGTTCCAATAATCATTGTGGTTAAGGAAATATAAAAATACGGACTATTGGTTACCAAATCATACGGTAAGTCATTATACAATCGGTATAATTTTGAGATACCGATAAAACCGGCAGTAGAAAATCCTATCATAAACATAACTACTCCCCAAGCTCCAAAAAGATGCATGGGGCGTTTTCCAAAGCGAGACAAAAACCAAATGGTAATTAAATCTAAAAAACCATTGATAAAGCGTTCCATACCAAATTTGGTTTCACCGTATTTTCGAGCCTGGTGTTTCACCACTTTTTCGCCAATTTTAGAAAAACCGGCATTTTTAGCCAAAACCGGTATGTAGCGATGCATTTCGCCTGAAACTTCAATATTTTTAATTACCAAATTTTTATAAGCTTTTAAACCGCAATTAAAGTCATTTAATTGCACTCCTGAAGTCTTTCTGGCTGCCCAATTGAATAGTTTTGAAGGTAGATTTTTAGAAACAACAGCATCATAACGTTTCTTTTTCCAACCCGAAACCAAATCGTATTGCTGTTGCATAATCATATTATACAATTCCGGAATTTCTTCAGGATTGTCTTGCAAATCGGCATCCATGGTAATGACAACATCACCTTGTGCTTTGGCAAAACCGGCATGTAAAGCCTGCGATTTTCCGAAGTTTTTCAAAAAACGAATCGCTTTTACATTTTGATTTTGATTGGATAACGTTTCAATTACATTCCATGAATTATCACTACTACCGTCATCAATAAAAATGATTTCATAACTATATTCATGTTTATTCATTACCTGAATTATCCAGGTATGAAGTTCTGATAAAGATTCTTCTTCGTTGAGTAGTGGAATTACTACTGATATATTCATAAAGTTGAAATAAGAATGGTCAAAAATACGAAGAAGAATTCAAAGATTATTCTTTTTTCATCACCAATCCGGCAATTAAAGCAATGATGAATCCAAAAAACAAGTTCATAATTAAAATACCACCATATAGCATTGGCATCACAAAACCTTTACCCATTTCTCGACCTTTTTCTAATTCATCTCTTGACATAGATGGGTTTTGTTTGATTGCTTCTGATATTTGGGCATCCATAACTTGATTTACAAAATCAGGTTCAATGTAATTAGCGAAAATAAAAAAGTAAACAATTGAAAGAATACCTGCTACTGCTGCAACACCTAATCCTATTTTAAACGATTGACTTAAGTTTAAAAAACCGTTGTTTTCATTTTTGAAAACCTTAATCGGATATACAATCAATCCAATTAACAATGCAAAACCTAAGACACTTTCCCAAACATTTCGCTCTAAATAATTGCCAAATGTATATTTAAATACAGAAATTAAAATAGTTAAAACCGCTAAAACTGTACCGTACAGTAAAATTAAATTTTTGATTGATTGCTTTTGATTGTCCATGATTTAAGTTTTTTAGTTTGATTAGTAAGTAATAAAAATAGCTAAAAAGTTACACATTTCAATCAAAATAAATCTGTTTAAATAAATTGGCAAAAGGTATTGTCAGATAATAAAATTTAATTAAATTTGCACCTCAAAATTAGTATAAACAAAAAGTTGTGTTAAGTTTATACCTTTTCAAAGTGAAAAGCCGCAAAATGAAGCACAACCATTAATAGAAAAAGATTTACACAAAATGAAAAAAGGAATTCACCCAGAAAATTACAGATTAGTAGCTTTCAAAGACATGTCTAACGAAGATGTTTTTATTACTAAATCAACTGTTGAAACTAAAGAAACAATTGTACACGAAGGAGTTGAATATCCGGTGTTTAAAATGGAGATTTCCAGAACATCACACCCTTTTTACACTGGTAAATCGAAACTTATTGATACTGCTGGTCGTATCGATAAATTCAAAAACAAATATGCTAACAGAGCTAAATAAGTTCTCGTTACAAATCATAAAAAAATCCCGAGCGATCGGGATTTTTTATTTTTATAAACTTTTTTATTTTAAAATTCCTTCCAAAGGTTTGAGTTGATCCATGTTGATATCCGATTTTTTTAAGGCTTCTAATAAAGTCATAAAGTTTTCGGGATTCATTTTATCACCTAAAATTCGAACTACAGCAAAACCATTTTCTGCTTGGCTGCCAAATAATACAAATTCTTCAATAGCGTCATCTTTTCCAACAAAATAAACAGCAGCTCCATCTTTCCCTGAACCAAATTTCATCAGTTGTTGATATTTTTCATCTTTTAGAATTTCTTTTACTTTGGTTCGTTCGTCATCAAACTTTGTTTTGTTTTCCTCATTGATTTTGAAAGCTAAAACATTCATTTTTTTAAAGGTTTTCAGAGCATTTTGTTGTTCAATGGTTAATGCATCCGGTTGAATGTTTAAGATACTAGGCGAAACATCTACTGTGACGAAATCAGTTGATTCTGTTTTTTCAACAAAATACTTTTGTAAGGAAGGTTCCTTTTGACAAGACCAAACACTCATAAAAACAAGTAAAACAATTATTTTTTTCATCTTAATTTTCTTTTAAAAATTGTAATATTCTTTCTTCTTTTTCAGAAAGTGGAAACGAATTATTTGTTTCCCAAAACTTTTCTGTAAAGTTCATTCCGTTTTCATACAAACTTCTGGATTTGAAAAGTGTATTTTTTTCGGGAAAATTGGTTACGTTATCATGATAATCCGTCACAACTAAATCACTAATACTCATCATTCTATCATTCATTTGCTTACCAAATTTAATGTGAATATCAAGAATGGATTTCCGATAACTCGGAAAATATTTTCCGTTTATGTACTTATACGTTTGCTTAATTTGTATATCATGAATAGCAAACTTCATAATCAAAGCATTAATGGTTTCTACATATTGTTTATGTTTATCTGACATTTTTATATCAATATCTAAAACCACTTTATTAATTGGGTCATATGTGATTTTACCAACCATCAGTGTTTTTTCAACATTTGCTCTAGGTTTGATATAAATTACTTCTAATGCATTTCCAAATTGATCTTTTTTGGAGCGTAATTCAAATTCGTAGTTTTCGTTTGCTTTATCAGATGAAATTTTGTCAATATATTCATAGGTAAAAAAACCATTAGCGGCTTTTTGTATATCAAAGAAAGAATCTAATTCACTTAAATCGGCTTTGCCTTTTTTCTCAATTTCGTCAACGCTGGCCAGTTGAAAAGCTCTACTTTGTTTAACAATTAGTTTTGCTTCAACTTTTTCTTTACGTTTTGGTTGAACATAAAAATCAATCATTCCATCTGAAAATTTTGAATATTTGTTGTTGATTTTTACAAATTCACGATAATACGTTTCTAATTTGATGCTTTTATCCAATTGGTTTTTAGAATTCGATAAAATTCCGGCTAAGATTTGATTAATCGGTTTATTGGTCACGATTACTTCTTCTAATGCCATTTCGTCTGTTTCAAGAAAAATAGTTGTACTTTCTTTTTGAATTAAATTCACATCAAAAATTTGGCTTTTGTAACCGATGTGACTAACTTCAATTTTTTCTACTCCGTTTGGAATGTAAAACTTAAATATTCCGTCTTCATTCGAGATCACTCCTTGGGTCGAATTTTGGACAAAAATGTTGGCGAAAGGAATACTTTCTTTTGAATTTTTGTCGATAATTTTTCCTTCAAAAATTGTTTGACCAAATGCGGAGATAAATAAAATTTGGAAGAAAAGGAATGTAAGTTGTTTCATGGATGTTGATTTAAAATATTTTTCTAAAAATAAGAAAACTTTGCCAAAAATGGCTTTTGACAAAGTTTATTTTTAAGCATTTAGTATTATTTTTTTCCTTTAGAGGCTTTTTTCAAATCGTCACCACCGGGTAAATTCATTTGTTCCGTTAAGGCTGAAATTTCATCCAAATTAAAATTACCGGTTAATGAAAACAAGACGGTTTCATTGTCTTTTGCATTTCCTTCAATGAACATAAATAATTCTCTAACAGAATTTTCTGTTGCACCTGAACGCATGTAAATTTTTACATTTTTTCCTCCATCTGAAACCCTCATTAATTCATCCATTCCTGATGTTTTTAAATATTTATCGGCTGTTAATCGCATTTCTGCTATTTGTTTGGGACTAGTAGTGATAAATACTTTTAAATTATCTAGTTTTTTTAGTAAGTTCACATATTGTTGTGTTTCCTTGTCGTTCGCTTTTACTTTACTCATCATTTCAAACATTTTTTTGTTGACAATGATGGTTTTTACATCGTCCGGTCCATCAAATTTGTCAAAAATGGACTGACCTGACATGATTTGTGAAATTAATAATGTTACGAAAACTAACAGATAGGTTATAATTTTAGACATGATTTTATTTTTTAAAGATTAAATTTTTTGAGTTTTGGTATTCACTTATATAGTTAACACTTTTCATGCCAACATTTACATTAGACGATAAAAGTGCTAAAGCTTTTTGTGTTTCTTCAAATGCTTCTTCCGGTGATTCAAACTGACCTAAATCAGCAGTTGAAAAGGATTCTTTTTTAGGATTACTGTTAAAAGGTAAAAACGTAAGTAAACCGGCAAAAAACACCAAACTAGCTGCAAGTCCTAAACCAATCATTTGTTTTTTATTTTTCGTTTTTTGAGAAAGTGAAGGTGAAAATTGAGCTTCTTTTTCTCTAACAAAAAATTGAAATAGCGTCTGATATTGTTCCAAATGTGGAGCTACTGTAGAAGAAGAAAAATACGTTCTTAATTCGTTTTCTTCTGCCAAAGTGGTTTCGCCATCAAAATACTTTTCAATTAATTGTTCAATATTAGCTAATTCCATATGCATGTGTTTTATTCATTTTTTCTCTAATAATTTTTCGGGCTCTTGATAAATTAACGCGAACAGCTGTTTCGTTCATATCCAACATTTTTGCAATTTCTTCAAATTCATATTGTTCAACGTCACGCATTTGAATAATTAATTTTTGCTGTTCGGGTAATTCATTAATCATTTTTTCTACCCAAGTCCAGCTATCATTGTCTTCAGTTGCTTGATCTATCGTGGCCTCTTTTGCAACATAATTGGAATGTACAATTTTTAGATTAGAAGATCTTTTTGATTTTAGCTGATCCAAGCAATAATTTTTGGTCATTGTCATCGCAAAAGCTTCAATACTGGAATACTTTTCTAAACCATTTTTTTTGTCCCAAAGTTTCACCAAAACTTCTTGAGTAGCATCTTGAGCCTCCTCATGACTAACCAATAAACGTTTGGCTAATCTGAAAAGTTTATCCTTAAAAGGATTAATCATCAAAATGAACTCTTTTTGGTTCATATTTGTTTTTTATTGGTTGGTTATAATGTCAAGACGAATCAAACTAATTTTTGTTACAAAGAAATTGAAAATAAAACTAAAGTTATTAAATTTACGTTCTTAAAGAAAAAAACTGCTATGAAGAATACATTAAAAATTGTTTTATCATTCTTAGTCATTTCACTTGTTTTTCATTCTTGTGAAGATATTGATGATAAACCGGTACCCAGTTCTTTGGAAATTAAAGATTTTATTTGGAAAGGACTTAATTTATATTATCTCTGGCAAGCTGATCAACCAAAATTAGCTGATGATTTGTTTGATACACAAAGAGATTTAAACATTTTTTTAGACGAATACGACTCTCCAGAAGCATTATTCGATGATTTGAAAGTTGCCCCAGACATTGACCGATTTAGTGTTATGTTTAGTGATTACAGAATACTGGAAAATGTATTACAAGGTGGATTCAAAACAAATGGAATTGAATTTAGTCTTCGTTTCAAAGATGATACACAAACGGACATTTTTGGATTTGTACGCTATGTTTTACCCAATACTAGTGCATCATCTCAAGGCATAACTAGAGGAATGATTTTTTATGCCATTAACAATATTCCGTTTTCTGCGTCTAATGAAACGTTATGGCGAGCTGCTCTAGCGAATGACTCTTATACTTTACAATTTGCAGATTTCGATGGTGGTAATATTACTCCAAATGGTATTTCTTTAAGTTTTACAAAAGCTCAATATACTGAAAATCCAATTTATGTTACTAATGTGATTGAAGTAGAAGATAAACGAATCGGTTATTTGATGTATAATGGATTTTTTTCCAATTTTGAATCTCAATTAAATCAGGCTTTTGGTGAATTGAAAGCCGCAAACGTTACACATTTAGTTTTAGATTTGCGTTATAATTCCGGAGGGTCTGTTGATACCGCTACTCGATTAGCAAGCATGATTACCGGACAATTTAATGGTCAAGTTTTTGCAAGACAAGTTTGGAATCAAAAAGTAATGTCTTTTTTTAACCAAGAAAATCCGGAGTTATTAATCAATCGATTTACAAATAGAATTGGTAACGGAAACAATATCAACAGTTTAAATTTAAACAAAGTATATGTTCTTACAACCGGTTCAACTGCCTCAGCAAGTGAATTAGTTATCAATAGTTTAAAGCCTTATATTGATGTCGTACAAATTGGAACCACCACAGTAGGAAAAAATGATGGGTCAATCACCTTATATGACTCCCCAACTTTTGGTCGTGACAACAGAAACCCAAACCATCGATATGCAATGCAACCACTCGTTTTAAAAATAGCCGATCGAAATGGAAATGGAGAGTATCAGGAAGGGATTGATCCTACAATAGTACAATCTGAAAATGCCGCAAATTTAGGTATTTTAGGCGATCAAAATGAACCTTATTTGAATACAGCAATCAATCATATTTTAGCAAATGGAAGAGTTGGCAATCGCTATATCGAATCCCAAAAACTGCAAGTTGATAATAGTAAATCGATGCGAAAATTCAGTGACGAAATGTATCTTGAAAAAGTTCCTGAAGGATTATCAAAAATTTTAAAGTAAAATAAATGCCCCAAAATTTGTTTTGGGGCATAATTCTTTAAAACTGTAAATTCATTCCTATTTTAACATTTCTACCTCTCGTATTATATCCAACAGTTTCCACAAATTCTTCATTCAAAATATTGTTCACCGCTCCAAAAACAGACATGCGGTTTTTCAATACTTCATATTTAAGTAATCCATTCAAAAGTTGATAAGAACCTAAGAAAACATTGGTTGTGGCAAATGTTCCTCCATCAAAAAAAGCATCTCTTCTGCCATCAACATATTGGTAATTGATGCTGGCAAAAGTTCTTGAATTCATTTGAAAATCCAATGCTATATTTCCTTTGTGTTTGGGAATTAAACGATTCAATTCTTCAGGAATATCCGTAAATGAGTAATTTCCGGTTACTCTTACTTTAGATGAAAAGTTGTAAGTTAATGTAGTTTCAACACCACGCACGCGATTTTCGCCTTCCACATTCACATAATACGATGCAAAGGTTTCCGGGTCAAAGAAAAAACCAATCGAATTGGACTCTTCTCTGTAAAAACCAACCGCATTAAGTGTTATTTTTTTATTCCAAAAAGTGGCTTCAAAACCTACTTCTGCGGTTGCATTTTCTTCAGGAGTCAACTCTAAATTTCCGAATGGAGAATACAACTGATACAAACTTGGCGTAATATAAGCTGTACTGTAAGAAGTAATTATCTTCAGTGGCAATTCTCTAAAATGGTATGAAGGATTGATATTATAAACCAACTGATTGTTATACACTGAATGTAAATTCAACCGTGCTCCGGCATTGATATGCAATCCAAATTTTGAATTGTAAACTGCCGTTACATAAGGGTCAACCAAATTAAATTTGGCATTTTCTCTTTCAATCACATCAAAAGGCGTTTGCGTATTCATGTCGTGAAACTGAAACTGCGTTCCCACTACCACAAAAAAGGAAGAATTGAAGTTGTATTTGTTCATAGCATCCACCACTACACTTCTCGAGGTATAAACATAGTCATCTAAACTGCCCGACCATGAATTTAGTTCGTTGTAACTTCGCTCCAACAATGTAAAACCTGAATTGATTTTAAACTCTCCTTTTCTGTACTTGTATTTCGGATTAAATCCAAACCTAAATTGCTCCGAAAGCGAAACATTTTCCAACACATCCGGATTATTTAAATTGTCAAACGGGCCGTCGTAATCTGTTTTCATGCGGTCATAATTGCTAAAGAAATCCAATTTTAATTTTGAAGTTGCTTGAACTCCAATCTTTGCTAATGCATTCACTCTTGAAAATCGGTCTTCTTCAAAGTTTTCACCCGCCGCCTGCGAAATCCCTTTGGTTTCCGTGCTATTCAACGATGCATAATAATCTACTTTGTCCAAAGTGCCATTTAATCCAAAACCTTGATTAAAATCTTGCGGATTGCCTTTGAAATTTTCGCTTGTGTTTTGTGTACCCAAATGCATATAGGCATTTCCTGAAATTTCTTTTTTAGCCGCTTTTTTCAAGGTAATATTAATCACCCCCGAAGCCGCACCGGTTCCATATAATGTGCTTGCTGCACCTTTCATAATTTCAATGCTTTCCACTTGCTCTGCCGGTAGCAATCGCAAGTCGTATTCCAAATTAATTCCCGAAGCATCGGTCATCGGAATACCATCAATCACAATCAATACCTGACGATTTCTACCACCTCGAATAAAGTAACTGAGGTTTTTACCGTTAGCACTTTGGTTTCCGTTGACTTCCAAACCTACGGCTTGACTTAAAACCGTAGCCACCGATTGACCGGTGTTTCGAGCCAAATCTTCTGCTGTGATTTTTTCAATAATTTTACCTGATTTTTCTTTGGACTGCTCAAATTTGGTGTCCGAAATCACCACTTCTTTTAACGAAATAGTGTCTTGTTGTGCTAAAGCACACGTTCCCCATAACGCTACAATAGCGGTACAGTACCTGAATTTTTGATTCATTTTAAGTTAAAAATAAATTTACTAAAATGGGAGAAAAGCATAGAATTTACCCATACCCAAACCTTTTTTCCCGAAAGTTTGTTACTCAATGTATGTGGCAGGTCTCCTGGCTTGCGTCTTGTTGTTGGCCTTCTCATCTCGTTTTGCAACGAGACAATGGCATGAAAGTGAACAACAAGCTATTTAGCTTACAGTTGCGGGTACAGCTCAGGATTTAAATTGGAGTAACTCATTTTCTGCTTACTGAAAACTGTCACTGCCAACTTTTTCACCTGATTCCCTTTTAATGCTCGGCCCAAAAAAGGCGTTGCAACCAAAATACCGGGCAAAAGTAAACATTTTAAGTAAATATTTCTTATTTTTTTTAGAAGCTATTCCGGCTTTTCGTTCCAAGTCCTCACCAAAAAAACTATTTTTCTAAACCAAAAAAGGAGCTTCCGTTGGTCGCTCTTTTTCGCTAAGAAAAATTAGTTTTTTTAGTTCCGGGCTTTCCACTGCAATCCGGGCTAGGGGAGCGTGCTTCAAAGAAAAATGGAATTAAGATTTGTCATTTTTTCTTATTCATCTTCACCCACAACCAAATAAAACCCACTCCAAAATGAAGTAAAATAATTCCACCAACGATGTACATAAAGGTATTGGAATCTCGCATGTTTGATTTTTCTGTAAAGGTAAATAGTCCATCATTTTCCCAAGATAACATTTGTTACAAACCGTTACCTTTGCAAAAAATTGTTCCATGAAAAAGCTCATTTTATTTTCAATGTTTTCTTTTTTCTTTATTTCCTGTCAACAAAAAGAGAAAAAAAGTAAAGAAATCCAATCTCCCGAAAATTACATTCGCTACGCAACCGGACTTTCCATTCAAACTCATGACGATTTTTCAATCGTAACGGTATCTAATCCGTGGCCAACTTCAGATAAAAAGTACACGTATATTTTACACCAACCATCCGCCAAAATCCCGGATAGTTTACAAAAATACGCTGCGATTCAAGTTCCGATAAAATCGATTGTAGTCACATCCACCACGCACATTCCGGCTTTGGAATTATTAGGAGTAGAAAATAAATTAGTCGGATTTCCTAACACCGATTATATTTCTTCCGAAAAAACCAGAACCTTAATCGAAACCGGAAAAATCCGTGAAATCGGAACCAACCAAAGTTTAAACACCGAAGTTTTACTCGATATGCAACCCGACGTAATCATTGGTTTTGGTGTAGATGGCGAAAAGAAAACCTATGATAATTTGCAACAAAACGGACTAAAAATTCTCTACAACGGCGATTGGACGGAGCAGCATCCGCTCGGTCGAGCCGAATGGATTCAATTGTTTGGTGTTTTATTTGGCTTAGAAGAAAAAGCAGATCAGGTTTTCAAAACCATCGAAAAAGATTATTTAGCAGCCATTAAATTAGCCCAAAAAGCCACTTTTAAACCCACTATTTTGAGCGGAGCCATTTACCAAGACCAATGGTATTTGCCACAAGGGAAAAGTTGGGCAGCCCAATTTCTAGACAATGCAGGCGGAAATTATCTTTGGGCAGCAACCGAAGGAACCGGCAGTTTATCCTTATCCTTTGAAACTGTTCTCGAAAAAGCCCAAAATGCCGATTTTTGGATTGGTCCCGGGCAATTCACTTCCTTTGATCAACTCGAAAAAGCAAATCCCAATTACAAACATTTTAAAGCCGTTCAAAATAAAAACGTCTATTCATTCAGTTCCAAAAAAGGAAAAACCGGTGGGGTTATTTATTATGAATTAGCTTCAAATCGTCCCGATTTAGTATTAAAAGATTTAATTAAAATTCTCCATCCTGAATTGATGAAGGAGTATGAATTGTATTTTTTTGAGAAATTGAAATAGTTCAATTACCAATATGACATAAAATAGTTAAGTTTGTAAGTAATCATAAATGATAGTAGTTAAAAATGGACAATCGATTTACAGACATTATTCAAATTATAAAACAATCTCGCTCAAATGCGATTAAAGCTGTAAATGCCGAATTAATAAATCTTTATTGGAACATTGGAGAATTTATCAGTAAAAAAATTGAAAAGTCAGAATGGGGCGACGCTGTCGTAAAAGAATTAGCCAATTACATTCAACAAACTGAACCAGAGATAAAAGGATTTTCCGACAAGAATATCTGGCGAATGAAACAGTTTTATGAAACTTACAAAGATTTTCCAAAACTCTCAACAGCGGTGAGAGAAATTAGTTGGTCACATAACTTAGCAATATTTTCAAGATGCAAAACTATTGAAGAACAAGAGTTTTATTTGAAACTTGCAAAACAAGAAAATTACAGTTTTCGAGAACTTGACAGACAGATTTCATCCAGTCTTTTCGAACGAACAGTAATAAGTAATTCAAAACTCTCAACACTGTTGAGACAAAACAATCAAGACGTAACAACTACCTTTAAAGATAGTTATGTTTTTGAATTCTTACACTTGCCAGAGCCACATAATGAAAGTGAATTACAACGCGGACTTGTAAAACAAATGAAAGACTTCATACTAGAACTTGGTAAAGATTATATATTCATAGCCGAAGAATATAAATTACAAGTTGGTAACAACGACTTTTTTATTGATCTTCTATTTTATCATCGTGGCTTACAATGCTTAGTTGCTTTTGAACTAAAAGCAGACAAATTTAAACCAGACCACTTAGGACAACTGAATTTTTACTTAGAAGCGTTAGATCGCGATGTTAAAAAAGAAAAAGAAAATCCGAGTATTGGCGTTTTGTTGTGCAAAGATAAAGACAATGAAGTGGTTGAGTATGCTTTAAGCAGAAGTCTTTCTCCAACAATGGTTTCTGAATACAAAACGCAATTGCCGGACAAAAAACTTCTTCAACAAAAATTAAACGAAATGTTTGACAACGAGAATAGTGAAAGCAGTTAACGCAAATTCATATAAACTTATAGTTTCATAATCCCTTAATGTTTTAAAAAATTGCCAACTCAAAAAAATAAAATACTATTCATAGTTTTAGTTTTCGTTTTACTCGGAACGTTTCTCTTAAATGTTAGTTTAGGTTCCGTTTCAATTCCAACAACCGAAATTTTTAATTCAATTTTAGGCAACGAAATCAAAACATCTTGGGAAATAATTCTCTGGAATTTCCGACTTCCTAAAGCCATCACAGCCATTTTAGTAGGTATGGGCTTATCGATTTCAGGATTATTAATGCAAACGTTGTTTAGAAATCCGCTTGCTGGTCCGTATGTTCTCGGACTAAGTTCAGGTTCGAGTCTCGGTGTTGCCTTTGTCATAATGGGAGCCGGATTTTTACCTTCTTTTTTAGTCTCCGATTACGGAATTGTTTTGGCTTCATCGTTAGGAAGTTTTTTAGTTTTAATGGCGGTTTTAGTCGTTTCCCAAAAATTACGTGACACGATGGCGATTTTAATTGTCGGACTCATGTTTGGCAGTTTCACCAGTGCCATTGTGAGTGTGTTAAGTTATTTCAGCACTGCTCAAGAATTGCAAAAATTCACCTTTTGGTCCATGGGAAGTTTGGCTAATTTACCGTGGAATTCCATACTGATTTTAGCCATTTGCTGCGTTGTAGGATTGGTCTTGAGTATTTTCAGCATCAAACCTTTAAATGCGTTGTTATTAGGAGAAAATTATGCCAAAAGTCTCGGACTAAATTTCAAAAAAACGCGATTCATTATCATTTTTGCCACCAGTATTTTAGCCGGAAGCATCACTGCTTTTGCCGGACCAATTGCTTTTGTGGGATTGGCTGTTCCACATTTGGCTAAATTGCTTTTTCAAACCAGTAACCATTTTATCTTGTTTTGGAGTACTTTGTTAATCGGTGCCATTTTGATGTTAGTTTGCGATAGTATTGCCCAACTTCCCGGAAGCGATTATACGTTACCTATCAATGCCATTACTTCTATGGTTGGAGCACCGGTTGTGGTTTGGTTATTGGTTCGAAAGCGGAAAATAATGATTTAAAAAAACTCAGCAACTCAGTATCTCAGTAACTCAGCAACTCAAAAAAAATGATTCTCCAAACCCAAAACCTTTCCATCGGCTACACTTCTAAAGTAACAACCAAAACGGTTGCTTATGAAGTTTCCATTCAATTAGAGCAAGGAAAATTAATTGGTTTGGTAGGAGCTAACGGCATTGGAAAATCAACTTTATTGCGAACAATTACCGGAATTCAAAAACCACTTTCAGGAACCGTTTTACTAAACGAAAAATCAATTCAAACTTATGAGCCATTAGCATTAGCTCAACAAATAAGTGTTGTGTTAACTGAAAAATTACCACCCAGTAATTTAACCGTTTATGAATTAATTGCGTTGGGAAGACAACCCTATACGAATTGGCTCGGAAAATTATCAAATGAAGATAAAATCCAAATTGAAAAAGCCATCGAATTAACTGAAATCCATCATTTAGTCCATCAAAAACATTACGAAATCAGTGACGGACAATTGCAAAAGGTTTTAATTGCCAGAGCATTAGCCCAAGATACGCCTTTAATTGTTTTGGATGAACCTACAACGCATTTGGATTTATTGCACAAAGTTTCCTTGTTTAAGCTCTTGAAAAAATTGACAGATGAAACCCAAAAATGCATTTTATTTTCTACGCACGATATTGATTTAGCTATTCAATTGAGTGATGAAATGATTGTCATGAGTGGACAAACTGTGATTCAGAACCAGCCTTGCAATTTGATTTCGAAAGGTGTTTTCAATCATTTATTTGAAAACGAGTTTATATTTTTTGATTCCAACAAAGGAAAGTTTATAATCAAATAAATGTAAAATAAAATCATATTTTCCTTATTTTTACTTTTTAAAAAATCATCGCCAAATGTCAGACCTTATTCTTTTTACCATCGTATTTATTCTCGCATTAGTTATCGGAATTTATATTGGGAAACTATTGTTTACCGCTCAATCCAAATCCGAAAAATCAAGTTTAGAAGAACGTATTAATGGACTATTAGCCCAAATTGACCAATTGAAAGTTCGTTTTCAGGAAGAGCAAAATCAATTTACCAAAAATTTGGAATTAGAGAGAAAAGATAAAGAGGAAATTCGTCGCGAAAAAGATTCTTTATCCCTCCAACTCACCAAAAAGGAAGCCGATTTTGAAAATCTTTGGCAACGCAACAAAGAGCAAAAGCAAGAAGTAGAAGAATTGCAAGAAAAATTTACCAAAGAATTTGAAAATTTAGCCAATAAAATTCTGGAAGAAAAAACAGTAAAATTTACAGAACAAAATAAAGAAAACCTTAAAAATATTTTATCGCCTTTGCAGGAAAAAATTCAGCACTTTGAAAAGAAAGTGGAAGATACACACAAAGAAAGTATTGATTACCACGCTGCTCTTCGTCAACAAATTGTTGGGTTGAAAGAAATGAATGAGCAAATGAGCAAAGAAACGCTCAATTTAACAAAAGCATTGAAAGGTGATAGCAAAATGCAAGGGAATTGGGGCGAATTAATTTTGGAACGGGTACTTGAAAAATCCGGTTTAGAAAAAGGTCGGGAATATGAAGTACAACAAAGTTTTATGACAGAAGAAGGCAATCGATTGCAACCTGATGTTGTGATTAGTTTACCTGACGGCAAAAAAATGATTGTCGATTCTAAAGTTTCACTAACCGCTTATGAACGTTTTGCGAATGAGGAAGATGATGCTCAAAAAATAGGATTTTTAAAAGACCATATCAATTCCATTAAACGTCATGTGGAGCAATTGAGTGATAAAAATTACCACGATTTGTATCAAATGGAAAGTCCGGATTTTGTCTTGTTATTTATACCGATTGAATCGGCTTTTGCGATTGCTTTAAATGAAGACAACTCTTTGTATAATAAGGCGTTTGAAAAAAATATAATTATTGTAACCCCAACTACATTATTGGCTACTTTACGTACTATTGACAGTATGTGGACCAATCAAAAGCAACAAGAAAATGCGTTGGAAATTGCCCGACAAGCCGGAGCTTTGTATGATAAATTTGAAGGATTGGTTTCGGATTTAATCAAAATTGGAAAAAAAATGGAAGAAGCCAAAATCGAATATGGGAATGCCATGGGTAAATTGGTTGAAGGGAAAGGCAATCTTATAGGTAGCGTTGAGCGATTGAAAAAAATGGGTGCAAAAGCTAAAAAAGCATTACCGGATGCTATTTTGAAAAGAAGTCAAGATGTTATTGAGGATTAATTTCTTAATTTGTCGATTTTTTTTATTTTTCGTCGATAAATTTAAATAATATTCATTAAAAACTTGTTCTATAAGTAAATAATCATTTATTTTGATTCAAATTTATTATTTATGAAACAGTACTTATCGTATTTTTCGATTCTTACTTTATTGTGTTTGAATTTAATTTTAGTCTCTTGCTCTGAAGATGATGATTACAGTGATATTGATGAATTGCCTATAGCTACTAATGACATTACAACTTCAGTAGTTGGTAATGTTGTAACAATTTCAATACTTGATAATGATACTACAGGTGATACAGTTGATCCTACATCTGTAAGTTTTGTAGGAGGTAATGATACAGATGATAATGGTACCTTGGATCGGTTAGATGTGTCAGGAGAAGGAGTATGGACAGTGAATAGTTTTGGAGTTGTAACCTATACTCCAAGTAATGGATTTATAGGAAACCCAACAATAGTATCTTATATAGTTAAAGATTTACAAGGTAATCAATCAAATGCTGCTACAATAACAATTTCAGTAATTTCGGGAGTAAATGTTGATTTGACTCAAGTACCCTATCCAAAGTTATCTGATTATCAATTTTTTGTTGGATTAATGAAGGATCAAACACCATCAATCGGTGTATTACCTTATGAGCCAGCAAGTTCTTTATTTACTGATTATGCTCTAAAAAAACGATTTGTTTGGATGCCTGAAGGTTCTTTGGCTACTTATAATGGTGATGGTAATGTTCTTGAATTACCTGTTGGAGCAGTAATTATAAAAAACTTTTACTACAATAATGTACAACCTACAAATACAACCAGAATTATAGAATCACGTTTAATGATTAGAAAAAACACAGGTTGGATTTTTGCTGAATATGTTTGGAATTCAGAACAAACGGAAGCTTTTTTAAATATGAATGGAAGTAATACTTCAATTTCATGGTTGGATGAAAATAATGTTGTTAAAAGTACAAATTACAGAATTCCTTCAGGAGCAGAATGTTTGGTTTGTCACAAATCAAATGAAGTTGCTGTTCCGATAGGAATTAAACCTCAAAATATAAATGTTCCTTACAATTATATTACTGGTTCTCAAAATCAGCTATCCAAATGGATTCAAATGGGGTATCTTGAAGATAATTTGCCACCAAATATTGTAACAACAGTTAACTATAAAGATGAATCACAACCACTTGACCTAAGGGTACGATCGTATATTGATATAAATTGTGCTCATTGTCACCAAAACAATAGTCATTGTGATTATCGTCCAATGCGTTTTGCTTTTAGCGAATCAGGTGATTTAACAAATATGGGGGTTTGCGTTGATACACAAGATATGGCTGGATTTCCCTCTGCATTAAGTAAAATAATTACGCCTGGAAATGTTAATCGATCTATGTTAAACCATAGAATAAGTTCAACTAGTCCTTCTGTTATGATGCCATTAATTGGTAGAACCCTTGTTCACCAAGAAGGTGTTGAATTAATACAAGAATGGATAAACTCACTTGGCCCCTGTGAATAAAATTAAAATTAATCAAACAAACTAACATGAAAAAAATTACTCTTTATTTATTAATGCTGACTGGTTTGCAATCTGCATTTGGTCAATCTACATGTGCAAATCCAACGGTTTTAAATGGTCCGGGTCTTTACACAGTAAGCGGAATACTTGGTACAGATGTAGCGGAACCACTTTGCAGTGACGAGAATGGCCCCATTGGAGCAAATGCCAAATCAGAGTGGTTCATTTATACCCCAAACGATAATTATACCGTTACAATTACTACAGATATTACCCAAAATACACCTAGAGTTGATACTCGATTTCATGTTTATACCGGTACTTGTCAAAGCTTATCCTGTTTTGCAGGTGATGATGATAGTGGAGTAGGAGGGAGTAATTTTTCTTCAATTGATACGTTTATCGTAACTGCAAATACCTCTTATTTAATTGCTTTTGATAATAGATGGACAGCAAATGGTTTCGTTTTTCAATTGATAGAAGAACCATATGAGGTTCCTGCTGGAAATCCTGTTTCATTCAGCAATGTAGGTTTAAGTTCAATTAATGGTCAGTATAATTTGTGTGTTGTAGACATGAATGCTGATGGCAAAGATGATATTGTAAGTGTAAGTAATTCAAATGTTAGAATTCATACACAAAACACTAACGGTACATTTTCTTTTGCGGATTACTCAACCTCAGCAGCTGACAATATGCCTAATTGGAGTTTAGCTGCTGGAGATTATAACCGTGATGGTATTAATGATTTAATGTATGGTGGAGGAAATGGAGTAACATTCATGAAATCTGTTTCCGGAGGTGAAGGATTAGGTTTTGAAGAAGTTAGTTTTGATGAATATGTCTTTTGTCAACGAACGAATTTTATTGATATCAATAATGACGGTCATTTAGATGCATTTTCTTGTCATGATGTTCAGCCAAACGTTTATTTTTTGAATGATGGTAATGGTGACTTTACTTTTTATCAATCTAATGTAACTCCAGGAGCTATATTACTTGGAATTTTTCCATCCGGGGGTAATTATGGTTCTATTTGGATTGATTATGATAACGATGGAGATCAAGATTTATACATTGCAAAATGTAGAGGTGGATCTAGTGGAGCAAAATTCAATGAGTTACACCGTAACAATGGGGATGGTACTTTTACCGATGTTTCTGTTTTGTCAAATCTTCGTGACCCCCTTCAAACTTGGTCGGCTGCTTGGGCTGATTTTGACAATGATGGTGATATGGATGTTATCGTTGGTGCTAGCTCATTTGACGATGGAGGACATAAGTATATGAGAAATAATGGAGATGGCACATTTACTGATGTAACCGTTGGATCAGGTTGGGATACAAATTCTAGCACTAGTATTGAACATATTGCTTATGATTTTAACAATGATGGTTTTGTTGATGTCATGGGAGGTGGTTCAAAAATCATGTATAATTTAGGGGATGGTACTTTTATAGCCGGTCAAACCGGTTTTGGTGTAGCTGCAGTAGGAGACTTAAATAATGATGGTTTTCTTGATTTTCAAACCGGAAATACTTTAAGACTAAACAATGGAAATTCAAATAATTGGATTAAGTTCAATCTACAAGGAGTACAAAGTAACCGAAATGGTATTGGTGCCCGAATCGAAATTTATGGAGCATGGGGAAAACAAATTCGTGATGCAAGAAGTGGTGAAGGATTTAGATATATGAGTTCACTTAATATTCATTTTGGAATAGGTCAATCAGATGAGATTGATCAAGTTATTATTCGTTGGCCTTCAGGTATTGTAGATACTATAGATAATCCAGATATAAATCAAACTTTGTCAATTGTTGAAGGTTCTACACTTTCTGTTGGCAGTAATGAATTCTCTTCCACTACTTTATTTCCTAATCCAGCAGTAAATGAAGTAACTATCAAATCTAAAACGAATACTACAATTGTTTTTGCAGAAGTTTATGATATGAATGGTAGAAAAGTATTTGCTTCAAGCGTAAAAAATGACATATTATCCCTTCAAAGTTTAACAAACGGAACCTATATTCTTTTAGCAAAAGACAATGAAGGGACACTTTCAACGCATAAGTTGATAAAACAATAATAAACTTAACAAAACTAAATTTTAAAATGCCCTCCTTTTGTGAGGGTTTTTTTATAACTTTGGAATACTAAATGAAGTAACCATGAACTATATACTTTTTGATGGCCCGGTTCGTAATGCTCTTTTGCCATTTACTTTTACAAGACCAGTAGCTGATATTCGTATAGGTATTTTAACCATCCGTGAAAAATGGGAAAAATATTTAGGATATACTACTACCACAATTACCGAGGAATATCTTTCTGAAAAATTTCCAATGGTTGAAATGGAAGAAAATGTTTTAATCAATTCCTCTTTTTTACCAAACGAGGTATTGGTGGAAATGATTAAAAGTTTAGAAAAAAACCAAGCGATTTTGAAAGGGGATGAGGTAGTTGCTTTCTTCACAAATGATACACAAGAAGAAGTAGATTTTGATACCTATGAAATCATTGATTACAATGAGGAAGGTATACGTATCGAACATACTTGGGATATTTTTGCCAAAAATGATACCGCCATCCGCGAAGATTTTGAATTGTTAACCGAAGGAAGAACATCACAACCCATCCCAAAAAGCGTAAATGTGATTTCACCAGAAAATATATTTATTGAAAAAGGTGCAAAACTCGAATTTGTCACGTTAAATGCTTCTACGGGACCAATTTATATTGGTAAAAATGCTGAAATCATGGAAGGTTCTGTCATTCGTGGTCCATTTGCATTGTGTGAAGAAGCACAAGTGAAATTAGCCACTAAAGTCTACGGAGCTACTACTGTTGGTCCACATTGCAGAATAGGAGGCGAAGTGAATAATTCTGTTCTGTTTGGCTATTCCAACAAAGGACATGACGGATTTTTAGGAAATGCAGTGTTGGGTGAGTGGTGTAACATTGGAGCTGATTCCAATAATTCCAACTTAAAAAACAACTACGAAGAAGTAAAATTATGGAGCTACGAAACCGGTGGTTTTGAAAAAACCGGTTTACAGTTTTGCGGTCTCATGATGGGTGATCACAGTAAGTGTGGCATTAACACCATGTTTAATACCGGAACAGTTGTTGGTGTTTCTACTAACATTTTCGGTAGCGGATTTCCAAGAAATTTTGTACCAAGTTTCAGTTGGGGTGGAGCAGCCGGTTTTTCAACCTATATAACCAAAAAAGCCTTTGAAACCGCAAGAATAGTGATGTCTCGCCGTCATGTAGAATTTACAGAACTAGATGCGAGAATTTTGGAGCATGTGTTTGAAGAGACGAAGAAGTGGAGGAAGGAGTAATTTAGTAATAATTTGTTGCAAAGAGGCAAAGAAAAACTTGGCGACTTTGCATATTTGCGTGAAATAATTTAACGTTCTAAGCTTAACCTTTAGCGACCTTTGTAGTAAAAATCATTTTACTTTATAAAAAGCCCTAAATCCATTTCCAATTGTAATTGAAAACATAAGCAACAATTGAAAATACAATCAAAAAGAGCAACTTATGTAATATTTTTTTTGTTCAAATTTTGTTCAGCCTTCATTTTTCTCCAATGAATTCTGTTAATTCAGGTGTCGCTTGCACGTGATCCACAAACTCAGACGTTTCGTTGAACGTCTTTTCCAAATGTTTTTTGTTTTTCAATTTTATACTATGTTAACCATTTTCCGTAAGATGAAAATCCTTTTGACATTGTAGAATATATTTTATTTTTATGAAAAGCCATAAAGTTTATCACTTTCTTTACCTTTTTTACCTTTTGCCTAAAAAAAATAATCTTTATTTATTTAATCTAAAAATTATGTATTACACAAATTTAATACTAAGATATAATTCAATATCATTTTTAAATTATTTACAAAAAATTCACCATAAATTAACATGATTTAATAAAAATAAAAGTTAAAAATACACATTAAAGATTAAATAGTGCATTTCATCGACTTTTTTTGATACTATCACAAAATAGATGGAATTTAGCTCAAATACCATTAAAGTTACCCCAACTTTACTCCAAAAAACAAACAAAAAATTAAACGATTTATCGTTTGATTAATCACCTACTTACTTTTTTTAAAAAAATTACTAATGAATTTAGTCAAATCATTTGCCTATGAATTAAACTTTAACTAAACCTTCGCCCCCCAAATACGAAAAATCTACTTTTAATGAATAATTCAAATCAGAATTCAATAAAATAAAATTAATTCGTATGAAATTAACCAATGAAAAATCAAATCGTACTAAGTTCTTGAATATGATTGTGATGTTTGTGCTAGTTTTCTTTAGTACTTTCAATACTTCCTTATATTCTCAATTTAGTTCTCTAACTGTAGAATGTGGCAACCCTATTCCGCCATTTTCTCCAAGAAATCAAAACTTAACACCATGGTGTTATACATTCAATCTTGGCTCTGGTCAGTCTAGAATGTATACTAATACCAATGAATTAAGTCTATCAGAAAATCAATTTAATATTACACTCAGCAATTTACCCAATAATATTAACGCAAATTTTATTGCTGAAAAGATTGATTTTATTGAAAATATTGACGGAACTGCTGTACTATATGGTACAATGATTAACAAAGAACAAAATGATTTAAAATTAAATTATGTTTTTTGGTTGAATAAGAAAAATTCTAAAAGTATTAATGCAGAGAACTTATTGAAACAATTTGGTATTCGTCATGAAAAATTAATGGCGTACTCAATTGATTTAACAAAAACTAATTCCTTGACGGGGATAAACGGTTTTGAAGGAACTCATTTAAAGCTTTCAAATGGTTCCAATGAGTTTTTTTCTTCAAGCGAAGGACAAAAAAATGAAGAACTTTTACTATTAAGCAATCTTAACTTTGAAGGAACATTAACATACCGTGGAATTGAAAAAACAATTTCAAATGCTGATATGACTTTTCGAGGTAGAATTAAACATCATATATGCCCAATAAATCCATGTCATCAAACTTTATTAAGAGTTTGTTTTGTTTATAATTGGCATTTTTGTGTTTCAATACATGTTCAAATTATAAATGTTGTTGATACTACTCCTCCAACATTCAATCAACCTTTACCTCAAGATTTGGCAGTAAGCTGTAACAAAAATGTTCCAACTGCACCAATTTTGACCGCATCTGATCTTTGTACTAGTGCAACAGTTACTTTTAAGGAAGTTTATTCTGGAGAAGGCTGTTCCTATGAAATTTACAGAATTTGGACTGCTGAAGATCAATGTGGAAACACAACTGTTCATAAACAAACAATTGTTGTGAATGATAACCTTGCTCCAACTTTTGTAGAAAATTTACCTGCCGATGTAGCTGTTTCTTGTAATGCTATACCGGTTGTTCCTGTTTTAACAGCTACTGATAATTGTAGTGCTGTAGAGGTGACTTACAAAGAAGTGTCATCTGGAGAAGGTTGTTCCTATGAAATTTACAGAATTTGGACTGCTGAAGATCAATGTGGAAACACAACTGTTCATAAACAAACAATAGTTGTGAATGATAACCTTGCTCCAACTTTTGTAGAAAATTTACCTGCCGATGTAGCTGTCTCTTGCGATGCTATTCCGGCTGCTCCTGTTTTATCAGCTATTGATAATTGTGGTGCTGCGGAAGTGTCTTATAAAGAAGTAAATTCAGGCGAAGGCTGTTCGTATGAAATTTATAGAATTTGGACAGCAGAGGATGAGTGTGGAAATGTAACTACGCACAAACAAACTATCACTGTTCAAGACACAACAGCTCCTGCTTTTGTTGAAGAACTTCCAATGGATATGACTGTGGAGTGTGACGCTGTTCCAATGGCGGTAACTTTAACAGCTACAGACAACTGTGGAACTGCTGAGGTTTTATACAAACAAACCAGAACAGACGGTAACTGTCCTTCTAACTATACATTAGTAAGAGTTTGGACAGCAGAGGATGAGTGTGGAAATGTAACTACGCACAAACAAACTATCACTGTTCAAGACACAAC
>QLAH01000068.1_pt1 | contig 110903 bp, 106 predicted proteins | sample 4693081 | NCBI WGS metagenome assembly QLAH01 (sample SAMN09425401, study PRJNA476045) | Lake water metagenome, whole genome shotgun sequencing project.
GCCTGACCGTGATCAAAGCGGGTGAACTCACCTGGCCGGCGCCGCCGCCCAAACTGCCCCCCGCGGCGGCCAAACCCGCCGCCGCTGCAGCGCCCAAGGCGCCCGCGCATGGCCACGGCAGCAGCGGCCCGCTGCCCGCCAAAACGCTGGCCATCGTGTTTGGCCTGGGCGCACTGGCTTTCTGGCTGATCGGTGCCTATGCGCCGGCGGCCTTCCTGGGCCACTTCACGGTGTTTGTGCTGGCCTGCTTCATTGGCTACATGGTGGTGTGGAACGTCACCCCGGCCCTCCACACGCCTCTCATGAGCGTGACCAACGCCATCTCCAGCATCATCGTCATCGGGGCGCTGGTGCAGATCTGGCCGCCCGACCCCACGGCCGGTGGTCGCCCCGATGTGCTCATCCGCTGGTTGGCTTTTGTGGGCGTGCTGGTCACCGCCATCAACATGTTCGGCGGCTTCGCGGTCACGCGTCGCATGCTCGCCATGTTCCGCAAGTAAACACCCGAAAGAGACGAACATGTTGTCCGAAAGCCTGACCACGGTGGCCTATCTCGGGGCCGCCATCCTCTTCATTCTCAGCCTCGGGGGGTTGTCCAACCCCGAAACGTCACGCCGAGGCAACGTGTACGGCATGGTCGGCATGGGCCTGGCCGTGCTGGCCACCATCTTCGGCCCCAAAGTGGCCGCCGCGGGCCTGGGCTGGGTCATCACCGCGCTGGTGCTCGGGGGCAGCGTGGGCCTGTATGCCGCCAAGGTCGTGAAAATGACCCAGATGCCCGAGCTGGTCGCGCTCATGCACAGCCTGGTGGGCCTGGCCGCCTGCCTGGTGGGTTTTGCCAGTTATGTGGACACGTCCATCGCCTACACGGGCGCCGAAAAAGTCATCCACCAGGTCGAGATCTACATCGGCATCCTGATCGGTGCCGTCACCTTCTCGGGTTCGCTCATTGCGTTTGGCAAGCTCAACGGCAAGATCGGTGGCAAGCCGCTGCTGCTGCCTGCGCGCCACTGGCTCAATCTGGTCGCGCTGCTGGTCGTGATCTGGTACGGCGGTGAATTCATGCGTGCCGAAACCGTGGCCGATGGCATGCTGCCGCTGGCCATCATGACCGTGCTGGCCTTGTTGTTCGGCATTCACATGGTCATGGCCATTGGTGGCGCCGACATGCCGGTGGTGGTGTCCATGCTCAACAGCTATTCGGGCTGGGCGGCGGCGGCGACCGGCTTCATGCTGGGCAACGACCTGCTCATCGTCACGGGCGCGCTGGTGGGCTCTTCGGGCGCCATCCTGAGTTACATCATGTGCAACGCGATGAACCGCAACTTCATCAGCGTGATTGCTGGTGGCTTTGGCAGCGGTGCTCCCGCGCCCAAGGGCGACGGCGCAGCCGCCGAGCCCCAAGGTGAAGTCACCCCTGTGAGCGCCACAGACACCGCCGAACTGCTGCGCGACGCCAAGAGCGTGATCATCGTGCCCGGCTACGGCATGGCCGTGGCCCAGGCACAGCACACCGTCAACGAGATCGTTCGCACGCTGCGCGACCAGGGCGTGCAGGTGCGCTTTGCGATTCACCCGGTGGCCGGCCGCATGCCCGGCCACATGAACGTCTTGCTGGCCGAAGCCAAAGTGCCGTACGACATCGTCATGGAAATGGACGAAATCAACGAGGACTTCCCCGAGGCCGACGTGTCCATGGTGATCGGCGCCAACGACATCGTCAACCCGGCGGCGCAGGACGACCCGACCAGCCCCATCGCCGGCATGCCGGTGCTGGAGGTGTGGAAGGCCAAGACCAGCATCGTCATGAAGCGCTCGATGGCCAGCGGCTATGCCGGCGTGGACAACCCGCTGTTCTACAAGGACAACAACCGCATGCTGTTTGGCGATGCCAAGAAGATGCTGGACGAGGTGCTGAACGCGCTGCGCGCCTGAGGCTTGACCCTCCTCTGCGGGCCCGCCCCTGTGCCGGGGGCCGGCCCGTTTTTTGTGGGCAGCCACTGACTTAAACTGAGGCGATGAACGAACGTTGGAAACCCAGTGTCACCGTGGCGGCCATCATCGAGCGCGATGGGCGCTACCTGCTGGTGGAAGAGCACACGCCCGAAGGCCTGCGCCTGAACAACCCCGCTGGGCATCTGGACCCGGGCGAAGGTCCGGTGGAGGCGTGCGCGCGCGAGGCGCTCGAAGAAACCGCACACCCCTTCACGCCAACCCACCTGGTCGGCCTGTACCTGTCGCGGTTCCGGCGCCCTTCCACCGGCGAAGACATCACCTACCTGCGTTTCGCCTTCACCGGCACGCTGGGCAACGGGGTGCCCGGGCAGGTGCTGGACGATGGCATTGTGCGCACCCTGTGGCTCACACCCGACGAGATCCGGGCCAGCCGCGACCGCCATCGAAGCCCGCTGGTGCTGCAGTGCATGGAAGACCACCTGGCCGGGCAACGCTACCCGCTGGATCTCATCCACACCGACCCTTCCGTTCTGGCCCTGCGCTGAACGCCGACCGCGAGATCCGCATGGCCCTCAAATCCACCATCTTCAAAGCCAACCTGCAGGTCGCCGACATCGACCACGGTTACTATGCCGATCACACGCTGACCCTGGCCCGCCACCCGAGCGAGACCGACGAGCGCATGATGGTGAGACTGGTCGCACTGGCGCTGAACGCCCACGAACTCCAGGACACCTGCAACGGCGACGGCACGCTGGCCTTTGGCGCTGGCCTGTCTGACCCCGACGATCCAGACGCCCACCTGACCGACTTCACGGGTCGAAAGCGCCTGTGGATCGAGGTGGGCCAGCCCGAGGAGAAACCGCTGGCCAAGGCGTGCAGCCAGGCCGATGCGGTGCGCGTCTACCCCTTCGGCCATGCGGCCGACGTGTGGTGGAAAGGGATCGAAACCAAGCTGACACGGCTGGACAAGCTGCAGGTCTGGCGACTGCCCAGCGAAGCCGTTTCCTCACTGGCCAGCCTGGCCGCGCGCAGCATGCAGTTGCAGGCCACCGTGCTGGACGGCGTGCTCACCCTCAGCAGCAACCAGGGCAGCGTGGCGCTGGAGCCGGTTCGCTGGAAATGACCGGCCAGATCGACATCAATACCCCAGCGTGAGACAGGCGATGGCGGCAATGGCCGCCGTTTCCGCACGCAGAACCCTGGGCCCCAGACCGACTGGCGCCCAGTGGGCCGACAGGAGTTGGTGCTCTTCATCCGCCGTCAGGCCACCCTCCGGGCCATGCAAGAGCCACAAAGGCGCTGTCAGGGGCTGACGGGCGGCCCATGTGGCCAGGGGCTGGCTGCCAGGCGCCAGGGACAGCACCGCCCGTGGCCCCTTGACCGAACCGAGGCGCATCCAGCTCTCCAGGGTCTGCACCGCATGCACCAGCGGCACCCGGTTGCCTCCGCACTGCTCGCAGGCACTGACCGCCACCGCCTGCCAGTGTGCCTGTTTTTTCTCGGCCCGTTCCCCCTTGAGTCGGAGCACCGTGCGCTCGGTCATCAGGGGCTGGATGCTGGCCACCCCCAGCTCGGTGGCTTTTTCCACCAGCCAGTCCATCCGGTCGTTGGCGGGCATGCCCACGGCCAGGTGGACGGCCCGGCCGGGTTCGCGCTCCACCGCTTGATGGGCCTGCGCCTGCACCGCCACCGTGGTGCGCCCCATGCGGGTCACGTTGACGCGCCACTCGCCACCCTGGGACGGATCACCGAAGAGGGTGAGTTCGTCACCCGGCTGCAGGCGCAGCACCTGCACATGGCGGGCACCTTCCGGGGTCAGCTCGAATGCCTGCCCCGGCTGGAGTGGCGCAGGATGGTAGATGCGTGGCATGGCCCGCCGCTCACATGCGCCCGTAGGCAAAACCGCTGGCCGCCTCCCAGCCTTCGACCTTGTCGATCAGCCGAAGCAGCGGTGTCAGCTCCCGGTATCGCGCCGCCGCGTTGCGGATGTAATGGATGAATCGGGGTGCATCGGCCAGGTACCGGGGTTTGCCATCACGCAAGGTCAGCCTGGCAAAAATCCCCGCCACCTTGAGGTGACGCTGAAGGGCCATCCAGTCCACCGCGCGGTAGAAGGCACCGAAATCCTCACTCCAGCCGTCAAAGTCCAGCAGACCGGCTTTGCGAGCCTGCTCCCAGTAGCGGATGGTCACGTCCAGCACCATGTCCTCCTCCCAGGTCAGGAAGGCGTCGCGCATGAGGCAGGCGATGTCGTAGGTCACGGGGCCATAGACGGCGTCCTGGAAGTCGAGTACGCCCAGACGGCGGGACGGATCTGAAGGGTCGAAGCCCGCGGTCGGCAGCATCAGGTTGCGGGGCATGAAGTCACGGTGCACAAACACGCTGGGAGCGGCCAGGTTGCGCTCGACGATGAGGGCAAAGGACCGGTCAAGCGTGGCACGGGCGGCATCGTCCAGCACAAAACCCTTGTGCTGCGAAAGGTACCAGTCCGGGAACAGGCGCAGCTCGCGCTGGAGCAGGGCGGTGTCGTAGGTCGGCAGCACACCCGGGCGCGAGGCATGCTGCCAGGCCAGGAGGGCGGCGGTGGCGTCTTTGAAGTAGGGCAGGGCAGCAGCGGGCTGCTCCGGGTCCAGCACGGTCAGCAGCGTCTGTTCGCCCAGATCGGTGAGCAGCATGAAGCCCAGGGCATCGTCCCACGCCAACACCTGCGGGGCCCGCAACCCGGCCTTCTGCATGAGCGCCGCCACCTTGACGAAAGGGGCGCTGTCTTCCTTGTCGGGGGGCGCATCCATGATGACGAAGCTGCCCTGTCCGTTGGCACCGTCGACGCGAAAGTAGCGCCGGAAACTGGCGTCGGCGGACGCCATGCGCAAGGTGGGCAGGTCGATCCCGTGCTCGGCGGCCAGGCCGGACAGCCAGACCGCACAGGCGGCCTCGCGACGTGGATCGGTCCAGGCGATGCCGGTCTCAGAAGGCTTCGGGGAAGTTGTCATCGGTTCTCGCGCCCCTTCGCGGGGGTGATGGATAATTGACGCGGTATTCTACGGAGGCCTAGGCTGGCCTCAAACTGTCCACCTGCCCTCATGCCCCTGCCGAAGCGCTCCTTGCGTCATCCTGCCCATCCGGCTTCTGCGATGGTGCGCTTGCATCCCCTGCACCTGGCGTGTCTGCTGGCCTGCAGCCCCGTGCTGTCCCTGGCCCAGACCAGCAGCCCACCCGGTCCCTCGCTCGCGCTGGAATCCACCACCCGACTCATGGAGTCCCTGCCCCCTGCGGCGATGGAACAGGCGCCGGTTTTTGTGATGGGCGATCAGATCAGCGGCGAAGTCGGCCAGCGCATCGACGTCGAAGGCCATGCCGAACTGCGACGACACGATCTGGTGCTGCGAGCCGAGCGGCTGGAGCACCGCGAGGCCGAACAGTCGATCGTGGCCACCGGTCAGGTCCGCATCAACCGGGCGGGCGATCGCTTCGAGGGGCCCTCGCTCGACCTGAAGCTCGACACCTTTGTCGGGCGCTTCGAGCAACCCCGCTTTTCCTTTCTGCGCACGGGCGGCTATGGCGATGCGAGCCGGGCCGACTTCGAAGGCAAGGATCGCCTCGTGGCGCACGATGTCCGCTACACCACCTGCGCCCGCCAAGAGGGCGCCACCACCTGGGAACCCGACTGGTACATGAGCGCCAGCCGCATCGTGTTCGACCAGGCGGAAGAAACCGGCACCGCCACGAATGGCGTGCTGCGATTCCAGGGCGTGCCGGTGCTGGCTTCGCCTTGGGTGAGCTTTCCCCTGTCCGACCGTCGCAAATCCGGGGTGCTGGCACCCACGCTCAACCTGGACAACCGCAGTGGCGTCGAGGTCACGTTGCCGTATTACCTGAATCTCGCTCCCAACCGCGACGCCACGCTCTACCCCACTTTCATGAGCCGCCGGGGCGTGGACCTGGCGGGGGAATACCGTTATCTGGAAGCGAACCACTCGGGCGTGCTGCGTGCGGCCTTCATGCCCGATGACCGGCTGCGCAAGGACGACCGGTGGGCGACATCGCTCAAGCACCAGCACGTCCTGCCCGGGATCGCCGGCAGTGCGCCCGTGAGCCTGCGACTGGACCTGAACCGGGTCAGCGACGACAACTACTGGCGGGACTTCCCCCGCTCCAGCACCTCGCTGACCGAGCGTCTGCTGCCCAGCGATGTGGCGCTGACCACCGCCGTCGGGGACTGGTCGATCGGGGCGAGGGTCTACCGCTGGCAGACCCTGCAGGAACCGACGGCACCCATCGTCGCGCCGTACGACCGCCTGCCTTCCCTGTCGGCCCTGTACCAGCCTGGCGCATCACCCGGGTTTCTTGCCGAGGGTGGGGCCTTCCGTTTCCAGACCGACCTGACCACCTTCCGGACCGACCGACCGTCTCTCATCGGGGGGCTCAACGGTGCCACCGACGTGAACGGCACCCGCTGGACGGGGGCCGCACTGGTGAGCCACACCTGGCAGTCACCCGGCTGGTTCGTCCGACCCAGCCTCCGCCTGCATGCGCGGCAGTACCAACTGGACCAGGGCGTGGGGCCCGCCGGGAACCGCACCCGCAGCCCTGGCTTCCTCATTCCGACGGCTTCACTCGACGGTGGCCTGTTCTTCGATCGCAACGCCCGGCTCTTCGGGCGGCAGACCATCCAGACCCTCGAGCCTCGCCTGTTCCTGACGGCCACCCCGTTCCGGGAACAGGGCTATCTGCCGGTCTACGACAGCGCGTCGTTCGACTTCAACCTGGCCACGGTCTTCAGCCCCAACACCTTCGGTGGCAGCGACCGCATCGCCGACCTGAAAGCCCTGACAGTGGGCGTGACCTCGCGTCTGATCAGCCCCGACACGGGGGCTGAATGGGCCAGCCTGGGCGTGGCCCAGCGCCTCCGACTGGGTGACCAGAAAGTGGTCCTGCCGGGCCAGACCCCCATCACCGAGCGCATCAGTGACGTCCTCGTGGGCGGCGCCCTGAACTGGAACCCGTGGTGGTCATTGAACGGCACGGTGCAATACAACCCCAAGAGCCGGCAATCGGTCCGGACCGTTCTCGGCGGGCGATACAGCCCGGGCGATTTCCGGGTGGTCAGCGCGGCCTATCGCCTGCAACGCGACGCGAGCGAGCAGATCGACGTGGGCTGGCAATGGCCACTGCGCGACCTCATGGGCGGCCCCTCGGTGCCTGCCCTCGGCGCAGGACGCGGCCTGGGGCCAGGGCACTGGTATTCGGTGGGGCGCGTCAACTTCAGCCTGAAAGAACGGCGCGTGGTCGATCTGATCGCCGGCTTCGAATACGATGCGGGTTGCTGGATTGGCCGGGTGGTGCTCGAGCGATTGCAGCAAAGTCGCGACACCGCCAACCAGCGCATCCTGTTCCAGCTGGAATTCTCCGGTTTCACTCGTCTGGGCTCCAACCCGCTGCAAACCCTGCGTGACAACGTCCCCCGCTACCAGTATCTTCGCGAACAGATCAACCCGCCGAGCCGTTTCGAGCGCTATGACTAAATCGACCCCCCCTTCCACCTGGCGTTCCGCCTGGCGTCTCAGCACCCTGGCTTTGGCCCTGGGTCTTGGTCTGCACCTGCTGCCCGTCTCGGCCCAGTCACCCGAAGCCAGCCGCGAGATTCGTGAAGCCGACCGCATTCTCGTGCTGGTCAACTCCGAACCGATCACCAGCGCCGATCTCCGTGCCCGGATGGCTCGCGTGGAAGCGGCCCCCGGGACCAGCCTGCCACCCGCCGATGAACTGGCCCGACAGGTGCTGGAACGGCTGATTGTGGAGCGCACACAGCTTCAATGGGCGAACCAGATCGGCATCCGGGTCGACGACAGCAGCCTCAACGAGGCAGAAGCCCTGGTGGCACAACAGAACAGCCTGACGGTCCCCGAGCTGCACGAACGGCTGCGGGCCATGGGCCTGACGCCGGCGGCCTTCCGGGCCAACCTGCGCAACGAACTGCTGCTCCAGCGGGTGCGTGAACGGGAAGTGGAAGGTCGCGTGCGGGTCTCGGAACTCGAGATCGACGCCTACCTCCGCAGCAACGCCGCCGCGGCTGCCCCCGCCGATACCGTGCTGAACCTGGCCCAGATCCTGATTGCCGTACCCGAAAGCGCCGATGCAGCCACCTTGTCGCGACTGGAGAACCGTGCGCGGGATGTGGCTCGGCGCGCCCGGGCCGGTGAAGCCTTCGACGCGCTGGCCCGTGAATTCTCGGAAGGGCCGGAACGCGCAGCAGGTGGCCAGATGGGCGCCCGCACGGCAGACCGCTACCCCATGCTGTTTCTGGATGCCGTCTCCGGCCTGCGGCGAGGCGACGTGGCAGGACCGGTGCGCAGCGGGGCAGGGTTTCATGTCCTGAAGGTGCTGGAAAAGCGCAATGCCAACCTGCCGGAAGAAACCCTCACCCAGACCCGTGCCCGACACATCCTGATCCGCCCCACCCCACAGGCCGATGAGCAGGCCGTGGCTCAACGCCTCGCCACCCTGCGTGACCGCATCGACAGTGGCCAGATCCGTTTCGAGGATGCGGCCCGCGAGTACAGCCAGGATGGCTCGGCCCCACAGGGCGGTGATCTGGGATGGGCCAATCCAGGTCAGTTCGTGCCCGAATTCGAACAGGTGATGAACCAGTTGTCCCCGGGTGAGGTGTCGTCCCCCGTGCTGTCGCGCTTTGGGGTTCATCTCATTCAGGTCTTGGAGCGTCGGGAAGTGGAGGTGTCACCCCGCGAGCGCCGTGAGAGGGTGCGTAACGTGCTGCGTCAGCAAAAGACCGAGGAAGCCTACGAGGAGTGGGCACGCGAGCTGCGCGCCCGGGCCTTCATCGAGTTCCGCGAGAACAACCGTTGAGCCCGGCCAGTCACCCTCCGGGTCCGCATCGGGCACGCAAGCGTTTTGGTCAGCATTTCCTGTCCGATCCTGCGATCATCGACGCCATCGTCCGGGCCATTGCCCCCCGCCCCGGGGACGCCATGGTGGAAATCGGCCCGGGCCTGGCTGCCCTGACGCAGCCGCTGGTGGAACGACTGGGCAGACTCTCGGTGATTGAACTGGACCGCGATCTGGCCGCCCGGTTGCGACAGCATCCGCAGCTTGATGTGATCGAGTCCGATGTGCTGAAGGTGGATTTTGCGGCGCTGGCCCGGGAAGGTCTGGGCCAGGGCGAGCCACGGCCGCTGCGCATCGTGGGCAACCTGCCCTACAACATCTCGAGTCCCATCCTGTTCCACCTGCTTCCCATGGCCAGTTCGGTGGTCGATCAGCACTTCATGCTGCAGAAGGAGGTGATCGACCGGATGGTGGCAGCGCCTTCGACCGCCGACTATGGCCGGCTCAGCGTCATGCTTCAGTGGCGTTACGAGATGGAAAACGTGCTGTTCGTGCCCCCCGAGAGTTTTGATCCACCACCCCGTGTGGACAGCGCGGTCGTCCGGATGGTGCCACTGGCCGAGGCCCCTCCCGTGCAGCTCCAGACCCTGGAGGCACTGGTCCAGGTGGCGTTTTCGCAACGCCGCAAGCTGCTTCGCCACAGCCTGGGCCGGTGGCTCGAACAACAACGGTTCGAGGGTGAATTCGATCTGCAACGACGGGCCGAAGAGGTGCCTGTCGGTGAGTTCGTGGCACTGGCTCAGGCCGTTGGCACGGCCTGAAACCCAGCGACTCGCATCAGGCGGCGGTGAGCCAGTAACCTGCGTTGAACGGGCTGCTCATGCGCAAGGCCTGGGGACTCACGTCCACCAGTTTGTCCGTCAGGAGCGGTTCTTCGTTGGCTTCGAGGTCGGCCGCTTTCGGGGCACGCGCCACCGAGAACGAATAGAAGCAGCGGAATGGAACCTTGCGATCGCTCCAGTAGTCGGCCACATCGCGGAAGATGTCCAGCAATTGCTCTCGCGCTTCCTTGTCGAACTTGGGGCCGGTGGGAATGTGCTCCAGCACGACGATGAAGCCAGTCTGGGCACCGGACTTGTGAACGACATCGGTCAGGCTGTCGTACAGGGCGTCGAAATTCTTGCCCGTCTGGACAGGCAGGGTGTACTGCTGGGAGACGAGGTCGATCACGTCCTGCTTGTTCAGCGCCGTGGCCAGATTGGCGTACAGAAAGTGGTGCCCAAGCTGTTCGGCAGCGGCCTCCAGGTCCTTGACCGTGTAGGCACGAATCGACTGCACGATATTGGTTCGCACGTTACGAAGCGGTATGTCCATCTCCGCGGTTCTTCCCGTTGTGAGTGTTGGATGAAGGTGACTGGGCCGGGCGCTCTGAAAGGTGTCGGGCACGGCACTGACTGGATGAAGGAACCCGATACATCACGGGTTAACCCTGAAATTCAAGCCCATGATTTTGCCTGCACTGCACAAAAAATGCAAGGAATATCTTCTTGCCCGTCAGCCTGCCGCGCCCGTCACCGCTCTCGGCCCCACGTTCGCTTCTGCGACGGTCAGGGCGGTCATGTTCACGATGCGTCGCACCGTCGCACTGGCCGTTAGGATGTGCACCGGCTTGGCCACACCGAGCAGCATCGGACCGATGGCGATGCCACCGCCCGCGGCCGTCTTGAGCAGGTTGTAGGCAATGTTGGCCGCATCGATGTTGGGAAACACCAGCAGGTTGGCATCTCCTTCGAGGAGGTTGCGGGGCATGATGCGCTTGCGGGCACCGGCATCGAGGGCCACATCGCCGTGCATTTCACCCTCAACCTCCAGCCAGGGCGCCTGTTCGCGCAAGATGGCCAGCACTTGCCGCATTTTGACGGCAGAAGGCTGATCCGACGAACCAAAATTGGAGTGCGACAGCAGTGCCGCCTTGGGCGTGATGCCGAAACGCATCACCTTGCGCGCCGCCATTTGCGTGATTTCGGCCAGTTGCTCGGCGCTCGGGTCGTAGTTCACATGGGTGTCCACCAGGAAGACCTGACGACCCGGCAGCATCAGCGCGTTCATGGCGGCATAGCAATGCGCGCCCGGCCGCTTGCCGATCACCTGATCGATGTATTGCAGGTGCATCGGATTGGTGCCCCAGGTACCACAGATCAGGCCCTCCACATCGCCCCGACGCAGCAGCATCGCCCCGATCAGGCTGAGACGCCGGCGCATCTCGATCTTGGCCAGCTGCGCCGTCACGCCACGTCGCTCCATCAGCTGGTGGTAACTCTGCCAGAGTTCGCGGTAGCGATCGTCGTGCTCGACATTGACCACCTCGTAGTCGACGCCTTCCTTCAGGCGCAGGCCGAACTTCTCGACCCGCTGGGCAATCACCGCCGGTCGACCGATCAGGGTCGGACGCGCCAGCCCTTCATCGACCACGATCTGGCAGGCGCGCAGCACCCGCTCTTCCTCGCCTTCGGCATATGCGATGCACTTGTGCTCGGCTTTCTTGGCGATGGTGTAGACCGGCTTCATCATCGTGCCCGAAGCGAAGACGAAGCTCTGGAGCTTTTCGCGGTAGGCCTCGATGTCGGTCACCGGGCGCAAGGCCACGCCACTTTCGGCCGCGGCCTGGGCCACCGCCGGCGCGATCTTCATCATCAGGCGTGGATCGAAAGGCTTGGGAATCAGGTATTCGGGCCCGAAAGCCAGCTTTTCACCGGCGTAGGCGGCGGCCACCACCTCGCTCTGTTCGGCCTGCGCCAGTTCGGCAATGGCATGCACCGCCGCAATCTCCATCTCGTCGGTGATGGTGGACGCACCGGCATCCAGTGCCCCGCGGAAGATGTACGGAAAACACAGGACGTTGTTGACCTGGTTCGGGTAGTCGGTCCGGCCGGTGGCCATGATGGCGTCGTCGCGCACCGCCTTCACCTCTTCCGGCAGGATCTCGGGCGTGGGATTGGCGAGCGCCAGGATCAGGGGCCTGGCGGCCATCTTGGCCACCATGTCAGGCTTCAGCACCCCACCGGCCGAGAGGCCCAGGAAAATGTCAGCGCCTTCAATGACTTCTGACAGGGTGCGTTGGTCGGTCGGCTGCTGATAGATCGCCTTGTCGGGGTCCATCAGTTCGGTTCGGCCCTGGTAGACCACGCCGGCCAGGTCGGTCACCCAGATGTTTTCGCGCGGGATGCCCAGTTTGACCAACAGGCCCAGACAGGCCAGTGCGGCCGCGCCCGCCCCCGAGGTGACCAGCTTGACCTGCTTGAGGTCTTTGCCGACCACCTTCAGGCCGTTGAGGATGGCCGCCCCCACCACGATGGCGGTCCCGTGCTGGTCGTCGTGGAAGACCGGGATCTTCATGCGTTCCCGCAGCTTGCGCTCGACATAGAAGCAATCGGGTGCCTTGATGTCTTCCAGGTTCACGCCACCGAAGGTGGGCTCCAGCGCGGCAATGATCTCGACCAGCTTGTTCGGGTCTTTTTCATTGATCTCGATGTCGAACACATCGATGCCGGCGAACTTCTTGAACAGCACGCCCTTGCCTTCCATCACCGGCTTGGCCGCCAGGGGGCCAATGTCGCCCAGGCCCAGGACGGCGGTGCCGTTGGTGATGACCGCGACCAGGTTGCCCCGGCTGGTGTACTTGAAGGCGTTGACCGGATCGGCCACGATCTCCTCGCAGGGCGCCGCCACCCCAGGGGAGTAAGCCAGGGCCAGGTCGCGCTGGTTGGTGAGCTGCTTCGTGGCCGCGATGGCGACCTTGCCGGGGGTGGGGAACTCGTGGTACTCGAGTGCGGCTCGGCGCAATTCGGCGCGTTTGTCTTCCTGCTTTTGCGACATGATCACTGTCTCCACAATATGAAATGACAAGCCGCATCGTGAAGCGACATGCCGGGCGACGTATTGTAGAACCTCACCGCGATCTTGTGTTGCGGATTGATATGCTCATCGGGCGGGCGTCACGCCGGGCCCAGGCCGCAACGGGGTTTCAGACGGGTTGCCCACGCCCCGGCACATCCAGACCGTACAGCCGGTCGATGGACAGGGTCAGTGCCAGTCCCTGCTGGGGCGAGTCCAGATCCAGCGCGTCATTCAACACCTGCGCGACACGGTTGGCCGTGTCGGTCTCGGCAATCCAGAACAGCAGCGTCATGGACGCCTGAAAGGTCAGCCCGAAAAAGGTCTTGACCGGGCTCTGGCTGATGCCACTGGCGGGCAGGATGGTGGCCCCCTTGATGCCCTCGCGTTCGGCGATGTTGAGGGCTTTTTCCGACACGCTGTCGGTCACGATGGCGATGAGCAGGGAGACGGTCATGGGTATCTCCTTGGGTGAACCGGGATGCGAGGTTGATCAGGCAGAGGATGGGTCAACCATCTGCACGATCGAACCGACAATGTCATTCATGGTGATGATGCCGGCAAGATCATTCCCTTCGACTGCCAGCAGGCGGCGCAGTTTCATGTTCACCATCATGCGGGCGGCGTGTTTGACGTCGGCCTGCGCGCTGATGGTGATGGCCGGCTTGGCGCACACGTCATACACATTGATCAGGTCGATGTCGCCCTCTTCGGCCACGATGGTCTTGAGGATGTTGGTGTAGGTGATGATGCCGTACACGTCATGGGCGTCGCGGCGTTGCACCACCAGCGACTTGACCCGCCGGGTTTTCATGGCCTGCATGGCCTCGCGGATGGTGGCCATGGGGGAGATGGTGGCAACGTCGCGCACCATGAGGTCTTGCACTAGCATGGTAAGGGCTCCTAGAGGTCGTTCCGGATACGGTCTTCAAACTGGTGGATCTGGGTCATGTCGATGCCGGCAATGTGCTCCAGTGGCAGGGTGAACACCACCCCGCGCGAGCTTTTGTCCAGTTCGAGTTCTTTGCAGATGTTCTTGAGCACCTGCACCGACAGCTTCTTCTCGAGCACGAACACCAGCACGGACTGGCTGCCTTCCACCGTGAGGCCGAAGAAGGTTTTTTTCTCCTTGGCGCCGATGCCCTTGCCACCGAGAATGGTGACGCCACCCGCCCCACTGCGGCGGGCCACGTCGATGGCCTGCTCCTCCAGCTCTTCGGCGAGGATGGCCACGAGCACGGAAAACTTCATGCGGATGCTCCTTCTTGCGTGAACCGCTCCACGTAAATCGCGTAGAGCATGACGGTGAGAATGGGAAAAATGGAGGCGAATGCGATCAGGCCGAAGCCGTCGATGAGCACGTTGCGCCCCTCGATGCTGCTGGCCAGGCCGATGCCCAGCGCCGTGACCAGCGGGACGGTGACTTCCGAGGTGGTCACTCCCCCGAGGTCGAACGCCAGCGGCACGATGTACTTGGGGGCGAACCAGGTGAGCGCGATCACCAGCGCATAGCCGCCCATGATGTAGTAGTGGATGGAGTCACCGGTGATGATCCGGTGCACGCCCACCGTGAGGCCAATGGCCACCCCGATGGCCACCAGCATGCGGATGCGGCTGGCCAGCAGCTTGCCCTTGGCGGCCTCTTCGGCCTGCTGGCCGATGGCAATCAGCGCCGGTTCGGCCATGGTGGTGGCAAACCCGATGGAAAACGCAAACAGATACACCCAGGCAAACGTGTCGAGCTGGATGAGCTGGGCGGCCATGCTGCGGCCCACCGGAAACAGACCCAGCTTCAGCCCCACCACAAAGGCGTACAGCCCCACGATCACGAGCACAAAACCGCCCGCCACCTTGTGCAGGTGGGCAATGGGTTTGCGGATGACGCCGTACTGGAAGAACAGGATCACGGCGATGATGGGCAGCACATCGCGAAACATGAGCAGCAGGTCGGCCAGCATGCCCAGGAACCCGTGCCGCGCCACCTCGGTGCCCGCGGCAGCCGATGCCAGCACCGCCGCCTCGGTGGGCGCCTCCGCAAAACGGTACACATAGATGCCGTACAGCTGCACGGTGATCATCGGTACCATCACCGCCAGCGCCACCAGACCAAAACCGTGGAGCAGGGCGTTGCGCCCGCGGATCGACATGGCCAGGCCGATGCCCAGCGCGGCAATCAGCGGCACCGTGACGATGTTGGTGGTCACGCCGCCCGAGTCGTAGGCCAGCCCGACGATTTCCTCCGGCGCAAAAAAGGTGACCAGCACCACCAGCACGTAGCCCACGATCATGTACCCGTGCAGCGACTGCCCCAGCACCGTCCGCACAATGCCGATCGCCACCACCACCCCCACCGAAGTGGCCACGAGGAGCCTCAGGGTCCAGCTGTTGACCCGGCCCTCGCTGATGGTCTGCGCCTGCGAGGCCACGGCAATCAGTGCCGGTTCGGCCACCACGGCCGAAAAACCCAGCGAGAAACCAAACACCATCAGCAGCACCAGCGAGCCCTTCCTGGCGAACTGGTTCGAGAGGTTCTTGCCGATGGGAAAGATGCCCAGTTCCAGCCCCTGCAGGAACACCGCCACCCCCACCGCCACGATCATCAGCCCGACCACCATGGACAGCAGGCCCTGGGGCACCTCCTGGATGACGGCAAACTGGAAAAACCCCACCACCAGGACGATGGGGAGGAGGTTGCGGAAAGAGTGCAACAGCAGATGCCCGAAGGCGGTGAGCCGGTTCAATGGGCAAAGTCTCCGGATGTCGTGCTGGATAGACCCCAAAGCATGGTGTTGCCTCAGTTTATACGCAAAGCATCCCGTGTCCGTCGGCATCTCACCTGCTTCACCCCTGGCCGGAAAGCCCCGCGTCATCCGTTGCTGCAATAATCTTGACCCATGAAATTCCAGCGCTTCTCCGACATCTGCGCCAGCGGTCAGGCCTCTGGCAAACGCGTGTTCATCCGGGCCGACCTCAACGTGCCACAGGACGACGAGGGCAACATCACCGAAGACACGCGCATCCGTGCTTCGCTGCCCGCCATCCAGATGGCACTGGGCGCCGGTGCCGCGGTGATGGTCACCTCTCACCTGGGCCGCCCCACCGAAGGCGAGTTCAAGCCCGAGGACACCCTGGCCCCGGTGGCCCGTCGGCTGGGCAAGCTGCTGGGCCGCGAGGTGCCACTGGTGTCCGACTGGGTGGACGGCGGCTTTGCCGTGAATCCCGGCGACGTGGTGTTGCTGGAGAACTGCCGCCTGAACAAAGGCGAAAAGAAGAACAATCCCGAACTCGCCGCCAAGCTGGGCGCGCTGTGCGACATCTTCGTGCACGACGCGTTTGGCACCGCCCACCGGGCCGAAGCCACGACCTACGGCATCGCCGAGACCGCACCGGTGGCCTGCGCCGGCCCACTGCTGGCCGCCGAAATGGACGCCATCACCAAGGCGCTGGAAAATCCGCGCCGCCCGCTGGTGGCCATCGTGGGCGGCTCCAAGGTGAGCACCAAGCTGTCCATCCTGAAAACGCTGGCCAGCAAGGTGGACCAGCTCATTGTGGGCGGGGGCATCGCCAACACCTTCCTGCTGGCGGCAGGCAAACGCATTGGCGATTCGCTGGCTGAACCCGAGATGGTGCGCGAGGCCCAGCAGGTCATGGACATCATGAAGGCGCGGGGCGCCGAGGTGCCACTCCCGGTGGACGTGGTGGTCGCCGACGAGGTGTCGGCACTCGCCCGCGCCAACCGCATTCCGGTGGACGAAGTGGGCCCGCACGACCGCATCCTGGACGTCGGCCCCAAGACGTCCGCCAAGCTGGCCGACATCATCGCCCATGCCGGCACCATCGTGTGGAACGGCCCGGTGGGCGTGTTCGAGATCCCGCAGTTCGCCGGTGGCACCAAGATGATGGCTTCGGCGATTGCCCACTCCGAGGCGTTCAGCATCGCCGGGGGCGGTGACACGCTGGCGGCCATTGCCAAGTTCCACATCGAAGACGACGTGGACTACATCTCCACCGGCGGTGGTGCCTTCCTGGAAGTGCTGGAAGGCAAGACATTGCCGGCATTCGAAGTGCTGGCCAAGCGCGCCTGACGGCCCCGCCTCCCTTCAGGGGGGCAGGGTGAGCAGCGGCAGGTCGTGCTGGATGGCCAGCCGGTCGAGTTGCGCACGGGTCTTGCGGGCCACGAAAGCGGCCACCACCTCGTGGGTGGCAGGCAGCAGACAGTCCTGGGGGGTCAGCGGGCTCAGGCCCACCACCCGCCCCAGTGCCGCGGCAAAGTGGGGCTCCAGCGCCGCCAGCGCCACCCGGCCATTCTTGCAGACATACACGCGGTAGCCGGCGTGGGCACCGCCCAAGAGGTCACCAGGTCCGGTCAGGCCCCAGGTCCATGGCCAGGCCAGCCAGCGCGCCGCTTCCGACAGCGCCACCTCCCCATGCGCGGCCTTTCCCGTTCGCTGCTGCTGCAGCACCACCTGCAGCACCGCTTCGGAAGCCGCCAGGGCCCCTGCCATGTCGGCCAGCAGGCTCGGCGGCAGTTGCAGGCCCTGCACCAGCCCGACTTCGGCCTGGTAGGTGAGATCGTGACCCGGTTCCTCCGCCCGTTCACCAGGCGCCCCCACGATGGCCACGGTGTTCAGCTGGGGGAAGGTTTGGCGCAGCTGTCTGGCGTCCAGCCCCAGCTTGCGCAGGGCGGAGGGCCGGAACGACGTGAGCAGCACATCGGCCTGCGCCAGTCGCCTGACCAGCTGTTGCTGGCCGTTGGGGGCCTTGAGGTCGAGGGTGACCTGCCGGATGCCCGATGAAAGGTCACCATGAGCCTGCGGGCTGTAATGTGCCATCGGGTCGCCTGCGGGTGGCAGCACCTGGGTGCAGCGAGCCCCCATGGCGCGTAGCCGGATCAGCGCGGCTGGCCCCGGCAGGTTGAGGGCAAAACTCAGGATGCGCAGCCCCTTCAGGGGCTTCAGAAGCGGTGAAAAAGCGATCACGACCGAGAAAGCTGAAGCGGGTGGCGAGACTGATGGAGCACCGACACCGCCTCCATCAGTCGTTGGGCCTGTTCGTTGCCGTCCTGCACCCGCTCCACACGGGCGTTGATGAGGTCCTTGATTTCACGGGCTGCCTGGGCACTGCGCTGGGCCAGCATGAGGCGGCCGGCCAGGAAGCCGCGAGCCAGGAAGAAACCCAGCGCACACACCAACAGCGCGAGAAGGAGGATCGAGTCGCCCGGCCGATAGACCTCTTCCATGCCCATCGACTGTCGTGTGGTTGTGTTCATCACTGGCCTTTCGTGACACCCGCCATGACCGGGATGTCCCAGCATGATGATCCGATCATACAGGCCGGCTTCGTCAGCGGAGACAGCACTTCCAATACCCGGAGGGCGCACAGCGATAATGCAGGTCACCCACCGACGGAGACCTCATGCCTGCCCGCGCCACCAAGATTGTTGCCACCCTGGGCCCTGCCTCCAGTGACCCCGACCTGCTGGAGGCGATGATCCGCGCCGGCGTGAACGTGGTCAGGCTGAACTTTTCGCACGGCACCGCCGAAGACCACCAGAACCGGGCCAGGCTGGTCAGAGAAGCGTCTCAGCGCGCCGGCCGCGAGGTGGCCATCATGGCCGACCTCCAGGGACCCAAGATTCGGGTGGGCAAGTTTGCCAGCGGCAAGGTGATGCTGGAGCCCGGCCAGCCTTTCGTGCTGGACGCCGACCGCACCGAACTGGGCGACGGCCAGGGTGTCGGGCTCGACTACAAGGCGTTGCCTAGCGACCTGAAAGCCGGCGACACCCTGCTGCTGAACGACGGACTCATCGTCATGAAAGTGGTTCGAGTGGCCGGCGCGGCCGTGCACACCGAGGTGGTGGTGGGTGGCGAGCTGTCGAACAACAAGGGCATCAACAAGCAGGGCGGCGGTCTGACGGCGCCCGCCCTCACGGCCAAGGACATGGAAGACATCAAGACCGCCATGGCCCTGCAGGCCGATTTCGTGGCGGTGAGCTTTCCCAAAAGCGCCACCGACATGGAACTGGCGCGTCAGCTGTGCCACGTGGCCTGCCCGCCTGGCCACAAACCGGGGCTGGTGGCCAAGATCGAACGGGCAGAGGCCATCCCCGAACTGGAAAACATCCTGCGCGCCAGCGATGGGATCATGGTGGCACGCGGCGACCTGGCGGTGGAAGTGGGCAACGCCGCCGTGCCCGCCCTCCAGAAGCGCATGATCCGCCTGGCGCACGAGCACGACCGTTTCGTGATCACCGCCACCCAGATGATGGAAAGCATGATCCACGCCCCGGTGCCCACCCGCGCCGAGGTGAGCGACGTGGCCAACGCCGTGCTCGACGGCACCGATGCCGTGATGCTGAGCGCCGAAACCGCCGCCGGCAAGTACCCGCTGCAGACGGTGCGCGAAATGGCGCAGATCTGCGAAGCCGCCGAGAAGGCCGATGATCACGCACTGGAAAGCGACTTCATGGGCAAACGGTTTCACCGCATCGACCAGTCGATCGCGATGGGGGCGCTGTTCACCGCGTCGCACCTGGGGGCCAAGGCCATCGTGGCCCTGACGGAATCCGGCTCTACCGCCCTCTGGATGAGCCGCCACAAGGTCAACATCCCGATCTATGCCGTCACCTCGCGGCTGGCCACCCAGCGCCGCATGACGATGTACCGCAATGTGCGACCGCTGCTGATGGACACCAGCGCGGACCGCGACACCGCCCTGCTGCAGGCCGAAAATTACCTGAAAGAGCGTGGGATCGTGAAAACGGGTGACATCTACGCCATCACCTGCGGAGAACCCATGGGCACACCTGGCGGCACCAACATGCTCAAGTTGTGCCGGGTGGGCTCCCCGTAAAATCGTGGGTTTGTACTGTCCGAATTCTGGGGATTCACATGGCTCTCGTTTCCATGCGCGAACTGCTCGACCACGCGGCCGAGTGCGGCTACGGCATTCCGGCCTTCAACGTCAACAACCTGGAACAGGTGCAGGCCGTGATGGAGGCCGCCAGGGAAGTGGGCGCGCCCGTCATCCTGCAGGCCAGCGCGGGTGCTCGCAAATACGCGGGCGAACCGTTCATCAAACACCTGGTGCAGGCGGCTTGCGAGGCCTACCCGCAGATCCCCGTGGTCATGCACCAGGATCACGGCCAGAGCCCGGCCGTGTGCCAGGGCGCCATCGACCTGGGTTTCAGCTCGGTGATGATGGACGGCTCGCTGAAGGAAGACGGCAAGACCCCGGCCAGCTTCGAGTACAACGTGGACGTGACCCGCCGCGTGGTCGAGATGGCCCACAAGGTGGGCGTGTCGGTGGAAGGCGAGCTGGGCTGCCTGGGCAACCTGGAAACCGGTGAGGCCGGCGAGGAAGACGGCATTGGCGCCGAAGGCAAGCTGGACCATTCCCAGATGCTGACGGACCCCGAAGAGGCCGCCGTGTTCGTGAAGGCCACGGGCCTGGACGCGCTGGCCATCGCCATCGGCACCAGCCATGGCGCCTACAAGTTCAGCCGCAAACCCACCGGCGACATCCTGGCCATTTCGCGCGTGAAGGAAATCCACGCCCGCATCCCCAACACGCACCTGGTGATGCACGGCTCCAGCAGCGTACCGCAGGAACTGCTGGCCCTGATCAACCGTTACGGCGGCCAGATGAAGGAAACCTACGGCGTGCCGGTGGAAGAAATCCAGGAAGCCATCAAGCACGGCGTTCGCAAGATCAACATCGACACCGACATCCGCCTCGCCATGACCGGTGCGGTGCGAAAATTCCTGGCCGAAAACCCCGACAAGTTCGACGCCCGCGAGTGGCTCAAGCCGGCACGAGCCGCCGCCCAGGCCATCTGCAAGCAACGCTACCTGGAATTCGGCTGCGAAGGCCAGGCCGGCAAGATCAAGGGCTACACCCTCAACGAAGTGGCCGCCAGGTATGCGCGCGGGGAACTGGCGCAGGTGGTGAACTGAGATGGCCCAGGCCCTGCACACCTCTGCCCTGAAATCCCTGCCCCTGCTGGCGCGCGGCAAGGTGCGCGACAACTACGCCGTGGGTGCCGACCGCATCCTGATGGTCGCGTCTGACCGCATCAGCGCGTTCGACGTGATCATGGGCGAGCCCATTCCGGGCAAGGGCGAGTTGCTGACCAAACTCAGCCTGTTCTGGTTTGACCTGCTGGGCCCCAAGGGCCAGAACATCTGCCCGATCCACCTCACGGGTGACGACCCCGAGAGCGTGGTGAGCGACGCCGAAAAGCCGCTGGTTCGCGGCCGTTCCATGCTGGTCCAGCGCCTCAAGCCGATTCCGGTGGAAGCCGTGGTGCGCGGCTACCTGGCCGGCAGCGGCTGGAAGGAGTACCAGGAAAGCCGCAGCGTGTGCGGTGTGCCCCTGCCCGAGGGGCTCCGGAACGCGTCGAAGCTGCCCGCGCCCATCTACACCCCGGCCGCCAAGGCCGAGATGGGCGAGCACGACGAAAACATCACCTTCGAGCAGACGGTGGCCATGATCGGTCCCGACCTGGCCGCTCAGATCCGCGACGTCTCGATTCGCCTCTACGAAGCGGCGGCCGCGTATGCCGCCACCAAGGGCATCATCATCGCCGACACCAAGTTCGAGTTCGGGCTGGACACCGAAGGCACCCTCGTGCTGATGGACGAGGTGCTCACCCCCGACAGTTCGCGCTACTGGCCCGCCGACACGTACGAGCAGAGTGTTGCCGAAGGCCGCAACCCGCCCAGCTTCGACAAGCAGTTCCTGCGCGACTGGCTGGAAACCGCCCACGTGGACGGCCGCCCCTGGAACAAGACCGCCCCCGCCCCGCGCCTGCCGCGTGAAGTGATCGAGCAGACGGCCGCCAAGTACCAGGAAGCGCTCAGGCGTCTGCTGGGCTGATGGGGCCGACAGGCATTTCTATCTACAATCGAGTCATGTTCAGGTCTCGTGCCACCCGTCGCTTCACCACATGGCTTGCCATGTGGGCGATGGCATTGGGCGCGCTGTTGCCCGTCCTGTCGCAAGCAACGGTTCGCCTGACCGACCAGGCAGACTGGGTCGAGATCTGCACGGTCACGGGCATGGCCTGGGTGCATGCCGAATCAGGTCAGTTGGCCGACTCGCCACCCGACGATTCCATGGTTTCGGCCATGTCAGGGTGCAACTGGTGCCTGTTGCATGGGGGGGCAGCAGGCCTGCCACCATCTCATCTGTCTTCTTTCTCGGCCCCGACGGTATCCGCAGCAGCCCTATCGGCCCTGGACACCCGGCTGGTGGCCCACAGGGGCTGGCCATCGGCCCTTTCTCGCGCGCCACCACGCAACACCTGATCCGTCATTGTCCGTAGGCGCTCATGCGCCTGTGGCCGTCTGGTATCCAGGGGTAGGTGTTCATCCGTTTTTTGGCGTCCTCGGGAACCAGGCGCCGAACACCATGAGAACCTCATTCGGCCAGAGCGGCACGCCTTGCCAGGCCGCCAAGCCTGATTTTCGTGTTCTTTCCCCCTCTACTCAACCAGGAGAACCTTGCATGAAACACCTCGTTATCGCCGCCATGATGGCCCTGACCAGCACGGCATGGGCACAGTCCACCGTGAAGGTGGAAGACGCCTGGGTGCGTGGCACCGTTGCGCAGCAGAAAGCCACCGGCGCTTTCATGCGCCTCACCCCATCTGCGAATGCACGGCTGGTGGAAGCCAGTTCACCCGTGGCCGGCGTGACCGAAATTCACGAAATGGCCATGGACAAAGACGTGATGAAAATGCGCCGGATACCAGGACTGGACCTGCCCGCTGGCCGAACCACCGAACTCAAGCCCGGCGGCTACCACGTGATGCTCATGGACCTGAAGCAACCCCTTCAGGCCGGCCAGCGCGTGCCCATCACCCTGGTGTTCGAAGACGCCAACAAGCTCCGGTTCACTCAGCAGATCGAAGCCCCCATCCAGGCACTGGGGGCCAGTCACGGGGGGCATGATCATGGCCACGGCGCCAAAGGTGGGCACAAGCACTGACCTGAACAACCATGCGCCTGACGAAGCGGCACCAGCAACTCACCACATGGTTCGCCATGTGGCTGTTGCTGCTGGGCGCATTGATGCCACTGGGCTCCCAGGCCCTGGCGCACCTGCAGGGGAACAGTGACTGGATTCAGGTTTGCACCAGCACCGGCATGGTATGGGTCAACCCGAACCATGCCTCTGACGATCAGGCCAGCGCTTCGCCCGACACCGAGGCCGGCGACCTGCACTGCCCCTGGTGTCTGGCCAGCCCCCTGGCCAAGGCGTTGCCCACCGCACAGTCAGCACCCTGGCCTGTGCGCGCCCATCTGGCCGGCGCCCTCCCACCGCCTCGAGCCCCTCCCTCCACTGACTCCTTCTGGGCCATCTCTCTGCCCAGGGCTCCTCCACCGCACGTCTGACCCCTTCGTTTTTTCTGGGTCGGGGAACCCCGGTGTGTGTTTCCCATGGATGGAGTCATCTCATGTCTGGTTCTTTCATTTCATCCGGTACCTATGCCAAGGTTGTCCGGCAATCGGTGCTGTTTCATGCTCAGGACAGCGGGCCCGTCTGGCGCCTGCTCAAAGGTTGTCTCCGGCTGGACCGGGTCATGGGCTCGCAAAGGCAACTGGTTCAGCTCGCCTTGCCGGGTGACTGGCTGGGTCTCGAAATGCTCACGGGCGGCCGCTACCAGTTGCAAGCCCAGGCCTTGACCGACTGCGTGGTGGAACAGGCCACGGTGGACATTCATGACAGTCACATCTGGACGCGGGCATGGACACAGCAACAGCAACGGCATGTCCACATGACCCAGCTGCGCACCGGCAAGGTAGCCGGCCGCATCGATCACCTGCTTGAACTGCTGGATCTCTCCGACGTCCAGTCCAGTTCGGCGGGCGGGCATCTTCCCCCGCTCCGAGAAATCGCCGAGGTGGTGGACGCCACCGTGGAAACGGTGTGCCGAACGCTGTCCAAACGGTCAGCCAGCCAACGCCTGGCGCCTTCACTCAAAGGGGCGTTCTTGACCACGCACCTGTCGAAGGTGTGGGCACATGGTCCCTGGACCCATCCCGCGGCTGGCATGGCCTGAAAGCAACGCACATGATCCGGCTCTTGCTGGCCATCTGCCTGCTGGCCGTCCATTTCACTGGACATGCACATGGTTTTCGGGCGGGCGACATCCGCATCGACCACCCCTACGCCACGCCTTCGCGGCCAGGGGTGCAAACCGGTGCCGTGTACTTCCGCAGCCTGGACAACCGGGGGCGCACGGCCGACCGTTTGCTATGGGCCACCACGCCCGTGGCAGAACGCGTCGACATCCACCACATGCACATGGACGGCGACATCATACGCATGAGGGCCGTGCCCGACCTGGAGCTGCCTGCGAGAACCGTGGTGCGCATGCGCCACAACACACCCAACGGCCACCACCTCATGCTGCTGGACCTCAAGGCCCCGTTGAAAGACGGCGACCGTTTCCCCGTGACCCTGCACTTTGAAAAAGCCGGGTCATCCACGGTGCAGGTGTGGGTGCAAACACCGCGCGATGCCGACCAGCACCACAAGCATTGACCTTGACCTGAATCCAAAAGGAACCCTCATGAAAACCCTTCTCACCCTCTCAGTTGTTGCTTCCGCCGCATTCCTGGCCGCCTGTTCGTCCACGCCTCGAGCCACCACGCTGTCCGTCGCCATTCCCTTCGCGGCCCAGATCAACGGACAGCCTTTCGCCTGTGGCCAGCCCTATGGCCCCATCGGCACCACGGCATCCACCATCACCCCCATGGATTACCGTTTCTACGTGAGCAGCGTGAAGCTGATCGATGCCCAAGGCCGGGCCGTGCCCGTTCAACTGGCCCAGGACGGTGTGTGGCAGCTGGGCGATCTGGCCCTGCTGGATTTCGAAAACGGCCAGGGCCCTTGCCGCAACGGCACGCCAGCGATGAACACCACCGTTCGCGGCACGGTGCCCGCAGGCGATTACCGGGGTATCGAATTCACGCTGGGCGTGCCCTTTCACCAGAACCATGGTGACCCCACCACCGCCCCTGCACCACTGAACAGCACGGCCATGTTCTGGAACTGGCAGGGCGGCTACAAATTCCTCAAGTTCGACACCACCAGCTCCGGCCTGTCGCCTGAAAAACCTGGCGGAGCCAGCGCCCAGGGGCCGGTCACTCGCTATGCGGTGCATCTGGGCAGCACGGGTTGCGCCTCTGCAGGCAGAACGGCGGCGCCCGCCACCCCTTGCGCCAACCCCAACACCGTCACCGTGCGCTTCGACCGATTTGACCTGAGCCAGCACACCATCGTGGCCGATGTGGGCCGCATGCTGGCGGGGGCCAATGTGGACGTGAACGCCCCACAGACCTCACCCGGCTGCATGAGCTTCAGCAAAGACGCCGATTGCCCGCCCGTGATGGCCGCCCTGGGCCTGACCTACGACGGTACGCCAGCGCCTGCTGCGGGCCAGCAACTGTTCTCGGTTCGCTGATTTCTGGAGGCCGACATGGGGATGTGGGGCAAGCGGATGGTCATGGCTGGGCTGGTGGGCGTGACCACCACGCTGGCTGCCAGCAATTTCGACTGGGGTCTGCCCGCCTGGGTGCCCGAACCGGTGGTGCCAGCCGGCAACCCCATGTCTGCGGCCAAAGTGGAACTGGGGCGCCACCTGTTCTATGACACCCGCCTGTCGGCCAACCAGCAAATGGCCTGCGCCACCTGCCACCACCAGGACAAAGCCTTTACCGATGGGCGGGCCCGGTCGCCAGGCGTCACCGGCGAATCGGCACCCAGAAACTCGCAGAGCCTGGCGAATGTGGCCTACATGCCGGTGCTGACGTGGGCCAATCCCCTGTTGACGGAGCTGGAAGTGCAGGCACTGATTCCCCTGTTTGGCGAGCATCCCGTGGAGATGGGAATGGCAGGGCGCGAGCAAGCGTTGTTCGAGCGGCTGCGTACAGACGCCCTTTACCAGAAGCTTTTTCGGGCGGCTTTTCCAGAAGAGGCCAGACAGGGTGCTCACGCGCTGTTCTCGCTGTCCACCCTGACCAAGGCACTTGCCGCTTTTCAGCGGACCATGCTGTCCTTCGACAGCCCGTATGACCGCTACCGATACGGGGGGCAGCCCGATGCCATCAGCCCCGCCGCCAAGCGGGGCGAAGAGCTGTTTTTCGGCGAACGCATGGAGTGCTACCACTGCCACGGTGGATTTCTGTTCAACGACAACCTCCGGCACAGCCGTCTGCCGTTTCCCGAACTGGGCTTTCACCACACAGGCCTCTACAACACCGACGGCCGGGGCAGCTACCCCAAGGGGCATGAAGGCTTGCAGGACATCACCGGTCGGGCAGAGGACCACGGCCTGTTCCGCACACCGAGCCTGCGCAACGTGGCGGTGACGGCGCTCTACATGCACGATGGCTCCATGGCCACTTTGCACGACGTGATTCGCCAACACTATTCGGTGGCCGGCCGGGCCACCCTGGAAGGCAAGGGCACCAGCCCGCTGCGCAGTGCGTTCATCGAAGGGTTCGATGTCACCGACGATGAAATCAACGATCTGGTGGCGTTTCTTGAGTCGCTGACCGATCGAGGTTTTTTGATTCGTGAGAGCTTGTCGGACCCATTCCAGACCAGCCGCTGAACTGATCAGTACTGGCTGCCGGGCAGATCCACCACCAGCCCGTTCAGCGCCGGCGTGAGCGCGATCTGGCAGCTCAGCCGGCTGTTGGCGCGGCGTTCAGCGGCCGCAAAGTCCAGCATGCTGTCTTCGTCGGCCACCATGGGAGGCAGTTGCGCCCGCCAGGGTTCGCGCACGTACACGTGGCAGGTGGCGCAGGTGAGCAGACCGCCGCAGTCGCCTTCGATGCCAGGGGCGTTGGCGGCGATGGCGGCCTGCATCAGGCTCTGGCCCGGCTCGGCCTGAAGGGTGCGTTCGGTACCGGCGGCGGAAACGAGGGTGACGGTGATCATCAGAATCGGCTGAAGTATTCGCGGCGTTGGAAGGCGTCCGGGTCGTCGGCGTCGCGAAAGCGCTGCCATTCCAGACGTTTGATCTGGGTGAAATAGGCCACCCAGTCGGTACCGATGCGTTCGGCCAGCACGGTGTCGGCTTGCAGCGCATCGAGCGCTTCACCCAGGCTGGCGGGCAAGGGAACGGCCTGGGCACCATAGGGATCTTCGGTGGCCGGGGGCGGTGCGAGCCGGCGTTCGATGCCGTCCAGCCCCGCCTCGATCTGCGCGGCCAGATAAAGGTAGGGGTTGGCGGCGGATTCGCCGATGCGGTTTTCGATGCGCGTGGCCGCGTCGTTCACGCCACCGATGACGCGCAGCATGGCGCCCCGGTTGTCGCGCCCCCATTGCACCGACTGCGGCGCCAGGGCGTTGGGCCGGAAACGGGCGTAGCCGTTGGCGGTCGGGGTGCAGAACACCGCCATGCCGCGCGCGTGCTCCAGAAGCCCGGCCAGATAGTGAGCGCCCACATCCGACAGGGTGTGGTGGGCATCCCGCGCGGTGCTGCCATCCAGGGGGTCGGTGCGAACCATGGCGTTGGCGCCGGTGGTGAGGGTGCTGAGCGACTGGTGCAGGTGCCAGCCACTGGACATGATGTGCGGAAACGGCGGGCGGCACATGAAGGTGGCATGGTAGCCGGCGTCGCGAAGCGCCATTTTCACGGCGTTGCGGAACAGCACCATCTGGTCGGCGGCGGTCAGGGCGTCGGTCACGTCGAACACAGCCTCCACCTGGCTCGGGCCCATTTCGGCCTCCAGCGATAGCAAGGGCAGGCCAAGCCCCTGGGCGGTGCGCTGCACGATGCGCAAGGGCTCGTCCACCTGATCCAGCCAGGCTTCGGAGAGCAACTGGTAGCCGGGATGGATCATGGCCACCTCGGGTGGCTCACCCGGCCACGCGGCGCGGTGCGGGTCGGTCTGCGCCTCGGTGCTGGTGATGCGGTAGATGTGGAATTCCACCTCCAGCCCGCAGCGCAGGCCGTGGCCATGCGTGGCCAGGCGGCCCAGGGCGCGCTGCAGCAAGCGACGGCTGTCGTAGGGCACGGGGGTGGCGTCGGCAAACCAGGCCTGGGCTTGCAGCCAGCCGGTGCGTTCGCGCCAGGGGAGGACGCGGAAGCTCGCCGGGTCGGGCAGCAGCACCACGTTGTTGGCCTGACCGAAACCGGGCAGGCCGTCGGTGCCGCCGGGCTGGAACACCGGCCAGGCGGTGCGGTCCGACGTGTCCTTCAGCAGCAGGGTGGACACCATGCCCACGCCGGATCGCAAGGCCTGCTTCACCGCACCGGCCATCAGGGCCTTGCTGCGGGTGAAGCCGTGGAGATCGCACCAGGCAACGCGGACCTGCTCCAGCCCTTGGGCTTCCATGGCCTGGAGCACGGCTTCAGCGGCCTGCTGCCGCTCAGGCGTCTGGATGCCGCAACGAGAAGCAAAGTCGGTCATGCGGCGGTGTTCGCTTCAGCCGGAACCATGGCCTGCCACGGTGCGTGCTCGCGCTTGGCGCGCGCCTGTTCCTGCCACCACTCGGCCCATTCGCCTGCCGGCGCAATGCCGTCCACCGTGTCGGGGCCCTGCATCTGGGCGTTGAGTGCCGGGTCGGCCATCCCGGGGGCCTTGCCGCCATTCTGCACCGCTTCAATCGCCTGCAGCAGCAGCCGGCGGTGGGCCATGATGACCTTGTCCGTCGTGCCGAGGTGCTCGCGGGTGCGGTCCTGGATGGGGCCCATGCTCTCCACTGCCCACTGGTCGTGGACGTTGATGTCTTCTTCGCCCATGCCGAGGAAGGTCTGTTCGCGCTGCTCACGCGGGTTGTAGCCCCACTGGTTGTGGCGGCCGGCCTTGGGCAGGTAGAGCGGTGGCTCGATGAACTGCACCCGCTGCGCGCGCATGGCGGCCTTGTCCACCGGCTTGTCGAAGCTGGTGAAGAAGGCGTACCAGTAGGTGTGGGTGTCATCCACCGGCACGTGCATCTGGGTGATGGTGAGCGTTTCGGACAGCGGGATGACGAAGGTGTGCGGGAAGATGTCGTTCGTCACACGCACATGGGTGAGTTCGTCCGTCATGGGCCGCAGGGTGGTGAGCTGAAAGCCCCAGGGCTTGGGCTCGAAGCGGATGTCGGGCCGGTGGAACTCGCGCATGATGCGCGTCATGGGCCAGCGTTCGCCGTCGGCCTCACCCACGCTGGCGCTGCGGAACTGCTTGCCGGCGGCGTTGTCGCCGATCGCTTCCAGGGGTGCGTCGTTGAGAAAGCGGTGCAGAAAGGACGTGTGCGCCGGGTCGATGCCGACCTCGAAGGCCTGCAGCCAGTTGCAGTGCCACATCCCCTTGAACGCGAACACATGGGTATCGGGCGCAGCGAAGCAGTCGAAATGCGGAAAGGGCGGCTCCTGGCCTTCTTGGCCCAGCCACGCGAACAGCACCCCACTCCGTTCGATCACCGGATAGCTGCGCTGGCGAACGCGCTGGCAGAGGGTGCTGCCCAGCGGCTCGGCCGGCGTGTCCAGACACTGGCCGGAGGCGTCGAACTTCCAGCCGTGGAAGGGGCAGCGCACGCCATCGCCTTCGTGGCGGGCGTAGGCCAGGTCGGCGTTGCGGTGCGGGCAGTCGCGGTCCAGCAGGCCCCAGCGGCCCTGATCGTCCTTGAAGAGGATCAGGTCCTGACCCAGGAGGCGAACCGCCTTCAGCGGCCGCTCGGCCATGCGCGGCTCGTGCACCGGGTCGAATTCCTCGACCAGCGCCACAGGCTGCCAGTACTGGCGCAACACCGCTCCACAAGGGGTTCCGGGACCGATGCGGGTCAGCAACTCGTTCTGTTCGGCTTTCATGGGCGCGCTCCTGTGCAGGCCAAAACGGTATACCGTTTCAAGAAATCAGTGTACAGTCGTTCCCATGAACGTGCAAGAAACCGTGCTCCTGCAGCTGCGAGAAAGCCTCCTTCGAGGCGAGTTCACGCCCGGCCTGCGGCTGGCCGAGCAGCAACTCGCTGAAAAGCTCGGCGCCTCACGCACCCCCGTGCGGGCGGCCCTGTTCGCGCTGGAGCAGGAGGGCCTGGTGGCCACCCACCCCAATGGTGGCTATGTGGTGAGGCAGTTCACGGCCACCGAAGTGGCCGATGCGATCGCGGTTCGCGGTCACCTGGAAGGCATGGCCGCCCGGCTGGTGGCGGAGCACGGGGTGACACGCCAACTGGCGCGTGATCTGGACGAGTGCCTGAGTGAAGGCGATGCCGCGCTGGCCAATGACCCGCTGACCATGGCGGACTACGCCCGGTATACCGCGATGAACGATCGCTTGCATGCGCTGATCCTGGAAGGGTGTGGGAACCGGGCCCTGCTGCGCGCGGTGGCATTGAACGACAAGCTGCCCTTTGCGCCGGCTTCCGCGATGTTGCCCATGCAGGGGTCGTTCGCGATCGACCGGGGCTGGATGCTGTTTGCGCATCGGCAGCACCACATGCTGGTGGAGGCACTCAAGCGCGGAGAAGGCGCCCGCGCCCAGGCCCTCGCCATGGAACACACCGAGGTCGCTCAGACCAACCTGCGTCTGGTCCTGGAGCGCCGCAACGACATCGCAGACCCCCCGCCCGGGTTCAGGCTGCTGCTGAAAGACTGATCAGTTCAGGGCCATGCTCAGCTTGCGACGGTAGCGGGACACCAGTTCCCGCTGGGGGTCTTCCTGGACCGTCTGGGTCCCGGCCAACTGGATGCCCGGCTTGGCGTCTGCCCCCGCCGATGCGGCCGGCTTGGGTGCCGGGGGCGTCATCAGCTCCAGCAAACCGATGTAGGTTTTGCGCGGGGCCTCGTCGGCCCAGTGCTTGTCCCGCATGATGATTTCGAGCAGCTCTTCCAGCGCAGCAGGCCACTCGCCGGTGGCAATCAGCACGCGGCACTTGGCGAAACGGGTGTCGAAATCCCGCTTGTTCTGGGCAATCGCCTCGTCGAACTGCGTCAGGCTCCAGTGGCCGCGCGGGTCGTTGGCGGTGAAGAGCAGGGCATTCAACCAGTGCGACAGCCCCTCGAAGCGCAATTGCAGGGGAATCTGCGCCATGGCCGGTGCAAGTGCCACCTCGGCCTCCTCGAAATGGCCTTCGGCGATCAGGTGTTTCACGTACTCGAAGCGCACGTCGTTGTTGGCAGGGTCTTTCGCGAGCTGGCCTGCCAGCTTGTCGAGCAGCCCGCCTGCCTCCTGCGCTTCTGACGCTTCCTGCTCGCTTTCAGCGGGCATGTCAGCAAGCCCCCCCTCAGGCGGCAGGTGCTTGTCCAGAAACGCCCTGACCTGCCCCTCGGGCAACGCGCCCATGAAACCGTCCACCGGCTGTCCACCCACCAGCAGCACACAGGTGGGAATGCTGCGAATGCCAAAGGCCGCCGCCAGTTGCTGCTCTTCGTCGGAGTTGATCTTGACCAGCTTGAAGCGCCCCGCACAGGCGGCTTCGACCTTTTCAAGAACCGGGCCCAGCGAGCGACAGGGGCCGCACCAGGGCGCCCAGAAGTCCACCAGCACCGGCACGGTGTGGGAGGCCTCGATGACTTCGGTTTCAAAATTGGCGAGGGTGACGTCGATCATGATGAATGTCTGAAAAATCGGGGATTGATCAAGCAAATCCCAAAAGGGGATGTCTTGCCGGATTGTCAACCAGTTGGCCTTGAAAAATCCAACATTCCTCTGAAGGCCATGCGGTTTCCGGACGGAATCGCTTCGGAGGACGAATGACGTCCGGATACTCACAACCCGATAGGTTACGTCATCCGCCCGATCGCAGGAGCATGGCTGGGCTGAGGCGCATCTGAGACAGCAGGTATCGGGCGCCCAGGCCCAGACTGACCGCGCTGACCCCAAACGCGGTGACTGCGCCGGTCCAGAACAGTCCGCCCGGGTGCATGTCGAGCCGCCACTGCATCAGGCCCGTTGCCAGCGCACTGCCCGCCAGCAGCGCCAGGCCTGCGGTCAGGATCGCCAGCAGGAGATACTCCCAGAGCAGCGCGGCGCGCAGAAGCGCGTGGCGTGCCCCGATCGCATGCATCACCGTGGCGTCGTAGATCTGGCGGGCGCGGCTGGCAGCCACCACGCTGGCCAGCACCAGCAGGCTGGCGGCCAGACAGACCCCCGCCACGACCACCAGCCCCGTGCTGGCGCGCGCCATGAGGCGTCGCGTTTCCTGCAGCAGCGACTCGGTGCGCACGGTGGCGATATTGGGTGCCACGGCGGCCAGTCGATCCTGCGCGGCCAGGGTCTCGCTGGCCGGCATCCAAGCGGCCCCCACGTGGCGCGTGATGAAAGGGTCCAGCACGCCATCGCTGAAGATGGCTTCCAGCCACAGTCGGGACTGCATGCGCCGCTGGCTGTAGATGGCGACCAGCCTGGCCTCGACCGGCTGACCCATCACGTCAAAGGTCAGCCGGTCGCCGATGCGCAGCCCGAGTTCGTCCGCCTCCCGGTCTTCCATCGCCACCATCGGCTCACCCCGGTGACCGTCAGGCCACCAAGCCCCACGGTCAATGACGACATCGTCGAAATTGCCGGTGCGGTCGCTGAGCTTGTGCTCGTCACGCGCTTCCCGCATCCGTTCGCTGTCGCGGCTGACGCGCAGATCTTCACCATTCACCGAGACCAGCCGACCCAGCACGAAAGGGGCCGTGCTCACCGTTTGTAGCCCTGGCGATGCCGACAGCGTTTCGCGGAGCAGGGGAATCTGATCGGTCTGCACATCGTAGAACACCAGCGCGGGCGCGTTCTGTGGCACGGTGTCATTCACGGTGCGCAAGAGGGTCATGACGACGAGGGTGCAGGCCACCAGCACCGTGAGGGCCGATCCGAGCGAGAGCAAAGCCGTGCGCAAGGGCGAGTGCGAGGGTTGCAAACTGGCCAGCGCGAGTTGCAGCGAGAGCGGCCCGCCGGCACGTGCTTGCAGCATCGCTGCCAGGCGCCTGACCCCTCGGGTGACGCCATCCAGCAGCCCGAGCACGACAGCGGTGGCCGCCACGAATGCCAGACCAAACCGCGGATCGGGCAAGACCGCGACCAGCAGCGTCACCATGAGCAGGCCCAGCAGGGCCGTCCAGACCCTGGCGCGGCTGGGGATGGAAAGATCCGCTGCCGCATCACCCCTGAACAGCACCGCCGGGGTGACCGACAGCGCCCGGGCCAGCGGTGGCAAGGAAAACACCAGGGCCGTCAGCAGGCCGAAGCACCAGGCAAGCAGCGCAGGGGCCCAGAGGCTGCTCAGCAGAAGGGCGACCGGCAACCGGTCGGCCGCCAGGCTCGCCGCCAGCAGGGCCATGCCCACGCCCAGCGCCACCCCGACCAGCCCGGACAGCGCGCCCAGCATGAGGATCTGCATCAGCACCATGGCCGCCAACCTGCCGTCGCGAAGCCCGATGGCGCGAAGGGTGGCAAAGCTCGTGAGTTTGGATTGCAGGTAGGCCTGAACGCTGTTGTAAACGCCCAGACCGCCGATGAACAGCGCCGAAAAACCGATCAGCAGCAAGCCGGATGCCATCTGCCCCAGGACCTCGGCCATGCGATCGCTGCGCTCATCAAAGCTGCGAACCTCGGCCGTCACGGTGGGAAAGGAAGCCGCGAAATCGTCACGCCATCGCGCGGCTGCGGCATCGGTGCGAACCCGGTACTGGTATTCCACACGGCTGAACGGCTGGATCAGCCCCGTGGCCGTCATGCCCCCATCGGCCACCAGCACCGGTGCGGCGCCCCAGTCCGCCCGCAGGCTGCGGTCGGGCTGACGCACGATGATGGCACGCACCTCGAGCATGGCGTTGCCCACCTGGACCCGATCACCCGGCTGCAAGCCCAGGCGGGTCGCCAACGCCGGATCGATGGCCGCTCCCCACATGCCATCACGCCAAGCCAGCGCCGAAGCCAGATCGAGCGATGGATTGAGGATGACATCGCCATACAGGGGGTAGGCATCGTCCACGCTCATCATTTCGATCAGTTGCGCCCGACCGGCATCGGTTCGGAGCATGGTGCGCAATTCGATGGTGCGTGACACCTGGCCCCGATCGGCCATCCACTGTCGCGCCTCGGCGGGCAAGGGGTCGGGTGACTCGACCTGCACATCGCCACCAAACATCTGACGCGCATCGCTGGTGAGGGCATCGGCCACCTGACGATACAGGCCCCCGCCCGCGGTAACGAGCGAGACGCCCAGCACCAGACATGCGCAGAAAATCCACAGACGCCGGCCGCTGGCCACCAAGTCCCGCCAGGCCAGCTCAAACAGGAATCGCATCGGGCGTTTCCACAGGGGTCTCACGGACGGCCTCATGCAGCACGCCATCGTGCAGGCGCAGCGTGCGTTCACATCGGGCGGCGAAGTCCATGTCGTGGGTGATGAGCAACAGGGTCGTCCCCATCTCGCGGTTCAAGGCAAACAGCAGGTCTCGAACCGACTCACCCGTCTGATCATCGAGGTTGCCCGTGGGTTCATCGGCCAGCAGCAGGCGTGGCCGGTGCACCAGGGCGCGAGCGATGGCCACCCGCTGCTGTTCGCCCCCCGACAGCTGGGCCGGTCGATGATCGCATCGGTCGCCCAGACCCACACGCGCCAGCATCTGGGCAGCTGCCCGCCGGGCCTGGCGGTCACCGGCCATCTGCAAGGGGAGGGCCACGTTGTCCAGCGCGGTGAGGCTGGGCAACAGGTGAAAGCTCTGGAACACGATGCCCATGCGCTCACGCCGCAGATCGGCCAGGTCATCGGCGTTCAGCCTCCCCAGGTCCACGCCATCAACGCTCACGCGGCCCGACAATGGCCGCTCCAGACCCGCCAGCAACAGCATGAGGGACGACTTCCCGGAACCTGAAGGACCGCACACAGCGACGGTGCTGCCGGCCCTGACGGTGAGGTTGAGACCGCGCAAGACCGAAACGGTCTGCTGCCCCATGGGATATTGCAGATGAAGATTGACGACTTCAATCAGTGGTGGGCCCGTGTCACTCATGGCTTTGTGATGGGCAACCGCTCAGCAAGTTCCGTGAGCGGCATGATCATGCCGCTGACCGGCCAACGGCCACCCCGGGGGGGACGACGAAAAATGGGAAGGCTGGGAATTCGACATCGTGGACACGGATGGGCGAACCCTCCACAAGGTCACGCTCACCGCCTGGGGGGTTGAGGGGGGGGTGCCACCGGAAGGGTCAGGGTCACCGCCAGCCCTCCCAAAGAGGCGTCGCCCAGGGCCAGCGTCCCACCGGCGGGCTCGATGATGTCCCTTGCAATCGGCAACCCCAGGCCCTGACCGGTCACTCGCTCGTCAAGCTTGACGCGCCGACCCATCACTTTCAGACGGTCTGCCGCAGCCAGTCCGGGGCCATCGTCTTCAATCACCAGCCAGCATCGGTCAGCCTGTACCGTGGCCGACACCCGTATGCGCGATCGCGACCATTTCCAGGCGTTGTCCAGCAGGTTCCCCATGACCTCTTCCAGATCCTCCTGTTCAAGCCGGATGTGCAGCTGGTCAGGGATGTCCAGGGTCACGTGGCGTTCGCTTTCCGGATGAACTCTCCGCATGAGCAGATGCATCTGCTCCACCACGGGTTTCAAAGGCGTGAGGAGCCCAGACAACGTGACATGCCTTCCCGCATTGGCGCGGGCCAGGTTTCGGCGCACAAGCCCGTCGATCAGGTCCAGCCGTTGTCGCATCGACGCCGCCAGAGGCGTGTCGAGCGTATCGATGTCTGCCCGCAACACAGCCAGAGGGGTCTTGATGGCATGAGCCAGATCCGCCGCCTGGTCACGGGCCCTGGCCACCTGCCGGTCCTCGTGACTGAGCAGCTGGTTGATGGTCACGGCCAGCGGTTTCAGTTCCGCCGGGAGATCCTCGTTCACACGCTGGGCGCGACCTTCCCAGACGGCGGTGAGATCCTTCAGCATCACCCTCAGGGGATGCAGGCCGATGCGCATCTGGGCAGCAATCGATGTGCCGAGCAGCAGCAGCAGCCCCAGAATGCCGAGCGTGATGAGTTGGTCGAAACGTCGCAACTCTTCCTCGATTTCATGGGTACGTCCGGCCACGATGAAGTGAAGCACGTCTTCATGGCCAGGCAGGGTCAGGTCCCTTTCGGCCAGTCGCATGTGCTGGCCCGCTTCGTTTTCCCAGTATCGGAAGATGGTGGAACCATCAGGGTTTCCCAGACTGAACGGGATTTCCTGATCCCACAATGAACGGGAACGCAACAGCACACCCCGAGCGCTCGAAATCTGCCAGTATGAGCCCGAATAAATGCGGTCAAACCGCGGATCTCCGATGGGCCTTGAAAGCACCAGCTGGCCATCTGGTGTGGTGGCCGCTTCCGCGATCACCGTCTGAAGCACGGTTTTGAGCCGCTCGTCAAAACCACGCTCCACGGCCGCCTCGAATGCCCTCGACAGGCCCCAGCCGCCAACCACGAGTGTCAGTGCGAGGGACCCCAGGGCGGCCATCGTGAGTCGACGCTTCAGGCTGGCGGGCCGTCGCTGGGTCATGCGTTTGCGTCTGCCGACAGCCTGTACCCTGCGCCCCGTACCGTGTGGATCAGTGGCACGCCCAGTTTTTTTCGAATCCGTGCCATCAGCACGTCAATCACGTTGCTGTCTCGGTCGGCATCGGTGTCATAGACGTGATCAAAGATCTCCGTGCGGCTGACGATGCGGTCTTGATGGTGCAGCAGATACGCCAGCATGCGGGTTTCGTGCGGGGTCAGCGAGACCGTTTGTCCATGAATCGTGATGCGCTGGTCATGCGTGTTCATCCGCAGAGGCCCACAGGACAATTCCGGACTCACATGCCCGGTGCTGCGACGGATCAAGGCCCGCAGACGCACCACCACTTCATCCATCTGAAACGGTTTGGTCACGTAATCGTCAGCGCCGGCGTTGAAGGCGGAAAGCTTGTCAGACCAGCGAGAACGGGCCGTCAGCACCAGCACCGGGAAACGGGCGCCTTCACTGCGCAGCCGGTCCAGCACCGACACCCCGTCGAGCAGCGGCAAACCCAGATCCAGCACCATCGCGTCAATCGGGTCATTTTGACCCACAAACACGGCCTCGTTGCCATCAACCACGTGCTGAACCGCAAAGCCGGACTCGGTGAGGGCCTTGGACAGCCGGTCACCCAGTTCGCGATCGTCTTCAGCCAGCAGGATTTTCATGGGAGCATGCGAGTGAGCGGGGAAGCCTGTCGGCGGGCAGCCTCGAGGCCACGACCTTCCGCCTGGAGCAGGTGCCCCGTTGTCGCATCGTAAACCAGTTCGATGGTGTGGCCTCGGGGCGACAACAGATCGATCTCGTAGACCAGGCGACCTCGTTTGCTCTCCAGTTCAATTTCGATCACCTGGCCCAGAAATTCGGCCTCCATCCGGCTAAGAATATCGGTCAGAGGGATCAGCGTCCCCGATCGGACCGCATCACGGGCCCAGTCATGGTCAGAAATCGGGGGCTTGTGCGGCGTGGTTTCCGCCGAAACATGCGCAGATCCGGTCTTCGATATGGGCAAGGCTGGGGTCGTCAGGGCCAGCAGCATCAGCAGCAAAGATGGAAGATCGGTCATGTCTTTGGGACAGTTGGTCCCTGTGATTCTTTCGCATGAAGATGAACGCGAGATGAACGACACGTTCACGATGAATTCACGGTCCATGCGTTGAAATCACGTCATCCCGTTTTTTTCGGGACTCATTCAACCCCTGTCAAGGAGCTTCTCATGGTCTCTCCCATCCGCACCGTCCTGATTTCATTCACTCTGGTCACATCAGCGGCCTGGGCCCAGTCGTCCACCCCGCCTGTCACCCCCATCAACGACGTCCAGCGCGGCTCCATGGTGACCATCGAGGGCACCGTGGACCGCATTCTGGATACCGACGAGTTCCGCATCAGGGATTCGAGCGGCAGCATCCGTGTGGACATCGGTTACCCCAATTTCGTGCCTGTCGCGGTGGGCGAAACCGTGCGTGTCACCGGTTTTGTGGACCGTGACCTGTTCAAAGAAATCTACGCTCGTGAGATCATTCATGCTGACGGCAAAGTCAGCCACCTTCAACGACGCGATTGATCCATGTCTCTGCATCTGGCCAGGCGGTTTCACCGAGCTTCCCGACAGCATCAACGCCAGGAACGGGGGTTGAGTGTGCAAGATGTGCTGAGCCTGCACGGTGAAGCCAGCACGCCCGTGATCTTGTTGATCATGGCCACCTGCTGCCTGATGCCCGTGGGCGGCATCGGCACCGTGCTCAGTTTTGCCATGGTGGCGATCGCATGGCGCTGGTACCGTCAACAGGAAACCACGGTTTTGCCCAAGCGAATCTCGCGCGTCGAAATCAGTCAGAAATGGTCTCGGCGAATCCTCCGCGGTTTCGCACTGACTTACATGGTCACGGCTCGCTGGTTCAAGCCCCGATGGTCCGGCCTGACCCGACCGAATGTGCGATTCTGGTGGGCTCTCTGGATCGCCGCCATGGCTTTCCTGATCTTTTTGCCGATTCCCTTGGGCAACGTATTGCCTGGCTTGAGCCTGATGCTGTTCAGCCTTGGCTGGACTTACCGGGATGGTGTGGTCCTGGCTTTTTCACAGATCATGGGGCTGTGTGCCATGGCTTTTGCGGTGGCTTTCGGTCACGTGGCTCTGGCACTGGTCGGGCATGCATGGAGTTGGGTTGAAGCGCTGTGAGCGTCGCGCTCGAAGGAACTGCTGTGCCTGACGGGCAATCTCAAGATCGTGTTGATCTACGAAAGAAGGCCTCTCATGAAATCACGATCACGCTGTCTGACGGGCTTGGCGACAGCCGCCACGCTGTTGTCTGCACAGGCCCAAGCGCAGGCGTTCGGCTTTTATCGTTCGCCCGTCACACCTGGCTTGAAGCAGGGTGGATCCGTGGGTCTGGCCGTTCTGAGCACCCGTGAATACCTGGGTTCGAACGAATCGCGGACGCTGATCGTTCCCACCTTGGACTACCAGTGGGCCAACGGCGCGTTTGCCGGGCTAGGCAACGGCGGGGGGATCAACCTGTCTCGGCGGGCAGACCTGGCCTACGGACTACGGATCACCGCCGATTTCGGACGTGACGAGATGCGATCTGGCGCGCTGTCCGGGATGGGTGGCATCCAGATGCGTCCTGAAATCGGGGGTTTCGCGAACTGGCACCTGACGGATCACCTGTCACTGGCGTCATCCGTCCGGTATGGTTCGGGCAATGACCGGCAGGGGCTGGTGGTTGACTTGGGTTTGAACGTGAGCACCGCGCTGACGCCCGCATGGCGCCTCAATGCGGGTGTGGCCAGTGCCTGGGCCAATCGGGCTTATCAGCAGTCGTTTTTCGGCGTGACGGCCGCCCAGGCCCTCAACACGGGCCACGCCGCTTTCACCCCATCGGCCGGTTTGCGCGATCTTCGATTTGGCGTTGCAATCCGTTACGCCCTGGCGCCCAGCTGGACGGTCAGCGGCGGCTTGTCGCTGACCCGTCTGCTGGGTGATGCAAGAAACAGCCCGATCGTTCCCGAGACATCTTCCCTGTCGGGCACCGTCACCGCCAGCTACCGGTTCTGATCGGTCTATTTAAAATAGCTCCTTTATTGGAGCAGCCATGGGCACATCGGTGCAGGTGGGTGTGGTGATGGGGTCCCGCAGCGACTGGGACACCATGCAGCACGCCGTGGACATTCTCAAACAGTTTGGCGTGGCGCACGAAGCGCGGGTGGTCTCGGCGCACCGGATGCCCGACGACATGTTTGCCTATGCCGAAGCAGCGGGCCCGAGGGGCCTCAAGGCCATCGTGGCCGGTGCCGGTGGCGCCGCGCACCTGCCGGGCATGCTGGCCGCCAAAACCCCGGTGCCCGTGCTCGGTGTGCCGGTGCAGACGCAGGCGCTGTCGGGCGTGGATTCGCTGTACAGCATCGTGCAGATGCCCAAGGGCGTGCCCGTGGCCACCTTTGCGATTGGCCCGGCGGGTGCGGCCAATGCGGCCCTGTTCGCGGTGGCCATGCTCGCCAATGAAGACCCCGACCTGCGCCAGCGGCTGCTGGCCTTTCGTGCCGCTCAGACCGAAGCGGCCCGCGCCATGGTGGTACCCCCCCAGGAGGCCCCATGAGCCGCAAAACCATACTCCCCGGCCAACTGATGCCCAGTGGTCAACTCGCCACCCTGGGTGTGATGGGCGGCGGCCAGCTGGGTCGCATGTTCGTGCAGGCGGCCCAGGAAATGGGCTACTTCACCGCCGTGCTCGACGCCGACCCGGCCAGCCCTGCCGGGCTGGTGAGCCACTACCACATCGACACGCCCTACGACGACGAGCAGGGGCTGGCCCAGCTGATGCAGCGCTGCGAAGCCATCACCACCGAATTCGAGAACGTGCCCGCCCCGGCGTTGATGACCCTGGGCGCACACCGCCCCGTGGCACCTGGTGCCCACGCGGTGGCCGTGGCGCAGGACCGCATTGCCGAGAAGGCGCACTTCGTGGCCTGCGCCCAGGCCGGTGGGGTGGGCCCTGCGCCCTACGCCGCGATCGAAACCGAAGCGCTGCTGAACGCCGTGCCCGATGACTTGTTGCCTGGCATCCTGAAAACCGCCCGCCTGGGCTACGACGGCAAGGGCCAGGCACGGGTGAAAGACCGCGCCGAACTGGCCATTGCCTGGAACCAGATGGGCCGCGTGCCTTGCGTGCTGGAAAAGCGGCTGCCTCTGAAAAGCGAGCTGTCGGTCATCGTGGCGCGCGGTGCCGATGGTCAGCTGGTGCACTTCCCGCCTCAACGCAACCTGCACCGCGACGGGATACTCGCCGTGACCGAGGTGTTCGAGGGCAACCTACCTGCTGCGCTGGCACAGCAGGCCGTGGCCGCCACCACCGCCATTGCGCACCAGCTCAACTACGTGGGCGTGCTGTGCGTGGAATACTTCGTCATCGACGACGGCAGCGAACACGGCGCGCTGGTGGTCAACGAAATGGCGCCACGCCCGCACAACAGTGGCCACTACACGCTCAACGCCTGTGACGTGTCGCAATTCGAGTTGCAGGTGCGCGCCATGGCCGGCCTGCCCCTGGTGCAGCCGCGCCAGCACAGCCCGGCGGTGATGCTGAACCTGCTGGGCGATCTGTGGTTCAACGACGCCGGCCAACCTCGCACACCCGACTGGGCCGCCGTGCTGGCACTGCCTGGCACCCATCTGCACCTGTACGGCAAGCTCAGTGCCCGCGCTGGCCGAAAGATGGGCCACCTGAATGTCACGGGCCCCAGCGTGGCTGCGGTACAGGCCACGGCGCAGCAGGCAGCCCACCTGCTGGGCGTGGCCCCTTGGGCCTGACATGGCGCTGAGCCTCACCATCCAGCCGGCCGATGGCCCTTCACTGGCCACCGCAGCGGCCATGCTGAAGCGCGGCGGCCTGGTGGCCATGCCGACCGAAACGGTGTATGGACTGGCGGCCGATGCCGACCAGCCCGAAGCGGTGGCCAGGGTATTCGCCGCCAAGGGTCGGCCCAGCCACCACCCGCTCATCGTGCACGTGACCGATGCCCAGGCGGTGGACCACTACGCCACCCAGGTGCCGGCCTTTGCCCGTGCGCTCATGAAGGCCTTCTGGCCAGGGCCACTCACGCTGATTCTTCCCCGCCAGCCGGGGGTGGCTCATAACGTGGCCGGCGGTCAGGATTCCATCGGCCTGCGCTGCCCTTCGCACCCGGTGGCTCAGGCCCTGCTGGAGGCCTGCCGGCAGGTGGGTATCCGGGGTCTGGCCGCACCCAGCGCCAACCGTTTTGGCCGTGTCAGTCCCACCACGGCCAGCCATGTGCAAGACGAGTTCCTGGGTCTGCTGGACGACACCGGCCTGACCCTGCTGGATGGTGGCCCCTGCCAGGTGGGTATCGAATCCACCATCATCGACTGCACCCGTGGACACCCGGTGCTGTTGCGACCTGGCATGCTGCCTGCCAGTGCCCTGGAACAGGCCGCCGGCATGCCCATGAAGGCTCGTGACGATCACGCCCCCCGAGCCTCCGGCACGCTCGCATCACACTATGCACCCAAAGCCCAGGTGCGCCTCATGTCCGGTCCGGATATCCAGGTCGCTCTGGATCTGCTCGGCAAGGACGCCCGACACATTGCCGTGTACAGTCGTCAACCGCTCCACACGTCCAGCCACCACATTCGCCTGGAGCGCATGCCCGCCCAGGCTGGCGCCTGTGCACAGGAATTGTTCGCGGTGCTGCGGGCTCTGGATACCCACGACACCCGTCTGATCTGGGTCGAGTCACCACCCGAAGACCCGGCATGGGATGGCGTTCGTGACCGCCTGCAACGGGCAGCGGCTTGAGCATTCCTGTGAATTCATGATCATCGACCATCGTCAACCCGGGGTATCGGCGAGACGGATGAAGCCATTGGGCAAGTCAAGCAACAGGGCAACAACCGTGACCTTCACCACGCGAGTTGCCCCAATGAGAAGGACACCACTGAATGGATTGGGTTAATCAGGCCAGCGAATGGCTGGGCCACTGGAGCATCGAACTGGGTCAGCTCACCGTCACCCTGTTCCGGATCACCGTCATCATCACGGTGGCCTGGTTCATCAAACGGTTGTTGCACAAGATGGTTGGTGGTCTGCGCAATCACCTCACCAGGGGCCTGGACGACCGCGAAGCCGTCAAGCGCGCCGAAACCCTCGGTCGTGTCATCCGTTACCTCATCAGTGTGGTCGTCACGCTGGTAGGAACGATGCTGGTGCTGTCCGAAATGGGCATCTCACTGGCCCCCATCCTGGGAGCGGCCGGTGTGGTGGGGCTGGCCGTGGGTTTTGGCGCACAGAGCCTGGTGAGAGACTATTTTTCGGGCTTTTTCATGCTGCTCGAAAACCAGATACGGCAAGGCGATGTGGTCACCCTGGCCGGACAGACCGGTACCGTGGAAGAAATCACGTTGCGTTATGTTCAGTTGCGCGACTACGCGGGCAATGTGTATTTCATTCCCAATGGCCAGATCACCCTGGTGATCAACATGACCCGAGGATTCGGCAATGCGGTGATCGAGGTGGGGGTGGCCTATCGCGAAGACGTGGATCAGGTGATGGCGGTGATGCATCGGGTGGCCGCTGAATTGAGACAGGACCCTGAATTCGGACCACGCATTCTGCAAGACCTGGAAATGGCGGGGGTGAACGACTGGGCGGCATCGGCGGTGATGATTCGCGCGCGGCTGCGCTGCCAGGCGCAGGAACAGTTCGGCGTCCGCCGTGAATACCTGAAACGGCTCAAGAAAGCATTTGATGCCGAGGGGATCGAAATCCCGTTCCCGCACATGACCGTCTATGCAGGCGAACCCAAGCAGGGCAAAGCCCCGGCTTTCCGGCTGGAACCGCCGGGTTGAGCGGTCTGCGGGCGGAAGTTAACGCGAATCGGGCAGTTCGATCTTCACCTCGAGCACCTCGAGGTTGTCCTGACGCTCGAGCTGCACCTTGATGTCAGAAGGGTTGATGCGCACATATTTGCTGATCACGGCCACCAACTCCCGTTGGAGATCCGGCAAGTAGTCGGGTTCTGCCGCGTTGCGCCCACTGCGTTCATGCGCCAGGATGATTTGCAGCCGTTCCTTGGCCACACTGGCCGTCTTCTTCTTTTCGCCCAGCAGGAATGAAAGGAAAGACATGCCGCTCACCTCCCGAACAGGCGCTTGAACAGGCCAGGCTTCTGGGCGTCGATGAACCGCAACGGACGGTCGTTGCCGAGGAAACGTTCGATCACGTCCTTGTAGGCTTCTGACACATCGCTGCCTTGCATGTGAATGGCCGGCGTGCCCTGGTTGGAGGCCTGCAGCACGTTTTCGCTTTCCGGGATGACCCCGATCAGCTTGATGCGCAGGATGTCCTGGATGTCTTCCAGCGACAGCATCTGTCCGTCCTGTACCCGGTTGGGGTTGTATCGGGTGATGAGCAGGTGTTCCCTGATGGGTTCACGGCCTTCGATGGCCCGTTTCGTCTTGCTGCCAAGCATGCCCAGGATGCGGTCCGAGTCGCGAACGCTCGAAACTTCGGGATTGGTGACCACCAGGGCCTCGTCGGCGTAATGCATGGCCATGAGGGCACCGGTCTCGATGCCCGCCGGGGAATCGCAAACGATGTATTCAAAACCCATGCCGGCCAGGTCATTCAGCACCCGTTCCACCCCTGCCTGCGTCAGGGCATCCTTGTCGCGGGTCTGGCTGGCAGCCAGCACGAACAGGTTGTCGCACTGCTTGTCCTTGATGAGGGCCTGGTTGAGGTTGGCTTCGTTGTGGATGACGTTGATGAAGTCATACACGACACGGCGCTCACAGCCCATGATCAGATCGAGGTTGCGCAGGCCGACGTCGAAATCGATGACAACGGTCTTGAAGCCCTTGAGGGCCAGACCAGCCGCAAAGCTGGCGCTGGTGGTGGTCTTTCCAACGCCCCCTTTGCCCGAGGTGACGACGACAATTTTGGTCATGGATGGCTTTCTGTTGTGCAATGCAGCCGGTCAGGCCATGGGTTCGATCAGGAGGCGCTCCCCCTGATCACGGGTGTCCAGACGGATTTGTGCGGCTTTGCCCCGGACGTTGTCCGGCAGCGGCACTTCACTGGTGCGATAAATGCCAGCGATCGAAACCAGTTCGGCTTCCAGTTCGCGAGCAAAGATTCGGGCAGAGACATCACCACGGGCACCCGCAATCGCCTTGCCACGCAAAGGCGCATAGACGTGAATGTGACCGTCGGCCACGACTTCGGCACCCGGGTTGACCATGGCCGTGACAACGAGGTCGCGACCACGCGCATACACCTGTTGCCCAGAACGCAATGGCCTGTCGACGATGAGGGCAGGCAAAGACGGAGCGAGGGGCGCTGGTGAGGGTGCAACCTGGGGTTCGGGTGCCCCACTCGACAAGCGGTCTGAAGCGAGGGCATCGTCGGCCCAGACCAGACCCGCCGCTTCGGCGGCTTCACGCTGGGCTTCGGACCCGCCTTTGTAGGCCATGGGGCGCAAGCGCCGTTCACGCAGCCAGGCGATCAGCCGGTTGAAATCGGGGATCTCGGCTTCGCTCAGCGCCAGGAGGTCGATCAGCAGAGGATCCTGATCGAAAAACTCGCTGTCTGCGCCAAAGCGCGTGATCCAGTCCTGTTGCAGCGTGTCCAGATCGGCGGTGCGCAACAGGAATGCCACCAGGGGCCACTGGGCACTCTTGATCTCGAAACCGGGGGATGGAACTGCGGAAGCAGGCGGCATGGAAGATGGCAACCGAAAAACCAAATCTTAACAGCCCGGGAATACCGTTGATCGCATGCATCGGCGCCCCATGCCTTTGAAGGACGGGATGGTGGTTGTTTTTTTCCACTGACTTTCTTTGATGTTTGTTTCAAAAGATAGTGGTAGTAGTAAGCCAGCCGTTTGTCTGGGGACAACCCCGAAAACCCTGACATATCAAACGGTTGCGTGCGCGTTGACGCTGTGGATGAATGCGCCGTTCGAGAGTGGTGAACCATGAACAAGTCATCGTCTTTCCTTTAACCTGTGGACAACTGACGGGTTGTTCGACAATTGTCCACAGGTTTGTGCAGGTCAGCTTTTGTCGCCCGATTGGTGACGGTGGTGTATAGCTGGCCCGGTTCAGCGGGCCAGATCGTCCAGAATCGGGCAATCGGGACGGTCATCGCCGTGGCAACAGGTGGTCAGTCTGACCAGACTGCGTTCCATGGCCTGTAATTGGTCGATGCGCTGGCGCAAAGCCTTCAGATGGCTTTCGGCGATCTGCTTGACCTGTGCACTCGAACGCTCACGCCGTTGCCAGAGGTTCACCAGCTCGCCGATGGCATTCATGGAAAAGCCCAGGTCGCGCGCCCGCTTGATGAAACGCAGCGTGTGCACATCGCTGTCGCTGTAGAGGCGGTATCCACTCTCGGTGCGGTTCACGGCAGGCAGCAGCCCGAGCGATTCGTAGTGACGGATCATCTTGGCCGTCACCCCCGAAAGGGTTGCGGCCTGCCCGATGTGAACCGGGTCTGTCCATGCTTTCTCGGTCAAGGCATTCACGCGACCTGATAGCCTTCTTCGGTGATGGCAGCGACCAGGGTATCCCGGTCCTTGCTGCTGTTCACTGTCACCGTTTGCAACGGGCGATCGATCTCGACGGTGACTTGAGGGTCCACCGATTTGAGGGCCTGCATCACCGCTTTCTCGCAATGGCCACAGGTCATGCCCTGAACATTGAACTGGTATTCCATAGTGATTTCCTTTCTTGATGGTGCGAGTATGAACCTTCCCATGGTGTCAAGGTCAAGTCGCTGCTGGACAGAAGGACAAGCTTGACCTTCCCATGATGTCAGGGTTCATACTCTGCCGATGCAAGCTCGCCTCAACATCATGGATCCTGTGACTTTCGACATCGGCATTGGTGGCATGACCTGTGCCTCCTGTGTGGGACGGGTGGAAAGGGCATTGCGCAAGGTGCCCGGTGTTCAGGAGGTGTCGGTCAATCTGGCCACGGAGACGGCACGGGTTCAAGGCCAGCCCTCAGATGAGGACGAGCCATCGGCGTGGCAGGCGCGTGTGCACCGGGCGATCCGGGATGCCGGTTATGAGCCACGACCGTTGCAGCTGGAACCGGCTGAAGCCAACGACCGCTACCTGGGTGTGCCCCGCGATGCCTGGCCGGTGTTGCTGGGTGGGCTGCTCACCCTGCCGCTGGCAGGCCCGATGGTGGGTGACCTGTTGGGTGAGCACTGGATGTTGCCGGCTTTCTGGCAGTTCCTGCTGGCCACGCCGGTGCAATGGGTGCTGGGTGCCCGTTTCTACCGGGCCGGCTGGCACGCCCTCAAGGCCCTGACCGGGAACATGGAACTGCTGGTGGCGATCGGCACCAGTGCCGCCTGGGGCATGAGCACCTGGTTGTGGTGGCGTGCCGAACCCGGTGAGACGGTTCACCTCTATTACGAGGCCTCGGCCATGGTGATCACGCTCGTGTTGCTGGGCAAATGGCTGGAAGCGCGTGCGAAACGACAGACCACCGAAGCCATTCGTGCCTTGCAGGCCTTGCGACCCGAGACGGCCCATCTGATGCCCGACGGGATCCGTCGCGATGCGCCAATCGATGTACCGGTTTCGGAATTGCTGGTGGACGATGTGGTGATGGTCAAACCCGGGGAACGTGTACCTGCCGATGGGCTCCTGATCAGGGGTCAGACCCAGGTGGATGAATCCATGCTCACGGGCGAGCCCATGCCGGTGGCGAAATCGCCAGGTGACGTTGTGACGGGTGGAAGCCTCAATGGCGAAGGGGCGGTGCAGTGCCGGGTGACGGCGGTGGGCTCGCAGAGCGTGCTGCAACGCATCATTTCCCTGGTTCAGGACGCGCAGGCCGCCAAATCACCGGTCCAGCGCCTGGTGGATCGGGTGGCTGCCGTGTTTGTGCCAGTGGTTCTGGTGATCGCCCTGGCCACTTTCCTGGGCTGGTGGCAGTGGCAGGGTGTGTCTCTGGAAGAGGCCGTTCTGCATGCCGTGGCCGTGCTGGTGATTGCCTGTCCCTGCGCACTCGGGCTGGCCACGCCCGCGGCCATCATGGCTGGTACCGGAGTGGCAGCCCGCCACGGCATCCTGATCAAGGACGCCGAAGCGCTGGAACGGGCCCACCGGGTGGACACGGTGGTTTTCGACAAGACCGGTACCCTGACCGAGGGCCAGCCGCAACTGGTCCGCCTCGTCACGATCGAGGGAGTGGATCGCGATGCGGCCTTGCAAGCTGCCGCGGCTTTGCAGTCGCAAAGCGAGCACCCGCTGGCCCATGCGGTGTTGCAGGCGTCTGCCGAAGTGGCAGCCGAACGGCCTCAGGCGCAAGATGTCGAATCGGTGCCCGGTCGAGGGACCCGCGGCCAGGTGCAGGGGGTGACGATGTACCTGGGCAGCCTGCGGTGGATGAACGAACTCGGGGCCGATCTGGGCAGCCTGGCCCCACAGGCCCAAACCTTGCAGACCGAAGGGGGCACGGTTTCGGTGCTGGCGATGGGTCAGGATGTGGTGCAGGCGCTGGCGCTGCTGGCCTTTGCCGATGAGCCCAAACCGGGCGCTGCTCTGGCCATTTCGGGATTGCGTGCCCGTGGACTGAAGCTGATCATGCTCTCTGGAGACAACCGGGGCGCTGCCGAAGCCATGGCACGTCGGCTGGGGCTGCGCCCCGAAGCCGGTGAAGTGCAGGCCGAGGTCCTGCCGGCCGACAAAGCCGTCCGGGTGGCCGAACTCAAGGCCAGCGGCCATCGGGTGGCGATGGTGGGAGACGGCGTCAACGACGCCCCGGCACTGGCCGCTGCCGATGTGGGCATGGCCATGAGTCATGCCCAGGGCGGCTCCGACGTGGCCATGCACGCCGCGGGCATCACGCTGATGCGTGGTGACCCCCTGCTGGTTGGAGCCGCCCTCGACATATCCGGACGCACCGTCGCCAAGATCCGCCAGAACCTGTTCTGGGCGTTCGTCTACAACACCGCTGGCATCCCACTGGCCGCCCTGGGTTTTCTGAGTCCTGTCGTGGCCGGTGCGGCCATGGCGTTGAGTTCGGTCAGCGTGGTCACCAATGCCCTGTGGCTCAAGCGCTGGAAACCTTGAGCGGAATCGCCACGGTTGACTTGCATCAACACCCGACAGGCACCAACCAGTCATGCTTGCAGGCTAGAAGGAGACACCGTCATGGCCACCCCGGAATCCCTGCGCATCATCCGCGACGAACACATGGCGCTGGCCGCGATGCTGCGGTCCTTGCAGCAACTGGTTCGCCAGGGCCCAGGGCCAGTCGAATCCCCGTTTTTCGATACCCTGCAGGCCATGCTGTTCTACATTGACGAATTTCCCGAGCGCCTGCACCACCCGAAAGAATCGAATCTCCTGTTTCCCAGGGTGGTCAGGGTGGCCCCTGACACCATGGCGGTCATCGAGCGACTCGAGCAGGATCACATCCAGGGCGAGTCCTCGGTTCGGGCGCTTCAGCATCAACTGCTGGCCTGGAAACTGCTCGGAACGGCGCGTCAGCACGAGTTCGTGCAGGCGCTGGATCGGTATGTGGGCTTCTATCTCGAGCACATGCGGCTGGAAGAAACCCGCATCCTTCCTGCCGCTGAAGCGCTGTTCACCGCCGAGGACTGGGCCGAACTCGATGCCGCTTTTGCGAGCAACCAGGATTCGCTGACTGGCAAGCATGCGCCGAAGCCGGTCTTCGAAAAGCTGTTTCAGCGCATCCTGCACGACGCCCCCGCCCCTGTCGGCCTGGGTTCCTAGCGCCTGCCTGCCTCAGGCCGGGAGCGTATCCAGCCATTCATCGAAACAGCGAAGCAGGGTTTCGACATCGGTTAAGCGGGTCGCGGGTGAGCACAGCATCATGCTGTGGAAGGGCGTGAGCAGCACCCCACGGTTCAGCATGAAAAGGTGGATGTATGACTCGAGCGCTGGTTGGGATTGTTCCCGTACGTCCTGCGCGTGGCGCGGCGTGCAGGCCATGAACTGCAGTTCCATGCGGGCACCCAGGCGGGTCACCGTCCAGGGCCTGCCGGCAGCCCGAATGCGGTCCATCAGGCCCTGTTCCAGTTTCGCGGCAATGTCCAGCATGTGCTGGTAACTGTCGTGCGTATGCAGGTGCTCAAGCGCGGCAGCCAGCGCCGCCATCGTCAGGGCATTGGCGGTCAGGGTGGTGCCGATGCCGCTGTGCCCTTCCGGTGCCTCTTGCTTGGCGGCCTGCATCTGCCGGGCCATGGCATCCGTGAAACCATAGACCGCACACGGCATGCCACCGGCCACGGCTTTGCCCATCACCAGACAATCCGGCGTCAGCCCATGGCAGCGGGCATAGCCACCCAGGCCCGTGGACATCGTGTGTGTCTCGTCCAGCACCAGCAGGGTGCCATGGCGCCGGCACAGGGTCTGCGCGGCTTCCCAGAAACCCGGTTGTGGGGGAACCAGGCCAAAGTTGGTGAGTGCCGGCTCAGCCAGCAAGGCAGCGACCTGACCATCGGAAAGCCCGGCTTCCAGCGCGTCGAGGTCGTTGAACGGCACCACGCGGGTGTAAGCCGGGTGGTTGTGCACCTGGCCCAGGACCGATGCACGAGGCAGGGTGAGGCCCGACAACGGATCCCGATCCACCAGCGTGTCGTCGACGGCACCGTGGTAGCAGCCATCGAACACCAGCACCTGAGGCCGCCGCGTGACCGCCCGGGCCCACCGCAGCACGAAGCGGTTGGCATCGCTGGCCGTCATGGCCAGTTGCCAGAAAGGCATCCCGAAGCACTCGGCCAGCCGCTCCCCCACCACCGGGGTCTGTGTGGTGGGCAGCATGCTCGTCAGGCCTCTGGACGACTGGGCAGCCAGCGCTTGCGCCACGGCCGGTGGGCTGTGGCCAAACATGGCGCCCGTGTCGCCCAGGCAGAAGTCGCTGTAGTTCAGACCGTCGGCGCAGGTGAGTGACACCCCATGCGCCTCGCGAACAAACAGCGTGGCCGGGCCAGGCCAGTCTCGCATCCAGTGCATGGGCACACCCAACAGGAAGTGCCCCTCGGCCTGTCGTGAGAGCGCCAGCGACTGGGGATGCCGTTCGAGAAAGCGCTGGCGTTCCAAGGCCATCAGCGGCGCCAGCTGTTCAGGGTTCAGATGGATGTCGCTCATGGGTCGACAGCTTAACGGGGGAATGGCGCAGAATGCGGAACCATGTCACCAAGCCTCGACAGGTCCGATCGGACCGGCAAATCCCTGCCAGGCTGGCGAGGCCTCTGGCTGGCGCTGGTGCTGTCGCTCGGCGCGGCGGTGTCCCTTGGCGTGACCCGTTTTGCTTACGGCTTGCTGCTTCCCCCCATGCGCGAGGACCTGGCCTGGAGCTACACCCTGGCCGGTTCCATGAACACCTTCAATGCCATGGGCTACCTCATCGGTGCCCTGAGCACCCCGTGGCTGATGAAGCGGCTGGGACCCGGCCGCCTCCTGCTCGTGGGTTCGGCTCTGGCCAGTGTGTTCATGGCGGGCAGCGGTTTTTTTGTCGATCCGGCCCCGCTCCTGTTGCAGCGCCTGCTGGCCGGCCTGGCCAGTGCCTGGGTGTTTGTGGCCGGCGGCCTGCTGGCGGCGAGGCTGGGTGCGCGCTGGCCACAGCGCAGCGGTTTGCTGCTGGGCCTGTATTACGGCGGAACGGGCTGGGGCATCGTGGCGTCTGCGCTGTCGGTCCCCTGGGTGCTGGAAGCCATGGCCAGCCGGCCCCACGCCTGGGCCTGGGCCTGGTGGTGGCTGGCAGCCTTGTGTGCCTTGGCCACCCTGGCCCTGGCCTGGGTGGCGAAAGCGTTGTCGGTTGCAGACACCACCGACCCCAGTCCGGTGTCGCCGACTTCGGCCGAGCCCGGCCGGCCGCCTTTGCATCCGGTGCGGATGAGCCGGTTTGCGCCGGCACTGGCGGGATACAGCCTGTTTGGCGTCGGCTATATCGGCTACATGACGTTCGTGATCGCCTTGCTGCGTGACCAGGGGGTGTCGGGCCAGGCGATCACCCTGTTCTACAGCCTGCTGGGGCTGGCGGTGGTGGCCTCTTCCCGGATCTGGGCCGGCCTGCTGGATCGACACCGCGACGGTCAGCCTCTGGCGCGGCTCAACGGCTTGCTGGGTCTGGCCACGATCATGCCGGCCCTCACGGCGGCCTGGCCCATGCTGTTGGTGTCGGGGCTGCTGTTTGGCGGGGTGTTCCTGTCGGTGGTGGCTTCGACCACGGCCCTGGTGCGCCACAACCTGCCCGCCGACCGCTGGGCAGCGGGGATCAGCGCGTTCACGATCGTGTTTGCAGCCGGGCAGATCATCGGCCCCACGGTGGTCGGCTGGATTGCCGACGGCCCGGGTGGCTTGCAACGCGGCTTGGTGTTTTCGGCCCTGGCGCTCTGGGTCGGCAGCCTGCTGGCCTGGCGGCAGAAGGCGTTTCCCCGGGCCGATGGTCACCCTGAGGGCCGCCCGAATGGACCTGTCTGAGCCGGACGCAGGCGTTACGCTTGACTTACCGGACGGATAGGAGCAACTCCATGGAACTTGGCGAATTCCCGTATGCGCAGAACAGCAACCGCTTCCTGGCGGCGGCGGCGCTGCATCAGCAGCCCTATGCGGTGTCGGGGGTTCCGTTTGATGGCGCTGTCACCCACCGTCCCGGTGCACGTTTCGGTCCACAGGCCATCCGTCAGTCGAGCCTCATGCTGTGTGACGGCATCCATCCCCATTTCAATGTCAGCCCCTCAGCCTGGGTGGGCGATGCGCTGGACATGCGTCTGCCCAATGCATCCCCGCTCACCGAGGTGCGCCGCCACATCCAGCACCATGCCCGTGCGCTGATGCAGAGGCACCGCTGTGCCTTTCTGGGGGGTGACCATTCGATCACCCTGCCCCTGCTGCGGGCCGCGAAGGAGGTTTACGGGCAAGGGGAAGCCCTCGGGCTGGTGCATTTCGATGCCCATTGCGACACCTGGACCAACCATTTCGGCGAGCCCTCCGGCCATGGCACCTGGACCTACGAGGCCTTGCAGGAAGGCCTGGTCAGCGCGGCCCATACCGTTCAGATCGGCATTCGCTCCAGTGGACTGCGCGAAGCCCGCGAGTATGTGCAGACCCAGGGAGGGCAGATCTTCACCGCCCGGGCCCTGCGTGGCCTGGACGGGGCCGGCCTCCAACCCGTGGTGGCGGCCATCCGGCAGCGAATGGGGAACCGGCCCTGCTACCTGACGATCGACATCGATTGCCTCGATCCGGCCTTTGCACCGGGGACCGGCACGCCCGAGCCCGGCGGATTGATGACGTCCCAGGTGATGACGCTGGTGGAAGAACTCGCCGACCTGAACTGGATCGGCATGGATTGCGTGGAAGTGGCACCCGCCTACGACCAGAGCGAGCTCACCACCCAGGCGGCCGCCACGTTGGTCTGGACCTGGTTGTCGGGTCAGGTGGCGCTGGGCCGCACGGCATCCATTCGTTGACACCAGAACCCAGCGATCATGTTCAAGCCCTCTCTGCTCGCATCGGACACCCTGCTGAACCGGCACAGCTACTACGAAGCCAGTGTGGTGCGTGGCGAACCCTGCCCTGCCCTGGAAGCCAACATCCAGGCCGATGTGGTGGTGGTGGGAGGCGGCTTTGCCGGGCTGAGTGCGGCCATCGAGCTGACCGACCGGGGCTTGCAGGTTGTGGTGCTGGAAGCCGAGCGTTTCGGTTTCGGTGCCAGCGGGCGCAACGGTGGTCAGGCGATCGTGGGATACGCGTCTGGACAGGGCCCATTCGAAGACCAGCTGGGCCCTGAGGATGCCCGGCGAGCCTGGGAGATGTCGCTCGAAGCCATCCGCATCATCCGTGAGCGCATTGACCGTTTTGGCATCGCGTGCGACTGGGTGCCCGGCTATCTGTATGTGGCCGACTCGCCTCGCAAGGCCCGGCAGCTGTTGGCCGATCTGGACACGCAGCAGCGCCATTACGGGCTGGCTTGCGATGTGGCCACCGGCCCGGACGTCTCGCGCCTGATCGGCAGCGCCCGTTACCATGCCGCGGCTTACGAAAACACCTCGGGCCATCTGCATCCCCTCAAATACGCGCTCGGTCTGGCGCGCGCCGCCGAATCGCTGGGGGTGCGCCTGCATGAGGGGACGGTGGCGCTGTCCCTGGAACACACCGCCAACGGGGTTCTTGTGCGCACCGCCCAAGGCACGGTGCAGGCCCGTTTTGCCGTGCTGGCGGGCAACTGCATGTTGCCCGACCTGTCACCCGGTCTGGGAAAGCCCCTGCACAGCCGCATCATGCCCGTGGGCACCTACATCATCGGCACCGAGCCACTGGACCCGGCGCTGTGTCGCCAGCTGATTCCGTCCAACGCAGCGGTTTGCGACAACAATTTCGTCCTGGATTATTTCCGCTTCAGCGCCGATCACCGCATGCTGTTTGGTGGCCGGGTCAGCTACACCACGATGACGCCCCCACGGCTGAGGGAGGTGATGCGTGACCGCATGGTGGCCATCTTTCCCGAGCTGGCATCAGCCCGGGTGTCTCACGTGTGGGGTGGTTTTGTGGACATCAGCATGAACCGGGCGCCTGATTTCGGGCGGCTGGCCGCCAACGTCTATTACTTGCAGGGGTTCAGTGGGCATGGCGTGGCCGCCACCGGGTTGGCGGGCCGGCTGGTGGCCGAAGCCATTGCCGGACAGGCCAGCCGCTTCGACGTGTTTGCCCGCCTGAAGCACACCCCTTTTCCCGGGGGGCCCTTCTTGCGCACGCCCGTGCTGGCGCTGGGCATGTGGTGGCACCGCGTCAGGGACGCGCTCGGGTGAGCGACGCGGCAATGCCTTCCCGCAGGATGGAACCGTAACGCTGGATCGAAGCCAGCGAGGCGTAGCCGTAGCCCACCGCCAGCCCCCGGATGTCCTGGCGCGTCAGGCAGTAGGCCGACAGCGGCCTCACCGTGAGCCCCTCTCGGGCCAGCGCCAGGGCCAGCGCCCGGTCGTCCACGTGTGACGGCAGACGCACGCTCAGGTGCAGGCCCTGGGCGGCCCCGTCGATGCGGGCCTGTCCTTCGACCAGCAGGGGCGCCAGGTGGTCCAGCAGGACCTGCCGACGCTCGGCATAGGTCTGCCGGGCGCGGCGCAGCGAAGACGCGAAATGCCCCATCTCGATGAATTCGGCGAGTGCCGCCTGCAGAGGCATCTGCCCCGGGCGATTCAGGTCGTAATGGGCCCGGCGGAAATCGGCCACCAGCCCCTTGGGCACCACCAGATAGCCGAGCTTGAGCCCCGGGTACAGCACCTTGGAAAAGGTGCCCAGGTAGAGCACCCGTTCGGTCTTGTCGAGGCCACAGAGCGACGACAGGGGCGGGCCGGCGAAACGGAATTCGCTGTCGTAATCGTCTTCCAGGATCCAGGCCTGGCAGCGTTCGGCCGTGGCCAGCAGTTGCTGCCGCCGGGCCAGCGACATCACCGCCCCGGTGGGGTACTGGTGCGAGGGGGTGACATAAATCAGACGGGGCGACTGCCGCTCGTCCTGCGGGGTGGGTGCCATGCCATCGGCATCCACCGGGACGGGGTGTTGCTGCAGACCGGCCGCCGTGAAGGCCTTGACCGCGCCCCAGTAGGCAGGGTCCTCGATCCAGACCGTGTCGCCGTGATCGGCCAGCAGATGGGCACAAAGCTCCAGCGATTGCTGGGTCCCACTGGTCACCAGCACCTGATCGGCGTCGAGCGGTATGCTGCGGAAAATGCGCAGGTAATCGGCCACCGCGCGACGCAAGGGGCCGTAACCGCCCGAATCGTTGTAATCCAGCATGCTCGGCCCGGCGTGTCGCCAGTGCTTGTTCTGCAGCCTTTGCCACAGGGCCACCGGAAAGGCGCTGAAGTCGGCGCTGCCGGGGGTGAAAGGCTGGATCTCCAGGTCGGTGGCGCTGAAGCGGTGAGCGAGGTCATGCCCGCGCTGGGAGAGACGGCGCGCGCGACCCGAAAACCCGGGTGCTGGGCGCGGCTGGCGGGCCAGCGGCACCTGATCATGCACATAGGTGCCACTGCCCACATGGCTGATCAGGTAACCTTCAACCGTGAGCTGACCCAGTGCCGCCACCACGGTGTTCCGGGACAGGCCGAGGTCATGAGCCAGATCACGGCTGGACGGCAGGCGGTCACCGGCCGACAGTTTGCCTTCCAGGATCGCCCGCCGCATGACCTCGTAGAGCCGCCGGTGGAGCGGCAGGGCGGAAGCGGGGTCGGCGCGATGGATTTCGGCCAGCAGGTATTCGGACAACATGTGGTGTGGCGTCAAATGGCACCGCCGGGTGGTGCCTAATGGCACTCATTGTCAACCCATTTCGTTGTCACAATGGTCCAACATCATGGATCACGTCCTTTTTTCACACCCTCCCATGGTCTGGCTGCCCGCCGACCACCGCGTGCTCGGTGACCACGGTCACGGCATGCCCTTCTTGTTGCTGGGCGATAAATATGCACGTGCCGTGAAAGTGGGTGCTCACGCACAGCCGGTCATGTTCCCGCTGGCCGATGCGGCGCAGGTGCCCCAGTTGCTCGATCTGGTGGATGGCGTCATGCTCACGGGTTCGCCCTCGAACGTGCACCCCTCGCATTTCGATGAGGCCGTGCACGACCCCTCCCTGCCTCTCGATCCCGAACGCGATGCCCTCACCCTGACCCTGGTGAAGGCCTGTCTGGCCACCGGCGTGCCGCTGCTGGGTATCTGCCGGGGATTTCAGGAGATCAACGTCGCGATGGGTGGCCGGCTGCACCAGACCGTGCACGCCGTTGAAGGGTTGATGGACCACCGCGAGCCGGACGACGTGCCGATTGACGAGCAATACGGGCCCAGCCATCCGGTGCGTTTCGAACCAGGCTGCGTGTTCGAGCAATGGGCGGGCGCTTCGCAGGCCATGGTGAACTCGCTGCATGGTCAGGGCATCGGGGCGCTGGCGCCTGGCCTGCGTGCCCTGGCCCATGCGCCCGATGGCCTGGTGGAGGCATTCGAGGTCGAAGGGGCCCGGGCGTTTGCCTATGCCATGCAATGGCACCCCGAGTGGCGCTGCTGGGAAAACCCGTTCTACTCAGCCATTTTCCGGGCGTTTGGCGATGCGGTGCGTCGCCGCAGGGAAACCCGTCTCCAGGAAGGACGCATGTTTGCATCAACGCCGGAAAAGCCTTGAACCCATCGCGCCACACCTGCGATGATGTTCTCCTGACCTTTCCGGCTTCAACCCATGCAACACAGCACACCACACAATTTCAACGAACTCGAACACTGGCTCAACGAACGTCGGGTCACCGAAGTCGAATGTCTGGTGCCTGACCTCACGGGCGTGGCCCGCGGCAAGATCCTGCCTCGTGAAAAATTCACCGAAGACCGAGGCATGCGGCTCCCCCATGCCATCGTGGCCATGAGCGTGACGGGCGAGCAGCCACCCAGCGGCCCTTACTACGATGTCATCGAGCCCACCGATCGCGACATGCAGCTTCGGCCCGACCCGACCACGGTCCGCATCGTGCCGTGGGCGGCCGACCCGACCGCACAGGTCATACACGACTGTTTCGATTCCCGTGGGCAACTGGTGCCCTATGCCCCGCGCAGCGTGCTGCGTCGCATCTGCGACCTGTATGCGGCCGAAGGCTGGGACCCCGTGATCGCCCCGGAGCTCGAGTTCTACCTCACGGCCCGCAACACCGACTCCAACACCCCCCTGCGTCCACCGGTGGGGCGCAGTGGCCGAGCCGAAACCTCCCGCCAGGCCTACAGCATCGACGCGGTCAACGAATTCGACCCCCTGTTTGAAGACATTTACGAGTACTGCCACCAGATGGGCCTGAACGTGGACACGCTGATCCACGAAATCGGTGCTGGCCAGATGGAGATCAACTTTTTCCACGACCACCCGCTGGGGCTGGCCGACGAGGTGTTCTTCTTCAAGCGGACCGTGCGTGAAGCGGCCCTGCGGCACGACATGTATGCCACCTTCATGGCCAAGCCGATTGCCGGTGAGCCCGGCAGCGCCATGCACATGCACCAGAGCGTGGTCAGCAAGGCCGATGGTCGCAACCTCTTCAGCAACCCCGACGGTTCCCCATCCGAGGCCTTCTACCACTACATCGGTGGCCTGCAGAAGCACGTGCCCTCGGCCATGGCGCTGGTCGCGCCTTATGTCAACAGCTACCGCCGCCTGTCGCGTTACACCGCCGCGCCCATCAACATCGAATGGGGCTATGACAACCGCACCGTCGGCATTCGCTCCCCCATTTCACCGCCGGAGGCGAGACGGGTGGAAAACCGCGTGATCGGTGCTGACGCCAACCCCTATCTGGCGATGGCCATGACACTGGCCTGCGGCTATCTCGGCATGAAGAACCAGATCAAGCCCAAGCCCGAAATGCGTGGCGATGCTTACCTCTCGCCCTATGCCCTGCCTCGCAGCCTGGGCGAGGCGCTGGACTGGCTGCGCCGCGATTCCGACCTGCACGAGGTGCTGGGTCAGGCGTTCATCACCGTCTACACCGAGATCAAGGAACTTGAGTTTGCCGAGTTCATGAAAGTGATCTCCCCCTGGGAGCGTGAACACCTCCTGCTTCACGTCTGACCCCTGTTGAACCGCCGAACCTTCTGGAGATGCGCATGAATGCCCCCGTCAGTACCCAGACCCTGAGCACCGCCGAATTGCAGGCGCTGGACAGCGCGCACTTCCTGCATCCGTTCACCGATCACAAGGGCCTGGCGGCCAGGGGAGCCCGCGTGATCACGCACGCCGACGACATCTACGTGTGGGACAGCGAGGGCAAGAAAATCCTCGACGCCATGAGCGGCCTGTGGTGTGTGAACGCCGGTTACGGCCGACGGGAACTGGCCGATGCGGCCCACGCCCAGATGATGAAGCTGCCGTTCTACAACAGCTTTTTCCAGACCACCAACGAGCCCGCCGTGAGGCTTGCCGCGCGACTGGCCGAACTGGCCCCTTCCGTCGGTGGCCGGCGCTTCCAGCACGTCTTCTTCAGCTCAAGCGGGTCCGAGAGCAACGACACCAACGTTCGCATGGCTCGCCGCTACTGGGACCTCATGGGCCAGCCCCAGCGCAAGGTCATCATCAGCCGTCACAACGCCTACCACGGCTCCACCATGGCCGGGGCCTCGCTCGGCGGCATGAGTGGCATGCACGCGCAGGGCGATCTGCCGATTCCCAACATCACCCACATCCAGCAACCCTACTGGTACGAACTGGCCGAACCGGGCGAATCCCGTGACGACTTCGGTGTGCGAGCGGCCCGCTGGCTGGAAGCCAAAATTCTCGAAGTGGGCCCTGAACAGGTCGCCGCCTTCATTGCCGAACCGGTACAGGGCGCGGGGGGCGTGATCATCCCGCCTGACACCTACTGGCCCGAAATCCAGCGCATCGTTGACCGTTTCGGCATCCTGCTCATCACCGATGAGGTGATCTGCGCCTTCGGCCGGCTGGGTCACTGGTTTGCCTACGAGAAGTTCGGCATCCGCCCCGATCTGGTGACGTTCGCCAAGGCCGTCACGAGCGGCTACATCCCGCTGGGCGGCGTGCTGGTGGGCGATCGGGTGGCCCAGGTGCTGATCGAAAAAGGGGGTGAGTTCAACCACGGCTACACCTACAGCGGTCACCCGGTGGCCTGCGCGGTGGCTCTGGCCAACCTCGACGTGATGGCGCGCGAGAACCTCCCCGAGCGAGTGCGTGACGAAGTGGGCCCGTATCTGGCAACCGTGTTTGATCAGTTCAAACACCACCCGCTGGTCGGCGATGCCGAAACCTGCGGTTTCGTGGGAGGCCTCGTTCTGGTGCAGGACAAGGCCACCCGCAAGCCCTTTCCCGAGGCATGGGCGGTGGGCATGATGTGCCGTGCGCACTGTTTTGGGAATGGCCTCATCATGCGTGCGGTGGGGGACCGCATGATCATTGCCCCGCCCCTGACCATGACCCGTGCACAGGTCGACGAGATGGCCGCCCTGATCGAAAAAGCGCTTGATTTGACGCTGGCCGAACTACGGTCTCAGGGCAGATACTGAAAACCTTGCTTAGAATGGTGACGGGTGCGGAATTTGCTTGAAACCGGCACTGTTCATGGGATGTCTCTGTTGAACCTTTTTTGGAGCTTGGGCATGAAAAAATCGCTGATGGCAGCCGCTTTGGCGGCGTTGTTTCTGGTGGCTTGTGGAAAGAAAGAAGAGCCCGTGGCTGCAGCGCCTGCCGCTGCACCTGCGTCCACGGTGTTGAACATCTACAACTGGGACGATTACATCCCCGAGGGGATGATCGCCGCCTTCGAGCAGGAAACCGGCATCAAGGTGAATTACGACACCTTCGACAACAACGAAACCCTCCACGCCAAGCTCATCGCGGGCAACTCGGGCTACGACATCGTGGTCCCCACCGTGGGCTTCTCCAAGAAGCAGCTGGAAGCGGGCCTGTACCAGCCGCTGGACAAGAGCAAGATCCCCAACCTGGGCAACCTTGACCCGACCTTCATGAAGAAGCTGGCTGCCATCGACGCCGGCAACAACCATTACGTGCCCTGGGCCTGGGGCTTCACGACGGTGGGCATCAACCGCCAGAAGGTGGCCGCGGCCCTGGGTACCGACCAGCTCCCTGCGAACTCCTGGGAACTGGTCTTCAACCCCCAGTACGCGAACAAGCTGCGCAGCTGCGGCATCATCTACCTGGATTCGCCAACCGAAATCCTGCCGGCCGCCCTGCAATACATCGGCAAGGACCCGTACAGCAGCAACCCCGATGACATCCGTGCCGCCGGCGAGATGCTCGCCAAGGTGCGCCCCAGCATCCGCCTGTTTTCCAGCAACATGATCGACGACATCGCGGGCGGTCTGGGTTGTGCGTTCATCGGCTGGTCGGGTGACATCAACATCGCCGCCGACCGTGTCAAGGAACAGGGGGGCAAAGATGAAGTGGTTCCCCTGCTGCCCAGCGCCGGCGGGGTGCTGTTTGTGGACGTGATGGCCATCCCGAAGGATGCGAAGAACGTCGAGAACGCCCACAAGTTCATCGATTTCTTCCTGCGTGCCGAAAGCGGTGCTTCGATGGCCAACGAGATGAATTACCCCACGGCCAACGTCGCGGCCACACCGTTGATCAACGAAGAGATCAAGAACAACCGCACCATCTTCCTGGATGACGACAACATGGGGCGGCTGATTCCCTCTGGCGGATACCCGAACGAACTGAGCGAAGTGATCAACGAGGTCTACAACGCCTTCAAACGCGGTGGCTGACACCCCGTCTTTGACCATACACGTATCCTGAGGGGGCAAGGGCAAGCCGAGCCCCCTTTTTTTCTGGTGTCTCCACATTCGAAACCGTTGGGGTAGCACATGGCCATGGTCGGGACGAAACCTCTGGCTCAAGAGGGATATCTGGTGACGGAAAACCTCGTCAAGCGTTTTGACGACACGCTGGCCGTCGACGAGGTGTCCCTCTCGATCGGCAAAGGCGAGATTTTTGCCCTGCTGGGCAGTTCGGGTTGTGGGAAGTCCACCCTGTTGCGCATGCTGGCGGGTTTTGAAACCCCGACCTCGGGCAAGATCCTGCTGGGTGGACAGGACGTGGTGGACATGCCGCCGTACGTCAGGCCGGTGAACATGATGTTCCAGTCCTATGCCCTGTTTCCTCATCTCTCGATCTGGGAGAACGTGGCGTTCGGTCTGAAGCGTGAAGGCCTTCCGAAAGCCGAAGTCCAGAAGCGCACCGACGACATGCTGAACCTGGTGCAGCTCGGTGCCTATGCCAAGCGCAAGCCGCACCAGCTGTCCGGCGGACAGCAGCAGCGGGTGGCCCTGGCCCGCAGTCTGGCCAAGAAGCCCAAATTGCTGCTGCTGGATGAGCCGCTGGGCGCGCTCGACAAAAAGTTGCGTGAGCAGACCCAGTTCGAACTGGTCAACATCATCGAGCAGGTGGGCGTGACCTGCGTGATGGTGACGCACGACCAGGAGGAGGCCATGACCATGGCCAACCGCATCGCCGTGATGAGCAAGGGCCGGGTGCTTCAGGTGGGCTCCCCCGAAGAGGTCTACGAGTTTCCTGCCAACCGTTTTGTGGCGGATTTCATCGGCAACGTGAACCTCTTCGAGGGCACGCTGGTGGTGGACGAGCCTGGCCACTGCGCGGTGGCCACGCCGATCGGCCAGATTCATGTGGGCCATGGGGTCAGCGGCACGCTCGACATGCCGGTGGCCGTGGCGGTCCGCCCGGAAAAGATCTCGATCGCCAAGGAGCGCCCGGCGCAGGCGGACTACAACCTGTTCAAGGGGCGGGTCAAGGAAATCGCCTATTTCGGTTCCTACAACACCTACATTGTCCAGACGGATGACGGCAGGAAGATCAAGGTGACCGAGGCCAACACCTCCCGCCACGACCTGTCCGACATCACCTGGGAAGACGAGGTGTTTTTCTGGTGGCGCGACCGCGCCGGTGTGGTGCTTCGCGACTGAACCATAGGAGGGGTGGCATGTCCCTGAGATTCACCCTGCCCGGCAAGCGCTTCGTGATCGCGGTGCCTTATGCCTGGCTGCTCTTTTTCTTCTTTCTGCCTTTTCTGATCGTTCTCTACATCAGTTTTGTCGATCAGGGCAGCAGCATCCACCCGTTCAAGCCCCTCTGGGATCCGGACACGGGCGTCCTGCTGTTGCGATACGAGAACTACCTGTCGATCTTCCGGGCCTCGGAAGGGGCGCCCTGGTTCCAGACCATTTACGTCGAGGCCTATGGTCGCTCCCTGTATTACGCGGCCATCACGGCGACGCTGTGTCTGGTCATCGGCTACCCGTTTGCCTACTTCATTGCCCGCTCGCCGGAGGGGATCCGGCCAGTCCTGCTGCTGATGGTGATGCTGCCCTTCTGGACCGCCTTCCTGCTGCGCGTGTACGCGTGGCGAGGGCTGCTGGGTGACCGGGGTGTCATCAACCAGTTCTTCATGGCGATCGGTCTGACCAGCGAGCCCATCCGCATGGTCTATACCGACGTGTCCATGATCGTGGGCATGACCTACGTCTACCTCCCGTTCATGATCCTGCCGCTCTATGCCAACCTGGTGAAGATGGACAACCGCCTGCTCGAGGCGGCCTACGACCTGGGCACCACGCCCTTCAAGGCGTTCTGGCTGATCACGGTTCCATTGTCCAAGGCGGGCATCATCGCCGGATTCATGCTGGTCTTCATTCCCTGCGTGGGTGAATTCGTGATCCCGTCGCTTCTGGGCGGCCCGGAAAACCAGATGATCGGCCGCGTGGTGTGGGACGAAATGTTCCTGGGCAACAACTGGCCTCGCGCCACCGCCCTGGCGGTGGTCATGATCCTGCTCATCGTCGTGCCCCTGGCGGTCTATTACCACTACACCGGCAAGCAACAGGAAGGGGGCCGGGCATGATGCGCTTCTTCGAAAAGCACCTGGGCAAGTTCTGGATGGCGATCGTCTTCGCTTTCCTTTATCTGCCGCTGGTGTTCATGATCGTCTTCTCGTTCAACAGCACCCGGCAGGACGCCCGGTTCACCGGGTTTTCGCTGCGGTGGTACGAGGCGCTGTTCAACGACACCGGGATCATCAACGGCTTCTGGACGTCCATCCAGGTGGCCCTGACCACCGGCGTGCTTTCGGCCATCCTGGCCACTTTTGCCGCCTTTGTGCTGGTGCGTTACCGTCGCTTCCTGGGGCGCACCCCGTTTTCCGGAATGGTGAGCGCGCCGCTCGTCATGCCGGAAGTGATCATCGGGCTGTCGCTGCTTCTGCTCTTTGTGGGCTCACAGAACCTGTTCGGCTGGCCGCAGCGGGGCATGATGACCATCATCATCGGCCACACGTTGCTGGGCATGGCCTTCGCTGTGGTGGTGATTCAGAGCCGTTTGCAGGACATGGACCGCAGCCTTGAGGAGGCGGCCATGGATCTGGGCGCCAAGCCCCACCAGGTTTTCTTCCTGGTCACCTTGCCCAACATCTCCCAGGCCATTCTGGCGGGATTCCTGCTCGCTTTCACCCTCTCGTTTGATGACGTGGTGATCGCCGAATTCCTCTCGGGCCCGGGCGTGAACACCCTCCCCCAGGTCATCTACGGATATGCCCGGCGCGGCATCAACCCCACCATCTACGCAGCGGCCACCCTGCTCATCCTCACCGTCACGGTGATCGTCGTGAGCTATGCGGTCTGGGTCGCTCGATCGACCCGCAAGCGGGCCCGAGAAATGGCCGCTGCCGAGCGACAGGAACTCAAGGCCCTGGGCTGAGGCGTCTGGTTCTGTGATGCGTGCCAGAATTGGCCGCCGTCAGGCGGACCGTTCGCGCTAGCATGGAATCCACTTCTGGAGAACTGTTCATGTCCGATTCCGTGGTTCTGCCTTCGTTCGATGGTCGCGCCGTCATCCATGGTCAGCGTGTCGCCGCCCGCAGCGGTGCGGTGTTCGATTGCATTTCGCCGGTGGATGGTCGCGTGCTCACCCAGGTGGCGCGCTGTGCCGAGGCCGACATCGATGCCGCCGTTCAGGCTGCCCGCGCGGCTTTCGAGGACCGCCGCTGGGCTGGCAAGGCGCCGGCGGTGCGCAAACGCATCCTCATCAAATTCGCTGAACTGGTGCAGACGCATGGCGACGAACTGGCGCTGACCGAAACCCTGGACATGGGCAAGCCCGTCAAGTACGCCAAGGGCGTGGACGTGAACAGCACGGCCAACTGCATCCGCTGGTACGGCGAGGCGGTGGACAAGGTGTACGACGAAATCGCACCCACCGCCGAGACGGCCCTGGCGCTCATCACTCGCGAGCCGGTGGGGGTGGTCGGCGTCATCGTGCCGTGGAACTACCCGATGATCATGGCCGCCTGGAAGATCGCGCCTGCGCTGGCGGCGGGCAATTCGGTGGTCCTCAAGCCTTCGGAAAAATCGCCCCTGACGGCGCTGCGCCTGGCCGAACTGGCGCTGGAAGCCGGCATCCCGCCGGGCGTGTTCAACGTGGTGCCCGGCTTTGGCCCCGAGGCCGGCAGCCCGCTGGCGCTGCACATGGACGTGGACTGCATTGCCTTTACCGGCAGCACGCGCGTGGGCAAGCAGATTCACGTGATGGCGGGGCAAAGCAACCTCAAGCGCGCCTGGACGGAACTGGGCGGCAAGTCACCCAACATCGTGTTCGCCGATTGCCCCGACCTGGACCGCGCCGTGGAAGCCGCCGTGGGCAGCATTTTCTTCAACCAGGGCGAGAGCTGCAACGCGCCATCACGCCTGTTCGTGGAAGCGTCCATCAAGGACGCGTTCCTGGAAAAGGCCCTGGCCATGGTGCCCGCCTACCAGCCGGCCAATCCGCTGGACAAGCACACGGTGATGGGCGCGCTGGTGGACACCACCCAGCTCAACACGGTGATGCGCTACATCGCATCCGGCAAGGCCGAGGGGGCGAAACTGCTGGCCGGCGGCGAGGCGGTGCAGCCGGTGGCGGGCGGCTGCTATGTGCAACCCACCATTTTCGACGGCGTGAACAACACCATGACCATTGCCCGCGAGGAAATCTTCGGCCCGGTGCTGAGCGTGCTGAGCTTCACCGACACGGCAGACGTCGTGCGTCAGGCCAACCAGAGCGTGTATGGCCTGCAGGCGGCGGTGTGGACTCGCGACATCAACAAGGCCCACGGCGTGGCTCGGGCCCTTCGCGCGGGCACGGTCCACGTCAACCAGTACGACGAGGACGACATCACCGTGCCCTTCGGCGGCTTCAAGCAGAGCGGCATCGGGCGCGACAAGTCGCTGCACGCCTTCGACAAGTACACCGAAACCAAGACCACCTGGATCCGCATCGACTCGCCGCTGTGAGCGGGGCCTCTCTCAGGGCAGGGCCGGGTAGTCGGTGTAACCTTTTTCGCCACCGCCATAGAAGGTGCTGCGGTCAGCCGGGTTCAGGGGGGCGTCTTCCCGCAGGCGCCGGGTCAGATCGGGATTGGCGATGAAAGCCTTGCCAAAGGCCACCAGATCGGCCCCTTGCTCCAGGGCCTGATTCGCCAGTGCACGGTCATAGCCATTGTTCACCATCCAGGCCCCCTGGCCGCCGGCCTGGCGATAGGCCTGTTTCAGGGCCGCATAGTCAAAGGGCGCGGGGCCTTGCTGGTAGTCTCTCGGGCCACCGGTCTGTCCTTCGATCAGGTGCAGATAGACCAGACCCAGTGGCGCGAGCTGCCTGACCACGTGCTCGAACAAGGGTTGCGGGTCATCGTCCTGGGCATCGTTGGCCGGGGTGACCGGTGACAGCCGCAGGCCCACCCGGTCGCCCCCGATCTCGTCCACCACCGACCGCATGACGTCCAGCAGCAGCCGCGCGCGGTTCTCGATCGATCCGCCATACGCGTCCGTGCGGTGGTTGCTGCCTTTGCGCAGGAACTGGTCGAGCAGATAACCGTTGGCCCCGTGGACCTCGATGCCATCAAAGCCGGCCTCCATGGCCCGCCGAGCGGCGTCCCGGTACGCCTGGACGATCCCAGCCAACTCGTCCGTGCGGAGGGCTCGGGGTTCCGAGGTGTCCACAAAGGCGCCGACGCGCTGTCCGTTGGCCTCGGTGAAGATGAAGGTTTTTGCCTGCGCCCGAATGGCCGAAGGCGCCACCGGTGGCTGACCGCCAGGCTGAAGGCTGGTGTGCGACACCCGGCCCACATGCCACAGTTGAACCACAATGCGCCCCCCCGCAGCATGCACGGCGTCGGTGACCCGTTTCCAGGCCTGAACCTGTTCGTCGCTGTGGAGGCCCGGCGTGTCGGCGTAGCCGTGCCCCTCCGGACAGATGGGGGTGGCTTCGGTGATGATCAGGCTGGCGCCGCGTTGCGGATCGGCCCGCTGCGCGTAGTAGGTCGCCATCAGAGGTGTCGGGATCTGGCCCGGTGCCCGGTTGCGTGTGAGTGGTGCCATGACCACACGGTGAGGCAGGTTCCAGTGACCGATCTGCAGGGGTGAGAAAAGGGTGGGTGCGTCCATGGTTGGATGATAGTGTGACCCCCGCGATGCATCGGTGCACTGCTGTCGCACGGGTGAACATCGGGCTGCGATAATCGGCCTTGACTGACATGTCTTCCCATCACACCCCTTCATCGCCGGCATCCTGGTGGTTGCGAGCTCTCGCTCGTCTCCCTTTACCGTTGTTTCGAGCGACCGGTTGCTTGATGGCTGCTGGCCTGATGGTGCTGGCGCCACGCCGTCGCCGGATTGTTCAGCGGAATCTGGCCCTTTGCTTTCCCCTGGCGAGTGGCCAGCAGCGCTGGCGCTGGACATGGCAGACGTTTCTGCATTTCTCCCAGTCCTTTCTGGACCGGATCTGGCTCTGGCATGGCAGCGAAGACCGGGTGCGTGAGCGCATTCGTGTTCACGACCCACAGGGTGTCTTGTCCACCTCCGGTCCGGTCATCTATTTTGCCCCTCATTTTTTCGGCCTGGATGCGGCATGGGCTGGCCTGACCCAGCAACACCCTCGTCGATGGTTCACCCTGTATGCCGCGCAGGACAACCCTCGAATGGACCGCTGGGTGAAAGAGGGCCGACGCCGTTTTGGCCATCCTCGGCTGGTATCCCGCCGCGAGGGCGTCAGGCCCCTGCTGAAGGGGTTGAAAGAGGGGGCCTCGTTGTACCTCTTGCCAGACATGGACCTGGGTGCGCGCAATTCGGTCTTCGTGCCGTTTTTCGGCGTGACAGCGGCGACAGTCACGTCTCTGTCGCGACTGTCACAAGCTTCGTCAGCCCCGGTGGTGACCGTGGTGGCCCGAATGGTGCAGGGAGGGTACGTTGTCGAGCTGAGCGATGTCTGGGACGCTTATCCCTCTGCAAACGACGAGGCGGACGCCATCCGGATGAATACCGAACTGGAGCGGCACATTTTCTCCATGCCGGGTCAGTACCATTGGCTTCATCGGCGCTTCAAGACCCGCCCGGCAGGCGAGCCCCCGTTGTATGCGGACTGAGTGAGGTTTCACGTGAAACGTGACCTTCTGTCATTGCAGTACCTCCTGTTTGAACGCGTCGAAGATGGTCTGGGTGGTGTCACCCTGGAGGCGATGGTGAGTGTTCGGCCGGAGCGCGTCGAGGCGGTCATGGCTGAGTGGAGGCTGATTCTGGATGGGGCCAGATCAGCGTTCGCCACTCAGGAAGGCCCGCTGGACGAGGGCGGATGGTGGGATCATGCCTGCAGTGGCCGTTTCTCCGGCGATGGGTGGCATGAAATGGTCTTTACCTTGGTTGGCAATGAGGCGTTTGCCGATGCCTTGGTGCGTCAATGGGAATGACCGGGGCGGGCGGACAGGGTCTCAGTGAGGTGTACAACCCGGGCGGCAGTTCACGCGCTGTCTGCCTGTTGAAGCGCCTTTGAGGCCCAGATCACCTGGCGAACGACGCCACTGACGGTGTCTCGGGCGCTGCTGGCTTTGAGGGCACCCGTTTCGTCAAAAGCTTCGGACGCTCTCGCCAGGGCAAACTGTCGTGGCGCCACCCAGCACTGCAGGTTCATGAGCAGCGGCGTCAGGTGACTCAATCCCCTGAGGCCACCCAGCGCACCCGGTGAGGCTGCCATCAGCCCCACCACCTTGCCGGCAAACGGCTTGGTGCCACTGCTCCAGATCGGGTCACCCTTGACGGGGCTGGACACCCAGTCGATGGTGTTTTTCAGCAAGCCGGTGTAACTGCCGTTGTATTCCGGCGAGCAGATGATCCAGGCCGGATGACGGAAAAACAGTTCTTTGAGTCGAATCACAGCGGCGGGTGTGCCCCGGGTCTCCAGGTCTGCGTTGTACAGCGGGAGGTCGAAGTCGCCGAGTTCGAGAACGGTCGGCTGGACGCCTTGTTCCTTTGCACAGGCAGCGGTGGCCAGCGCCAGGCGGCGGTTCCAGGATTGTGTGCGGGTGCTGCCCGCAAAGATCAGAAGCGAATGGTCATTCATAAACGCCATTGTCGCTGGATTGGAAAGGCTTGTTCCTGTCAGGGCTGCCTGGCGGCTGTTTGTGATCTCGCGATGGGTCAAGTAAAATCAAACACTTACCGGTGCCTGATGCGCTGGTTTTTCTGTTTTTGGGCCATGGTGGCCGGTTGCAGGATGCATGGATGTTGTACCCCCAGGAATATGATGTGATCGTGGTGGGCGGTGGTCACGCCGGGACGGAGGCCGCCCTGGCGGCCGCCCGTATGGGTTGCCAGACCCTGCTGTTGACCCACAACATCGAGACGCTGGGTCAGATGAGTTGCAATCCTTCCATTGGCGGAATCGGCAAGGGGCATCTGGTCAAGGAGGTGGATGCGCTGGGCGGGGCCATGGGCATCGCCACCGACGAGGGCGGCATCCAGTTTCGCATTCTCAACAGCTCCAAGGGACCCGCGGTGAGAGCCACCCGTGCCCAGGCCGACCGCATCCTGTACAAGGCCGCGATCCGCCGACGCCTCGAGAACCAACCCAATCTCACCCTGTTTCAGCAGGCCGTGGACGATCTCATGGTGGAGGGCGAGCGGGTGGTGGGCGCCGTGACCCAGATCGGCATCCGTTTCCGGGCGCGCGCCGTGGTGCTGACGGCCGGCACCTTTCTCGATGGCAAAATCCATGTGGGTCTGGAAAACCACGCCGGCGGTCGGGCGGGCGATCCCCCGGCGGTCAGCCTGTCGGCGCGCCTGAAGGAGCTCAAGCTGGCCCAAGGACGGCTGAAAACCGGTACGCCCCCGCGCCTGGACGGGCGCACCATCGATTTTTCGAAGTGTGTCGAGCAGCCTGGCGATGGCATGCCGGGTTCGGACACCGCCGACCACCCGGTCCCTGTGTTCAGCTTCATGGGCCACGCCGGCATGCACCCGAAGCAGCTGCCTTGCTGGATCACCCACACGAACGAACGCACCCACGAAATCATCCGATCCGGCTTTGATCGCAGTCCCATGTTCACGGGCAAGATCGAAGGTGTCGGGCCGCGGTACTGCCCCAGCGTGGAAGACAAGATCAACCGCTTTGCGGACAAAGACAGCCATCAGATCTTTCTCGAACCCGAAGGGCTGACCACGCACGAGATCTACCCGAACGGGATCTCCACCAGCCTGCCTTTTGACATCCAGTACGCGCTGGTCCGCAGCATTCCTGGCCTGGAACGGGCGCACATCCTGCGTCCCGGCTATGCCATCGAATACGACTATTTTGACCCTCGCGAGCTGAAAGCCACCTTCGAAACCCGGGCCATCCAGGGCTTGTTTTTTGCCGGCCAGATCAATGGCACCACGGGTTACGAAGAGGCGGCAGCGCAAGGCCTGTTTGCGGGCATCAATGCCGCCCTGCAGGTGCGAGGCCATGCGCCCTGGCTGCCCCGTCGTGACGAGGCTTACCTGGGCGTGTTGGTGGATGACCTCATCACCAAGGGCGTGACCGAGCCTTACCGGATGTTCACCAGCCGTGCCGAATTCCGCTTGCAGTTGCGCGAGGACAATGCCGACATGCGCCTCACGGAGCAGGGGCGCCGGATGGGCCTGGTGGATGATGAGCGCTGGGATGTGTTCAGTCGCAAGCGCGATGCGGTTTCACGTGAAACCGAGCGGCTCAAGCGCACCTGGGTCAATCCTCGCATCCTGAGTGCCGCAGAGGCCGAGCGGGTGCTGGGCAAGGCCATCGAGCGAGAGCACAGCCTGTTTGATCTGCTGCGCCGCCCCGGCGTGACCTATGAGGCGCTCATGTCGATGGAGGGCGGTCGCTTTGAGGGGGTCGAGGCGGCTGCAGGCACGCAGACGGGGCGACTTGTTTCACGTGAAACGCTGGGCGACTTGCTGGAGGGCGTGCTGGAGCAGGTGGAGATTGCGGCCAAGTACGCGGGCTACATCGATCGCCAGCGCGACGAGGTGGAGCGTGCGGCCCATTATGAAAACCTGAGGTTGCCGCTCGATCTCGATTACATGCAGGTGGCGGCACTCAGTATCGAGGCGCGTCAGAAGCTGAACAGGCATCGCCCGGAAACCCTGGGCCAGGCATCCCGCATTTCGGGGATCACACCCGCCACCATCTCTTTGTTGCTCATCCATCTGAAGCGAGGCAAGTTCAAGGGTTTTGCGGGGCCGACAGAGGCGGGTGAGGCGGTCGCGGCATGACCCATCCGCTGGAAGAGGGTTTGCGCGTCGGGTTGTCGATGCTGGATTTGCCGCTCGAAGCGCCGCAGATCCAGACCTTGCTGGCCTATCTGGACTGGATCGCCAAATGGAACCGGGTCTACAACCTGACGGCGGTTCGTGAGCCACAGGACATGCTGACTCACCATTTGTTGGACAGCCTGGCGGTGGTGCGACCTTTGCGGCTTCGGTTGAGCCAGCAACCGCCCGTTGGTCGGCCTGCGTTGCTGGATGTGGGCTCGGGGGCAGGGTTGCCCGGCGTGGTGCTGGCCATTGCCTGCCCTGGCGTGGACGTGACCTGTGTGGACACGGTGGCCAAGAAGGCACTCTTCATCGAGCAGGTGGCTGCCGCCTTGCGCTTGTCGAACCTGCATGGCTTGCATGCCCGGGTCGAGTCGCTTCAGCAGGGTTTCGATGTGGTGACTTCTCGCGCCTTTGCTTCGCTGGGGGATTTCACACGCTGGTCTTCGGGGGCTTTGGCCGAACAGGGGGTTTGGATGGCCTTGAAGGGCAAGGTGCCGAACGATGAGATGGCGGGGTTGCCGGCCGACATCGACGTGTTTCACGTGGAACCGCTGAATGTGCCCGGGCTTGGGGCCGACCGCTGCATCGTCTGGATGCGTCGACGCCACAAAGAAACCACGTAAACTCAGGCTCTGCTGTCTAAAGAGTCTTCATCATGTTTGGTGTCGCCGATTACGGCGCCTTTGTGGTTGCCATCATCGTTTTCCTGGCCATTCCTGGGCCGGGCAATCTGGCCCTGATCACGTCCACGGGCAAAGGTGGCGTACCGGCAGGTCTGGCGGCCACGCTCGGGGTGATTGCCGGCGATCAGGTGCTGATGTGGCTGGCGGTGGCTGGCGTGGCTGCGCTGCTGGTGGCGTACCCGGCGGCTTTTCATGCGGTCCAGTGGCTGGGGGCTGCCTATCTCGCCTGGCTGGGCTTTCTCATGATCAAGGCGCGTCCTGGCGATGCGCCGGTCCTGAACATCCGTCCGCGCCATTATTTCCGTCAGGCCTTGACCATCACGCTGCTCAACCCCAAGGCCATCGTGTTCTACATGGCTTTCTTCCCCTTGTTTGTGGATCCGAAACGACATCTGGGTCTGGTCACCTTCGGCTTCATGGCGGTCACCATCGCGATCCTCACCTTTCTCTATGGTCTGGCCGTGGTTCTCCTGACCCGTCAGCTGGCTCGCCGGCTGGATGCCAGTCCTCGCATCGGTCAGGCCTTCAACAAGCTGGCCGGGTTGTTTCTGATCGGCTTTGGCATCAAGCTGGCCATTTCCCGTTAATCGAGCGGCAACACCATGGCAAAAATTTTCTGTGTGGCCAACCAGAAGGGCGGGGTGGGCAAGACGACCACCACCGTCAATCTGGCGGCGGGGCTGGCCAAAGTCGGTCAGCGCGTGCTGATGGTCGATCTGGATCCGCAGGGCAATGCCACGATGGGTTCTGGCGTGAACAAGCGTGAATTGCCCCTCACGGTTTACGATGTCCTGCTGGGGTCTGCGCTGATCAGCGAGGCCGCTGCCAAGGCGGAGGCTTGCGGCTACGATGTGCTGGGTGCCAACCGCGAACTCGCGGGCGCCGAGGTGGAACTGGTGGATTTGCCGCAGCGCGAAAAGCGACTGAAGCAGGCGCTCGCGACCGTGGATGCCGATTACGACTTCGTGCTGATCGATTGCCCGCCTTCGCTGAGCATGCTCACCTTGAACGGCTTGTGTGCCGCACATGGTGTCATCGTGCCGATGCAATGCGAGTATTTCGCCCTGGAGGGATTGTCCGATCTGGTCAACACCATCAAACAGGTGCACGCGAACCTGAACCGCGACCTGAAAATCATCGGCTTGCTGCGCGTGATGTTCGATCCGCGCATCACCCTGCAGCAGCAGGTGAGTGAACAACTCAAGGGCCATTTCGGGGACAAGGTGTTTGACACGGTGATTCCCCGCAACGTGCGCCTGGCCGAGGCGCCCAGCTACGGCTTGCCGGGCGTGGTCTTTGATCCGTCCGCTCGCGGCAGCAAGGCGTTCGTGGACTTCGCCCGCGAGATGGTCGCGCGCATCGGGCAGATGGGATGACCCCCCCGATCGTCCTTCAACTCCCGGGCTGGCTCGGCAGCGGCCCGGACCATTGGCAAAGCCACTGGGAGCGTCGCCATGGCGATGTTCGTGTCGATCAGCACGACTGGGAATTCCCCAGGCGCGGTGACTGGATGGCGCGGCTGGACGAGGTGGTGCAGGCGCAGGCCCTTCCGGTGGTGCTCGTGGCGCACAGCCTGGGCTGCCTGCTGGTGGCCGCGTGGGCCAGTGTGTCCTTGCACACCGCCGGCGTGCGCGGCGCCCTGCTGGTCGCCCCCGGTGACGTGGAGGTGGAGGGCGGGCCGGTCCCGCCATTGCCCGGCTGGCGGCCGATCGTCCGGCAGCGCTTGCCTTTTCCGTCGGTGCTGGTGGCTAGCCGCAACGACCCCTATTGCACCCTGGCGCGAGCCCGGGACATGGCGCACGACTGGGGCGCTGAATGGGTGGATCTGGGGAGCCGAGGGCATCTGAATGCCGAATCCGGGCTGGGTGACTGGCCCGAAGGCCGTCAGCTGATCCAGCCCTGGCTGCAAGCCGGCTTCAACCCCGAGATCCAGTCACAAGAGGAGGAACCGCATTCATGGTGACCAAGAAACCCAAGGGCCTGGGACGTGGCCTGGAGGCCCTGCTGGGCCCGAAGCTCGACGATGCCGCCCCTCTGGACCCGGCCCAGCGAGACCTGCCGTCCTCTCTGGCCCTGACCGACCTGGTGCCCGGCACCTACCAGCCGCGCACCCGGATGGATGAGGGGGCTTTGTACGAACTGGCCGAAAGCATACGCAGCCAGGGCATCATGCAGCCTATTCTGGTTCGCCGGCTCGACGATGCCGATGGCGAACGACGGCTGGGAGAATGGTGTGAGGCGCAGGGCCTTCCCGTGGTGTCTCGCGGGGCCCGCCCGGTCTATGAAATCATTGCGGGCGAACGGCGTTTCCGTGCCGCCCGTCTGGCCGGTCTCGAGAGCGTGCCCGTGCTGGTGCGCGATGTGCCCAACGAGGCCGCGGCGGCCATGGCGCTGATCGAGAACATCCAGCGCGAAGACCTCAACCCGCTTGAGGAAGCCCAGGGTTTGCAACGCTTGGTACGTGAGTTCGGACTCACTCACGAACAGGCTGCCCAGGCTGTCGGGCGATCCAGGAGCGCTGCCAGCAACCTCTTGCGATTGCTGAATCTGGCCGAGCCGGTGCAGACCATGCTCATGGCCGGTGACATCGACATGGGCCACGCCCGGGCCTTGCTGGCCCTGGACAAGGCGACCCAGATCACGGCCGCCCATCGGATCAGCGCGAAATCGCTCTCGGTGCGGGAAGCCGAAAGCCTGGTCAAAAAGCTGGGCGCCGAGTTTGCCCTGACCCCCCTGAAAACCAAAAAGGAAAAGTCTCGCGATATCCGGCGGGTGGAAGAGGAGCTGTCGGACCTCCTGACCGCCACTGTCGAGGTGCGGGTGAAGAAGCGGGTCAAGCGCCATGGCCGAGTCGAGGAACAGGGGGAGCTGGCGATCCATTTCGGTTCGCTGGAAGAAATCAATGGCCTGATCGATCGCTTGCGCGGTCAGTGATGGCGGGTGGCGGATGATGCGCTCGCTGCACCTGCCCTGGCCTTTGCCGGCGGTGTTGGTGTGGCTGGGCGCCTGGGGGGGGTATGCGCTGCTGCTGACCCTGGGGGCATCCGTTCCGTGGGCTTTCGCGGGTGGCCTACTGGCCAGTGCCCTTGCGGGGTGGTGGAGCGGTTCCCGGTGGCGCCGTGCCATCATGGGGCTCGGCTTTCCGCTGTCCTGGGTGCTGCTGCAGGGAGTGGCGAATGTGCCCACCTGGGCCTGGTTGCTGCTGGCGGTGGTGCTGCTGCTTCTGTACCCACCGTCTACCTGGCGCGATGCCCCGGTGTTTCCCACCCCGCCTGATGCCCTGCAAGGGCTGAGGGAACGGGTGCCGCTGCCCCCCATGGCCGTCATTCTGGACGCAGGTGCCGGCGCGGGGGACGGGCTGATCGCCCTCGAACGCGCCTTTCCGGACGCCAGGCTCGAGGGGGTGGAGCGCAGCTGGCCGCTCACCTGGGTGGCGCGAACCCGCTGTCCGGCGGCCCGAATCCAGCGTGGGGACATGTGGCAGACCCGCTGGCAGGCTTGCGACATGGTCTACCTGTTTCAGCGCCCGGAAACCATGCCGCTGGCCGCGCACAAGGCGGCACAGGAGCTGAAGCCTGGCGCCTGGCTGGCCAGCCTGGAATTCGATGTGCCTGGCTGGACGCCCACCATGACATGGAAGTGCCCCGATGGCCGCACGGTCTGGCTGTACCAGGCGCCTTTCAGCGATCCCCCAGCAAGCGCCTGATGCAGGTGTCGGACAACAGGTCACACCGTGCGCCGAAGTCGGTGCAGACGAGTGCCGTGGTCAGGGCCAGGCGATGCCCGGTAGGCTTTGGTGCAGGGGCATGCTGCGGTGGCAGACGGCTCGGTCACCTGAAAATCTTGCCGGGATTGAGGATGTTGTCGGGATCCAGCGCCCGCTTGATCGTGCGCATCATGTCGATGGCGCCGTCACCGGCTTCCGTGCGCAGAAAGCCCATCTTGTGCAGTCCCACGCCGTGTTCACCGGTGCAGGTGCCTTCCAGCGCCAGGGCGCGGCTCACCAACTGGTGGTTCAGCCCCTCGGCGGTTTCGCGTTCCTGAGCGTTGTCGGGGTCAATGAGGTAGCCGAAGTGAAAATTGCCATCCCCCACGTGGCCGACCAGGAAGTAGGGCAGTACGGAGGCATCGGCCTCGGCCACCGAGTCGAGCAGGCAGTCGGCGAGGCGGCTGATCGGCACGCAGGTATCGGTGGAAATGGCACGACAGCCCGGCTTGCTCTGGATGGCGGCAAAGTAGGCGTTGTGTCGGGCCGTCCACAGGCGGGTCCGCTCTTCGGGGGTGGTCGCCCATTCGAAGGCCTGTCCGCCGTGATCGCTGGCAATCTCCTGCACCAGTTCGGCCTGTTCCTGCACGCCGGTGGGCGAGCCGTGGAATTCCATCAGCAGCATGGCTTCCTCGCGCAGGCCCAGCTTGGCGTAGGCGTTGACCATGCGCACCGTGCCGGCGTCCAGCAACTCGCAACGGGCAATGGGCACCCCCATCTGGATGATGGCGATGGTGGTGCGCACCGCCGCTTCGATGCTCGGGAAGGAACAGACGGCTGCCGAGATGGCCTCGGGCAGCGGGTAGAGCTTGACGGTGATTTCCGTCATGATGCCCAGCGTGCCCTCGCTGCCCACCATGAGGCGGGTCAGGTCGTAACCCGCGCTGGATTTCCTGGCCCGACTGCCAGTGCGGATGACGTGACCCTGTGCGGTGACCACTTCGAGTGCCAGCACGTTCTCGCGCATGGTGCCGTAGCGCACGGCGTTGGTGCCGCTGGCGCGCGTGGCCGCCATGCCGCCGATGGAGGCGTCTGCCCCCGGGTCGATCGGGAAGAACAGCCCCTGGTCTTTCACCGCTTCGTTGAGTTGCTTGCGCGTGACGCCGGGTTGCACGGTCACCGTGAGGTCTTCGGCGTGGATGCTCAGCACCCGGTTCATGCGGCTCACGTCGATGCTGATGCCGCCCTGCACCGCCAGGAGATGCCCCTCCAGCGAGGAACCCACACCAAACGGGATCACCGGCACCCGATGGTGTGCGCACAGTTTCACGGCATCGGCCACGTCCTGAGTGGATTCGGCAAACACCACGGCCGAGGGCGGCGGCACGGTGGTGAACGCCGATTCGTCACGGCCGTGCTGTTCACGAACCACCAGGGCGGTGGAGCACTGGGCGCCAAACCGGGACTTCAATGCCTCGATCAGCGCATCAGGCACTTCCCTGAGCTGGATGTCGGGCAGCAGATGCGCGGGCAGGGGGGCATTCATGTCGTGTCTCCGTGGTCACTTTGGCCAAGAATGGGCCAATATCCAAAGGGTCAGGATAATGCAAGGATCATCGTCTTTCAACCCCTGATGGAGTCACCATGGGCAATCGCCTGACACAGATCGCGACCCGCACCGGAGACGCCGGTACCACCGGCCTCGGCAACAACCAGCGCGTGAGCAAGAACAGCCTGCGTGTGCACGCCATGGGCGATGTGGACGAGTTGAACTCCCACATCGGGCTGCTGTTGTGTGAAGACATGCCGGCCGATGTGCGCGAACTGCTGGTCGAGATCCAGCACCAGCTGTTCAACCTGGGCGGTGAGCTGAGCGTGCCTGGCTTCGAGCTGCTCAAAGCCGAGGCCGTGGCGGCCCTGGACGAGGCGCTGGAACGCCACAACGCCCAACTGCCGCGTCTGCAGGAGTTCATCCTGCCGGCGGGCACGCGGGCCGCCTCGCAAGCGCACGTCTGCCGCACCGTGGCCCGCCGGGCCGAACGCCACGTGGTGGCGCTGGGCCAGGAAGAGGCCATCAATGACGCGCCTCGCCAGTATCTCAACCGACTCAGCGACCTCATGTTCGTGCTGGCGCGGGTGCTGAACCGGATGCACGGCGGTGACGACGTGTACTGGAAAAGCGAGCGCATGCAGCGTGGCGAGGCGTGATTCACGGACGGCATCGCCATGTACAACCCTTCCCATTTCACCCTGACCGAGCCGGCCGCGCTGCATCGCCTCATGGAAGCCCATCCGCTGGGGATGCTGGTGACCCATGGCCCACAGGGACTGGACGCGAATCACATCCCTTTTGCGTTCGATCCATCGCAAGGCGAGCACGGCACCCTGATCGCCCATGTGGCCCGTGCCAACCCGCTGTGGCAGCAGTGCGCCGACGGCGCTGACGTTCTGGTGGTGTTCAGGGGTGCGGAGGGGTATATCTCGCCCAACTGGTACCCGAGCAAACACGACACGCACCGCCAGGTTCCCACCTGGAACTACGAGGTGGTGCACGCCCATGGGCGCCTGACCGTCCGAGACGATGAAAAATATGTACGCGGTGTGGTGGCCCGGCTCACCCGCGCCCGCGAGGCGGACGAACCCCTGCCCTGGAAGATGGGCGATGCGCCGCCCGACTACCTCGACGCGATGCTCCGGGCCATCGTCGGGATCGAAGTGGCCATCACCCGGCTGGAGGGGAAGGCCAAGCTCAGCCAGAACCGGGAACCGCGAGACCGCCAGGGCGCGGTGGGGGCCCTGGACGCACGTGGGCGGTCGGCGCTCGCGGCTGCCATGCGATCGGCGGGCTAGCGACTCGCGTCTGTAGGTGTTTGCCTGACACGCCCTGCCTGCATGCCTGACACATCGAACAGCCGTTTTCCGATTCAAGGTTTGTAGGGCCGATTTCACAATCCATTTCAACGAATCAACGTTTGTCAGCCGTGTTACCCACCCCGACACGGCGGCGTTGAGAGTCTCAACGGAGGTTGAAATGAGCACCCACACCAACGCCCTGATGGATCAGATCCGCGAAGCGAACCTGACGTACCTGATGCTCGCGCAGCAGCTGATCCGCGCCGACAAGGCCGAAGCCGTGTACCGTCTGGGCATCAGCGAAGAATCGGCCGAGCTGATCGAGGCCCTGTCGCCCGCCCAGGTTTTCAAGCTCTCGACCACCAACACCCTCCTGTGCCGCTTCCGTGCCGACGAAGACATGGTCTGGGGCCTGCTGACCAGCAGCCACACCCCGAATCGGGTGGGCAACGACACCACCCAGCGCCTGCATGCCAGCATTCTGATGTCCAGCCGACTCGCCGACGTCACCGCCTGAATTCCACCCTTCCGATTTGCAGGAGCGAACACCATGGCCGCCGTCAAGAGCATCGTCAACGAAAGCAAAGATATCGAACGCGCCGTCGCGCTGATTGGCCTGGGCGCCCGCTTGCAGGTGCTTGAAAGCGAAACCAGCCTGTCGTATGAAAAGCTGCTCAAGCTGTACAAGGAAGTGGCCGGCAAGTCGCCCAGCAAAGGCCAGTTGCCGTTTTCGACCGACTGGTTCCTGAGCTGGCAGCCCAACATCCATTCGTCGTTGTTCGCGAACATCGCCGAGTACCTGAACAAGACCGTGGCACTGGATTCCATCGACGTGGTGATGAAGGCCTACAAGCTGTATGAAGAGCAGATGACCACGTGTGGCATCGAACCTCTGCTCAGCTTCACCCGTGCCTGGCGCCTGAGCAAGTTCATGGATGCCGGCATGCTGGTGCGCACCCGATGCACCTGCTGCGGCGGCCATTTCGTGACCGATCAGTACGAAAACACCCGACACTACGTGTGTGGCCTGTGCAAGCCGCCGGCACGGGCTGGCAAGGGCAAGGCCGATGGCGGTCTTCGACTGGAGTGAACGCTTGCTTTTAACCGGGTGTCGGGTGTCCGGCTAACATGGGCGCCATGTCGACACTTCCACCCATCACGGCCACCCGCCAGCGCATCGATGCCTTCCGTCAACTCGGCCGCATGCAGGCCGGATCGCTCATCATCTCGGTTTTTGGTGACGCCATTCTTCCGCGTGGCGGGCGGCTCTGGCTGGGCAGCCTCATCGATCTCATGGAGGCCCTGGGACTGAACGAGCGGCTGGTGCGCACCTCGGTGTTCCGGCTGGTCAAAGACGAGTGGCTGGCCACGCAGGCTCAGGGCCGGCGCACCGACTACTTTCTCACGGTGGCAGGCCAGCGCCGTTTCGATGAAGCAGCCCGCCAGATTTACGCGGCCCAGGCGCCCGGCTGGGACCGCCGCTGGCGGCTGGTGCTGACGGTGGGCGATCTGGAACCACGCACCCGGGATCGGCTGAGAAGGGCCCTGTTCTGGCAGGGCTTTGGCGATCTCGGCGGGGGTGGATTCGTCCACCCCAGCGCCGATTTGCGACAGGTGTTCGATGCCCTGCTGACCGAGGGGATGGCGGCCAGTCTGCCCTATCTGATGCCACTGGTGGCTGCCAATCCGCAGCTCGGCGCATCGGCCCACGACGCCGACATGGTGCGCAGGGCCTGGAACCTCGAGTCGCTGGCCGCAGGGTACCAGGGGTTTGTCCAGCGGTACCGACCGATGCTCGACGAATGGCTGGACCCCGCCACCCGGCAACTCGATGACGCAACGGCCGTGCAGTTGCGCATCCTCCTGATCCACGACTACCGCCGACTGCTCCTTCGCGATCCCGAGTTGCCCGAAGTGCTGTTGCCTCAGGACTGGCCAGGCCATCAGGCGCGGCACTTGTGCAAGGACCTCTACCAGCGATTGCTGGAGCCGTCGGAGCGCTATCTCGATGCGCACCTGCGTCTCGCCAACGGCGACGTGCCACTGTGCACGCCCATGCTGCAACAGCGCTTTCAGCACATCCAGCCGCTGAATGTGCCGGTCTGACATCGCACGCCCGTACGGGCAGGGAAAACCCTGGCTTGCAGGTGGGGCGGGATTTGAACGATACTATTGATCTTGAAATTCTCAAGATTTTGTATCGCATTCATGTCTCATCCTCTGTTTGACAAGCACCGCGCCACCCTCGACGGCGCCCTCCAGGCCATTGCCACCCGTGGCTACTGGTCGCCTTACAGCGAAATGCCGAGTCCCAAGGTCTATGGCGAAACGGCCGCGGCCGATGGCAAGGCCGCCTTCGACGCCCACCTGGGCCGGAATTTCGAGCTGAACCAGCCCGGCCAGAGCGGCTGGGGTGGGCGTGAGGCCTCGCCCTATGGCGTGGCGCTGGACGTGCGTTACCCCGTCTGCGACCCCGACGCGCTGGTGGCCGCCGGCCAGGCCGCCATGAAAGGCTGGCAGGCCGTGGGGGCCGAGGGCCGCACCGGCATCTGCCTGGAAATGCTGGACCGGATCTACAAGCAGAGCTTCGAAATGGGCCATGCGGTCATGATGACCACCGGCCAGGGCTGGATGATGGCCTTCCAGGCCGGCGCTGCCCATGCGCTCGACCGGGGCCTGGAAGCCGTGACCTACGCCTGGCGTGAACAGAGCTTTGTGCCCACCGAAACCACATGGGAAAAGCCGCAGGGCAAGAACCCGCCGCTGGTGATGAAGAAGCATTACGAGATCGTGGGTCGTGGCGTCGGCCTGGTGATCGGCTGCGGCACGTTCCCGACCTGGAACACCTATCCCGGCCTGTTCGCCGCGCTGGCCACCGGCAATGCGGTGATCGTCAAGCCACACAGCAACGCCATCCTGCCGGCGGCAATCACGGTGCGCACCATCCGCACGGTGCTGGCCGAGAACGGCATCGACCCCGACCTGGTCACGCTGTGCGTGGCCGAACAGCGCAGTGCCACCCAGGCGCTGGCCACCCACCCCGGCGTCAAATCGGTGGACTTCACCGGCAGCAACGTGTTCGGCCAGTGGCTGCTGGACCACTGCAAGCAGGCGCAGGTCTACGCCGAGCTGGCGGGGGTGAACAACATCGTCATCGAATCCACGAACGCCTACAAGGCCATGCTGGGCAACCTGGCGTTCTCGCTGTCGCTCTACTCGGGCCAGATGTGCACCACCTCGCAGGCCATCATCGTGCCGGCCGGCGGCATCGACACGGATGAGGGCCACAAGTCGTTCGACGACGTCTGCGCCGATCTGGCCGCCGCCGTGCAGAAGTTTCTGAGCAAACCCGAAGTGGCCTGCGCCGTGCTGGGCGCGATGCAGAGCAGCGCCACCGCCGAGCGCGTGGACATGGCCAACAGCGGCGCCCTGGGGCGCGTGGTGCTGGCCTCGCAGAAGCTGGCCAACCCCGAATTCCCGGGTGCCGACGTGCGCACCCCGGTGCTGCTGGCGGTCGACGCATCCGACGAAGCGGCCTACATGGAAGAACGTTTCGGCCCCATCAGCTTCCTGGTGAAAACCGCCGATGCGGCAGCCGCCATCGCCTTGTCGGAACGCATTGTCAACACCCACGGCGCCCTCACCGTGGGTCTGTATTCCACCAAGCCCGACGTGATCGACGCCATGACCGAAGCCTCCTGGCGCGGCCAGGTGGCGCTGTCGATCAACCTGACCGGCGGCGTGTTCGTGAACCAGTCGGCCGCGTTCTCGGACTACCACGGCACCGGTGGCAACCCGGCGGCCAACGCCTCCTATGCGGACTCGGCCTTCGTGGCCAACCGCTTCCGCGTCGTCCAGCGCCGCTACCACGTCTGAAGGCGGGCCGCTCCATGACCCCCCCCGTCCCCACCGATCCGCAGGCCCTGGCCGAAGCCGTGGCGCAAGCCATGTGGTCGCGCGACAACGCCACCCAGGCGCTGGGCATGCGCATCGAAGCCATTGCCCCGGGCCAAGCCACCGTCAGCATGACGGTGCGGGCCGACATGGTCAACGGCCACCACATCTGCCACGGGGGCTTCATGTTCACCCTGGCCGACAGCGCCTTTGCCTACGCCTGCAACAGCTACAACCTCAACACCGTGGCCTCGGCCTGTCACATCGACTTTCTGGCCCCGGCCCGCGAAGGCGACGTGCTGGTAGCCGAGGCCGTGGAGCGTTCGGCCAGTGGCCGCACCGGGGTTTACGACATCACGGTGCGGGTGCGCGGCGGCAAGACCGTTGCGCTTTTCCGCGGCAAGAGCTACCGTATTCAAGGCGAAGTGATGGCCGGGTTGGCCGCCGAGCCTGCCAGCAAGGCCTGACCGTTTCCCCGCTTTCGACAAATCATCCGCAAGGAGACCCCGATGCCCGTCAAACAGCCCGGTCCTGGTGACCTGGACCCGATCGAAACCGCCAGTCGCGATGAAATTTCCGCGCTGCAGCTGCAACGCCTGAAGTGGACGCTCAAGCACGCCTACGACAACGTGCCGCATTACCGTGCCAAGTTCGATGCAGCTGGCGTGCACCCCGACGACCTCAAGTCCCTGGCCGACCTGGCCAAGTTCCCCTTCACCACCAAGAGCGACCTGCGCGACAACTATCCCTTCGGCCTGTTCGCCGTGCCGCGCACCCAGGTGGCGCGGGTGCATGCCTCATCGGGCACGACCGGCAAGCCCACCGTGGTGGGTTACACGAAAGGGGACATCGACCGCTGGGCCGACCTGGTGGCTCGTTCCATCCGCGCTGCCGGAGGCCGCCCGGGCGACATTTGCCACGTGGCCTACGGCTACGGCCTGTTCACCGGTGGACTGGGCGCGCACTATGGTGCCGAGCGCGCCGGCTGCACCGTCATCCCCATGTCGGGCGGGCAGACCGAAAAGCAGGTCCAGCTCATCATGGACTTCAAGCCGGACCTCATCATGGTCACGCCGTCCTACTCGCTGGTGATTGCCGAGGAGTTCGAGCGTCTGGGCATTGCCCCCGATCAGATCTCGCTCAAGGTCGGCATTTTCGGCGCCGAACCCTGGGGCGAGGGCATGCGCACCGAAATCGAGCGCAAGCTTGGCATCGACGCGGTCGACATCTACGGCCTGTCGGAAGTGATGGGCCCGGGTGTGGCCAGCGAATGCGTGGAGTCCAAAGACGGCCCGGTGATCTGGGAAGACCACTTCTACCCCGAAGTCATCGACCCAGAAACCGGCGAGGTGCTGCCCGACGGGTCTGACGGCGAACTGGTGTTCACCTCGCTCACCAAAGAGGCCATGCCCGTGATCCGCTACCGCACGCGCGACCTCACGCGCCTGCTGCCGCCGACCTCCCGCTCGTTCCGCCGCTTCGGCAAGATCACCGGCCGCAGCGACGACATGCTCATCATCCGCGGCGTCAACGTTTTCCCCACCCAGGTGGAAGAGCAGATCCTGCGCGACAAGCGTCTGGCCGGCATCTACCAGATCAACCTGAGCCGCGACGGCCACCTCGACAACGTGGAAGTGCAGTGCGAACTGCAGCGCGACCTCACTGGGCGGATCGACGCCACCGAGCGCCAGGCCATTGCCAGGGAACTGCAGCACCACATCAAGACCATCATCGGTATATCCACCAAAGTGTCGGTGCTGGATGCCGACAGCATCCCCCGCACCCAGACCGGCAAGGCCCGCCGGGTGGTGGACAACCGTCCCAAGCAAGTCTGAATTTCAACCCGCAGGAGAGTGCCATGTACACGCAATCCTTCAATGTGCCGGACGATGCCGGCAAGTCCGTCAAGCCGATCAAATCCAGCGAGCCGCCCGAGCTGATGGCCAAGTTCGATGCCTGCATCGACGCCGACGGCCGCATCGAGCCGCAGGACTGGATGCCCGAGGCCTACCGCAAGACCCTGGTGCGCCAGATCAGCCAGCATGCTCACAGCGAAATCGTCGGCATGCTGCCCGAAGGCAACTGGATTTCGCGCGCCCCCAGCCTGAAGCGCAAGGCCATCCTGATTGCCAAGGTGCAGGACGAAGGCGGCCACGGCCTCTACCTGTACAGCGCCGCCGAAACCCTGGGCACCAGCCGCGACGAGATGCTCAACGCCCTGCACAGCGGCAAGGCCAAGTACAGCTCCATCTTCAATTACCCCACGCTCAACTGGGCCGATGTGGGTGTGATCGGCTGGCTGGTGGATGGCGCGGCCATCATGAACCAGATTCCGCTGTGCCGCTGCAGCTACGGCCCCTACGCCCGTGCCATGGTGCGCGTGTGCAAGGAAGAGTCCTTCCACCAGCGCCAGGGCTACGAAGCCCTGCTGGTGATGATGAAGGGCACCCAGGCGCAGAAAGACATGGTGCAGGACGCCGTCAACCGCTGGTGGTGGAAGTGCCTGGCCATGTTTGGCCCGCCGGACGCCGACAGCCCCAACAGCGCCCAAGGCATGCGCTGGGGCATCAAGCGCATCTCCAATGACGACCTGCGCCAGAAGTTTGTGGATGCCACCGTGCCCCAGGCGAAGGTGCTGGGCGTGACCCTGCCCGACCCTGATCTCAAGTGGAACGAGGAGCGCCAGCACTACGACTACGGCCCCATCGACTGGGACGAGTTCTGGGCCACCGTCAACGGCAACGGTCCGATGAACAAGCAGCGTCTGGCCACCCGGGTGAAGGCCCACAACGACGGCCAGTGGGTGCGCGACGCCGCCCTGGCCCATGCCCGCAAACAGCAACAACGTGCCCTGAAGGAGGCCGCATGAACGCGCCCGCATTGAAAGACTGGCCCCTCTGGGAAGTGTTTGTCCGCAGCAAGCAGGGCCTGGAGCACAAGCACTGCGGCAGCCTGCACGCCTCCGACGCCCAGCATGCCCTGCAAATGGCCCGCGACGTCTACACCCGCCGCCAGGAAGGCGTGAGCATCTGGGTGGTGCCGTCCAAGGCCATCACGGCCAGCGCACCGGACGAAAAGGGCGAATTCTTCGAGCCGGCGGCCGACAAGATCTACCGCCACCCGACCTTTTATGAGATCCCCGAAGAAGTGGGGCACATGTGATGAGCGCCGCCACCGTACAGATGACCGTGACCGAGCCAGCGCCGGGCCGCCCCAAGCAGGCGAGCGCCCCCTCGGGGGGCAGCGCAGCGCCAACAGGTGCAAGCGTGGGGGCCATTACCTACCTCTTGCACCTGGCCGACAACGCCGTGGTGCTGGGCCAGCGCAACTCGGAATGGTGCGGTCACGGCCCCATTCTGGAGGAAGACATTGCCATGGCCAACATCAGCCTGGACCTGATCGGTCAGGCCCGGTTGCTGTACCAGCTGGCGGCCCAGCGCATCGGGGGTGACGCCACCGAGGACTCCCTCGCCTACTTCCGTGGCGACACCGAGTTCCGCAACTACACCCTGCTGGAACTGCCGCACTCCGGTCCGCTGGTGGGTTACGCCAAGACCGACATGGACTACGGCACCACCATCGTGCGCAACTTCCTCTACAGCGCCCTCATGGTGCTGGTCTGGGAGTCGTTGCAGCGGTCACCCGACGCCGATCTGGCCGCGATCGCCGCCAAGTCGCTCAAGGAAACGCGCTACCACCTGCGCCACTCGCGGGACTGGCTGATCCGCCTGGGTGATGGCACCGACGAATCGCATGCCCGTGCGCAGGCCGCACTCGATCACCTCATGCCTTACACCCAGGAATTCTGGACCGACGGCGCCACCGAGGCGGCTGCCGTGGAAGCCGGCGTGGACGCGAAAACCCTGCGCGCCCAGTGGGACGCGATGGTGGACGACGCCGTGGCCGAGGCCACGTTGCAGCGCGCTTCGGCCGTGGGTTACGTGACCCAGGGCAAGAACGGCCTGCATTCCGAGCACCTGAGCTACCTGCTCACCGACATGCAGAGCCTGGCCCGCGCCCACCCCGGCGCCCAGTGGTGAGTCGCCCGGAGCACCAGCCATGAACGTCGCCCCCACTGCCCCACTGGATGCCGACACCCTGTCGCGGGTGTGGGACGCGCTCGACCAGCTGACCGACCCGGAAATACCCGTCATCACCCTGCGCGAGATGGGCATCCTGCGAGACGTTCGCGCCGCGACCGACGGGCTGGAGGTGGTCATCACCCCGACCTACAGCGGCTGCCCGGCCATGGGCCAGATCGAGGACGACGTGCGCGCCGTCGTGCTGGGCCTGGGCCTGCCGGCCCGCGTGGTCACCCAGCTGGCACCGGCCTGGACCACCGACTGGATGACCGACGCCGCGAAAGACAAATTGCGCGCCTATGGCATTGCGCCCCCGCAGGGCCGCTGCGCCGGCGACACTGCCAGCCAGCCGGACGCCACCAACGTGCTGCGCTTTGTGCGTGGGGCCGCCGAGGCCACACCCGTGGTGCCCTGCCCGCACTGTGGCTCCAGCCACACCGTCGAGCGTTCGCACTTCGGCTCCACCGCCTGCAAGGCGCTCTACAAGTGCCTGGATTGCCAGGAACCGTTCGACTACTTCAAGCCGTACTGACCATGTCTGCACCCCGTTTTCACCCGCTCACCGTCAAGCGCGTTTCGCCAGAGGCCGCCGGCTCGGTGGCCATCACCTTTCAGGTACCCGCCGACCAGCGCGATGCCTTTGCTTTCGAACCCGGCCAGTTCCTGACGCTGCGTGCCCAGGTCAACGGGCAGGACGTGCGACGCAACTACTCCATCAGCAGCCCGCGCAGCCGTTTCGTGCAGACGGGTGAGCTGGAAGTGGGCATCCGCCCGGTGGAAGGTGGGGTGTTTTCCAACTGGGCGGCCTCCGCCATCCAGGTCGGCGACACGATCAGCGTCATGCCGCCCGACGGCCGCTTCACAGTCAGGAAGGCGCGGGCCATTCACCGCGTGGGCTTTGCGGCCGGCTCCGGCATCACGCCCATCCTCTCGATCGCCGCCACCACGCTCGAAGAGCAGCCCGAGTCCAAGTTCACCCTGGTCTATGGCAACCGCCGCATGGGCAGTGTGATGTTCAACGAAGCCTTGCAGGACCTGAAAGACCGTTACGCCGACCGCTTCACCATGATCCACGTGCTGTCGCGCCAAGCCCAGGAGGTGGACCTGCTGCAAGGCCGCATCGACAAGCAGAAGGTGCTCGACATCGTCGCCGCCCTGCTGCCCGCCAAAAGCATGGACGAGGTCTTCATCTGCGGCCCCGAGGCCATGATCGAGGCCACCGAACAGGGTTTGCTGGAAGCCGGTGTGCCTAACAGCCGCATCTACACCGAACGCTTCACCACCGGCGCCGCCATGGCCGCCAAGGTGCAGGCCGACGTGGACGCCAAACCGAAGAAGGTGGACGCCGCCAAGGGCATCAAGCTCACCGTGGTGCTGGACGGCAAGCAGCACGAGATGGCGCTGGGCCGTGACGAGCACGTGCTCGACGCCGCCCTGAATGCCGGGCTGGACCTGCCCTATTCCTGCAAGGCTGGCGTGTGCTGCACCTGCCGCGGCAAGGTACTCGAAGGCCGGCTCGAGATGGACAAGAACTTCACCCTCGAAGCCGACGAAATGGCCCAGGGCTTCGTGCTCACCTGCCAGGCCCGGGCGCTGACCGATCGCATCGTGGTGAGCTTCGACGAACGTTGAATCGGGATCGCGCGGGCTACACTGCGCTCCATGCAATCCCCACTGGAACTCGGCAAACAATGGTTTATGCAGGGCGTGGCCCTGTTTGAACAGGGCCACCACGAGCAGGCCGAAGCGGCGTTTGCCGAGGCGCTGAAGCAGGTTCCCGGGCGCGCTTCCGTGCTGCTCAACCTGGGCATCACGAGGGTTCACCTGGGCCGTCACGGCGATGCCATCGAGCCGCTGGAGCAGGCCCTCGCTGTCGACCCTGGCGCCGCCGATGCCTGGGTCGCACTGGGCACGGCCCAGTTTGAAACCCTTCGCTGGGCGGCGGCGCTCGATTCACTGGATCAGGCCATGGCCCTGGGCGTCGGTCATCCGGAGGTCCGCCTGCGTCGAGCGCGCACCCTCGCCCGACTCGGTCGCTGGGCCGATGCCTTGCACGCCTATCAGACCCTGTTGTCCGAGGTCCCTGCACTGCCGGAGGCCTGGGTGGAGCAGGGTGAAATCCACCGCGAGGCGGGGCAGTGGGATGAGGCCGCGGTCGCTTATCGCCAGGGGCTTGCCCACGGTGCCGATCCGCAATGGGCGGGCTATCTGCTGGCCGCCGTCACCCGTGAGGGGGGCGTCCCGCATCCACCGGCCGAGTATGTGCGCATGCTGTTCGACCAGTACGCCGACGATTTTGACGACCATCTGGTGGGCACGCTGGCCTATCAGGGGCACCAGACGCTGGTCGATTCCCTGGCGGCGTCGCCGTCGGACAACCTGGGTCGTGTGCTGGATCTGGGTTGTGGCACGGGGCTGTGTGGGGTGATGGTGCGGGAGCGCGCCACTCGTCTGGTCGGGATCGATCTGTCACCGGAAATGGTCGAGCGGTCGAGGGCGCGCGGCATTTACGATCGGCTGGAGGCGGGCGATCTCCATGAGCTTCTGCCGTTGCCGGGCGAGGTGTTCGATACCGTCCTGGCCGCCGACGTGTTCATTTACGTGGGTGAACTGTCCCGGGCATTCGCCTGCATGGCCGCATCACTTCGACCAGGCGGGCGGCTGGCGTTCACGGTGGAGTCGGGTGAGCCGGGTTCCGGCGCCCGGTTGCTGCCCAGCCTGCGATACAGCCACGCGCCCGACTACATCCAGGAACTGGCGTCACGCCATGGGTTCCAGGTGATCCGGCATCGGGTCGCGCCCATCCGGCAAGACCAGGGCGTTCCTTTGATGGCCGATTATTACGTGCTCGGTCGCGAGTGACCGACCGGAGGGGTCAACGGTCGGCGTAGCGCAAACGCAGTTCCCGCTTCAGCAGTTTTCCACTGGGGTTCTTCGGCAGGGCATCGGTGAAAAGGATGCGCTTGGGCTGTTTGAAATGCGCCAGATGACCTTCCAGCCCGGCCAGCACCTCCGCTGCTGACAATGCGTGGCCGGGTTTCACCACGATCACCGCGGTCACGGCTTCCACCCATTTCGGATCGGGCAACCCGATGACCGCCACTTCCGACACACCCGGCACGCGGTAAATCGCTTCTTCCACCTCTCGGCTGGCCACGTTCTCGCCGCCGGTCTTGATCATGTCCTTTTTGCGGTCGACGATGGTCAGGTAGCCTTCTTCGTCAAGCACACCCAGGTCGCCGCTGTGGAACCATCCACCGGCAAAAGCGGCTGCCGTGCGTTCCTCGTCGAGAAAGTAGCCGCTCAGCAGTTGCGGCGAGCGATGCACGATCTCGCCCACCTCACCGGGGGCCACGTCTTCCATGGCATCGTTCACCACTCGGGTTTCCACGTTGAGCGCTGGTCGCCCGGCCGACCCGGCCTTGCGCAACTGGTCCTCGGGCTTGAGTACCGTGGCCACCGGGGCGATCTCGGTCTGTCCATACAGGTTCCAAAGTCGCACTTGCGGCAGGCGCTGCTGCATCTCCTTGAGCACGGCCACCGGCATGATGGAGGCGCCATAGTAGCCTTTGCGCAGCGCGCCGAGATCGGTCTGGTCGAATGCCGGTGCGCGCAACAGCCCGATCCACACCGTGGGTGGCGCAAAGAAGGAGTTGATGCGGTGCTCGGCCAGCAGTCGCAGCAGGTGGTCGGGCGTGGGCGTGCCGGTGATCACGTTGCTGGCGCCCACGTACACGCTGGGGCCGAAGAACACGTCGAGCTGTGCGCAATGGTACAGCGGCAGCGCATGCAGCACCGTGTCGTTTTCAGCGATCTCGGCATCCACCAGGCAGGTCACGTACTCGGCGATCACGGCCTCGTGGGTGAGCATGGCGCCCTTGGGCCGCGATTCGGTGCCGCTGGTGTAGATGATCTGCGCGAGCATGCGGCCGTCGAGTTCCCGGTCGGGCGCAGGGCCGGGTTGCAGCAGCTCGTCGAATCGGAGCAGCCCCGTCACCGGTTCGCTGGCTGTTTCACTCGGGAGCCACACGTGGTGGCGAACGGCGGTACCGGTGCTGGCCGCGCGGCCCAGTTCGGCAAAACCGCCGTCGGTGCACAGCACGGTGGCGCCGCTGTGGGTGAGGATGTAGTTCGCCTCCTCGGCACTCAGCATGAAGTTCACCGGCACCAGCACCGCGCCCAGCCGTGCCACTGCGAAACGCAAGGCCGCAAAGGCGTGCGAATTGCGCGCAATCACGGCCACTCGGTCGCCCATGGCCACGCCGAGGGTGGCCAGGCCGTTGGCCAGCGCGTTGCAGCTCTCGTCGAACTCGGCGTAAGTCCATTGGGTGTTGCCGCAGCGGATCGCCAGCTTGCCGGGAAAGCGCTGGCGCGTCCGCCGAAGCAGGTCACCCAGGGTCTGTCGATTCACGGTTCCGCTCATGGGCCTGACTCCCTGTCGAAAGGCTCACTTCATCAGGCTGGGCAGCAGCAGGGCAATGCCCGGCACGGCAATGAGGATGCCCAGGCGGATGATGTCGGCGATCACGAAGGGCCACACGCCCTTGTAGATGGTGGTCAGCTTCACCTCTTTCAGCAGCGAGTTGATCACGAACAGGTTCAGCCCCACGGGTGGCGAGATCAGCCCGATCTCCACCACCGTGACGATGAGGATGCCGAACCACACCGGATCAAAACCCAGCGCCATGATGATGGGGAAAAACACCGGAATGGTCAGCAGCACAATGGCCAGTTCTTCCATCACCATGCCCAGCAGGATGTAGATGGCCATCATCATCACCACCACCATGATGGGATTGGGGCTGAACTGCACCACAAATTCGCGCAGGTCGGCCGGCATCGTGGTGAAGTTGACAAAGCTGGTGAAGATCATCGCCCCGATCAGGATGGTGAAGAGCATCGCCGTGGTGCGAGCGCTCTCCATCAGGATCTCCAGCAGCAGCTTCCAGGTCAACGTGCGACGCAGCAGCGCGAACAGGAAGGCGCCGGCCGCTCCCACGCCAGCCCCTTCGGTGGCCGTGAACACGCCCCCGTAAATGCCGCCAATCACGAGAATGAACAGCACCACCACGCCCCATACATTGCCGAGGGCGCGCATCCGTTCGCCCCAGGTGTGGCGCTCAGCGGGTGGACCTGCTTCGGGGTTGCGCCAGGTCACGAACACGACGGCCAGGCACAGCAGGGTGATGGCCAGCAGGCCCGGCAGGATGCCCGCAATGAAGAGTTTGCCGATGTTGGTTTCGGTGATGATGCCGTAGATCACCAGAACCGTGGACGGCGGGATCAGGATGCCCAGCGTGCCGCCGGAAGCAATCGCGCCGGTGGAAAGCTCGTCGCTGTAGCCGTGTTTGCGCATTTCGGGGTAGGCCACGCGTGACATGGTGGCCGCGGTGGCGATCGAGGAGCCGCAGATGGACCCGAATCCGCCCGAGGCGATGATGCTGGCCATGGCCAGGCCGCCCCTGCGGTGGCCCACGAAGGCGTTGGCGGCCTGGAACAGCTCGCGCGCCATGCCGGCCCGCGCGACGAAATTGCCCATCAGCACGAACAGGGGGATGACCGACAACACATACGCAAAGCCGGTCTCGAACACCACCTGGCTCACGCCGGCAAAGGCAGGCGTCCAGCCGCGCATGAGCCCCATGCCCAACACGCCGGCAATCGTCATGGCCACGGCCAGCGGGATGCGCATGAAGGCCATCGCGAAGACGGCCAGAAATCCCAGAAAAGCTTCGGTCATGCGGTGCCCTCCGGCGCGTGGTGCTCACCCACTCCCGGTGGGACCCAGATCACCTGAAGGAGGTGTATCACGGCGGTCAGCCCCAGCAAGATGACCATGCTCCAGGCCACGGGTGCCATCGGCAGCATCAGGTAGGAGGTGGTTTCCTGGTACTCGGCAAAGCGCTCGGCGCGGCGCACCAGCTGCAAGCTCAGGAAGGCAAAAAGGGCCGCACTGACCAAGCTCACCAGCCGGTGCTGGATGCGCTTGAGCCCTCGGGGGATCAGCCCGTCGAGCGTGTCAAACACCACATGCTCCCCGCGCCATGACACCAGCGGCAGGGCACCAAAGATGACGACCACCATCAGGATTTCGGTGATTTCCAGAGCACCAGGAATGGAGTGGTTGAGGAATTTGCGGCTCGTGACGTCGAACAGCATCAGCCACATGATGGCAAACAGGGCAAGGGCCGACAGCAGTCCACAGGTCCACTTCAGCAGGCGGTCCACGACAGGGATCATGGCAAGGGCGGTGAGAGGTAAATGGGCCAAAAGGAAGAGCCAGCGGTGGCGTGGGCCGTGGCCGCTGGCTCGCCGAGAAGGGGTCGCCTTACTTCATCTTGGCGATTTCTTCCCGGAACTCGGCCAGCACGGCTTTGGCGTTCTTGAGGCCACGGGCTTCGGCAGCGGCTGCCCAGCGGTCTTCAATCACCTGCTGCTTGGCCTTGACTTCGTTCACAAAGGCCTCGCTGGCGCGGATGCGCTGCACGCCATTCTGGGTCTGTGCGCCGTCGCGAGAGGCTTTGTCGACCGCATCCCAGCCCTGACCGAACAGACGGGCCGCGAATTCACCCGAGAGTTTGTCCACCGCCGCTTTCTGCTGGGCATTCAGGCGATTGTAGGTGTTCTGGTTCATCATGAACACGAAACTCGTGTTGTACAGGCCGCCCGGGAAGGTGGTGGCGTGCTTGATCATGTTCAGGTTGAACGAGGCGATGGATTCGTCCGGGAAGAAGGTGCCATCCATGACCCCGGTCGAAAGCAGTTCGAACGATTCAGGCGCGGGCTTGAGGGTGGTGTTCCAGCCCATGGCACGCGACAGTTCGTTGATGTTGCCGCCACCAATCCGGAACTTGAGCGAAGCCACATCGGCCGACGAATTCACCGGCTTTTTGCTGTTGAAGATGATGCCGGGGCCATGGGTGAACACGCCCAGCACTTTGACGCCGCGGTGTTCACCGGCAGGCGCGAAGTGCTTCTGATAAATGCGGTTGTAGGCCACCGAGGTGGTCTCGGCGCTGTTGCCCAGGAAGGGGAATTCGGCCACCTGGGTGAACACGAAGCGGCCCGGGGTGTAGCCGTCGACGGTGTAGGAGATGTCGGCCAGTCCATCGCGAACGGCATCGTAGGTGCCAGGGGCTGCAACCACGCCGCGAGGCAGGATGTTGCACTTCAGGGAGCCATTGCTTTCCTTTTCCAGTGCCTCACACCATTTCTGCTGGCTCACGCTGGCTGTATGGGTGGGAGGCAGCCAGGTGGAAACGGTCAGCACGGTCTGGGCGTAGGCGGCAGTGGTGCCTGCCATGAAGAGGGCGGCGATCAGGGGGCGAAACTTCACAGATGTCTCCTTCGGGGTGGTCGCTTATGCGATACAAAATCAAAGAAACATGCGCCTTGCATGTAACACTTCACTGTAATCCAAACCGTCCAGTCTGGACACCCATACTTACCCTGAGATGCGAAAGGTCATGCACCCATCGCACCAACATACGGTTTTGTTTGGTAACCATATTGTTGTGACGAATGCTTTTCGATGCAAGCCCGCGAGACCCCGAGAAAACCCTAGCCTTTGCAGGTCTTCTGACGAACGGGCAAAAAAAACCCGGCTTGTTAGAAGCCGGGTTGGAAGCCTTTTTGCTGTCACACACAAAGGCACCCGCTCAGGGAGGAAAAGCGGGGGGTGTCGAAAGACGACCCGGGCGCGAGTATAAAGCAGACAATGCTAGGTTTGCAAGAACAGATGCGGAATTTCCTATGCTAAAAATGCCGTCCGGAAAAGGGCGAGCCCAGCGGGACCTGCTGATCGGCCAAGGCCCGCCTCAGACGCAAGACCGCCGCGTCTTTGCTCAGCAGGACAGCCCGGTGCCCGACGGCCAGGTTGATGAACATCTGGTCATCGGCGTCATCGCAGCGGATGCCGCAATCGCTGGACTCGGGAACCAGGCAGGCATGGGCATCAAAGCAGGCCAGGGCTTGCTGGGTGGTCATCCCCTGACGCACGAGGGCGCGCTGGATGGCCGGGTAGTCCAGAACACGGACCCATTCATCCCTCATGGGGACGGTGGCCAGCCAGATGGCACGGCCCTCCACGATCGCGGTGGCCCAGGATGTCAGCGCGGGATCGCGAAAGACCCAGAGGTCGAGCACGCAGTTGGTGTCAACCACACAACGGGGCACATCGGCCACCGGCAGGCGCGCAGGATCAGGTCGCATCGGCGCCGTCATCCGACCGTTGACGCAAGGGCAAGAGATCGAACCGGAACAGGCGACATTCGATGGGCCCGTTCCAGAGGGGCACCCGTCGGCTCTCCTTGAAGCGCATCTTTCCCGGCAGCTTGAGGTCGGGGGTGAGCAACCAGGCGGTCCAGCCTGGGTAGTGCTTCTTCCAGTGGGTCGCAAGTTCGGCAAAGAAAGCCGTGTTTTCCTGTCCGTCGGGATGAACCGCCGATTCGCGACCTTGAGCGGGCCGGACACGGACCTGCGCAGACTGACCGGCCAGGCCCGCTGCCGCGATCCGCTCACCATAAGGTGGGTTGAGCAGCAGGACCCCGGGGCGAGATGCGGGAGGCATGCGCTGAAGGGCATCGCCACCCCGGAACTCGATGGCATGGGCCACACCGGCCCGTTCGGCATTGCGCCGGGCAAAGTCCACCATGCGGAAGGCCACATCACTGGCAAAGACGAACGGTTGTCCGGCGGGCCACGGACGCTCGGCCGACTCCGCCTGCTGGCGCAAGGCCTGCCAGACATGTGGCTGGAAAGGCAGCAGCTTTTCGAAACCGAACCGGCGATGCTTGCCAGGGGCCACATTCAGGGCCATGAGCGCCGCCTCGATCGGAACCGTTCCACTGCCGCAGCAGGGATCGTAGAGCGGAACGGGTTCATGATGGTCATCCCATCCGGTCCAGCCGGTGGCGGCCAGCATCGCTGCCGCCAGGGTTTCCTTCAGGGGGGCATCCCCTTTGTCCACCCGCCAGCCACGCTTGAACAGGGGTTCGCCCGAGGTGTCGATATAGAGGGTGGCCTCATCCTGCGTCAGGTGGGCAAACACACGCACATCAGGCCGCGTGGTGTCCACACTGGGTCGTTCGCCGCGCTTGTCGCGCAGGCGGTCGCAGATGGCATCCTTGATTCGCAGCGCCGCAAAGTTCAGGCTTTTCAGCGGACTGTGCTGGGATGTCAGCTCCACCTTGATGGTCTGGCGCGGGGTGAACCAGATTTCCCAGGCCACACCGTGGGCCAGGTGATAGATGTCGTGCTCGTCGCGATAGCGATCCACAGCCAGTCGAACCAGGACCCGCTGCGCAAGGCGGCTCTGCAGGTTCAGGGCCATCACGTCTCGCCAGGTCGCCTCCAGGGACACACCGGCCCGGTGAGCATGAACCTGGCTCGCAGGCAGGTGGGTGATGCGCGAAGCCTCGTCGGCCAGATAGGACTCGACCCCGGCAGCGCAGGGCAGAAAGAGGTGCAGGTGTTGCATGGCGTTCAGAGCGACTTGCGCAGATTGGCGGGTGCGATCTTGAGCGATTCCCGGTATTTGGCCACGGTGCGGCGGGCACATTCGATGCCCTGCTCCTTGAGCATGTCGGAAATCTGGTTGTCGCTCAGGGGTTTACGGGTGTCTTCGCTGGCCACAAACTGTCGGATCAGCGCCCGGACGGCGGTGCTGGAGGCATTGCCGCCGGTTTCGGTGCCCAGTGCCGAACCAAAGAAATACTTCAGTTCAAAGGTGCCGAATGGCGTGGCCATGTACTTGGCGGTGGTGACACGGCTGATCGTGGATTCGTGCAGGCCGAGTTCGTCGGCAATTTCGCGCAACACCAGCGGCCGCATGGCCAGTTCGCCGTGCATGAAGAAACTGCGCTGGCGTTCCACAATCGCACCAGCCACCCGAAGAATGGTGTCAAAGCGCTGCTGGATGTTCTTGATGAACCACCGCGCTTCCTGCAGGCGTTGCTGCATGCCATGAGACGGTTCGCCCCGAGTCCCGCGCATCGCATTGGCATAAACGTCCTGCACGCGCAGCCGGGGCATGACATCCGGGTTGAGCTGGACTTTGAAACCTCGACCTTGCGCCGTGACGATGACGTCAGGCACGACCACGTTCCGCTCCACATCGGCAAAACGACGGCCTGGCTTGGGTTCGAGGCGGGCAATCAGCCCCAGCGCAGCCCGCGCGGTGTCATCCGGACAGCCACAGAGGGCAGCCAGACGGCGGGCATCGCGACGGGCCAGCAACTCCATGGGATGGTCGCACATGGCCAGCGCTGCGCGGGATTCAGGCGAGTTGCGCAACTCCAGAATCTGCAGCTTCAGGCACTCGGACAGGGACCGAGCGCCCACCCCCGCGGGCTCCATGTGATGCAGCCAGTGCAGCGCCGTGCGGAGCGTCTGTGTCCAATGCTCAAGCCTCTCGTGGTGTTCCTCGGGATTCAGGCAGCGGTTGAACCCCTGCATTTCCTGCACCAGAAGGGCATTCGCCAGTTCCTCGAGGGAGTCGGTGAGGTAGCCATCGTCGTCCAGCGATTCGATCAGGAAAAACAGGCCAGCCGCTTCGTCGGGGTTCAGGCGCAGCGCCAGTGCCTGTTCATGCAGGTGAGCCGCCAGGGTGATGTGCTCGCTGGCCAGATCGGTGGCCGATGCGGTGTCCTCGTCGTCTGGCCGTGACCCGTAGGCCGGCGCCTCGCCGCCCCACTCGCTGTCGTCGGGTCGCATGTCGACCGTGCCATCCCCTTCCCAGCTCGTTTCGGTGACCGGCTCGGCATCACGCGGGTCGGATTCCACAGAGGGGTTCGTGACATCGCTGGCTGTCTCCGAACCCGACCATTCGGCAATCCGGTCGCCCAGGCTGACAGGGGCATCCGCCTGATCCAGCCCGAACGATTCACGTTCAGCCTCATCAGAGGCCCGCTCGAGGAAAGGGTTTTCGTCGAGCATCTGCTCGACCTCCTGAGCCATCTCGAGCGTGCTGAGCTGCAGCAGACGGATGGACTGCTGCAACTGCGGGGTGAGCGCCAGGTGCTGGGAAACCCGAAGCGAGAGCCCTTGCTTCATGTCGGGCCTTACATGCGGAAATGTTCACCGAGGTAAACCCGGCGTACCTCCGGGTTCTCGATGATCTCGGCCGGTGTGCCCTGGGCCAGAACCCGTCCGTCGCTGATGATGCAGGCGTGATCGCAGATGCCCAGGGTCTCCCGGACATTGTGATCGGTGATCAGCACTCCGATGCCGCGTGCCTTGAGAAAACCGATGATGCGCTGGATCTCGATCACCGCGATCGGATCGATGCCCGCAAAGGGTTCGTCCAGCAAGATGAACCGGGGTCGGTTGGCGAGGGCTCGGGCAATCTCGACGCGGCGCCGTTCGCCGCCGGACAGGGCGGGGGCGGGGGAGTCTCGCAGGTGAGTGACGTGCAGGTCTTCCAGCAAGCCGGTCAGCCGCTCCTCGATCACGGCTTTGGACAGGGGCCGTCCAGCCTCATCGGGCTGAAGTTCCAGCACGGCGCGGATGTTTTCCTCAACCGTGAGCTTGCGGAAAATGGACGCCTCCTGGGGGAGGTAGCCGAGTCCCATGAGCGCACGCCGGTGGATGGGCATCCGCTGAATGGGCTGATCGTCCAGCAGGATCTCGCCCGCATCGGCCCGGATGATCCCGACGATCATGTAAAAGGAGGTGGTCTTGCCCGCGCCATTGGGCCCGAGCAGGCCAACCACTTCGCCGCTCCTGACCGACAGCGAGACGTCTTTCACCACCGGACGGCGGCCGTACGACTTCTGCAAGCCACGAACCACCAGCTGGCTGGAAACGGGTCCAGCGGTCACTGACGAGGCTCCAGTCGCGTACTGGGCGTCAGCGGCTGCGAGGCCGGAGCCGGGTTGGCTGCTGGCGCGGAGGAAGGCGTGAGCATGGCACGCACACGACCCGTGGGGTTCTCGGCGGTTCTGCCGCTCGCGCCCCCCTCGACCGTGAAGGTCTCGCGCGTCCCGTTGTAGACAATCCGTGAACCGCGGGTTTCATCGTTCAGGGCGGCGCCCCGGTATCTCCTCAGGACCGCCTGGCCATTGAAGGTGACGGTGTCGGCCAGGCTGTCGTAATCGATGCGCTCAGCCTCGCCTTCGATGAACTCGTCCAGCCCCTCCCGCTTCTGACGGAAAAAGGCCGGCTGTGACGCTTTCCCACGAACCAGGCCTGAGGCGTTCCCCTGGGCATCCTGTCGGACCTCGATCTCATGGCCTTTCAGGATGAGGGTTCCTTGGGTCACCACCACGTTGCCGGTGAACACGCTGGTCTGGCGGGCATCGTCGTAGCGCAGGCTGTCGGCCTCGATACTCATCGGTTGTTGACGGTCGGTGCGCTCCGCCCAGGCCGGGGCTCCCAGCAGGCAGAGCCCAATGCACAGCATGGCGACCGGCAGACGCGTCGCAGGCAGCAAGCGGATGGAAGCAGGGATCATGGTCGGCACGGAAATTGCATTAATTTGTGGCATTGTAGCCACACCCCGTGCCTTCCCCAAGCGCAGCGTGAGCGGAATCAGCCTTTTCGGGCTTCAACGATCAGGGCATTCGCAATCTGCACCGTGCGGGCGGCCTGCCCAGGAATGTAGAAACGACCGGCAATCCCGAGTGAGGGCGTGGCTTCTACCTCGTACGCATCCTGGATCTGGGTGGCACGTCGAACCCGGCCCACGACGGCAAACGAATTGAACACCTGGGTGAACTGGGCACGGTCCAGGCCGTTGCGTTCCGCCCATTGGACGATGGCGTCCACGTTGTTGAGTCGCTGCCGGTCATCGTGGATGGATTTGAACACCCGCTCATGGTGGGACTCGACTTTTCCCATGGCTTCCAACGTGTAGTACAGCCGCTGCAGGGGTTCGAACGAGGCGTTGAAACCCACCGGATTCCGCCGGACGATCACATCCGGGCCCAACGTCTTTGTCCATTCCTTGAAAACGGGCACGAAGTTGTGGCAATGGATGCAGGTGTAGGCAAAAAACTCGATCACTTCGATCTTGCCCGCCGGGGCGTCCACCGGGGCCGGTTTGCCCAGTTTGCGAAAATCGGTGCCTTCACGAAAACCGGCAGCCTGGGCATGGGCCCACAGGGGCACGCCAGCGACCGTGGTGGCCAGGGCAGTGAGTCCCAGCGCGGTTTTGGAAAACGCTCGTCGTTGCATGTTCGGTATCTCCGGTTGCGGGCACAAGGTCTTTTACCCGATTGGGGCGTTATCAGACCGCCAAAGTTCCTGAAAGCGGGTCATCGCTGGACGCGCACCAGGGCGGTTTCCACCCCTTGCCCCTGGACACGCTGCTCCATCAGTTCGGCGTCGACTCGGCGGTCAAAAGGGCCAATGCGCACCCTGAACACCGGTCGGCCTGCCTGTTCACGCTCGGTCACGCCAGCCTCGAACCCCATCATGGCGAGCCGGGCCCGCTGGGCTTCGGCTTCTTCGGCGTTGCGAAAGGCACCCGCCTGGACGAAGTAGATGAACGGATCGACCAGCGGCGGTGCTTCGACGGTTGCCACCGCCGACCCACCCGTACTCGCCTTTTGCTCGATCAACTGGCCAATCGGGTCATCCCGGGTTGACGGTGCCGGTTGCGCGGTGCCTCCGCCCGGGGTCACTGCCGATTCGGCCGGGTCACCCGGTGTGATGGGGCGGGTGGAGAGGTTGGCATTGGGGTTCCAGTTGCGGTTGCGTTCGGCTTCCACCGCCTCCGAGGTGTTGGGCCGCTGCACGCCACGATCCAGCAGCGGAACCGGCACCTTGGTGACATAAACCGCCACCACGAGGGCAATGCCCAGGCCCACCAGCAGCCCGGCAATGAATCCGACCACCGTACCGCCGCGCTGGCATCTTGAAAGTGCTTGAAGGTTCATGGTTGGCTGATTGTCACATCTTCTGAGGTGCACTCACCCCGAGAACAGCCAGGCCATTGCGGAGCACCTGGGCGGTCGCGGCGACGAGAGCCAGGCGCGCGCACCTCAGCGCCTCGTCCTCCACCAGGATGCGTTCGGCGTCGTAGTAGCTGTGGTAGGTCGCGGCCAGTTCGCGCAGGTAGAAGGTCACGTCGTGCGGGGCAAAGTCCTGCGCGGCAGCGGTGAGCATCTCGGGGTATCTGGCGAGTTGCAGCATCAGCGCCTGGGCCTGCGTGCCATCAAGCACCGACAGATCCGCGTCCTTCAGGGTGGCCGCATCGCCTCCCCAGGTCGCCAGTACCGAGCAGATGCGGGCATGGGCGTACTGCACGTAGTACACCGGGTTGTCGTTGTTCTGCTGGATGGCCAGGTCCACATCGAAGGTGTATTCGGTGTCCGGCTTGCGGCTGAGCAGGAAGAAGCGCACCGCGTCCTTGCTGGTCCATTCGATCAGGTCGCGCAGCGTGACGTAACTGCCGGCGCGCTTGCTGATCTTCACTTCCTCGCCACCGCGCACCACGCGCACCATGGTGTGCAGCACGTAATCAGGGTAGCCCTGCGGAATGCCCACACCGGCGGCTTGCAGACCCGCACGCACCCGGGCAATGGTGCCGTGGTGGTCGGTGCCCTGGATGTTGATGACCTTGGTGAAGCCGCGCTCCCACTTGGTGATGTGGTAGGCCACATCGGGCACGAAGTAGGTGTAGCCGCCGTCGCTCTTGCGCATGACGCGGTCCTTGTCGTCGCCGTAGTCGGTGGATTGGAGCCACAGCGCGCCGTCCTGTTCGTAGGTCTTGCCGGCGTCCACCAGCTTTTTCACGGTTTGTTCCACGCGGCCGCTGGTGTACAGGCTGGACTCCAGGTAGTACTGGTCGAACCTCACCTGGAAGGCCTGCAGGTCCAGGTCCTGCTCGTGGCGCAGGTAGGCCACCGCGAACTGACGGAGGCCATCCAGGTCGTTCACATCGCCGCTCCCGGTGAAGGCGCGGTCATCGGCTTTCACCGTTTGCTTGGCCAGGAAGTCGTTCGCAATATCCTGGATGTACTCGCCGTTGTAGGCGGCTTCGGGCCATTCCGCGTCTCCGGGCTTGAGCCCCAAGGCGCGCAACTGGGTGGAGTGGGCCAGGGTTTCGATCTGAACGCCCGCATCGTTGTAATAGAACTCGCGGTGGACGCTCCAGCCCTGGGTTTCGAACAGGTTGCAGATGGCGTCGCCCAGCGCGGCCTGGCGGCCGTGGCCCACGTGCAGCGGGCCCGTGGGGTTGGCCGAGACGAACTCCACCAGCACGCGCTGGCCGTTGCCGGGTTGCTGGCCGAAGGTGGCACCCGCGGCCAGCACTTCGCGCACCACCTGCTGTTTGGCGGCGGGCTTGAGCCTGATGTTCAAAAAGCCGGGGCCGGCGATCTCGAGCGCGTCTACCCAGCGCTGGAAGGCGGGGGTGTCCCGCAGGGCGTCCACCAGCTGTTGGGCGAGCAGGCGCGGGTTGGCCTTGAGCGGTTTGGCCAGCTGCATGGCCGCTGTACAGGCATAGTCGCCGTGGGCGGCCTGTTTGGGGTTTTCGAATGCGGCCTTGCTGCCGGCGCCGGGGGAGAGGTGTTCCAGCTCGGCGGCCAGGGCGGCGAGCAGTTCGTGTTTGACGGAAAGCATGGGAGTGGATTTTAGGCTTACGCCTTCACCCACGCGTGGGCTTTCAGGTCCTCCAGCGACACAAAGTCCAGCGCCCGCTCATGGCAGCACTCCAGCACCACCGGTGGCGCGCAGCCGGCGTCAAGCGCTTCTTTCCAGCGCAGGGCGCACAGGCACCAGCGGTCGCCGGGTTTGAGCCCTGGAAAGCGCCACTGCGGTCGCGGGGTGACCAGATCATTTCCGCGCGCTTGGGAAAAAGCCAGGAATTCAGCCGTGACCTTTGCGCAGATGACATGCGAGCCCGTGTCGTCTTCGCGGGTGTGGCAGCAGCCATCGCGGAAAAAGCCGGTGAGCGGGTCGTAGGAGCAGGCTTTGAGCGGGGTTCCGAGGACGTTGTTCGCATTCATGGCAGGCGGGGCAGGGTGGTCTGGGGCAGTGGGGTGTCGAGCGGGCGCGTCGGGCTCGCGATGGGGGATCGTGGCGTTGCATGCTGGGCGATGATGTCGCTCAGAGGTGGCAGGTCTTGGCCGAGCAGGCGGGCACGCAGCCAGGGCAGTACCACGCCGATATCCCCGCGCGCACCGATTTGCGTGGCCACCGGATAAGAGGGCGGTGTCGAATCGGGTGGGGGGCCGATGTTGAACTCGAAAACATAGCTGGGTTCCTGTCCCATGCGCAGGTCGGCCAGCAGCAAGTCGCCGTCCTGCTTGCGAAGGCGGTAGAAACCGTCGCTGAAACGGGCGATCCTTTGAACCTGTTCGTGTCCTGCATGGAGGTCCAGCCACCCGACGCCACGGTCATGGCTGCGAAACTGGATGGTCCGACCACGGTCCAGCAAGGCGTAGTAGCCTTCGTGATAGGTGTCCCCATCCACGGCCAGAACACGCCAGAGAATGGTCGAGAAGGGCGCCGGCGTCACCAGGAGTCGCTCATGCTGAAGGCCCGAGCGCGCCAGCGATTCGCGGGCATGGTCTGTCACCCAAGCCTGAGCCATGAAACTCCAGCCGATGTAACACGTGCTGATGACCAGTCCCCAGCGGTTGGCCTGTAGCCCGATGTGGCGTCCCGTCAGTGCCAGCCCCACCCCAACCAGCAGAGGCAGGGAATAAGCGGGGTCGATGATGAACAGACTGCCCACACCGAAGGCTTCGTCGGTGAACGGGAGCAACAGCTGGGTGCCATAAACCGTGACGGCATCCAGCAGGGCGTGGGTGGTGAGCACCAGCAGCGTGGCCAGCCACCAGCGTCGCCACTGGGCCATCTCGCCATTCAGCCGGGCCACCAGCCAGGCGAGGGGAAATGAGGCCAGCAGGTGATAGAAAAGGGCGTGGGTCTCGGCCCGGTGCAGCACCATGTTCAGGACCGCATCGCCGTGGTCCACGAGCGCATCGAGGTCGGGCAGTGTGCCGGCCACGCCGCCCCACAGGGCGGATTTCCACACCGCCGTGCGGCGCCCCATCACCGCCACACCGATGGCGGAGCCAAGAACCAGCTGAGTGAGTGAGTCCATGAGGTTACCGGGATGAGTGCCTCATCGTACGCGCGCTGCGATGTCCCCGTGCCGCTTCAGGCGATCCCGGGCATGGGCCTCAGGGCTTTGCGGGCGGCAGACTTGACGGTCTGTGTGAGCCGCTGAGCCGTGGGCGGTTCCCGCTCCCAGTGATGCCAGTACAGCCTGACATCGACCACCGCATCGGGGAGCACTTCCACCAGCGGGGGACGGCCTTCGCGTTGCTGGAGGTGCAGTTCGGGCACCATGCCCCAGCCCATGCCCAGTTCGATGGCGGCTTCAAACGCGTCGATGGCTGGCGCGAAGTGGCGCGGGTACCGGGCATCGCGCAGCTGGAAATGCTCGGCCAGGAAAACATCCTGCAAGGCGTCCTTCCGGTTGAAAATCACGGCCGGCCGACTGAGCAGCCGATGCGGTGACACCCGGCCGGCCGGGGTGCGGCAATGCTGCGCCACGGCCGGGGTGGCCACGCAGCGGTAGCGCATCACGCCCAGGGGTTCGGCCACACAGCCGCGCATGGGCTGCGGGAGGGTGCTGACGCAGCCCATCACCTCGCCACTCTTGAGCGCGTCATGGGTGTGGTCCTGGTCGTCAATCAGCACGTCCAGCAGCAGGTGGTGGCGTTGCAGCAACGGCGCCACACCGGGGAGGAACCAGCTGGCCACCGAGTCGGCGTTGATGGCCACGGACAGGCTCTGCCAGCGCACCCGGGTGGGGCCGACATTGCCTGGATCGGCCATTTGGGCCAGCAGGTCGCTTTCCATGAGTTGCACCTGCCGCACATGGGTGAGCAGGGCCTGGCCGGCTGGTGTGGCATGCACCCGTTTTCCGCGCACCAGAAGTCGTTGTCCCAGGGCATCTTCGAGCGACTTGATGCGCAACGACACCGCTGCCACGGTGACCGAGAGGGCCTTGGCAGCCCCGCTGAAGCCACCGTGTTCCACCACGGCAGCCAGGGCTTCGAGTTGTCGGGCGTCTAACATTGTTTTAAATAAAACTTGATGATCCTAATAAACAATTTAATGAGTTTAAATGATTGAGCAAATCATTCACACTGCCTGTCATTCGCACACCTGTTTCCCCGGAGCTTTCATGACCCTCGCCGCCCCCGCCTTTACTGCCGGCATGGTGTTGAGCATTTCGCTGATCATGGCCATAGGACCGCAAAACGCCCATGTGCTGCGCATGGGGCTGCGTCGTCAGCACCTGTGGCTCACCATCGCCGTTTGCGCTCTGGCCGACATTGCGCTCATCGCACTGGGCGTTCTGGGCCTCGCTCAACTGGGGGGGCTTTCCGACAAGCTCCACGGTGCGCTCGTGGGGGCCGGTGTGCTGTTCCTGTCGGTGTATGGCTGGAAGGCATTCCAGCGCTTCCGTTCACCCGTGGCAGGTGAATTGCCCGTGGCTGATGGTGCAACGCACGGGGCCGAATCGGTCACGCCGCGTCAGGCCATCCTCTCGGCCTTGGCGTTTTCCTGGCTCAACCCCCATGCGTGGCTGGACACGGCCGTGCTCATCGGTACCGCCTCGCTGGCTTATGGCCAGGGCAGCACGGTGTTCGGACTGGGGGCCGCCGCCGGGTCGGTGGTGTGGTTCGTGGCCCTGGGTGCGGCGGCCTTCTGGCTGGGACGCCGGCTCAATTCGCTGCGTGTGTGGCGCGCACTCGATGGACTGGTCGCCCTGATGATGTGGGGCACTGCCGCTGTGCTGCTGGCCAGCCTGTTCTGAATCATCCCAGCATCGGGTTCCACATCATTCGGCCCCACTCGCGAGAGCCCTTTCCCGAGGTGGGATTGTGCTGCGATCGGCGCACCCTGGAAAACTTGTCGATGTGTGGAAGATGGTTGAATCGGAATCCCGCTGTCTCCCCCTGTGTGGATCTCAGCCACATCCAATGTGTCTCTATCGCTGATGCGATGGACAGTCCGCGGATGCCCCTCTCGCGCAGGCAGTGGCCTGCATGGCTCAGCAGCACGGGATCGGCCTCACCTAAATGGGGGAGGCGCCCGCACTGAAATGGCCGGAATAATGCCCCCTCAATACAGGGAGGGGGTGGCCATTGAAGCCGATCAAAGGATTGAGCCTCGTCGTGGCAGGCGGGGTGTTGGGCATGGTGCTGGGCGTCGCTCAGGCGCAAGATACGGCCGTGCTCGACGCCGAATCGCAGCGTCAGCAACGCCAGGCGCTGGAGCGCGAGCGCATGCAGGCCGAGCAGTTGCAGCCCAGGCCGGACGTGCGCCTGCCCCGCTCAGCGGTCGAGAGCCTGGCCACGGCATGGCCAGGGGATGAATCACCGTGTTTCGTCATCAAGACCCTCCTGCTGGAGGTGGCTCCGCCTGCTCGACGATCCTGGGACTGGCTGGCTGCGCACGTGACCCAGCCCGCCGACCCGGCAGACATGCGGGGGCGTTGCCTGGGTGCCGGGGGGGTGGGCGTGATCCTTGCCCGTTTGCAGCAAGCCCTGCTGATCGAAGGCTGGATCACCACCCGCATCACCGCCCCGCCGCAAGACCTGTCCACGGGCCAGTTGCTTCTGGTGGTGCATGAAGGGCTGGTCAGCCAGATTGATTTCGCCCAAGGCCATGGCGAGCGCGCCACCCGCTTCAATACCCTGCCCATTCGTGCAGGCGACGTACTCAACCTGCGCGATCTGGAGCAGGGTCTGGAAAACCTCAAGCGCGTGCCCACTGTGCAAGCCGATATCGCTATCGAACCCGGTACGGAGCCGGGGCTCAGCGAACTGGTCATCCGCCACGAACAGGCCTTCCCGATTCGCGTGCATGTCTCGCTGGATGATTCGGGCCAGCGGAGCACTGGCACCTATCAGGGTGCCATCACGGTGAGCGTTGACAATCCCTTCACCCTCAGCGATCTGTTCTATTTCACCGCACATGGGGCAGTGGGTGGGCAATCGGCAGGGCCAAGGGGCAACAGCGGCCATGTGGCCCACTATTCTGTGCCCTGGGGCCACAACCTGTGGTCGTTCAACAGCAGCCGCAGTCGGTACCGGCAGACAGTGGCCGGGGCGCTCCAGGACTACACCTACAGCGGCCAAAGCCAGCAATGGGACGTTCGATGGTCCCGCGTGGTGCAGCGCGATCAGCAGGGCAAGACCACGGTTGCCGTCCGGGGGTTTCACCGCCAGTCGCGCAACTACATTGACGACACGGAAGTCGAGGTCCAGCGCCGTGCGGTGTCGGGGGTGGACTTGAGCGTGGGCCATCGCCGCAGCGCGGGTACCGGGCATTGGGAAGCCCAGCTGACGCATCGCCAAGGCATCAAGGCCTGGGGGGCCATGCCCGCCCCTGAAGAAGCGTTTGGCGAAGGCACATCCCAGATGCGGCTGTGGCTGCTGGACGCCCAGCTCAGCCAGACCTTTGCGATCGGTGGTCAACGCTGGAACTACCAGGCGCAATTGCGGCAACAGTGGCATCAGACGCCATTGACGCCGCAAGATCGCATGGCCATAGGGGGGCGCTACACCGTTCGCGGCTTTGACGGCAACCAGTCACTGTCAAGTGACAACGGCACCCTGCTGCGCCAGGAAGTGGCCACCCCGCTCGGGTCGAGTCCTTTCAGCGTGTATGCCGGGGTGGACTGGGGGCGTGTCAGCGGCCCCGCCGCAGAACGGCTGGTAGGTCGCGAGCTCATCGGTGGTGTTCTGGGGCTGCGTGCCCATGGCCAAGCCGGTCGGGTTCAAACCCACCTCGACCTCTTTGTGGGCAAGCCCTTGAAGCAGCCCGATGGCTTTGTGACCGCCCAGCGTGTGATGGGCTTCACGTTGAACGCACAGTTTTGAAGGAGCCATCATGAACCGAAACGCCTATCGGCTGGTATTCAATGCGGCACGCGGTTGCATCATGGCGGTGTGCGAGGCGGCTCAAGGCAGTGGCAAGGGCGGCGGCAGGCTGGGCCATGCGGTGCGTCAGAGCCGCGTGATACGCCTTGCACGGCTTGCGCTGGCTCTCACGGGCCTGAGCGCGGCACTGGTGCAGGCGCAGATCGTCGCAGACCCGAGCGCCCCAGGCAACCAGCGCCCCACCGTGCTGGCAGCGCCCAACGGTGTGCCCTTGGTCAACATCCAGACCCCCAGTGCCGCCGGCGTCAGCCGCAACATCTACCAGCAGTTCGACGTCGGCCCACCCGGGGCCGTGCTCAACAACAGCCGCACGAACGCACCCACCCAACTCGGTGGCTGGGTGCAGGGCAACCCGTGGCTGGCCGCTGGCGAGGCCCGCGTCATCCTCAACGAAGTCAACAGCCACCACCCCAGCCACCTCAACGGCTTTGTGGAAGTCGCCGGGCAGCGCGCCGAAGTCATCATTGCCAACCCTGCCGGCATACAGGTCAACGGAGGCGGTTTCATCAACGCCAGCCGCGCCACCCTCACCACCGGCACCCCGGTCATGAACGGGGGCAACCTGGAGTCCTTCCGGGTGCAGCGCGGCACCGTCCGCATCCATGGCGCAGGGCTCAACACAGCGCACAGCGACTACACCGCCATCCTGGCGCGAGCCATCGAGGTCAATGCCCACCTCCACGCCCAGCAACTGCATCTGGTGGCCGGGGCCCACACGGTGGACGCCCAGCACCACCACGTCCACACCGGTGCGGCCCCCGACCCCCAGGGGCCCATGCCCAGCTTTGCCTTGGATGTGAGCGAACTCGGCGGCATGTATGCCGGCCACATCCGCCTCATCGGCACCGAAGCCGGGGTCGGCGTGCGCCACCATGGCACCCTGGCTGCCAGCGCGGGCGACGTGCACATCAGCACCCACGGCTGGCTCAGCTCGGCTGGGCGCATCGAAGCCGCCCAGCACCTCACGGTCCAAGCCCATGAGGTCACCCACCGGGGGGTGATGGACAGCGCACACACGCACATCCAGGCGACCACGCTAGACAACGTCGGCACAGGCCGGATCTTTGGCGACCGGGTGGCCATTGCCGCGCACACGCTGACCAATCGCGAGGACACCGGCGATGACGTCACTGCCCCGGGCACCCGTGCGGCGGCCGTCATCGCTGCGCGCGAGCGCCTGGACATCGGCGTTCAACACCTGACCAACCAGGAAGGCGCGCTGCTCTTCAGCGCGGGCGACCTGGCCATCGGGGGTGCGCTGGATTCCCACCCCCATGCCCAACTCCAGGCCATCACCGATGGCAGCGCCCACGCGCAGACCCTGAACAACCGCAGCGCCACCATCGAGAGCCTGGGCCACATGGCCCTGGCAGTGGACGTGCTGCGCAACACCAACGCCCATTTCCACACGGAGCTGGCCCTCATCAGTGGGCCAGAGTCGCTCACCCTGATCCAGCCCGAGGGCAGCGCCACCCCGATCGACCGCAGAAACCTGTACTGGGAAGGGTGGAGTCGGGCCGGGCAATACCGGTTCGACACCACACCGGCTCCGTCGGGTCCATTCGAGCTGGGCAGTACGCCCATTCCCGATGTCCTCGACGGCGACGACAACCCTTATACGGCCAACCACCCCGTCTGGGCACACTTCGGGCTGGCCGCTCCCGTGGAGGCCCCCGCTGAACCCACCGTCATTGCCCCCACGGCCCCAGATCCCGCCTCCGCCCAAGCCTGCGAATCGGGTAGCCCCGGCTTCGATGCCACCGCGTGCGGGGCATACCAGTCGGCGCTCAGCCAGTTCCAAGCCAGTCAGGCCGCCTACGACCTGGCCTGGGCCCAGCACCAGCAAGCCCTGGAGCAGTGGGACCAGGACACCGAAGACACCTTCGATGCGTTGTCGCAGGCGATCGTCGCCTACAACGCCCAGTTCGCGGGTGCCGTGATTCGTGCCTGGACCCAGTTCGAGGTCACCCAGACCGTGTCAGAAACCCGGGTGACGCGCAGCGAACCGGGTCAGATCCTCTCGGGCGGGAGCATGACCCTGCGCGGCCAGGATCTGCTCAACCACAACAGCCACATCACCGTCGGCCAGACCCTGCAAGGCGACGTGGACCGCCTCATCAACGCCTCTGACACCGGGCAGCGCGTCGTCAGCCGGGTAGGGACGGCACAATTCACCCGCAGCCGCTGGCGCGGAGGCTTTCGGCGCTACCACCAGCGCGACTGGTTTGACGTCACTCCCTACGCCCCGGCCGATGCAGTCAGCACCCTCATGCTGAACGTCGGCCGCGTGCAGCAGCATGCCGCCATTCCCACTGCCCCCAGCATCGTGCTGCCGGGCAGCAGCCTCTTCACCATCCAGCCCGACAGTGCGGCCCGGTTCGTGGTCGAAACCGACCCCCGCTTTGCCAACTACCGCCAGTGGCTCAGCTCCGACTACCTGCTCCAGGCCCTGGCCTTAGACCCCGCCCTCACCCAAAAGCGCCTGGGCGACGGCTTCTACGAGCAACGCCTCATCCGCGAACAGGTCGCTGCCCTCACCGGCCTTCGCTTCCTGGGTGACCACCGGGATGACGAGGCACAATACCAGGCGCTCATGACCGCTGCCGCCACCTTTGCCCAAGCCCAGCCGTTGCGCCCCGGCATTGCCCTGAGTGCGGCGCAAGTGGCCCAGCTCACCAGCGACATCGTGTGGCTCGTGGCTGAGACCGTGACCCTGCCAGGCAAGGATGGCGAGCCGGGCAGCACCACCACCGCCCTGGTGCCCCGCGTGTACCTGGCGCCCCGCCAAGGCGATCTGGCACAAGATGGTGCCCTCTTCGGCGGCGCACAAAATGGCGCACAAAACACCGGCAGCCTCATCAGCGCGCGCGACATCCAGCTCAGCTTAAGCGGCGACTTGAACAACAGCGGCACCATTGCCGGGCGCAGGCTCGTGGACCTCAGCGCGCAGAACATGGCCCACAGCGGCCTGATGCAAGGCGACGTTGCCCGGCTCAGGGCAGAGCAAGACATCAACATCAGCGGCGGCCAAGTGGTGGCACAAACGGGCATAAGCATTGACGCTGGCAACGATTTCACCTTGGCCAGCACCACCCAACGCAGCAGCAACCAAGTAGGCGCCAATGGCTTCAGCCGCCAAGGCATCGACCGCGTCGCGGGCCTGTACGTCAGCGGCGAAGCCGGCGCGCTCCTGGCCAGCGCCGGCAACGACATCCAGCTCATTGCCGCGCAAGTGCGCAACGCCGGCACGGGAGCCACCCAATTGCAAGCCGGGGGCGACTTCAACTTGGCCACCGTACAAACCGGCCAAAGCCACGACATCACCTGGAACGCCAACAACTACCACCGCCAAAGCAGCAGCACCGAGGTGGGCACCCAAATCAGCGCCGGGGGCGCCGTCAGCATCCAGGCGCACAACGACATCACCGCCCGCGCGGCACAGGTCAACGCCCAAGGGGCGCTCAACCTGCAGGCCACCGACGGCAACATCACCATCGAAGCCGGGCAAAGCAGCCAGAGCCTGGCTGAAGCCCACCAGAGCCGCAGCCGCAGTACCTTGGGCAGCCGCACCACGACCACCCGCAGCAGCAGCCAGTCCAGCACCGCGCAGGCCAGCGAGCTGGGCGGCCAAAGCGTCACCTTAACCAGTGGCACTGACACCCGCATCGTCGGCTCCAACCTGCTGTCCGACCAAGACTTGCGCATCCATACCGGGGGCGACTTGGCGATCGATGTCGCACAAAACACCCAAAGCAGCAGCCGCTTCCAAGAAACCCAGCGCAGTGGCGTCTTTGGCTCCGGCGGCATTGGCATCACCATCGGCAGCCAGCAACAAAGCACCGACGCACAAAACCAGCGCACCACCGCTGCGGCCAGCACCGTGGGCGCCATTGACGGCAACGTCAACCTGAACGCCGGGCAAACCTACACCCAAACCGGCAGCGATGTGATGGCTCCGGGGGGCGATGTTCTCATCAGCGCCCAAGCGGTGAACATCCAAGAAGCCCGAGAAACCAGCCGCCAAAGCGTGGAGCAGCGCGCCCGCCAAAGCGGCCTGACCGTGGCCATCACCAGCCCCGTCATCAGCGCCATGCAAACCATCCACCAGCAGATTGAAGCCGCAGGCCACACCCAAAGCGGGCGCATGCGGGCGCTGGCAGCGGCCAACGTGGCCATGAACGCCCAGCAAGCGGCCAACGCCATTCAAGCAGGTCAAGGCCAAGTACCCACCGGCAACACACTGCCCGATGGCAGCCAAGAAAGGGTAGACGGCAACGCCGCCGACAAAGCTGGGGGCATCGGCATCAACATCAGCCTAGGCTCCAACCGCAGCCAGAGCAACCAAAGCAGCAGCGCCGACACCGCCCGAGGCAGCAGCGTCACCGCCGGGGGCGATGTCAACATCACCGCCAAGGGCGCGGGCGCAGACAGCGACATCACCATTCAAGGCAGCACCGTGCAAGGCACA
>QLAH01000069.1_pt1 | contig 106732 bp, 92 predicted proteins | sample 4693081 | NCBI WGS metagenome assembly QLAH01 (sample SAMN09425401, study PRJNA476045) | Lake water metagenome, whole genome shotgun sequencing project.
CACCTGTCAAGGGGGAATGTCGAGATTTCTGTGATTTTCCATCGGCAAGGCGCACGGATCGATGCCCGCGCGCGCAGCGGCCCGCCTCACGCCTGCCCGCACTCGGGGCAGCGCGCAAGCCCCGCAAGCGGGTGCCCGCACGCACGGCACTCGCCGCGGCGCGCGCGCCACCATGAGCGCTCACGACGCGATGCGAAGACTACGACAAAGCAGGCCAGTCCAAGCGTGGTCGCGTTGAGCGCGAGTCCGAGGGGAATGGGGCGTATGGGCAGTGCATGCGGAGCGTTGTAGAGCGATCGGCTCGCAAGGCCTGTCCGGATTCCAGAGTCGAGAATCGCATCCTGACCTGGCGCGTGCAAAGGTGGAAGGCGATAGCGAACGACAAGACACGGCAGCGGCCACCCGCTGGCTTCCTCGATGAAGGCGGCCTCGTTGTCGAGAGAGTCGCCAGACGGTGGCGAGCGCACCTCGCTCCACCACGGACCACGGCTCAGCGGATATCTCGACCAAGGGCTTCCCCGCGACCCGACATGAACCGCCTGACGATAGACCCAGTGCGTTGCCCACCGTCTCCGTTCGAGATGGCTCCACGCAGGACCAGCGTCCGCTGAAAGGGCATTCTGGTCTGGAGGCCCGATTGCTCCCCAGCCTCGCCATGCTGGCCGACTTGGATCCAGGGCGAGCGAGCTTCCCCATGCAACAAGCACGCTCACGACCAGACCGGCGCCCGAGTAGCGCAGCAGGCCTGCGAGAATCCGCCTCAAGGAGTGTGAATCGGGTTGACGCACATCAAACTCGGTGCCAAACTCGGTGCCGGGTCACTGGCGGGTACGAGCGCGTACAAGCGGGAGCGTACCTGGCACCACGCAGCCGTGCCCTTCATGCGCTGGAGTCACGCGACCTCCATGACTTCTCCCCGCGTGCCAGCTTGATGCCGGGTACGAGCGGGTACGAGGGGGGAACCAAGCGGCACGAGGCTGGTCGAACTAGGCTGGTCGAACTAGGCTGGTCGAACGAGGCTGGTCGAACGAGGCTGGTCGAACGAGGCCGCGAGGCTGCGAGCAGCCCGCGGTTGCGCTGCGGCGCGGCGCCCGCCGCCGCCCCGCTGCGCTTTCCGTATGATCGCGCCATGCAGCCCGAGGCGGCTTCCTCCGCAGATCCGACGCCGTTCCTCTGGGCGGTGCTGCCTGTCGCGGCCTACCTCGTCGGGAGCTTCCCCACGGCGCATCTCCTTGCGCGCTCGCGCGGCGTCGACCTCGGCGCCGTGGGCAGCAGGAACTACGGCGCCACGAACCTCGGCCGCACGCTCGGCCGCTCGTGGGGAATCCTGTGCTTTCTCATCGACGCGCTGAAGGGCGCGATTCCCGTGGTCGCAGCGGGCTGGCTGCTCGGAGCGCTCGGCGCGGCTGCGGGTGGATTCTCGACCGAGACGGCCTGGTGCTGGCTCGCCGTCGCGGGTGCCGCGATCGTGGGGCACACGCTCTCGCCCTGGATCGGCTTCAAGGGAGGCAAGGGCGTTGCCACAGGTTTCGGCGCGCTCGTCGCGATCTGGCCCGTCCTCACGCTTCCCGCCGCGCTCGCGCTTGTCCTCTGGGCCGCGATCCTCGCGATCTCCCGCATCATCAGCCTCGCGTCGATGGTCGCCGCCATCTCGATCCCCTGCTCTGTGCTCGTCGCTGCGCTCGCCGCGAACGGCCTCGCGGGCGTGCGCGCGGCGGTGCCGTTCCTCGCGGCGACGGGCGCGATCGCGGCGTTCGTGGTGTGGAAGCACCGCGCGAACATCGCGCGCATGCGCGCAGGCACGGAGCCGAGGGTGGGACGCAAGAACGATGGCGCGAAGCCCGCCGATGCGGGCACCGCGACTCAAGCCGAGACGAAGTGAGATGACCGTGAGCCACGAAAAAAGCCACGAACACAGCCAGCACGACGGCTACCGCTCCCCGCTCGAGACGCGCAACGCAAGCCGCGAGATGCGCGCCCTCTGGAGCGAGCGCCGCAAGTTCGGGCTCTGGCGCCGCATCTGGCTCGCGCTCGCCGAAAGCCAGCACGAGCTCGGGATGCCAGTCACGCGCGCGCAGGTCGATGCGATCCGCGCGCACCTCGACGACATCGACTTCGCGGCCGCCGCGCACCACGAATCGCGCTTGCGTCACGATGTGATGGCGCATGTCCACACGCTCGGCGACGCGGCGCCCGAGGCGCGCGCCATCATCCACTTCGGCGCGACGAGCCAGGATGTCGTCTGCAACGCAGACACGCTTCTCCTGCGCGACGCGCTCGACCTCGTCGCGGGCAAGCTCGCGCGTGCGATCGACCGCCTCGCGTCGTTCGCCGCGCGATACCGCGCGCTGCCGACGCTCGGCTTCACGCACTTCCAGCCCGCGCAGCCGACCACCGTCGGCAAGCGCGCCACGCTCTGGGCGCAGGACTTCGCGATCGCGCTCGAGACGGTCGAGTTCGCGCGCGGCGCACTGCGTCTCCGCGGCCTCCGCGGCGCGACGGGCACGCAGGCGTCGTACCTCGGGCTTCTCGATGGCGACGGCGCGAAGGTCGACGACCTTGAGCAGCGCTTCGCGGCGAAGCTCGGCTGGCCGCAGGACCGCATGCTGAGCGTGTGCGGGCAGACCTACCCGCGCCTCGTCGACGCGCAGGTCGTCGCGGCGCTTGCCGTCGCAGCAAGCGCCGTCCACAAGTGCGCCACGGACATCCGCCTTCTCGCGAACAGGAAGGAAGTCGAGGAGCCGTTCGAGAAGGACCAGATCGGCTCGTCCGCGATGGCCTACAAGCGCAATCCGATGCGCTGCGAGCGCGCGTGCGGCCTCGCGCGCTTCGTGATGGGCCTCGTGAACGACCCGCTCCAGACGCACGCGACGCAGTGGCTCGAGCGCACGCTCGACGACTCCTCGAACCGCCGTCTCGTGCTGCCCGAGGCGTTCCTCGCCCTCGACGGCGCGCTCGACATCATGGCGAATGTCGCGGAAGGGCTCGTCGTGTGGGAGGCGACGGTCGCGGCGAACCTCGCCGCGGAACTCCCCTTCATGGCGAGCGAGAACATCATGCTCGAGGCGACGCGCGCGGGCGCGGACCGCCAGGAGGCGCACGAGCAGATCCGCATCCACTCGATGGCCGCCGCCGAGGAAGTGAAGCGACACGGGAAGCCGAACGATCTCATCGCGCGGCTCCGCGCCGATCCGTTCTTCGCGAAGGTCGACCTCGACGGCGCGCTCGACCCGGCGCGCTTCGTCGGACGCGCCCCAGAGCAGGTCGACCGCTTCATCGCGACCGTGGTCGAGCCGATCCGCGCGCGCCACGCGGCGGCCCTGCGCACGAACGCCGAACTCCGCGTCTGAGCTGACCACGCCATGCCCATCCCACGACTCGCACCCGACCGTACAGCCCTCCTCGTGATCGATGTCCAGGAGCGGCTCCTGCCCACGATCTTCGACGGCGAGCGCGTGGTCGCGAACTGCGCCGCCGCGCTCAGGCTCGCGGAGGCGCTGGCGATTCCGGCGATCGTGACCGAGCAATACACGAAGGGCCTCGGCCACAGCGCGCCCGCGATCCGCGAAGCGGCGGGCACGCGCGCGCCGACCATCGAGAAGACCCGCTTCAGCGCGCTCACGCCCGAGGTCGACGCGTTCCTCTCCTCGCGGCGCGCGGAAGACATTCTGATCGCGGGCGTCGAGGCGCATGTCTGCGTGGCGCAGACGGTGCTCGACCTCCTCGCGAGCGGCCGTCAGCCCTATCTCCTGACCGACGCGATCTCAGCGGGCCAGCTCGACCAGATCGCGCCCGCGCTCCGACGCCTCGAGCGCGCGGGGGCCGTGCCGACGGGCGTCCTCGCGGCGGGATACGAACTCCTCGGCGACGCCGCGAATCCCCATTTCAAGGCGGTTCTGGGGGTCGTGAAGACACTCCGCGCCCCTTTGCCGCTACCCTAGCGACCGCAATCGGTCCTTTCCTCGGGGCTCGGCCCGCGTCGGTCCACCCCTCATTTCAAGCGACAGGAGATCACGATGGAACTCTACGAAAAGCTCTGCGCCCTGGTCCGCGAAGTCGAGGACGACATGAAGAAGGCCAACGGCGGCAACAAGGCTGCTGGCACCCGCGTCCGCAAGGCCATGCAGGACATCAAGGAGACGGCGCAGGAGATTCGCGCAAAGGTCCTCGAGATGCGCGGTACGGAGGAAGGCGGGGCCTGAGCCTCGTCGGATTCCCGTGGCAAGCCCTCCGCTGATCGATCTTTCCACGATCGACTTCTCCCAGACAGCCTGCGACAGCGCAGGTCTCGACGAGTATCTGCCCCAGACGGGGCCGATGCGGCAGGTCGACCGCATCGTGTGGGCGAACGAGGTCTACAAGAAGTGCGTCGCCGTCAAGGAAGTGCGCCCGGACGAGTTCTGGTGCGAGCACCACATCAAGGGTCGCCCGCTCTACCCGGGCGTGCTCATGATCGAGTCGACGGCGCAGGCCGCGAGCTGGCTCTTCCGCAAGCAGTGGCCCGCGCTCGGGTTCCTCGGTTTCCTGCGCTGCGACGACACCTGCTTCCGCGGGCAGGTCGTGCCGGGCGACACATTCGTGATCCTCGTCGAGGAGATCGACGCGAGCCCCCGCCGCTTCATCTCGAAGACGCAGGGCCTCGTGCGCGGCAAGCTCGTGTTCGAGGCCAAGATCACGGGCATGGCGATCTGATCCGCGCAGCCCGCAGGGCGAGCGACCGCCATGCTTCCCCCGCTTCTGTTCCACCCGATCCTGAAGCCCCGCGCGTGGGGCGGAGGGCGTCTGCCGCTCTGCGCATCGCCATCCGCTTCATCTGCGGGCGTGTCGTCTGCGTCCACGCCGATCGGCGAATCCTGGGAGGTCGCCGACCTCGACGACTCGCCGCGCGGCGATGGCACCTCGATCGTCGCGGAGGGGCCGTTCGCAGGGCGCTCGCTCCACGAACTGCGGCTCGCGCACGAGGAGGAACTCCTCGGCATCGCCTCGCGCGGCCCGCGCGGCGCGTTTCCCCTCCTCGTGAAGTACCTCGACGCGCGCGAGAACCTCTCGGTGCAGGTCCACCCGAGCCCCGCCTACGCGCGCGCCCATCCGAAGGCGCACCTCAAGACGGAGGCATGGGTGGTCATCGACGCGCTCCCCGGGGCGCGAGTCTACAGGGGCCTCCATCAGGCCACGACGCCCGAAGCGTTCGCGGAGGCGCTCGCGGCGGGCACCGTGCTCGAACACCTCGAGGTCTTCGAGGTCGCGCGCGGCGACTGCATCTATCTGCCGAGCGGCACCTGCCATGCGCTCGGAGCGGGGCTTCTGGTCGCGGAGGTGCAGACCCCGAGTGACACCACCTTCCGCGTGTGGGACTGGAACCGCAACGACCCCGCGCGCCCGCTGCATATGGCGGAGGCGCGCGCATCGATCCTCTTCGGGAACGCACAGTCGGACGGCGTCGCTGGCGTGGTCCGCGCTGCGGATGCGCCGACCCTCTCCGCGGCGGGCGTCGAGACGCGCCTTCTCTGCAGCGCAACCGCGTTTCGCCTCGAGTGGATGCAGACGGCCGAAGGTGCTGCGATCCCGGTCGAGGCGACGGGCGTTCCAGAGGTCTGGATGACGATCGAGGGGGCCACGCGCTGGCGGACGGCGTCGGGCGAGCTTCTCGCCCCGCGCGGCACGACCGTCCTCCGCCCAGCGGCGGTCGAGCCGGGCGAGGTCCGCCTTGGCCCGGGAAGCGCCGTCCTGCGGGCGTTCTGCCCGAGTCCGCTCGATCGGGCGACCTGAATCGGGCGCATCCGCGCTACCGTGCACCCCGCGCGTGGCCAGTGTGGAATGAGCCCGGCGCGCGCGGCGTCCCTCGTGCGCCGCCTCGGATCCCTGAGGCTGCAGGAGCGACGAACCCGATGGGCCAACCGTTCTCAGAGCGTGTCCTCAAGCACTGGATCGAGCGCCTCACGCCTGGCCTCGTCCAGCTGTCCTTCGGCATCTGCCACGACCGCCATCGCGCAGAGGAGATCGTGCAGGAGGCGTTCGTGCGCCTCTGGAAGTCGCCACCCGATGCGGGCGAGGTCGCGATCTCGAGCTGGATGCGCGCGACGGTGACGAACCTCTCGATCAGCGTCATCCGCCGCAAGAAGCGCACCTGGACGCTGATCGACGAATCGGGCACCGCGCGCGACCTCCGAGCGGAGCGCCCGGGCACGGAACTCGAGCGCCGCGAGAGCCTCGCGCGCGTCGGCGCCGCCCTCGACAGGCTCGACCCCGACAAGCGTGCGATGATCATGCTCCGCGTCAACGAAGGCCTGTCCTACGAGGCGATCGCGATGCATCTCGGGGTACCCGTCGGCACGGTCATGAGCCGACTCAACCGGGCGCGGCTTGCGCTGCTTGGCGAACTTCGCGGCGACGAAGGCGATGGCGCCGATGCGCGCGGCGGCGCCGATGCGGACGGCGAGCGCGCACGCGTTCGCCCCAGCGACTTCAACATCGACGACTACCGCGAGCGGCCTCGATCGGCCGCGCGCGGATGACGCACCACACCGTGGAGGGCGGAAGAGAAAGGAACACACCATGCAGACGACCACGAACGGACACGCGAACGAGCCAACTGCCTGCGAACTGGCGAAGGCATCGCTCTCGGCCTATCTCGACGACGAGCTCCCGCGCGAGGAGCGCCTGCGCCTCGACGCGCATCTCGTGGGCTGCGGCGCATGCAGGGGACTTGTCGAGCGAGCAGAGGCGCTCGACAACGAACTGCGCGAGCGCTTCGCTTCCGACGAGGCCCGAGCGGCGGAAGCCCTGCGCGACGAGCGCGTGTCCGTTGCGTCGATCGAGGCGGGCGTCCTCGCCGCGATCCGGCCGCAGCACGCAGGCGCCACGCGCTGGTGGCCCCGCATCGCGGCCGCCGCGGTCGTCGTCGCGGCGGTCGGCGGAAGTCTCGCGATCTGGAACGCGCGCGACACGCCCGAGTCTCTGCGGCCCGCAGGCCCGGGCGAGTTCGGCGACGCGCGCGCAGGTGCACCGATCCGCGTCGCGCCGCCTGCCGCGCCATCGGGCGCAAGCATCCGCCTCGCATCGCTCTCTTCCGACGACCGTCAGGCGCTCTATGCGACGAGCCTGATCCTCGACAACGCGCGCCGCACGGCGTTCGTCGACGAGGCGCGCCGCGTCGAACTGCGCGAGACCGCGCGGTACGACGAGCTTGTCGACAGGCTCGATGCGCTTCTCCCGAAGCTGCCCGCCGAGGAGCGCGCGACCGTCGCCCTCGCGCGCGATCTCACGGAGCGCCTCGTCGATGCAGCCGATGACCCGCGCGAGTGGGTCGAGCTTCAGCAGCAGGTCGAGGCACGCGGGCTCGCGCCCTCGATCGAGATCCTGAGCAGCGCGCGCTGAACCCCGATCCGGCGCACCCGGCGCACTTCGCGGACGCATTCGCGGCAACTCTTGCGCTGACGGCGGAGGTTTGCCGCGTTCTCGGCGCCGAAGCGGGGACATCACGCAAAACGAATCGACGCCCCCGTATATTCCCTCTCGCGAATGGACTCGCTCGGACCGATCTCGTTCCAAATGCACGCGCAGCGCGCCGCCGAGGCCTACGGAGCCCGCCGTGCCGCGCAGCGCCCCGCTTCAGCCGTTTCGCCCGTCGCCCCCGCCTCGCCCGCCCCGCGGGTTGGCGGAGATGGCTTTGCGCCCGCACGCGGCGCGGCGGCTGCGCGCGGAGTCGTCTCGGCGGATGGCCGCATCGAAGCGCCAGTCGGCCGCCCCGCAACCCGCGAGGAGCGCGCAGCGCTCGTTGCGCGCTCGCCCGCCTCGGAGCGAAGCGTGGGCGGCGTGCCCGCCTCGGTCGAGGAGGTCGCGAAGCTCGTCGCAGGTGCAGTCGACTCGCCTGTCTCTCGTGGCCAGGGCTTCGATTCCGCCCCGTCAGCCCAGCCCGCCGCCCAGCGCGCCACGCCTTCGGGCAACTTCGCGCTCTACACCCGCGCGGCGGATCGCCTCGAGGTCGCGACCTCCGTCGCGCTCGGCCGCACCTTCGACGCGCGGGGCTGACGGAAGTCCATTCGAATACTGAAGATATGGCACCCGACCACCGTCGGGGCGTTCGCGCTCCCGCCCCGCCTGGCGCGCCACGCGCACGGCACCCCGCCACAGCCAAACCCTTTGCAGATTCTTCGCCTCGCGGGTATCTTCTCCGTCCCTCTGTGAAATCCGTCACGAACTCCGCGAGGAGCCCGTGTCCATCGGTTGTTTGTCCGTCGCACGCCCCATTCTCGGGGCCGCCGCCATCGGTGCGGCGAGAAAGTTGGAGCCCACATGGCCAGTACCGGCACCGTCATTCAGGTCATCGGATCGACCTTCGACGCGCAGTTCCCCGAGGCGAGCCTGCCCGAGATCTACAACGCCGTGCATGTCGCGTTCGAGACGCGCGGTCAGAAGATGACCCTCGTCGGCGAGGTCGCCAAGCACCTCGGCGGCGGACAGGTTCGCTGCGTCGCGCTCGCGTCGACAGACGGCGTGAAGCGCGGCGATGCGTGCATCGACACGGGCGCGCCTGTGCGCGTCCCCGTCGGTGAAGGCGTCCTCGGCCGCGTGTTCAACCTCCTCGGCCAGCCCGTCGACGAGCGCGGGCCCGTCGCCGCGCAGAAGACCGCGCCGATTCACCGCAAGCCGCCAGAGTTCATCGAGCTCAATCCGAAGACCGAGATCCTCGAGACGGGCATCAAGGTCATCGACCTCCTCTGCCCGTTCGTCCGCGGTGGAAAGATCGGTCTCTTCGGCGGTGCAGGCGTCGGCAAGACCGTCGTCATCCAGGAGATGATCGCGCGCGTCGCGCGTAACTTCGGTGGTTACTCCGTGTTCGCAGGCGTCGGCGAGCGCACCCGCGAGGGCAACGACCTCTGGCTCGAAATGCAGGAGGCCGAGTACACCGATGCAAGCGGCAAGAAGATGCATGTGCTCGACAAGGTGGCGATGGTCTTCGGCCAGATGAACGAGCCGCCGGGCGCGCGTCTGCGCGTCGCCCTTTCCGCGCTGACCATGGCGGAGGAGTTCCGCGATGCGTCGGGCAAGGAGACCCTGCTCTTCGTCGACAACGTGTTCCGCTTCACGCAGGCCGGTTCGGAAGTGTCGGCGCTCCTCGGCCGTATGCCGAGCGCCGTCGGCTACCAGCCGAACCTCGCGACCGAGATGGGCGCGCTTCAGGAGCGCATCACCTCGACGCGTCAGGGCGCCATCACCTCGGTGCAGGCGATCTACGTTCCCGCAGACGACCTCACCGACCCCGCGCCTGCGACAACCTTCAGCCACCTCGACGCGTTCATCGTGCTCGAGCGCAAGATCGCAGAGAAGGGCATCTATCCCGCGGTCGACCCGCTCTCCTCGACCTCGCGCATCCTCGACCCGCAGGTGCTCGGCGAGCGCCACTACAAGGTCGCGCGCCGCGTGCAGGGCATCCTGCAGCGCTACAAGGACCTCCAGGACATCATCGCCATCCTCGGCGTCGACGAACTGTCGGAAGAGGACAAGCGCACCGTCGCGCGCGCCCGCAAGATCGAGCGCTTCCTCTCGCAGCCGTTCTACGTCGGTGAGGTGTTCACGGGCATCCCGGGCGTCACCTGCCCGCTCACGGAGACGATCGAGAGCTTCGAGAGCCTCTGCGCCGGCGATGCCGACGACCTCCCGGAGAGCGCGTTCATGTACGTCGGCACGCTCGCCGACGCGCGCAAGAAGGCGGAGAAGATGGCTGCCGCCGTCTGATCGCTGCGACGCAACGAACCGAAGACCAAGCGCCCCCGCCCTGTGCGGGGGCGTTTGCTTGACGGAACTGGCGCAAGCCGCGACTGTGCGCGCGTGAGCATCTCTCCAACCTTCGCCCTCTTCGCAATCGCGCTTCTCGTCTGCTCGGTCGGCAGCCTCGGCCTCGCCTCCCGGCCCTCGCAGGACGCCGCGCGCAAGCCGAGTTCGCTGGTGCCCGCCCCACGCACCGACGAATGGGCCGTCGCGCGGCAGAACGAGTGCATCCGCCGCGCGCGCGAGTCGGCGCCCACGAAGCTCGTCTTCGTCGGCGACTCGATTACGCAGGCGTGGGAGGACGCTGGGAAGGCGGCGTGGGAGGCGCACCTCGCGCCGCTCGGCGCCGTCAACCTCGGCAACTCGGGCGACCGCACCGAGCATGTGCTCTACCGCCTCGGCGAGGCGCCGCTCACGCGCCTCGAGCCCGATCATGTTTTCATCCTCATCGGGACGAACAACCTCGGCCACGGCGAAAGCAACGCGGAGGAAACGCTCGCGGGCGTGAAGGCCGTCGCCGAGCTGGCGGCGTCGCAGTGCCCGAAGGCGACCATCCACCTCGTCGAGATCTTCCCGCGCGGCGAGCGCTTCAACGCGATGCGCGGCGACATCCTGCAGATCAACCAGGCGCTGCGCGCGTGGGTCGCCGAGAAGGGCGGGCGATTCGCATCGCATCCGATCGGCGACGCATTCGTCGCCACGGACGGCTCGATCTCGAAGGACCTGATGCCCGACGCGCTTCACCTGACGCCGAAGGCGTACGACCTGTGGGCCGCGGCCGTGATCGAGCTCGTGTCACGCTGAGCGCACGGCTCACCAGTCGCCGACGCGCTTGCGCTTGCGGCCGCGAAGGGCCTCCGTCTCCGCGTCCTCGAACTCGACCCACTGCGGGACCGTCTTCGACACGACCCGCCCTTGCGCGTCGAACACCACGGAGTAGGCGCGGTCGGGCTCGCCGCGGAACGCAGCGCTCGAAGCCATGCTCGAGAGGCCGTCTCCCCACTGGAGGCGCTCGCCATCGACGCCGTCGCGCGCGCGCACGAGGCTCCAGCTCGAGCTCGGCGCACCGAGGAGGTCGACCACTTCCTCCTTCGACATGCCCTGATTCACGAGATCGAAGCGCTCTGCGACCTGCTGCGAGGCGCAGGATGCGAGGAGAAGGCAGACGGCGAGTGCGGCAAAACGCATGGCGGCATTGTCGCGGCTGGGCTCGACGCGCACAAGAGGCGGGCGTCAGTTCGCATGCGCCGACGCGAGCGCGACGCCCTCCGCCTTCGCGGCCTTGATGAGCGACGAATCGAAGCTGGCGAGACACGCCTTCGTGCGGATCGCAAGCTCGAGATAGCTCGCGTCGTAGGCGCTCAGCCGATGCGCCTCGGCGAGCTCGGCGATGCGGATGGCCACCGCGACGTCGGGCGCAGGCTCGACATGGATGCAGAGGTCGAAGGCGTCCACAAGAGACTCCCCCGCCTCCGCCTCGGTCATCAGCTTCGCCCGCACTCCAACGCGGATCGCGTTGATCAGTTCGAACACCATCAACGAGGGCGCGACGAGTGCGCCTGCGTTACGAAGGGCGGCGCGGGCATGCGCCACCCGCGCGCTCGGCCCGAGGGCATCGGCGATGAGGGGAACGACGAACGACGCATCGATGACCGTGTCTTGCTTCGGACGCACGAACTCACTTCCTTCCTTCCCGGATCCATGACATCATCTCCTCGAACGAAACCTGACGCGGCAGCTGCAGGCGCCGCTTCTCCATCCGATCCAACGCCGCCGCCCGCCGCGCCTCGACCGTGTCCTCGGGCACATTCTGCAGGACCGCGATCCGCCGCCCGTGCCGCGTGATGTAGACCGTGTCGCCGCGCTCGACCATGCGCAGCACGGCGGAGAAATGAGCCTTGGCCTCTGCTGTGGGGATCTCGCGAACCATGTTCTGACTATATATTCGGATCAAACCTGCTGCGTGATTCCGTGCTGTTTTTCAGATCACTTTTTCGCATCGCAGCCCTTCCACTACCCTTTCGTGCATGACACCTGCCACGGCTGAATCGTCCCAGTCCGCACCGACCTCGACCACCGCGAAGCTCCCGCTCGGCGAGGCATCCGCCCGCGCCGCTGCGGCGCTTGTCGCAAGACACGGCGAGGCAAGCCGCCCGGCCGCGACGGCGGGCGTCGAGCGCGTCGCCGCGCGTTGGAGCGCCGCCGACGGCGACGCAGCCGCGTTCGAGGCGTTCTGCACGAAGTACTTCGTCGCCGACCCCGCCGAGCGCACGCGGCTTCTCAACCGCGTCGAAGGCGCGCTCGAGCAGATCACGGGGCACCTCTACGAGATGCGCCGCACGCTGCGACGACACCACGACCTCCGCGGCGACGAGTTCGAGGGCGTCGACGACATCCTCGCGCAGTTCGACCCGTCGCCTGATCTCTCGGAGCAGCTCTACCGCCAGAAGCTCGCGCACCTCGCGCTGTTGAACTTCGCGCGGCCGAAGCTCGAGGAGATGCTGCGCGACGGCCCATCGTGGTCGGTCGACCAGTGGGTGGCTGCGCGCGTCGCGCACCAGTTCGGCCCGCGCATTCCCGCGGAACTCTCTGATCGCGCGCGCAGGAACTCGTTCGAGGCAGGCAAGTTCGTCGCCGACTTCCATGTGCCGGTCGGCGGCATGGTCGACGCAAACGGCAAGCGCTGGTTCGAGGCCGACCGCAGGCTGATCGCGCACTGGCTCGTCCGCGAGGAGATCAAGGCGGGATACGGCGACAAGGACGGCGTCCACAAGCAGCGCGCGCTGTCGTGGGTGATGGCACGCCACATCGACGGCACGATTCCCGCGCGCGTGATGAAGGGCGAGGAGAAGCGCGACTGGAATCCCGAGAAGAACACCGTCGCCGGCGGCGACGCGGGCGAACTCCTCGGCCTCGTGCGCTACGAGCACTGGATCAAGAACTTCCGCATGGCGCAGGAGTTCGACCCGCTCTACCCCGACGAACCGAGCGCGATCGCGCGCAAGTTCGCGCTCGAGCGCGAGATGCCCGAGACAGAGGTAGAGAAGCTGATGGTCGACCTCCTCGAGTCGCCCGTGCGCAAGGACATCGCGGCGTTCATGGCGAAGAAGCTCGGGCGCAAGCTCGAGCCCTTCGACATCTACTTCGACGACATCGTCGAGGCGAAGCCCGCCGGCGAGATGAACGCAGCCGTGAAGGCGCGCTTCAGCGACGTGAAGGACCTCGAGGAGAAGTTGCCGACCGTGCTGCGCGAGCTCGGCTTCAGCGCCGAGGACGCGGACTTCCTCGGCACGCACATCCGCGTCGAGGTCTGCAAGGGCGCTGGCCACGCGATGCGGCCCGAGCTCACGGGCTACGGCGCGTGGCTGCGCACCTCGAGCCTCGAGAAGGAGATCGGCTGGGACGGCTTCGACACCGCGATGCACGAGCTCGGCCACAACCTCGAGCAGCTCTGCTCGACCTACTTCGTGTCACGCCCGTCCTTGCGCGGCGTGCCGAACACGGCGTGCACCGAGGCGTTCGCGTTCCTCTACCAGTCGCTCGCGAAGCGCGTCATCGGCGTCGAAGACGCCGCCGAGGCCGAGCGCCAGTTCGCGGTCGATTCGGTCGCGACGATGCTTTCGGCGTGCCAGATCGCGGGCCCGTCGCTTCTCGAACTGCGCGCGTGGCGCTGGCTGTACGCGAACCCCAAGGCGACCGCCGCCGAGTTGCGAGGCGAAGTGCTGCGCATCGCGCAGGACCTCTGGAAGTCGTACTACGAGCGCGATTTCGGCCCGGATCCGTACAACATCCTCGCCGCATACCAGCACATGATCGCGCATCCCCTGTATCTGCCCGACTACACGCTCGGCCACATGATGAGCCACCAGATCCGCTCGTACATGCGCGGCAAGGACCTCGCCGCCGAGACGAAGCGCATCACGAGCCTCGGCTGCCTGACGCCCGACCTCTGGATGAAGAAGGCCGTCGGCTCGCCGGTGTCGCCGGCGCCGCTCGCGAAGGATGCCGCGGAGGGGCTGAAGCGGCTGGACGCGTAAGTCGGCCGGCACGTCGAGCCGAAAGCGAAGCCTGGGGCATCTTGCGTGCGAGTCGACACGGAGCACGCCCCGTTCAAGCAAAACACCGCCCTGCGTCGCAGGGCGGTGTCGTTGATCGATCGAATCCCGGCGTCCTTACGCGCTGAAGCTCGAGCCGCAGCCGCAGGTCGAGGTCGAGTTCGGGTTGTTGAACACGAAGCCCGAGCCCATGATCTCGTCCTTGTAGTCGATCGTGGTGCCGTTGAGATACAGGTAGCTCTTCGGGTCGCACACGATCGTGACGGTGAAGGTGTCGGACGCGCCGGTGTCGGTCGCAGTGGCGGTGGCGGTTCCGCCGCCCTGCCCTTCCGCGAGCGCCGCGGTCGAGACCTTCGGCGTGCGGCTGTAGGTGAAGTTCCACACCTCGTCCGAGTCCTTCTGGACCTCGGTGAGGTCGAGCGTGTAGTTGAAGCCGGAGCAGCCGCCGCCCTTGACGCCGACGCGAAGCTTCATGTTCGACGGCTCGAAGCCGTGCTCTGCGATGATCTGGTCGATGCGGCGGGCCGCTGTCTCTGTGACGGTGACTGGCATGGTCGTGTTCCTCGCGCGTCAGTGCGCAGAGGCCTCCTGGGTGCTGGCGGCCGCGAGGCCGTTCTTCTTCTTGTAGTCTGCGATCGCGCTGCGGATCGAGTCCTCGGCGAGCACCGAGCAGTGGATCTTGACCGGCGGGAGGCTGAGCTCCTCGACGATCTGCGTGTTCTTGATCGCGAGCGCCTCGTCGACCGACTTGCCCTTGATCCACTCGGTCGCGAGCGAGCTCGAGGCGATGGCGCTGCCGCAGCCGAAGCACTTGAACTTGGCGTCCTCGATGACGCCCGCGTCGTTCACGCGGATCTGGAGCTGCATGACATCGCCGCACTCGGGCGCGCCGACGATGCCGACGCCGACATCCTTGCGCGTCGCCACTTCCTTCGAAGTGCCGAAGCTGCCGACATTACGGGGGTGCTGGTAATGGTCGATGACCTTTTCGCTGTAGGCCATGGTTGTGTCCCTTTCAGAGCGCGCCGTGCGCGCGGTGTCGTTGAGTTCTCATCCAGGATCCGGCGAGTCCTTCGCCGGATCCGTAAAACTGCGCTTCAGGATCCGGAAAGCCCTTTTCCGGATCCGTAAAACCTAGTGCGTTTGCCACTCGATCTTGCTCACATCAATCCCTTCCTTGAAGAGATCCCACAGCGGGCTCATCGTGCGGAGGTGATTGACTGCCTTGACGATTCCTTCGACCGCGTAGTCGACCTCTTCCTCGGTCGACCAGCGGCCGAGCGAGAGACGCAGGCTCGAGTGCGCGAGTTCGTCGCCGACGCCGAGGCTCTTGAGCACATAGCTCGGCTCGAGGCTGGCGCTCGTGCAGGCGGAGCCCGACGAGCACGCGATGTCCTTGATGCCCATGAGGAGCGACTCGCCCTCGACATAGCCGAAGCTGATGTTGAGGATGTGCGGCATGCGCCGCTCGGCGTGGCCGTTCACCTGCGTGACCTCGAGGCGCGAGGAAAGCTCGCGCTCGAGCTTGCGGCGCAGGCTGAGCAGGCGCTCGCGCTCGGAGTCCATCTCGGCAAGCGCGATCTCGCACGCCTTGCCGAAGCCGACGATCCCCGTGACATTCAGCGTGCCCGACCGCATTCCGCGCTCGTGGCCGCCGCCGTCCTGGATCGCCTCGAGGCGCACGCGCGGGTTGCGGCGGCGCACATAGAGGGCGCCCACGCCCTTCGGGCCGTACATCTTGTGGCCCGACCACGACATGAGGTCGATATGGTCCTTCTCGACATTGGTCGGCATCTTGCCGACCCACTGCGTGGCGTCGGTGTGGAAGATCGCGCCGCGCTCATGGCAAAGGGCGCCGATCTCGGGCACCTCGTTGATGGTGCCGATCTCGTTGTTCGCCCACATGATCGAGACGAGGATCGTGTCCTCGCGCATCGCCTCTGCGACCATCGCGCGGGTGATCACGCCATCCGGCGGCGGCGTGAGGAAGGTGACATCGAAGCCCTCGTTCTGGAGGCGCTTGCACGGGTCGAGCACGGCCTTGTGCTCGTGGGCCGCGGCGATGATGTGGCCGCGTCCCTTCGTGCCCTCGGGGCTGCGGGCGTACATGCGCGCAGCGCCCTTGATCGCGAGGTTGTTCGACTCGGTCGAGCCGCTCGTCCAGACGATCTCCTTGGGCGAGGCGCCGATCAGCGCGGCGGCCTGCTCGCGGGCGAGGTCGACGGCGTCCTCCGCCTCCCAGCCGAACTTATGGTTCCGGCTGGCGGAGTTGCCGAACTTCTCGGTGAAGTACGGAAGCATCGCCTCGACCACGCGGGGATCCGTGCGGGTCGTGGCGGCGTTGTCCATGTAGATGGGCAGTTTGACTGCCATCGGCAATCTCTCCTGTTTCGGGTTTGATTCGTCGCGCAGGCCCACGCCGACTTGGCACGCCCCGTTGCGACTGAGTCTCATGATAGGGCTTCGACGGCTTCGAGGGAACCGTTGCAGTTGCGATAGAATCGAGATCCACTTTCCCGATTCCCGCGTCCATGCGCATCATCGAAGATCCGAACCTCTTGTCCGCGCCCGACCTGTGCGGATGCAACTTCGTACCGACGATGGGCGCCCTCCACGCAGGCCATGGCTCGCTCGTCGAGCGGGCCCGTGCGCATGGCCGCCCCGTGGTCGTCAGCATCTTCGTGAACCCGACCCAGTTCGGCCCGCGGGAGGACTACGCCCGATATCCACGAACTCTGGACGCAGATTGCGCCCTTCTGGAGCCCCTCGGCGCGGCCGCTGTGTTTGTGCCGTCGGTCGAAGCCATCTACCCCCGTGGGCTGGAAGCGGCGCGAGAGGAGGCCGCCGCGATCTCCCTGCCCGAGGTCGCAACGAGGCCGGGCCTCGAGGACGCCTGTCGCCCTACCCACTTCGGCGGCGTCGCCCTCGTCGTCGGGCGGCTGTTCGACCTCGTGCGGCCCGCGCGCGCCTTCTTCGGCGAGAAGGACTACCAGCAGCTCCGACTCATCGAGGACATGGTGGCATCGGATCGCGCCCGCTTCGGCGCGCTCGAGATCGTCCCCTGCCCGACGATTCGCGAAGGGAACGGCCTCGCCATGTCGAGCAGGAACCGCTATCTCGCGCCCGAGGAGCGTGAGGCGGCGCTCGCCCTCTCGCGGGCGCTCCAGATCGCGCACTCGGCGCAGCGGGTGACGACGGCCGAGCGGCTCATGCGCGACACGCTCGACGGTCACGGCCTCGAGACGGAGTACGCGGTCGTGCGTGACGCTCGGACGCTTCTTCCCGTGACGGGCTTCGAACGCCCGACGCGGGCCCTGATCGCGGCGCGGCTCGGCTCGACCCGCCTGATTGACAACGCGGCCATGACGGTCTGGCGCTGACGGCGCGCGCGCCGCCGATCCGCGTGAATCCGCGTGGCGAGCGACACGTCGCGCGGTTTCTCCGCGTAGATCACTACACTTCACTCTCCCATCCGCAGCCGAGGTCCATCATGACACGCCACGCTTCGACCGCCATGACCGCGCTCGCCCGCCGCTTCGCTCCGCTTGCAGGGCTCGCCCTCGCGGCGCTTCTCGCAGGCACCGCGCCCGCGATCGCCGCCCCGCTGCCCACGCAGGACGCGCCCAAGAAGGGTTCGCGCACGGAGCGCGACGCGGGTGAGGCCGACGCGAAGGCCGCCGCCAAGGCGCGCGCCAAGTGGTTCGAGCGACTCGAGCGCGACGACAAGGCAGCGATCGAACCGCTCGTCGGCTTCGCGGCACCCGAGTTCCCCGAGGGCGCCGAGCGTCTCGAGATGCCCGCTGCGACCATGGCCGAACTCCGCGGCAAGGTCGTGGTGATCCAGACCTTCACCTCGCGCAACGCTGGTGGCATCGCGGCCCTCAAGCGCGCAGACGAGGCGCGCGCCAAGGCGCTCAAGCCCGCCGACGGGAAGGACGGCGCCGCGGCCTCCGATGTCGTCTTCTTCGGGGTGCACACGCCAGACGGCATTGACAACGCCAAGGCGCAGCTCGAGAAGCGCAAGATCGAGGTCCCCGTCCTTCTCGATGCGAAGGGCGAGTTCTGCAACGCGCTCGGCGCGTTCCGCCGCCCGATCGCCTACGTCGTCGACCGTCAGGGGAACCTGCGATACGCAGGGCTCTCCGCGGAGGGCATCGAAGGCGCCGTGCGCGAGTGTGCGGCAGAGGCGTTCGACCCCTCGATCGAGCCGAAGAAGCGCGACGAGGCGGCGTTCGCCTCCGCGGAGGTCGTGTTCCCGACCTTCAACACGCCCGTCGGATCTGCGCTCGACCTGCGTGGGAAGCCCGGGCCCGAGTTCTTCGTCGAGCGCTGGTACAACACGAACGCGGCGCCCGACCTCACGGGGAAGCTCGCCGTGGTCGACTTCTGGGCGACCTGGTGCGCCCCGTGCCGCGCCGCCATCCCGCACATGAACGAACTGGCGAACGCCTACCGCGAGGATGTCGTCTGCATCGGGATCTCCGACGAGACCTGGCGCAACTTCGAGGAAGGCACCATGCGCCACCGCCTGAGCAAGTCGGACTTCCAGTATCCCGTCGGCACGGATCCGGCCGCGCGCATGAAGAACGCCTTCCGCATCTCGGGCATCCCGCACGTCGCGGTGATCTCCGCGGACGGCGTGGTGCGGTGGCAGGGCCATCCGAACTCGCTGAACGCGTCCGTGATGAACCAGCTCGTGGCGGCGAACAGGCAGCTCGTCGCAAAGGCGATGGGTGCGGCCGCGGGCGGCGCCGTGAAGAACCGCTGGCGCTGACTTCGGCGTCGACGGCGCACACGCGGCGAGCGCGTTCGATATCTTTCGCGCCCTATGGCACGACGCGGCGCGCAGCGCTCCAACATGGCAGACGGTTCGACGAAGAAGTCCGCGCGCGGCGCGCGCGGGAGCGTGAAGAAGACGGGCGCAAAGGCGCGGCGCGGCTTCTGGCGCACCGCCGCGAACAGCGATCGGCACGAGCTCTATGAACTCGCCGTGCAGGAGGTCGTGAGCGAATGCGACTTCATCGACCGCGTCTGGCGGTCGAGGCGCGGGCGCACGCCCACGAGCCTGCGCGAGGATTTCTGCGGCACTGCGAAGGCCTCGACCGAGTGGGTGCGCCGCCGCGCTGCAAACACCGCGATCGGCGTCGACCTCGACCGCGCCGTGATCCGCTGGGGCGAGCGCCGGCATCGGAGCAACCTGCCCGGCACGATGGCGTCGCGCATCACGATCCTCGAGGCGAACGTGCTTGAGGTCGAGACCCCGGGCGTCGACACGGTCGTCGCCATGAACTTCAGCTACTTCATCTTCAAGGAGCGCGCGACGCTGGTGCGGTACTTCCGCCGCGTGTTCGAGGCGCTTGCCGACGACGGCATCTTCATCTGCGACGCGTACGGCGGCAGCCAGGCGCACGCCGAGCAGGAGGAGGAGCGCTCGCTCGACGGCTTCACCTACGTGTGGGACCAGAATCAGTACAACCCGATCACGGGGGACGTGGTGAACCACATCCACTTCCGCTTCCCCGATGGAAGCGAGCTGAAGCGCGCGTTCACCTACAGATGGCGCCTTTGGAGCCTGCCCGAGATCCAGGACGCGCTGCGCGAGGCCGGGTTCACCCGCGCGACCGTGTACTGGGAGGGCACCGACCACCGCTCGGGGACAGGGAACGGCGTGTTCCGCCCTTCGACCCGCGGCGAGGCCTGCGAGGGCTGGATCGCATACATCGTGGCGGAGAAGACCGCGCCCCGCGCGGCGCGTGGGGCGCGGAAGACGCGCGGGTGACTCCGCGGGCGCCCGGCGCACGAAGGACGGTGGTCGAGACAGAGTCCGCGAGCGAGACCGAGAGCGAGATTCCAGCATGTCGAACGCACTGCCCGCCACAGCCCTCGCCTCGGACATCGCGGAGGGGCTCGCGAAGGTCGAGGCGCGCTTCGAGTCGCAGTTGTCAAGTGACTTTCCTGCAGTCAACGAACTCTGCGCATACGTCGAGCGCTATCGCGGCAAGATGCTTCGGCCCACGCTCGTCCTCGTGACGGGACTCGCCTTCACGGACGACGGCGCGGCGCTCTCGGAGGGTCACGCGATCGTCGCGGCGACCGTCGAGATGATCCACATGGCGACGCTCGTCCACGACGATGTCCTCGACGAGGCCGCGGTCAGGCGCCGCGGCGAGACGGTCAACTTCCTCCGCGGGAACGAGACGGCCGTCATCCTCGGCGACTACCTCATCTCGAACGCGTTCCACCTCTGCTCGCGCGCGGGCGACCCTGCGCTCAACCTGCGCCTCGGCGAGGTGACGAACACGCTGTGCGAGGGAGAGCTGATCCAGCTCTCGCGCCGCCACGACCTGTCGCTTGACCAGGAGACCTACCTCGAGATCATCAGGCGCAAGACGGCGGTGCTCGTGGGCGCCTCGTGCGAGCTCGGGGCGCGCCTGTCGGGCGCGTCCGCCTCCGACACGGCCGCCATGCGCGCCTTCGGCGAGCGGCTCGGCGTGGCGTTCCAGATCCAGGACGACCTGCTCGACCTCCTCGGCGACGAGGCGACGGTCGGAAAGTCGATCGGCCGCGATCTCGAGAAGGGGAAGCTGACGCTGCCGATGATCCTGCACATCCGCTCGACCGAAGGCCCAAGGCGCGCCGCAGCGCTCGAGGCGATCGACGCGAAGGACGGCGCGCGGCTGCGCGAGGCACTGTCCGCATCGGGCGCAATCGAGGAGGCGCGGGCGTTCGCGGTAAAGATCGTCGAGGACGCGAAGCGCACGCTTCCCCAGACGCGCCGCACGGGCTCGCGGCAACTTCTACTCGAGCTCGCCGACCGGGTGGTCGCGCGCGACGCGTGATGGGCGGGCTGCCAGCCTCGATCGACGACCCTCGCGCGCTCACGACCAGAGCGCGAGGAGTCGCGTCAGGTCCGACGCATCGACCGTTCCGCTTCCATCGAGATCCGCAGGGCCTGCGCCGCCCCACGCGCCGAGGAGGATCGTCAGGTCCGCGCCGTTCACCGTGCCGTCGCCGTTGAGATCGCCCTCGACGGGCGGGCACTCCTGCACGAAGACGCGCACGGCGTCGACGCCCGCCTCGACGAGCGAGGCCTGCCCGAGGTCGCGCGCGACGAAACGCAACCGAACGCTCGCGCCCGGCGTCACGAAGTCCGCGACGCGAAAGCTCCTCTCGATCCACGCGCCCCTGTTCTCGACGACATCCTCGAGGAGCACCCAGGTTCCGCCGTCGTCGCCCGAGATCGAGATCGGCATCGAGTCCGCGTTCGGTGCGCCGCCGAGGTTGTTCGAGTACCAGCGGCGATAGGCGATGCGGCTCTCGGGGTGGCTCGCGTCGAGCCGCGGCGAGAGGAGCGTGGTGACGCCGTTGTCGACGTCGGCCGCACCCGCTGCGCCGCCGGGCACGCCCTGCCCCGTGACGAAGCAGAGCGTGCCGGGATCGTCGGAGTCGTTCTCCGGCTGCGCGATCGTGCCCACGGGGTCGACGCGCGTCCACAGGCCAGAGGTCGCCGTGTCGCCCGCGACGCCCGCGGACCATCCGAGGTTCGTCTCGAAGGTGTCCGTGAACAGGACCTGCGTGGCGATGGCCTGCGTGGCATGGACGGCGCCTGGCCCACGCGGCGAACGCGCCACGCCGACCGTCGTCGCAGCCTCGATGTACCACTCGATCCGCGCGCCGCACGGGGCCGCTGGAAGCGATGCCGCGAAGGACGCCGGCGCTGTTTCTGTCATCGGCGTCTCGGTGAAGGCGCCCGACGAACCGATGCGCGCGAAGAGGCGCACGCCACCTGCAACCGCCGCGCCGCGCATCACGCGGACCTCGGCCGCAACTGGTGCCGCGAGATCAGGCTCGACCACGGCGCGTGCGCCGCCCGAGAGCCGCACGACGGCTCCGTCGACGGCGGCCTCCGCGAGTTCGAGCGCCGCCGCGAGGTTCTCCGTCGCGTTCGGCACGATCTCGCTCGCAGGCATGACGAAGCCGTAGGTCCCCTTGTCGCGCACCTCGATCGTCCAGCTGATGACCCCATGCACGCCGAAGGCGTGGTCGACGGAGCTGCCGCTCGCGATGTAGAGGGTCGACGCGATCGGCCCCGCGGCGTACGCGGTGCCCGTCGCGCGCTCGATCGCGTCGCGCATCTCGAGCCCGAGCGCGTTGAAACCCGCCGCGTTCGGCGGCGGCGCCGTGGTGTAGCCCCACGGGCTCAGGACGAGCTGGCTGTACGAGTGGAAGTCGATGTGGCCGACGAGCGTGGCGTTCGCCACGAAGTAGTCGCGCATCGCGGCGCTCTCGGGCTCTGAGAAGGCGGACGGGCCGCGGTAGGTCTCGCTGTCGGGGTTTGTGCTCGCTCCGCCGCCGCCCCATTGGAACGCCCAGTTCCGGTTGAGGTCGACGCCGAAGCTGCCGTTTCCGTTGTTGCGGCGGTTCTTGCGCCAGAGGCGGTTCACATCCCAGCTGTAGACATAGCCGTCGGGGTTGACGACGGGGATGACATCGACCCACGCGCGCGAGAGGAGCGCGGTGACGCGCGGGTCGCTGCCCTCGAGCGCGACGAGCCTGTCGGCGATGAAGCACGCGGTCGTGGTCGCGCCCCACTCGCGTGCGTGCTGCGTGGCGTTGAAGAGGATGCCAGGGCTTCCCGCAGGCGCCTTCGTGATGCGCACGCCGCGGATCGGCCTGCCCTCGAGCGAGGTTCCGATCGTGAACGGCGTGACGAGGTCAGGGCGCGCTGCGACGAGCGCGGCGAGATGGGCCTCGATCTCCTCGAGCCGGCGGAAGTCGTCGAAGAAGCCGCCTCCTCCCGCGACGCCGCCATCGCCGCCCGCACCCCCGCGCCGCGCGCGGGCCGCGAAGTCCGCGCGCAGGACGGGGCCGAGATCGGCGACAAGCACCTCGTGCGCGAGGCCGCTCTTCGCGAGGGCGCGGAGGCCGTCCGCATCGACGATGAAGTCGACGGGGCCGACATCGATGCGGTGGTTGAGGACATCCTTCGCGATCGCCAGCACCGTGCGCACATCGCGGGGGGTCGCGACCACCGCGCGCACCACGCTTCGGCCGTCGTGGAAGAGGGGCTCCTCGGGCGGGCGCGGCGGGCCATCCGCGGCAACGGTCGCGCTGATCGCGGCGGGCGAGAGGAGCGCGAGCGCGACGGCGAGCGCACGAAGGGCCGCAGTGCAACGGGTGAAGGACTGCGGCTTCCTGCGCATGGGGCAAGTGTGACGCCCCGCTTCGCCCGCTGCAAGCAAAATCGCGGCTCTCGCTACACTCGTCATGATGCCGACCCACACACCGCAGATCGGCCGACCGCTCTCACGCCTTGCGCTCGCAGCGACCGCAGCGCTTTGTCTCGGCGTGGGTGTCCTGTCTGGCTGCACGCGCTTCCATGCGTCGGACCCCGCGCTCCTCGAGCCATCTGGAGCGGTCGTTCCGTCCACGGCCGTGGCCCCGCGCTCGCTGCACATCTTCGAGGGTTCCACCGGCCGAAGCCTCGGGTGGGCCGACGTGATGGCCGCAGCGAGCTGGGCCGACGCGATATTCATCGGCGAGCGCCACGATGATCCGATCGCGCACCGCCTGCAGCTTGCGCTCTTCGAGGACCTCGCTGCGGGCTACCCGGGCACGGCGCTTGCGCTCGAGCACCTCGAGCGGCACGAGCAGGAGATCCTCGACGGTTACCTCCGCGGCGAAGTCGCGCTCGACCGGTTCATCGACGACACCAAGAGCCGCCACTGGGCAGGCAAGGACACCTGGATCCCGTTCTTCCAGCCGCTCGTCGACGCCGCGCGCGAGGCGGGCTCGCCCGTGGTGGCCGCGAACGCGCCGCGCGAACTCGTCCGACGCGCACGCACCGAGGATTTCGACGCGCTGGCGGCGCTGCCCGAGCCCGAGCGTGGCCACTTCGACCTGCCCATCGACGGCGGCGGGCTCTTCGACCGCTCGTGGGACGAGCGCTGGAAGGCGTATCAGTCGAGATTCGACGAGATCATGTCGACCGAGGCGGAACGCGCGGACCCCGCGGTGCGCGCGCGGCTCGACGACGTCTTCCGCTCGCAATCGACTTGGGACGCCACGATGGGTGCGTCGATGGCGCGGGCCCTCGCGCAGGGCGCGCCCAAGGTCGTCCTCTGCGCAGGCTGCTTCCATGTCGAGCGCGACGGCGGAACGGTGCTTCAGTTCGAGGCCCGCGCGCCGCGCGCGCGCATCCTGACGGTCACGGTCGTCGACCGCTCCTCCGACCGCCTCGCTGCGGAGGACAAGGGGCTCGCCGACATCGTGGTATACGGGGCGCCCGTGGCGCGCGCGAAGCCCACGCAACCTGCGGAGCCCGCGCAACCCGCAGAACCTGCGCACCCCGCGGAAACCGCGGCGGCGGAGGAACCCGACGCAGGAGAGCCCTCCGCCGACGACGAAGCGGATGGGTCCGCTCCGAACGCAGCGCAAGAGAACCGATAGACTGCGGCCGATCTGCCCGCGCGGGCCGCTCGGCCGCGCCGATGCGATGGTGCCTGATGGCGGAAGGCGAGAGCGGGAACATCACGGCGAAGAGTCACCGCGACAGAACCGAGTCGAGACAATCATGAGCGACCTGCCTACCCAGAAGAAGACCACCCTCGTTGAGATCGATGTGCGCGAGGGACTCCTCTATGTGAAGTTCGTCGGTCCGCAGGTCGGCCAGCGGGAGTCGCCCATCATCAGCCAGGAGGTCGAGCCCTACATTCGTTCGGCGGGCAAGGGCCTCAAGCACTTCATCATCGACCTCAAGAGCGTGACCTTCATGTCGTCGATGGGCCTCGGCGTGTGCATCGCGCTTCGCCACAAGGCCTCTGCCGCGGGCGCAAAGCCGATCCTCTTCGGGACCTCGAAGGAACTGCTGCAGCTCTTCGCGATGATGAAGATCGACCAGCTCTACAAGTTCGCGAAGGACCAGGGCGAACTCGATCTCCTCCTCAAGTGAGGTCCTTTCCCGTCCGCCGGCGCATCCGCCGCGCGAGTTCGGGATCCAGCATCCAGAGGAAGGTCGACCGCCCCGCCACCGCGCCGTCGGGCGGAAGCCGCACGGCCGCCGCTGCGCCCTTGCGGAAGTCGATCGCCGCGCCCGCGGGTGAACCCGTGAGGAGCACCGAGAGAAACTCGGAGAGCTGCGGCTCGTGACCGACCCATGCGACCGCGCGCAGGGCGCGCATCGCCTCGGCGGAACGGGCAAGCGCCGCGAGATCGGCGGGAAGCGCGTTTTGCGCGATCGGGCTGCGGGCCGCCGGCGGAAGGCCGAGGCCGTCCGCGGGGTCGCGCGCGGGACCTCGTGCGGCATCGGCCTCGCCAAGCGGCTCGAGGCGCTCGACGCGGCGCGGTCGCGGCCAGTGCGCGCGCTTCGAGAGGATGCGGGCAGTCTCCCACGCGCGCTCGAAGCCGCTCGACTCGACGAGCACGACCTCGGGCACGGCGCGACCGAGACGCTTCGCAAGCATGTCGAACTCGTCGCGGCCTGCCTCGGTGAGCGGGCGCAGCGCATCGTTCGGCCAGCGCGCGGGATCGCGCTCGAAGGCCTTGGCATGGCGGATGAGGATCAGGTCCAAGGGCAGGCCTCCGTGCGGCTTCGGCGTTCGGTCGTCGGGCGTACGCGCGGCCCAAGAGTAGCCGAATCGAGGTTCGCCGAATCACGGGTGGCCGAATCGCATCGATCTGCGACAATCACGCCATGTCCGCTGCGGCTCTCTTCACGAATGCGCGCATCCTGACGCTTGCGCAGCGCGGCGCGGCGGGTCCGCGCCGCGGCGATGCGATGCGCGAACTCGGGGTGATCGAGCGCGGATTCGTGCACGTGGTCGACGGCCGCATCGCAGCGGTCGGCGCAGGCGACCCGCCCGCCGCGATCACCACCGCGCGCACCTCGCTCGACGGACGCGTGCTCATGCCAGCGTTCATCGACTGCCATACGCACGCGTGCTGGGCGGGCGAGCGCTACGGGGAGATCGCCGAGCGGCTCGCGGGCGTCCCCTACCTCGACATCCTCAAGGCGGGCGGCGGGATCATGTCGACCGTGCGCGCGACCCGCGATGCGGTCGCGCGCGACCCGTCGGGCGCCGCGCTACGCGAGCTTCTCGCGCGGCGCGCCGGCGCGATGCGCCGACGCGGCACGCTCGCCATCGAGGTGAAGTCGGGCTACGGCCTCGACCGCGCGACCGAGCTCGCGATGCTCGAGGCCGTGCGCGCCCTCGCCGTGGATGCAGCGCGCGAAGGCGACGGGTTCTTCGTCCCGACCTTCCTCGGCGCACACGCGATCGACGGCGACGAGGACGCATACTGCGCGCGCGTCGTCGAGGAGGTCCTGCCCGAGGTCGTCGAGCGCTTCGGCGCGATCGCGTGCGACGCGTACTGCGAGAAGGCCGCTTGGAGCGCGCCATGGACGCGAAGGCTCTTCGAGCGCGCTGCGGGGCTCGGCTGCCCGCTGCGCGTCCATGTCGATCAGTTCAACGCACTGGGGTTCCTCGAGACGGCGCTCGAGATGGGCGCGCGCAGCGTCGACCACCTCGAGGCGACCTCGCGCGAGGGACTCGTGCGCGTCGCGCGGTCGCGGTCGACGGCGGTGCTCCTCCCGGGCTGCGGTCTCACGCTTGATGGCCGCTACGCGAACGGCCGAGTCCTCGTCGACGAGGGCGCCGCAGTGGCGATCGCAACGAACTGCAACCCGGGCTCGAGCCCGATCGTGTCGATGCCGCTTGTGATCGCGCTCGCCGCGCGCTTCTGCGGACTCACGCACGCGGAGGCGATCACGGCTTCAACCTACAACGCCGCGTGCGTGCTCGGAATCGAGCAGGAGACGGGGTCGATCGAGGTGGGCAAGCGTGCGCACCTCGCCGTGCTGCCGACCAGCGATGAGCGCGCGCTCGCCTGTGAGTGGGGAATCGCGGAGCCGACCGAGGTGTTCGCGGGGCGTCGCTTCCTCTGAGAGCCGCGCAGAATCTGCGCGCCCGGGTTGGCATGGCCGCCGAAGATCCGCCTTGAGCGCTGGTTTTCCCGCGTTTTCCGCGGTCGACCAAAGTCGATGCCGCGAGCACCCGATCCCTGCGCCACGCGAGGGCGCGGGAGTTCCGCGACGCGCGCAGAGCCCCAACGGAGTCGAACACATGTACACCCCCACGCCAACCGGCTGGTCGCCCACCAACACCTGCACGAACTGCCCCGGCTTCGACAGCACCGACTGCTGCGGTGGAACCAGCACCTGGCAGAACGCTTGGAACAACGGCTTCGCTGGGAACAACGGCTTCGCTGGATTCAACGGATTCAACGGCTTTGGTGGCTTCAACGGCTTTGGCGGGAACACGCAGCGCTTCGGCGCCAACTTCCCGTGGGCGGGCAACGGCTTCGGCACTTCGACCCCGTGGAACTCGACCCCGTGGAACTCGACCCCGTGGAACTCGACCCCGTGGAACTTCGGCGGTGGAAACTTCGGGGGCTGGAACAACACCCCGGCCACGAACTGGAACAACACTGCGTGGAACAGCTTCACCAGCGGCTTTGAGGCAGCATGCCGCGACGCGTTCCGGCTTGGTTTCGAGGCAGGCTTCCGCACTGCCTGCAACAACACCAACCTGACGAACTTCACGCCGGGCCCGTTCACCTCGAACACCCGCCAGACCCAGACCACGAACGGCTACACCACGAACGGCCCCACCGCGAATGGCTACACCGCGAACGGCTCCACCGCGACGCAGCCGAATCGTGGCTCGAGCCCGAGCGGCTTCCAGACGGGTTTCCAGACGGGCACGCCGACCAACGCGCCGACGAACTTCACCTCGAACAACGCCCCGATCTCCACGCCCTCGCTGCACGGACCCTTCCAGGGCAACGGCTTCTGGAACGCGGCCTGCGGCACGGCCCCCCAGGCAACGCAGTGCTCGACCTCGAACCCGAACCTCTCGGGCGACGAGTTCGCGCACGGCGTGAAGTGCTGCGACGAGCGCGGCGACTGCGGCACGCCCGCCTACGCGGGCATGAAGGTCCGCTCGGTCGCCTGAGCCGCCGTCTCCAAATGACCACGCGACGCCGCGTCGGAGGATTCCGACGTGGCGTCTTCGCGTTTCCGCACCGCGCATCCGCTACAGTTCCGCCCCATGCCGGTGACGAGCCCAGCGGACATTGAAGGCGCCACAAAGGCCGCAGCGTGCGTCGTCAAGGCGCACGAGCGACTTGTGGACTTCCTTCGCGCGGGGCAGACGCTTGCCGAGATCGACTCCTTCATCGGCCGCACGCTCGCCGACCTCGATGCACCGAGCTGCTTCGTCGGCTACAAGATCCGCGGCCACCCGCCGTTTCCGTCGCATGCGTGCCTTTCCGTCAATCAATGCGTCGTCCACGGCACGCACGACATGCGCGCGTCGCCGCTCAGGCCCGGCGACCTCATCTCCGTCGACATCGGCGTGCGCCACAAGGGCTGGGTCGGCGACGCTGCGTGGACCTACGCCATCAAGGAGCGCGACCCGATCGGCGAGGCGCTGATGCGCGCGGGCGTCGAGTCGCTGCGGCGCGGCGTGGCCGCGCTCAAGCCAGGGCGCCCGCTCATCGACTTCGCGAAGGCCGTACAGGGCTATGTCGAGGGAGAGTGCAGGTTCTGCCTCGTGCGCGGACTCGGTGGACATGGCTATGGGAAGGAACTTCACGCGCCGCCCTTCGTCTCGAACGTCGTCCCGAGCTACCCAGGCGAGTGGCCCGAGGCTTGGAAGGAGATCAAGCCCGGGCTGCTGGTCGCCGTCGAGCCGATGATCGCGGTGTCGAGCTCCGAGACCCGCTCGAACGGCCGTGAGTGGCCCGTGTTCACGGCCGATGGCTCGATGAGCGTCCACTACGAGGCCGATGTGCTCGTGACGGCTGCAGGGCCCGTGAACCTCACGGAAGGGCTGTTCGCGCTGCCTGAGATCGTGGGCTAGGTCGTGGGCTAGGTCGTGGGCTAGGTCGTGGGCTAGGTCGTGGGCTAGGTCGTGGGCTAGGTCGTGGATTGAGAGCGTGGGTTGAGATCGTGGGTTGAGATCGTGGGTTGAGAGACGCCCGTTTCCCGCGGCAAACGACATTCGAGGGTCGCGTCTCCACGCGCGCAGATACCATCGCGGCTTCCCGCGGAGCTTCACCATGCCGATCGAAACCGCCATTCTCCTCGCCGTGTGCATGTCGAACCCACCCGCTTCCATCAGTCCATTCCCGCCGACGAAGGCAGTGCCCGTGCGCGACACGCTGCACGGTGTCGAGATCGTCGACGAGTTTCGCTGGCTTGAGCCGCTTGAGAAGGAGTCGTCCGAGGTCACCGAGTGGACGACCGCGCAGAATGACCACACGCGTCGCATGCTCGAGGGAATCGCCTGCCGCGACGAACTTGCGAAGGCGCTTGAGCCGTGGATGACGCTTGGCGCCGTGGGCGCGCCGCGGATGACCGACGGCGGCTACTTCTACTCAGAGCGCACGGGCACGCAGAACCAGGCGGTCGTGAAGTTCCGCGCCACGCTCGATGCGGAGCCGCGCGTCCTCCTCGATGTCAATGCGCTCGACGAGAAGGGCCTCACCAGCCTCGACTGGTGGCGACCGAATGAACAGGGCACGCTCATGGCGTTCGGTCTCTCGCAGAAGGGCAGCGAGATGAGCGAGCTCCATGTCCTCGATGTGGCGACAGGCAAGTGGCTCGACGACACGATCGTCGGCAAGGTGAGCATGACGGGCTGGATGCCCGACGGGAAGAGCTTCTTCTACTCGGGACTCCGCGATGTGAAGGACCCCTACTCGCGCGAAACGCGCCAGCACGTGCTCGGCCGCGACGCCGCGCTGAACCCGATCGTCGTCAAGCAGACGAACCCGAGCGAGATCCCGGGCGCAGGCCCCTCGACCGACGGCAAGTGGCTGATCGGCTCGCTCTTCAAGGGGTGGGCAAAGAACGACCTATGGGTCGCGCCGATGGGCCCATGGCTCGAGAAGGGCGAGATCCAGAAGACGATGATCGCGCAGGGGCTTGACGGGCGCTTCGAACCGATCGATGTGATCGACGGGGTCTTCTACATCTCGACCACCTACGGCACGCCGAAGGGCTCGCTGGTCGCCATCGACCTCGCCAATCCCGCGCGGGAACAGTGGAGGACGATCATCGCCGAGCGCCCCGACATGGTGCTCGAGGGCGTCTCGCGCATCAAGGATGCATTCGTCGTCACCTGGTCGAAGGACGTCTGCACGGAGTTCGAGATCGTCGCGCAAGACGGCACGCGCGTCGGCTCGATCCCGCTTCCGGGCCTCGGCACGGCGTCGGTCTCGACCGACTGGAACCGCACAGAGGCTTTCGTCGTCTACACGAGCTACGACACGCCGCGCACGATCTTCGCAACCGATCTCGCGAAGAAGGATCTCGCCGCCGCCGACCTGAAGGTCTGGGCGAGGACGGAGATCCCGAGCGACCTCTCGCGCTACACCGTCGAGCAGAGGCGCGCGACCTCGAAGGACGGCACCGAAGTGCCGATGTTCATCGTGCGCCGCAAGGACATGCCGTTCAACGGCGACAACCCGACGCTTCTCTACGGCTACGGCGGCTTCAACGTGTCGCTCACGCCTGCGTTCAACCCGACGCTCGTTCCGTGGCTCGAAAGAGGCGGCGTCTATGTCGTTGCGAACCTCCGCGGTGGCGGCGAGTACGGCGAGGCGTGGCACCGCGCGGGCATGCAGGCCAACAAGCAGAATGTCTTCGACGACTTCTACGCCTGCGCCGAGTGGCTGATCGCGAACAAGTACACGAGCCCCGCGCGCCTCGCGATCGAGGGCGGCTCGAACGGCGGCCTCCTGACGGGTGTCGCGAGCATGCAGCGGCCCGATCTCTTCGCGGCGGCGATCGTGGGCGTCCCGCTCCTCGACATGCTGCGCTACCAGGACTTCCTGATCGCGCGCTACTGGGTGCCGGAGTACGGATCCGCCGAAGACAAGACGCAGTTCGAGACCCTGTTCGCGTACTCGCCGTATCACAACATCCGCGAGGGCGCGAGGTACCCCGCGATGCTCGTGACCGCGGGCGAGAACGACTCGCGCGTCCATCCGCTGCACGCACGCAAGTTCGTGGCACGCCTTCAGGCGAAGGCGGCGAACGACCACTCGCAGGATCCGATCCTGCTGTGGGTCGACCGCGACGCGGGCCACGGCCAGGGGAAGCCGCTCGCGCTCAGGATCCGCGACGAGGTCGACCAGTGGTCGTTCGTCATGTGGCAGACGGGCGTGTGCGGGCGTGATTGAGCGGCGTGATTGAGCGGTTGTGGCTGCGGCCGCTCCCTTTGGTGCTGGTCACGGGACCGGCGCTGCGCGCCGCACTGTCGACGCTTCGGATGGTTCCGCTGGCACTGCTTGCTTCGCAAGCGCGTGGCACCCGCCGGCCAGAGGCCGGCGGCGGTTTGTGTGATTTGCTCGCCACCCGTCGGCCGTCCCGTCACGCGCGGCTCAGCTTCGCGTGCTCGACGATCAGCGTCTTGAGCCCGACCGAGCGGAACGAGATCCGCGCCCGCGTGCCGCCGAAGCCGCGCGCGAGGTACTCGACCTTGCCGACGCCGAAGATCGGGTGCCGCACCATGGAGCCGATCGGGAACAGTTCGCCCGCATCGACCGAGTCGAAGGCGTCGGGGTCGTCGTATTCGATGTGCGCGCCACCTGCGCGCTCGGTCAGGTCGGTCCGCTCCGCATGGCGCGCGGGGATCTCGCGCAGGAACTCGCTCTCGATCGACGCCTGCCGCACGCCGCGCACGGTGCGCACAGCGGCGCTCGACACCATCAGCGCCCGCTCTGCGCGCGTCATCCCGACGAACAGCAGCCGCCGCTCCTCCTCGAGGCCGTCTTCCTCGGCGCTCGCGCGGCTGTGCGGCAAGAGCCCGTTCTCGACGCCGATCACGGCGACGGAATCGAACTCGAGCCCCTTCGCCGCGTGCAGTGTCATCAGCGTCACGCTCCCCTGCTCGGGGTCGACCGCGTCGGCGTCGGCCACGAGCGACACGCTCTCGAGCCAAAGCCGAAGCGCCTCCCCGAGGGTCGGCTGCGCGGAGACCGTGGGCAGCGGCCGCTCGTCGTCGGGAACGCCGGCGAGCTCGTCCTCCGACGGATCGTCCGCGGGCAACCGATAGTCCGCGGCCGCCGACACGAGTTCCTCGAGATTCGCCACGCGCTCGCGCTCGTCGACCGTCGAGTGGTCGTCGATCCTGTCGAGCCCGCTCGTCTCGAGCACCTCGCTGACGAAGCTCGAGAGGTCGCCCGGCACGCGCTCATCGAGCGACCGCGCGAAGTCGCGGATCATGGCGACGAACCCGTCGACCGCCTTCGCGGTCTTCCCCGACACGACGCCCGCGCCCGACGCCTGCGCGAACGCAGCGATCAGCGGCAAGCCGTTCGCGGCCGCATACGCCTCGATCTTGCGCACCGTGACATCGCCGATCCCGCGCGTGGGCACATTCACGATGCGGCGGAGCGAAACCTCGTCGCGCGGATTGGCGCAGACGCGCAGGTAGGCGAGGGCGTCCTTGATCTCCCTGCGGTCGTAGAACGCCGTGCCGCGAACGACCGTCGACGGGACCATGCGGCGCCGCAGCGCGTCCTCGACCACGCGGGAGAGCGCGTTCATGCGGTAGAGGACGGCCATCGAGCGCCACGGAACGCCCGAACGGGCGCGCTCCTCGAGGAACTCGACGACCTTGTCCGCCTCCTCGTGCTCGTCGTGTACCTTGAGGATGCGCACGGGAAGTCCATCGCCGAGCGCGGTCGAGAGCTCCTTGTGCTTGCGGCGCCGGTTGTGCGAGATCAGCCCCGCCGCCGCGGCCACGATGTGCGCGGTCGAGCGGAAGTTCTCGCCGAGCGGAATCACCTTCGCGCCCGGGAAGTGCTCCTCGAACTCGAGGATGTTCGAGATGTCGGCGCCGCGCCAGCCGTAGATCGACTGGTCGGGGTCGCCGACGACGAAGATGTTGCGCGACTTCGCGGCGAGCGCGGCCGCGATCACGAACTGCGCGTGGTTCGTGTCCTGGTACTCGTCGACGAGCACCCACTGGTGGCGCGACTGGAGCGCCTCGAGCACCTCCGCGTCGTTCCTGAGGAGAAGCGCGACCTTCAGCAGGAGATCGTCGAAGTCGACCGCGTTCGAGCGCGTGAGCACCGACTCGTAGGCGGCGTAGGCCTTCGCGACGGAGCGTGTCCAGAAGTCGTTGGCGTTCGCGAGGTATGCCTTCGCGTCGAGCAGGCGGTTCTTCGCGTCGGAGATCTCGGCGAGCACGCTCGCGGGCGTCCACTGCGTGCTCGAGAGCGCCGCTTCCTCGATCGCGGCCTTGATCGCGTCCTTCTGGTCGCCCGAGTCGTAGATCGAGAAGCCCGCCTGCAGCCCGCAGCGGTCGCCGAAGCGGCGCAGGATCGCGGCGCAATGCGAGTGAAAGGTCGAGACGACAAGGCCCGTGCGCGAACCGTCCTCGCGCGCGACGAGCTTGGCGACGCGCTCGCGCATCTCGCCTGCGGCTTTGTTCGTGAAGGTGAGCGCGAGGATCTTCCACGGCGGAACGCCGCGCGCGACGAGCGCCGCGATGCGTCGCGTGATGACGCGTGTCTTGCCGGAACCTGGCCCCGCGAGAACGAGCGCCGGGCCCTCGGCGTGCGACGCCGCCTCGCGCTGCGCGGGCGTGAGCCCCGCGAAGAGCGCGTCGCGAGGGTCGTCGCGAGGGTCGTGTGTCTCGTCGTCGTGCACGGAGAGTCCCAGTTGTCGGCGACCGCGCCCCGCGCGGAGACAGAAGGCCGGCGATGGTAACGCCGCGTTTGGGCTCTGTTTGGTGACGATGCACGCTCCGCGCCATCGAAACAGGTTCTCCACCGCTGGCATCCCCGCTTCTGTCGCTTCCGTGTCGGTGGTACCGTCATGAACCCCGACGAGGCTGCGTCGGGCGGCTCGAGGCGCAGCAATCGATACTGCAAAGGACGATTCTGGACCGAACCTGAAAAAAGTCGAAAAGAACGATGGGTTGGGGTGGTTCCTTCTTGCGACCCCAATATGTTGGGGTAGTATCTCGCCTGCGGTGGACCGAACGAGGTATTCGGACCTTCCGAGAAGGTGTCAGGGGGCTCATCGCACCCGAATTGGTGGTTCTTCAGTGTGCAGTCGGGCAGTCTTTCCCCGGTTGCGGTCGTTTCGTCGACCCGCAGCGGGTTCGGAGGGGTTGCGCCGATGGTCAGGGTTTCCTTCTGGGGTTTCCTTCTGGGGTTTCCTTCTGGGCCTTCTTTGGGGCCCGTCGAGTTCGGCGGCCTGACGGGCATGGTGGAGCAGGGCTTCTGAGCCCTTCAGATTGAGGAGCGCCGACCGCCGTCGGAAGACCGCCGTCGGAACACCGATGGCAGAACACGGCCGGCGGAAGACGGACGACAGAAGACGCAAGATCACTTCGGACGCCGCAGGACGCGGATCCGACATGAAACCACCGCTTGGCGCGCAGGCTGCGCTCCCAAGCGGACCGAGTCGACCGGTGGGGTCGGCGATCGGTGAGACGAGATGGCAGTCCTAAGCGACACCCAGATCCGCGAGCTCGTGTCCATCGAGCCGTTCGCAGGAAATGAGAAGCGCCGTGGCGTCGTGAGCTACGGCGTGTCGAGCTATGGCTACGACGTTCGGGTGGGGACGAAGTTCAAGATCTTCACCAACGCCACCTCGGGTGGGACCGCCATCGTCGACCCGAAGAACTTCACGAACGATCTCTTCGTCACGATCGACACGGCCGACACGGGCCGAGACCACATCATCATCCCGCCGAACTCCTTCGCGCTCGCGGAGACGGTCGAGACGATCAGCGTTCCCCGCGATGTGCTGGCGATCTGCGTCGGCAAGTCGACCTATGCGCGCTGTGGCATCATCGTCAATGTGACTCCGCTCGAGCCCGAGTGGCGCGGCAAGGTCACCATCGAGATCTCGAACACAACGCCCCTTCCCGCGAAGATCTATGCGAACGAGGGCATCGCGCAGATGATCTTCCTGAAGGCCGACCGCGTCTGCGCTGTCAGCTATGCGGACAAGGGCGGCAAGTACCAGGACCAGGCGGGGCTCACTCTTCCGATGGTCGATGGGCTCGCATCTCCCGAGTCGCTCCCGTGTGCCGAGGGCCATTCCCGTGCCGCGCTGCATCTGAACGGCACCATCAGTCCGAACGCGCGCCAGGACTCCCACGCCTTGCAAAGTCAATGAAGTCCCGTCCGGGCCTTCGCGCTTCGTCGCGGGGGCCCGCGCGGTGCCGTCCGCTCGGCGGACGGCCGTCTGCACCCCTCTCAAGTCGCAATCACCCCGCCCTCTCCGAACTCACTCCGATTCCTTACTCCGACCCGCGATCGCGCAGGAAGCAAAGACAATGAAGATCTCCCGACGCTTCACCAAGGCAGGACAGAATGTCTACGACACCGTCGAGTGGACCAAGCGGTCAAGCCGCATCGGCAACTCGGACGGCTCCACCGTCTTCGAGATGAAAGACGCCGAGATCCCCGCTGCGTGGAGCCAGCTTGCGACCGACATCGTCGTGAGCAAGTACTTCCGCAAGGCAGGCGTTCCGCAGATCGCCGCTGACGGCACCCCGATCGTCGACGACGCGGGCAAGCCTGTGCTCGGCCCCGAGCGCTCCGTGCGCCAGGTCGTGCATCGCCTCGCGGGCTGCTGGACGCACTGGGGTGAGAAGTTCGGGTACTTCTCCACGAAGCGCGATGCGGAGGCCTTCTATGACGAGCTCGCATTCATGCTCCTCGCGCAGATGGCAGCGCCGAACAGCCCGCAGTGGTTCAACACGGGCCTCAACTGGGCCTACGGGATCTCGGGGCCAGCGCAGGGCCACTGGATCGCCGACCACCGCACGGGCCGCGCGTCGCTCGCGACCGACGCCTACTCGCACCCGCAGCCGCACGCCTGCTTCATCCAGGCCGTGAGCGACGACCTCGTGGGCGAGGGCGGCATCATGGACCTCTGGACGCGCGAGGCGCGCCTCTTCAAGTACGGCTCGGGAACGGGCACGAACTTCTCGCAGCTTCGCGGCGAGAACGAGCCGCTCTCGGGCGGCGGCAAGAGCTCGGGCCTCATGAGCTTCCTCAAGATCGGCGACCGCGCGGCGGGCGCCATCAAGTCGGGCGGCACCACCCGTCGCGCCGCCAAGATGGTCTGCCTCGACCTCGACCACCCCGACATCGAGGGCTTCGTGAACTGGAAGGTCCGCGAGGAGATCAAGGTCGCGGCTCTCGTCGAGGGCATGAAGGTCCTCGGCGACGACCAGAAGGCGCTCGCGAAGAAGCTCGGCCTCAAGCTCGACTACGACTTCAACGGCGAGGCCTACTACACGGTCAGCGGCCAGAACTCGAACAACTCCGTCCGCATCCCCGACTCGTTCTTCGATGCGCTCGACGCCGACAGCGACTGGCAGCTCATCCGCCGCACCGACGGGAAGGTGGCGAAGACCATCAAGGCCAAGGAGCTCTGGAACGAGATCAACTTCGCGGCGTGGCGCTGCGCAGACCCGGGCGTCCAGTACGACAGCACCATCAACGCGTGGCACACCTGCCCCGCAGGCGGACGCATCAATGCGTCGAACCCGTGCTCGGAGTACATGTTCCTCGACAACACGGCGTGCAACCTCGCGTCGATCAACCTGCTGAAGTTCTACGACTCGCACACGCGCCGCTTTGACGTCGAGGGCTACGAGCACGCGATCTGCCTCTGGACGATCGTGCTCGAGATCTCCGTGCTCATGGCCGCGTTCCCATCGCGGGAGATCGCCGACCTCTCGTGGCGCTACCGCACGCTCGGCCTCGGCTACGCCAATCTCGGCGCCATGCTGATGCAGGCGGGCATCCCCTACGACAGCGAGGAAGGCCGCGCCGTCTGCGGCATGCTCACCTCGATCCTCACGGGACGTTCCTATGCGGAGAGCGCGCTGCTCGCGGCCGAACACGGGCCGTTCGCCGGCTATGCGGAGAACCGCGACAACATGCTGCGCGTGGTGCGGAACCACCGTCGCGCGGCGATGGGTGTCTCGCGCACGAGCGACGACTGGGAGGACCTCCGCATTCGCCCCGTTCCGATCGACCACTCGGTCGTGACGGGTGGCCGCGTCAATCTCTCGAACAGCGCGGAACTCCTCGCGCGCTCGGTCGCGTGCTGGGACGACGCGCTCGGCTTCGGCGAGAAGTTCGGCTTCCGCAACGCGCAGACGACCGTCATCGCGCCCACGGGCACGATCGGCCTTCTGATGGACTGCGACACGACGGGCGTCGAGCCCGACTTTGCGCTCGTGAAGTTCAAGAAGCTCGCGGGCGGCGGCTACTTCAAGATCGCCAACCAGTCGCTGCGCCCCGCGATCCGCGCGCTCGGCTACACGGCCGACCAGGCCGACGACATCCTGGCGTATGTGATGGGCACGCTCAGCCTCGATGTGCCGATGCCCGCCGCCGACGGCTCCGTCGCCGCAGGACGCGGCACCACGCTGCGCGAGTTCCTCCTGTCGAAGGGCTACACGCACGAGCAGCTCGTCTCCGTCGAGAACGCGCTGCCGACCGTCTTCGAGATCGCCTTCGCCTTCTCGGCGTGGTCGATGCCCGAGAGCGTGCTCGCTGCAGCGGGCGTCGACGCGGCGGCCGCGAAGAACGACATGTCGTTCAACGGGCTTCGCGCGCTCGGCCTCACCCGCAGGCAGATCGACACGATCAACCGCACGGTCTGCGGCACGCAGACGGTCGAGGGCGCGCCGCATCTCAAGGACGAGCACCTCGCCGTGTTCGACTGCGCGAACCGCTGCGGCCCGCTCAGCACGCGCTTCATCAAGCCCGAGGGGCACATCCGCATGATGGCCGCCTCGCAGCCCTTCATCACGGGCGCCATCTCGAAGACCATCAACTTGCCGTCCGATGCGAATGTCGATGACATCGGAGCGTGCTATCGCCTCAGCTGGGAGCTCGGCCTCAAGGCGAACGCGCTCTACCGCGACGGCTGCAAGCTCAGCCAGCCGCTGTCGACGAAGAGCGACAAGGAAGAGGAAGAGGAAGAGGATGAGGACGAGAAGGCCACCGTCGCTGGAGCCGACGAAGGCGCGAAGGCCGCCGTCTCCGACGCCGTCGTCACCGACGCGGACGAGCAGCGCGCGCTCGTGACGGAGGCGCTCACCGACATCGCGCTTTCGGCCGAGTCCGTGAGCGCGCCTGCGCCAGCGGAGCGGATCGTCGAGCGCGTGGTCGAGCGGATCATCGAGCGCCCGATGCGCCGACGCCTGCCCGACACGCGCGATTCGCTCACCCACAAGTTCAATGTTGCGGGCCACGAGGGCTACCTCATCGTCGGTCTCTACGAGGACGGCCGCCCCGGCGAACTCTTCATCACCATGGCGAAGGAGGGCTCGACGATCGGCGGCCTGATGGACTCGCTCGGGACCGCCATCTCGGTGGCGCTTCAGTACGGCGTGCCGGTCGAGAGCCTCGTGACCAAGTTCGCGCACCAGCGCTTCGAGCCGATGGGTATGACGACGAACGCAGACATTCCGTTCGCCAAGAGCCTCGTCGACTACATCTTCCGCTGGCTCGGCATGCAGTTCATCCCGGGCTATCGCGAAGTCAACGCCCCGCGGAGACCGTCGGCGAGCGATTCGCCGAGCGCTTCCGCAGGCCATTCCACGATCACGGTCACGGACGCCGCCCGCGGCGGCGCCTCGACCGTGGCATCGAGCAAGGAGGATTCAGGATGCACGACAGGATCCAATGGCGGAGCTTCCGCATGGGCCGTTCGTCGGGAGTCCGCGATCGCGGCTGCAGAGGCGAGCCACGCAGGCGCGGCGGCCGTTTCGACGAAGGCTGCATCGCCCTCTTCGGGCGTGACGCGCGTCAGCAGCACGCACACGGTCGCAGCGATCTCGGAAACACGCTCGGCCGATGGCCGCGTGGTGGAGGCGTACGCATCGGTCGAGCGGACCGTGCGGACGGCTGCCGCGAATGCGCTCGACCAGTCGAACGCGGCGCTCATGGGCGATGCGCCCGCGTGCGATGGCTGCGGTTCGATCACGGTGCGCAACGGGACCTGCTACCGCTGCCTGAACTGCGGCAACAGCATGGGATGCAGCTGATGCCGAGCGCCCGCGGCGGTCGCCGCGAGTGTGACGCAGCGTTGCAGCCGCGAGTCGTGCACGATGTGCGGCACGGCGCGCGGCGGGTTCGGGCCCGGTCCTGACCATCTGCGTGTGCTCGAGCCTGTTTCGAGCCTGTTTTGAGTCCGTTTCGAGTCTGAACCTTTCGCAGGATGGTCACCCACACAGACCTTCTGCACACCAACCGTGTGGACATGGAGACAGTTGGCGGCGCATCGAGCGTCGCGTCGCGGAGGCGCACGCCACAGGAGGTGGCAGAACACGCAGGGCGGACGGTCGGTCGAGAGACCTTGACTTCCCGTCAGGCGCCGTGAGGAACGGAAGCCGACATCAGGTGCGCAGCCGCGAGCGGGTGATGCTGAGGACAGTCAGCTCCGACACACCCGCCGCAGTTTGAAGAGAGATCGATCGACGCCGTTGGGCGGCGCGAGGGGCCAAGAGGCCTTCGCGCCGAGCCAGGTTTCGAGAAGGTTGGCGAGTGGATGGATCCTTCTTGCACCGTTTGGGCGCGCACGGAGTTCGCAGAGCCCAATCCTCGGTCCCCGCGGCCTCACGCGGCGAACGAGTAACCAACTCCGGCCGGTCGATCTCTCCTTCCATGCCCACGCGGCGGAGCCGCCCACGCGAAGGCTCCGCCCCCCGCCCCCTGCGGATCCCACCTCCGCAGGGGGCTTTTTCATGCCTCAAGACCTGATTTCTGGATCGTTGAGGGTCCAGATATCGGGAAAATCGCATGCCCCCCGCCGCCACCTGAGAGACAGGGGTCATCGGCACGGAGTGCAGGGAAGGGGCTTCCTCTGGTCGGCGCGTTGCCACGAGTGGAGTCCTTCGAGTTGTTCTCCGCTGCCGAAAGGGTCTGCCATGCGATCTGTCGTTCTCGGAGGGGGAATCGCGGGGTGCGCCGTCGCCGCGGCGCTCCGAGCGACGCCGCTTTCGCGCGAGTCGGTGATCCTTGAGCGCGGTCAGCCGGGCGGGCGTCCCGATGCTGGGATTCTGCTGTCGGCCGGCGGGCTGCGGGCTCTCTCCTCGATCGCGCCCGAGTTCGACTGGAAGAGCGCGGGGCGAAGCGTCGACTCGGTGTCGCTGCGCTCGAAGAGCGGTCGTGTCTTCTTCGAGCGGCCTGTCGAGCCCTGCCTGGCCATCTCGCAGCGCGATCTCTCGGCCATGCTGCGCGATGCGGCCCGCGTGGCGGGATTCCTCGGGGGCTGGACCGTGGGTAGCCTCGAGAAGGACGCAACGGGAGTCATCAACGCAGTGCGGCTCGCCGATGGCGGCTCGCTGCGAGGCGACGCGTTCTTTGCCTGCGACGGCGCAGGCTCGCGTGCCAGGGAGGCGCTGTTTCCGCAGTGCGCGCTCGGGCCGGCGGTCGTCGAGGAGATCGTGACGGTCGTGGATGCGCCTGAGATCGCATCGGAACTCAATAACTCGCTGCGGAAGTACCACGACGAGAACGGCGGCCTCGCGATCGAGATCGCAGGAACCAGCGCCATGCGGGTCGCGTTCACGCTGCAGTACGATCCATCGCGCTGGAGGCTCGGGTCCGACGCGGCTGCCGCGTTGTGCGCCTTCGTCGGCGAGACGATCGCGGACTGGGCCCCAGAGGTGCTCTCGCTCGTCGGGCGGATCGACTTTGCCCGCTGTCAACGGCATCAGGCCCGCGAGATCCAGCCCCCCACCGCCCTGTCGAGCGGCAACCTCGTCCTTGTGGGCGACGCGGCGCACGGGGCGCTTCCCTTCACAGGACGCGGGGCAAACGACGCCCTGATCGACGCCGCGCTCCTTGGAAACCTCCTCGCGACCGCCCGCTCGCCCGAGGAAGTTCGCGCATCGTTCGCGCGATACTCTGAACTGCGCGAGCCGCAGCGCAGACGCACCCTGCAGGAGGATGTCGCGCTCCGCTCCGCCTTCCTCGAGCCAATCGGGCGCGGGGGACCTCGGGTACCGATCGTCTCCTGAGTCCGAGAATGCATCTCGGGCCTGCGGGAGCGTTCCTGTCGGGCCATCGGCGGAGCTTCTCTCTCTTCCACGCAAGCGGAGCGGCCGCTTCCGTCGACAATCCAAGGTGTACCCTCCGTCGGACGGAGCGTGCTAGGGCCCGCATCGTCCGAGGGCGAACTGCTCGCGGCGACTGCCTGTCTCGGGGTGATTGCATGCCGATCGAAGCCAAGGTCAGAACCTCTCTCACGGCGAAGAACCTCATCGTGGCGCTCGTGTGCCTCGGGTTCGGCGTGTGGGGTTGGTACGACTACGCCATCGCGATTCCGCAGGAGCAGGCCGACTTCGCGGCCTTCACCGCCGCAGAGAAGACGAAATCCGAGATGGAGGCGCTGGCGCGGCTTGCTCCGCTGACCGAGGAGCAGAAGGCGGAGTTCCGCGAGGCTGAGGCTGTGCTCGCGCGCTTCACGGAGAAGCCTGTCGCGCCTGCCGCCTACGACAGGCCCGTGCAGCTGTGGGTCTACATCATCGGGTGCGGAGTCCTCGGCACGCCCTACTTCCTCTACGCGCAGTGGCGCGTCGGGCGCAAGCGCTATCGCCTCGACGACGATGGCACCCTGCACGCGCCCGAGGGGACCTTCGCGGCCGACCAGATGACCACCATCGACATGGCGAACTGGATGGAGAAGTCAATCGCCACCGTCGAGATGACGAATGGAACCCGCGTCAAGCTCGACGACTACGAGTACAAGGGTGTCGAGGACATGGTGGCTATGCTCGCAGCACGCTTCCACCCCGGACAGTGGACGAGCGACGCGCGCCCCATCGGCGACCCGAAGTCTCGCGACACGAAGGCGGCGCTTGCCGCTGCGAAGCCGACGGAAGACGGCGACGGCCCTCAGGATCGCGGATAACGGAGCGGGACGCGCGGGCGGGACACGCTGGGACGCACAGGGGATGCAGGCCCGCTGCGGGCACCGGCCCGAGTCGCGCCGTGGGCATGACTCTTCCGCTACGCTTTGCGATCCATGCGCGCGACCACCGAACCCACGACGGCGATCGAGAAGCAGGACCGCTGCAGCGATCTCCCCCACCGCCCCCGTGTGCTCCTCGGCAAGATGGGGCTCGACGGCCATGACCGCGGCGTGAAGCTGATCGCACGCATCATGCGCGACTCGGGGATCCATGTGATCTACTCGGGCCTCTGGCAGACGCCGCGCAGCCTCGCCATCAGCGCCCGCGACGAGGACGCAGACTGCATCGCCTGCTCGATGATGTCGAACTCGCACCTCGTGCTCGTGCCGCGCCTCCTCGAGGAGTGCGCGAAGGTCGGCCGCCCCGACATGACCGTCAATGTCGGCGGAATCATTCCCCAGGACGACGTGCAGAAGCTCCTCGATGCGGGCGTCGCGCGCGTCTACCACACGGGGACGGGCATGGACGAGATCGTCGGCAGCGTGCGCGACAGCGTGAAGGCCTACGCGCCGCTCGCGGCGGGCGTGTCGACACACCCCACCGCGGTGCTCGCACGCAACATCTCGATGGCACACGCAGGGAAGCCTGTCAGCGCACCCCATCGCCGACCGAAGCAGGTCGTCGGCATCACTGGTTCACCGGGTGCGGGCAAGAGCACGCTCGTCGCCGCGATGGCGAGCGAGGCCGTGCGCCGCGGCGAGAAGATCGCCGTGGTCGCGTTCGACCCGATGAGCCCGATCACGGGCGGTGCCCTTCTCGGCGACCGCCTCCGCGTCGACTTCAACGCGGTTGACGAGGGCATCTTCTACCGGTCGCTCGCGATCGTCGGCGAGGACTACCGCACGCTGCCCGAGATCATCGAACTGATCGGTGGCGCCGGCTACGACAAGCTGATCGTCGAGACGGTGGGCGCGGGCCAGAACGATGTCGCGATCCGCACCTTCGTCGACCGCACGGCGGTCGTCGTCGTGCCAGGAATGGGCGACGCCGTGCAGATGGACAAGGCGGGCATCCTCGAGATCGCCGACCTCTTTGTCGTGAACAAGGCAGACCACGCGGGCGAGTCGAAGCTCGTGCGCGAGCTCCTCGACATCGCCGGCGGGCGCAGGATCTTCGAGACGATCGCCACGCAGGGCAAGGGCATCGTCGAGCTGCTGGACGGTCTCTTCGGCTGACCGACCCACGCGTCCGGACCGACCTTGGCAGCCCACCGCCGGTTCTGCGGCGGAGATGTCGACAGCGAGCCACCTGAACAGGTGGAACGGATCTCGCCATCTGCATGGATCTGCCCCGCTCGAGATGGTTGGAGCCTTCCGTGGAAGAAAGGCGCCGTACCTTGAATCGAGCGCGAGGCACCTGACCCCGCGGAGAACGCGCTGATCGAGGACTCCCCCATGCCCGACCCCTCCCATGTGATCCGGATCTTGCTCGCCTCGCTCGGCATCCTGCAGTTGTCGGCGGCGGCCCATGCGCAGGGCGAGGCGACCGTCACGGGATTCGGCGAGATCTCGTTCCGCTGGACGGAGCGGAACGACTTCGTGAAGCTGACCGCAACCAACGGATCGAACATCGCCATCCGTGCGGATGGCACCCTCGCTGCATGGGGCGACAGCCTCTACGGCGACTGCAGGTTGCCGCCTGGGCTCATCGACGTCGTCGCCGTCGCGGGCGGCGGATACCACGTCCTTGCGGTCCAGGCTGATGGAACCGTCCATGTCTGGGGAAACAACGAGCACGGACAGAGCGCCATTCCCGCGAACCTCGGGCCATGTCAGGCCATCGCAGCGGGCGAGTCCCACAGCGTCGCGCTTCGAAACAACGGAACAGTCGTCTGCTGGGGGGCGGGAGCCGTCTCGACGATCGCTCCCCACCACGGCCAGTCCGCGGTTCCCGCCAATCTCGGAGCCGTCACAGCGATCGGTGCGGGCGGCTGGCACACCCTCGCGCGGAAGGCGAACGGCTCCGTGCAGGCGTGGGGACTGAACTCCTCGGGCCAGTGCAGCGTCCCTGCGTCGCTTGGCGCAGTGTCGAAGATCGACGGCGGCGGACATCACAGTGCAGCGCTGCGCGCGGACGGAACGGTCGTGTGCTGGGGAAGCAATGACATCGGGCAGTGCAGTGTGCCCGCGGACCTCGGCACCGTGACGGACATCGCGCTCGGCGCGGGATTCACGCTCGTCCTCCTCAGCGACGGGACGATCAGGAGTTGGGGCGCGTCGTCGATCCAGGAGGAGACGCCGTTCGAACTCGACTCGGTGACTGCGATCGCAGGCGGAGGATCGCACGCAGCTGTCCTGCAAAGCGATGGCCGGGCGATGGCGTGGGGATTCCTCGGCGACTGGGCACCGCCAAGCCACGGGTTCGGGCGCCCGATTCAGGCAGACGGCGGCTGGCGACATGCGATCTTCGTCCGCGAGGACGGCTCGGTCGTCTGCATCGGCGCGAACTACGCGGGACAGTGCGATGTTCCCGCGAACCTTGGACCCGTCATTGCCGTCGCAGCCGCGAACCACCGTTCCTTCGCCCTCAAGGCCGATGGAACGCTCGCGGGATGGGGCGCGGGCCTTGGCTACGGCGAGGAGTACGTGCCCACCGAGCCGAACATCGCGGGCGTCGCCGCGGGCATGCACCACAATGTCGCGTTCCGCCAGGACGGAACCGTGTTCGCATGGGGCCGCAACAACCACCAGCAGTGCAACGTGCCTGCGAATCTCACAGGCGTCGTGGACGCGGACGTGGGCTACGCGCACTCGGTCGCACGGCGCAGCGACGGAACGGTCGTGTGCTGGGGCCGCGACAACCACGGTCAGTCGACGGTTCCTCCCGGCCTGCGCGATGCGCGCGACCTTGCTGCGGGCTACTGGCACACGGTCGCGGCGCGGTCCGATGGAACCGTCGTGTGCTGGGGAAGCAACAACTCGGGGCAATGCACCGTGCCGCCCGAGGCCTTCAATGTCGTGCAGGTCGCTGCAGGCAGCAGCCACACGATCGCGCTGCGCAGCGATGGCGTGGCCGTGGCGTGGCAACCTCTTCCCGGCGGCGGGCTCTACGGGGCTGCGCTTGTTCCCGCAAATCTGGGCACGGTCGAGCTCATCGCGGCGGGCGAGAACTTCTCCATCGCAATCGATCTGCCTTCCTGCGTGAGCTTCAAGGACGGCGATGGCGACGACTGCGATGGCAACGGCGTCCCCGACTATTGCGACATCGAGAACGGCGCTGTGGACAAAGATGGTGACGGCAGGCTCGATTCCTGCGAGTTCGCGGCAGGCGACCTCAATCTCGATGGATTGGTCGACGCCGGCGATCTCACACAGTTGCTCGCTGCATGGGGAGCTGCCGCCGATTCGCCCGCCGACTTCAACGGGGACTCTGTGGTCGACGCGACCGATCTCCTCTCTCTCCTGGCGCGCTGGGGCCCCGTGCCCTGAACCGCTGGGAAACAGGCCGCTCAGAGCATCTTCGTCGCGAAGTAGGTCGCGTCGGATGCGGGCGAGGTGGCACCTGCCGCGGCGGCCTCGAGGCCGGCGTAGCCGAGGCGGCGATAGAGCGCGATCGCGCCCGTGTTCGATGCCGCGACCTCGAGCGTGATCTTCGCGAAGCGATGCTCGCGCGCGAGATCCTCGAGCGCGTTCATCATCGCCGCGCCGACGCCGTGACCTCGCGCGGCGGGCGAGACATGGACATCGTGCACGTTGAAGAGCTGCGCCTGCGCGAAGGACGAGTAGCCCTCGAACGCGATGAGGACGCCTTCGGTCGATTCGCTCTCCGCGCGCGCGGCGAGAAGGACGAGCGTGCCCGCCCGGCGCGCAAGATCGTCCGCGACGCGCGCGAAGTGGGCGTGACCGAGGTCCGCGCGCGACGAGACGGGCTCGGCCGCAAACTCCGCCATCAGGCGCGCGAAAGCGTCGCGGTCGTCCTGATCCGCAAAGTCGCAGATCCAGACGTCGACTTCGGTCGCCGCCTGTCGCTCAGCGGTCCGCGTGCGCGCGCCGCGGCTCATTCGTACTTCCCGCGGTTCGCGATCGCGAAGTCGTAGAGCGAGCCGAGCTCGGCCGACGAGAGCGACGCGATGCGGTTGAAGCGGTCGATGATCGGCTGCGGGTTGTCCGACGCGAGCTTGCCGAGATTTTCAGCCTTCTTCGCGAGGATGCCCTTGAGGTCGGCGGTCGTGTTGCGCGCGTGGCCCGCGGGGTACATCACGAGGCCGGAGTCGTACTTCTTGCCGTCGGCCATCTCGATGACGAGCGAGGTCGGGATGCCGTCCGGATAGCGGCGGTCGTACTCGGGGCCGCCGTGTGTGAAGGAGAACTTCTCCATCAGCGCGCGGGTCTTCTTGTTGTAGATCGCGTCGGGCGCGTAGTCGTGCGGCACCAGCATCAGGTTCTTCCAGTAGCAGTTGTCGCAGTGGCCGAGCTTGGTCGACTTGGTCGACTCGGCCATTTCAATCGCCTTTCGCAGCAAGGTGCCGACGATGTAGACCATCGAGTGGTCGGCCGACTGGCGCGTCTTCGGGTCGCGCTTGGCGGGGTCGCCGATGATGCCGAAGGCGGGTTCGTAGGCGACGATGTTGATGGACTTGATCTGGTCGGGCTTCTCGGTGACTTGCTGAAGGATCTGCGGGTTCTCGCGGAGGAGCGTGAGCATGCCCTGGAGCGCACCCGCCGACTGGTGCTCGTAGAGGCCGAGCTTGAAGTGCATGCCCATCACGGCGAAGTCGCTGCCTGAGTGCGAGAGGACGAGGTCGAACGGGCTGTCGCCGTTCGTCTTCTCGAACTGGCGGAACATGCTCTCGGGGTTCCTGAAGATGTCGCGCGGGCCCATGAATCCGCGCATCGAGCGCATCATCGAGAGGACGGCGACCTCGGTCGAGATCGCGGCCGACGCGCCCTTCGAGTCGCTGAGCTGCTTGCCCGCGCGGATCGCGCGCCACGGGATGTAGTGGGCGACGGTCATGCCGATCGCGCTTTCGATCTGCTCGGCCGTCGCGCCCATCATCGCGCCGTAGGTCGCGGCGCTCGCGATCGCGCCATGGACGACATGGTCGATCTTGTAGGTCTTGAGCGAGAAGACCTCCGCGAGGCGGCCGCGGATCTCGTCGAGGCAGACCATGCCGCGGAGGGCGTAGGCGCCGTCGCGGCCCTGCTGCTGCGCGGCGGCGACCGCGACCGGGTAGAAGTCGTTGTGGCCGAACTCGCCCGCGGTGTGGCCGAGCTCGGGGTTGAAGCCGAAGTTCGTGCCGTTCGAGTCCCACTCGCGCACGGCGTTCGAGTTGGCGACGATCGCCTTCTCGGGGGCGACCTTCGCGGTCGAGCCGAAGACGGGTGCACCCTTCGCGTGCGGGTAGTCGGCGGCCTCTGCGCGGAGGATGATCGGCGCGTTCGTGTTGAGCGCGATGGCGCTGATGCCGCAGAGGACCGAGTCGGTGTGGAACATCACCGTGCGCTCGAGGACCGAGGCGTCCGGCGAACCGATCTTGCCCGACATGAAGTCAATGGCGAACTGGCCGATGCCGAGGGCCTGGTTCGTGTTGCGGGCGAGGACGGTCTGGTTCTTGAGGGCGGTTGCGTCGGTGGGGACAGCCATCGGTGTGCTCGGGTCTAGGTCTGAACTCTGGATTGCGCGGGAGTTCCGCAGTCGGCGCGGGCGCTTCAAGCGAACGACGAGACGCCCCGCCGCGAAAGGGCGAGATGGTAGCAACCTCAGTCGACGCCGCGGCGCGCCGCCACGGTCAGGTCCCACCACAAGAGCGCGAAGGTGAACACGGCGAGGGCGTTCCACGCGATCGGCGCGACAAGCCAGCCGAAGAACGGGTGCATCGCCACCAGATAGGTCGGCAGAAGCAGCAGCACGCGCGCGATGAAGGCCGCCGTGTGCCAGTTCGTCGTCGCCATCGCGAGAGGGCGCCTGAAGCGGCCGAACCGCACCATCAGCGCGATGTCCGCGACGGCGATGAGCGCGAGCGTGCCGAGATAGAGCGCAGCCCACAAGACGACGGCGGCGGTACTGATCGACTCGGACGAGGGGTCGTTCGCGTAAACGACGCCGGGGAACCCGAAGACGAGTCCGATGAGGACGGCCGCCCCGAACGGGCGGGCCACGGCAGCGAGCCCCATCCAGTTCGCGTGGGCGCCTTCGAGCCCGACCACCGCGAGCTTCGCGCCCACGACCGCCTGCGCGATGAGCCCGACCACGGTGAAGCCGTAGAGCATGACCCCGAGCACCGCATCGAGGTTCCCAGACATGGCACGCGAGATCGTGGCCAGCGCCGTGACGATCAGGATCGTCGGCAGCCCGAGGCACGCGCCCGCCATCGCGAGTCGCCGCATCGACGCGAGTTGCGCGGCGTCGAGCCACGCTGGGCGCAGCGAGCGCTCTCCAAGCACCGTGCCGCACTCCGTGCACGGCTCGCCGAGCGACTGCGCGCGCGCGTCGTACCCGCAGGCCTGGCAGCGCCATGGCGTACGCGCAAAGGTCGATGCGGTTTCGTCGTTCATGCGCGAGCCCGTTCCTCAATTCGATGCTACAGGAAAGCCTCCCGCGCGATCAGGCCCGCCCTTCGAGGACGAGCCGCCCCGCGCGCGCGAAGCGCTCGAGGCCGCGGAACGCGATGGCCAGGGCTCCGAGCCAGAGAAACGGCGCGAACATCCAGCCGCAGAACGGCAGGAGCGCCGACGCAGCCGCGAGAAAGAGCATCGCGGCCGCGATGCTCGTCAGCGCCTCGTTCGCCCGCGTGTCGCTCCAGCGGATCTCGACCATGAGCGCGTTGCACGCGTTCATCGCCAGGAAATCGGCGCCCGCCAGCAGGATCGTCGCCAGGATCCACAGCGCGATAAACGCACCCGACGGCAGCGAGATCGCGTTCGAGAACTGGCCGGCGGCGACGAACGCCACCGCGATGCCGACCAGAACGCGCACCGCGTTCACGGCACGGAGGCGGCGTCGATTCCCTTCGCCCACAGGCTGCCGCGCCACCGTCTCGACGGCATTCACCTGCGTCACGACCTGACCGCACAGGAGCACGAGAAGGAGAGCGAGCGCGTATCCGTCGACCGTGCCTCCGCTCCGCGGCATCAACGGCATCAGCTGAAGCGCGCCGATGACGAGCATCGCAAGAAGAAGCGCAAGCACCGCGCGCTTCGCCCACAGCGCCGCGCGCTCGATCCGCGTGAGCGAGCGGATGTTCCACCACGGCGGCGCGAACTGCTCGATCACCGTGCCGCATTCGGGGCACTTGTCGCCGACCATGCGGCCGCGCAGGTCGTAGCCGCAGCCCGCGCAAGGCAGGGCCCGTCGCGCCGAGGCGACGCCCGGCGTCATCGGCTCATCTCCCTGCACCCCGAATCCCGTGGGCAAGCAGCAGGTACGCGAGGGTCGTGTAGACCGCGCCGATGACGATGCTGAGCATCAGAAGGCTCTCTGAGGAGACGTTTGGGATCATCCCGATCAACTTGTGGACCGGAAGCATCAGTTCGGGCGCACCAAGCGTGAGCCCGAAGTAGCTGCTACCCAGCGCACCGATGAGGCAGACGCACCAGAGCGCAGTCCGTCGCGACGGTCGACCCGCCGACCGCGCGATCACGAGCGGCAGCAGGCAGACGCCCGTGGTGGCCACCGTCCAGGTGATGGTGAGCCCCGTGAGGAACTCGCCTGGGACTGACAAGATGATGGCAGGCAGCATGTAGTCGATCGCAACCTCGGCGAGGAGCCTGATCGCGAGCGCGATCACCAGCAGCCACACCACAGCGATTCGACGCGCGGCAAGGCCGAGCAGGATGATTGCCGCCAGCAGGCAGACCTTGAAGGCAAGGGACGACAAGCCGAGCCAGCCCGCGTCGAACCCGCTGAAAGAGCGCCAAAACTGGCCGCATTGCCGAAGTACGTCCATCGCGCCCGCGAGGACGATCACGCCTGCGCCGAGCACGAATCGGCCGCGCGCCTGCACATCGCGCCACGCGCCGCGAAACGGGCTCTGCACGATCGTCTCGCCGCATTCGGGGCAAACCTCGCCGAGGGTGCGTCCCGCGAGGTCGTAGCCGCAGCCGTCGCAGACCCGTGAAGTGGACTCCGCTGCGCTCATGGTCCCAGCTCCTCGCGCGCTGCAGGCACCTCGAGCCAACGCAGCGCGGCGGTCACCGCCCTGACAAGTTCGACCGACGAGAAGCTGGGCTCGGCTTCAAGCATGCGTGGATCGACGGGATACGGCCGCCCGGACAGCGAAGTTCCAGAGCAGCAGGAGAAAGCCGGTGGCGAATCCCACGGCGCCTGTCGCCGCGAGGAACATGACCACCTCCGACGGGTAGCGGGGCCACCATGGGAGGAGACTGATCACGACGACCGCCGTGAAGGCAAGCACAGGAATCGAAAGGACCCACTCGCACGGCAGCCTCGACGCGCTTGATCGCGCGAGCAGCGCGGGCATCGCGGCGACGCAGGCGCCGATCATCGGAAGGCCGACGGACCAGAGCAGCCAGAACCGTGTCACGACAATCACAGGAAGGGAAACGATCGCCAAGGCGAGCAGCAAGGCGAGGACGCGCACCGCAACGGCCGTGCGCCATAGCAGACCGAAGATGACCGCCGCGACAAGAAAGCCGAGCACGGCTCCCCCTGCCGTGACGGCCAGAATCCTGTCGATCACCTCAAGGGAGAGCCCGCCGCGCACCCCCGACTGGTCGAGCAACGCGACAACGAATGTCGAGCCGACGAGCGCGGCTGCGACGACGAGCGACCACGCGCCGGCCTTGAACCTACGGCGGACGGCGACATCGCCCCATGCGCCGCGGAACGGGTTCTCCACGATCGTCTCGCCGCACTCGGGACAAGTCTCGCCGAGGGCGCGTCCCGCAAGGTCGTAGCCGCAGGCGAGGCACAGATGGGAGGTGGGCTCCGATTCACGCATGGCTTTGGCTCCGCTTCACCATTCGCTCCCGAGCCGCTTCGCACCGTGCGCCAACGCTAGCTCGCCGCGAAGCACGACTGCGTCGCGCGCGTCATCCCGCGGACGAGGAGAAGCATGCCCGCCGTCTCCGCGATCGGGCCGACCATGCGGCCGCCGTACTTGAGCCACATTGCGAACACCGTCTCCGCTCTCCCTTCATCGAGGAATCCGCAGAAGGCGAGGATGTTGGCCACACACGGTAGCGCCCCCACCACGGCGCACGCCACGAGCCAACGCCGCCTCGTCGGCTCGCCCGCGGAACGCGCGAGGAGCGGCGGCATGCAGCACAGCAGCGCGTTCGCGCCCCAGACGCCTGCGGCGAGCACCGAAGACAGCCCCGCCGACGGCGGAAATCCGCCCCAAAGCCGTGGAACCGTCCAGAACCCCCTTCCTACGAGCATCAGCACGATGAGACATACGAAGACGCGCACCGATCCGATCCGCCACGCCGCGCGCACGAGCCAGAACAGCGACATGAACAGGCACGCGTCCACGGCGAGCTCCAGCGTCTCCACCTGAACCGAGGGCGCTCCGATCCGCCGCCCGATGGAGATCCACGCTGCGGCGAGCACCCCGATCGCATAGGCCGCGACGACGATCCACGCACCCACGATGAACCGCCCGCGGACGCACCCGTCGCGCCATGCGCCGCGGAACGGGTTCTGCACGATCGTCTCGCCGCACTCGGGGCAAACCTCGCCGAGGGCGCGTCCCGCGAGGTCGTAGCCGCAGGCGAGGCACTTGCCGAGATGAGCGTGCTCGGCGCTCATGACGAGCCCGCCGATCGAGGCCCTGCTTCCATCCGCCGAAGCGCGGCGCGCGCGGACTCGACGACCTCCTTGTGGCAGATCGCGACGCACATCGCCCACAGCGTCGGCGCGAAGTACCACCCGGTGAACGGAAAGACCGCGATCACGGGCACCGCGAAGATCGCGACGCGCGCGATGCTCGCGGCGACGCGGTAGCGCCACGCCGTGTGCGCGTTGAGCGCGGCGACGACCGAGCGGAGCATCCAGACGAGCACGATGTCCGACCCGATCACCGCGGCCGGAATGATGCCGAGGAAGATCGCGGTCATCCATCTTCCGTCGGGAAGATCGACCCAGTCGAACCTGGCGTTGAGCACCATGGCCCCTGTGAGCAGGAAGCCGATTGCGCGAACGGCGCCTGCGATCAGGATCATGCGGCGCGTGCGCAGCGGGAGCGAAGGCACTGCGATGCGCGCCGTTCCGACCGCCTGCGAGACGAGTTGGAACGCCATCAGTGGAACGAAGACGAGCAGCGTCCAACCGATGAACTCGGCGCCAATGAAACCGCGGATGCTCCTCGAGACGATTGCGCCCGCGAGGAACACGACGGGCACGAGCAGAATGGCCAGCGCGCCCAGCCTCGTGAGCTGCGCGCCGCGCCTGATGCGCTCGACGAGGGCGCGCGTGAATGGCGGAGGCGGCACGGCTCCCACGAGCTCGACCGTGTGGCCGCATTCGGAACACTTCTGGCCGACCGCCTTGCCCGTCAGGTCGTATCCGCAACGGACGCATGCGGTCGGCACGCGCAAGCCCGCCGCAGCGGCCGCGCGCGGGCGCTCCTTGAGGCGCGTCCGCTCGGGGAGCTCGGCCGCGACCTCCACCTCCTCGCGCGACGGTAGCGACTGCATCGCGCCCTCGCGCATCGCGGCAAGCGCGCCCGCGGCGTTCGCGCGCGCGAGCGCCTGCGCGATGTCGCGACCCTCCGCGATCGCAGCGAGATACGCGCCCACGAAGGCGTCGCCGCATCCGACCGTGTCGACCGCATCGACCGTGAACCCGCGGTGCGCGTAGCGCGCGCGGCCGAGCGCAGCGATCGCGCCGCCCGCGCCGAGCGTCACGATCACGGTCGCCGCGGGCATGCGCGCGGCAAGCGCCTCGAGCGCCCGCGCGGGGTCGCGCTCGCCCGTCAGCGCCTCCGCCTCCGTCTCGTTCACGACGAGGCCCGTGAGCTTCTCGAGCTTCAGCGCGCCGAGCCGCGCATCGGCAGGCGCCGCGTTCAGCCACACGCGCAGCGCGCGCGACGCGGCGTGGGCGATCCCCTCATGGAGGCACGAGCACTCGTTCTGGAAGAGCACGATGTCGCCCTGCGCGGCGCGCTGGAGAAAGGCCTCGATCTCCGCGAGCACGATCCGCGTGTTCGACTCGGGCGCGATCACGATGGCGTTCTCGCCCGACTCGGCGACGAGCACCGTGGCGCTGCCTGCGACAGGATCCGCAGTGGAGATCTCCCCCGTCGCGACGCCCGCATCGCGCAGCGCGTCGACGATGAACGCACCGTCGCGGCCCGTGCGGCCGAGCATGCGCACGCGCGCGCCGCATCGCGCGGCGGCCGCGGCCTGGTTCGCGCCCTTTCCGCCCGCAAAGACCCCGCTTGCGAGCGCCGCCACCGTCTCGCCCGCACGCGGCAACGCCCGCACGCGCGAGACGCGGTCGATCATCATCGAACCGACGACATGGATCGTGGACGCCACCCGCGCAGCGTAGCCGCGGCCGAACGCCCGTTGCCGTCATCAGCCGACGAACTCGCGCACTTTCTCGACCTCGCCGCGCGACCCGAGCAGCACGGGGACGCGCTCGTGCACCTCGCGCGGCGCATGCTCGAGCGTGCGCGTCGTTCCCGAGAATGCAAGCCCGCCCGCCTGCTCGATGATCATCGCCATCGGGCTCGCCTCGTAGAGATAGCGCAGCTTCCCCTCGGGGTTCTTCTTCGTGGGCGGATACATGAAGACGCCGCCCGTCAGGAGCGTGCGATGCACATCGGCGACCATCGAGCCGATGTAGCGCGACGAGTAGCCGTTCTGGTGCGCCCAGTCGAGGTAGCGGCGATAGCCCTCGGGGAAGGTCTCGCGGTACGCCTCGTTGACGGAGTAGACCTTGTTCGTCTCGGGAATGCGCACCTTCTCCTTCACGAGGAGGAACGAGCCGATGAACGGATCGAGCTCGAAGAGCGCCACGCCGTTGCCCGTGGTCAGCACGAAGATCGTCGACGAACCGTAGAGCACATAGCCCGCGGCGACCTGGTGCGTCCCAGGCTGGCAGACCGTGCCCTGCGCGTCGTGGATGTGCGGGTCGTTGCGCAGGATCGAGAAGATCGTGCCCACGCCGACGCCCGTGTCGAGGTTCGAGCTTCCGTCGAGCGGATCGAACATCACGCAGTATTTTCCGCCTTCGTTTCCACGGCGCAGGATCGTCGGCTCGTCGTGCTCCTCGCTCGCGAGCACGGCGACCGACGCGCGCGTGCCGAGGCAGCGGATGATGGCGCGGTTCGCGATCACATCGAGCTTCTGCTGCTCCTCGCCCTGCACGTTCGTCTCGCCGATCTTGCCGATCGCGCCAGAGAGGCGCGCGCGGCGGACATGGTTCGCGATCGACTTCGCCGCGAGCGAGATCGCGCTGATGATCCAGGTGAAGTCGCCGCTTGCCGTCGGGAACTTGGCCTCCTCGAGCAGGATGTGGCTCTGGAGGCTCATCAGGTTCTCGGAGAGTTCGTGGCTGTTGGGCATGCTGGGCTCGCGATCGTCTGGCGGGCGTTGCGGCGGGAACGGCGGAAAAGTAGCCTGTTTCACGCGGGAATGCGCGGCTCCACCCTCCCGCTATCATCGTCGCCCCCGCGCAGCACCGTGCAAACATGGCGCCCGCGCGGCGACGACCGAGCGCCCCACTTCCGAAGGATTCCCAGCCATGACCGCCCGCCCCGCCGCCTACATCGTCGCAGCCCGCCGCACCCCGATCGGCAAGTTCATGGGCGGCCTCGCCCGCGTGCCCGCCCCGACCCTCGGCTCGTATGTGGCGAAGGCGCTCTTCACGGAAGTGCCCGGCGCCGCCGCGCATGTCGACGAGTGCATCATGGGCTGCGTGCTGCAGGCTGGCGTCGGCCAGAACCCCGCGCGCCAGGTGGCGATCCAGTCCGGCCTCGCCGACACGATCAGCGCGGTCACCGTGAACAAGGTCTGCGGCTCGGGCCTCGAGGCCGTCATGCAGGCGGCGCGCTCGATCCGCGCGGGCGACAACCATGTCGTCCTCGCGGGCGGCATCGAGAACATGGACCTCGCGCCGCACATGATCCATGTGCGCAACGGCCTCAAGTACGGCCCCGGCACGATGCAGGACCACATGGCGGCCGACGGCCTCACCTGCGCCTTCGAGAAGTGGGCGATGGGCTGCGCGAGCGACTACATCACCGCGAAGCACGGCGTGACGCGCGAGGAGCAGGACCGCTTCGCCGCGCAGAGCCACCAGCGCGCCGCGGCCGCGACGGCGGCCGGCCACTTCAAGGCCGAGATCGTCGCGCTCTCGCCCGAACAGTGCATGGCGAAGGTCGGCGTCGACGCCGACGAAGGGATCCGCGCCGACACGACGGCGGAGGGCCTCGCGAAGCTGAAGCCGGCGTTCGGCAAGGAAGGCACCGCCACTGCGGGCAACGCGAGCCAGATCTCGGATGGCGCGGCCGCCGTCCTCGTGATGAGCGAGGAAGGCCTCAAGAAGACGGGCGCAAAGCCGCTTGCAAGGATCGTCGATGCGAACACGGCAGGCACCGCGCCGAAGGACCTCTTCTTCGCGCCGAAGCTCGGCATCGAGGCGATCCTCGCGAAGAACGGCCTTACGGTCGCGGACATCGATCTCTTCGAGATCAACGAGGCGTTCGCGGGCCAGGTGCTCGTCGACATCAAGCCGCTCGGGATCCCCGAGTCGAAGCTGAACATCTGCGGCGGCGGCGTGGCGCTCGGCCACCCGATCGGCGCAAGCGGCGCGCGCGCCCTCGTGACGCTCATCCACCAGCTGAAGCGCACGGGCGGCAAGCGCGGCATCTGCTCGCTGTGCCTCGGCGGCGGCAACGCGGTGACGATGCTGGTCGAGGTTTGAGCGCTCGCAAACTGCTTCGCGTGGTTTGAGCGCTCGCAAACTTCTTCGCAACTTGCTCGCTTTGGTGCTGGACGGCGAAGCGGGTGCCGAATGCAGCGGACGCGCAAGACACAACGCTATCGATTCCGCACGCGGACGCGCAGGTCAGGGCACGACTCGAGGCTCGTTCGCACGACAAGGTCGAACGATCGCCAGCGGCGGCCGTTCGGCGTGTCCATCCACTCGAAGTCGCGGTTGGCAAGCGCCTCGGGCTGCGACGCGAGTTCGTCGATCGCGGCGAAGTCGATGATCACGGCACCGTGGCCGTCGCCGAGTGGCGGCTGGATCTGCCCCACCTTCGGCTCGACGCCGTAGATGTCGAACGCCTCCGCAAGGAAGGTGCCGTCGGGCGCGCAGCGCTCGAAGTCGACGATGAAGCGGTCGCCACGCTCAGGCCGCCGCGGCACCGACGGCCAGACGAGGATCGGCGTCTCCATCGTGAAATCGACGCGCACGCTCGCACCGACCGCGTTCACGGCATGGCCATCGGCGGCCACGCGGAACTCGATCCGATGGCTCTGCCGCCCGGGGTCCCATGGTTCGACGCGGATCGGCACCTTCTCGACCGCGCCTGCGGCGACCTCGAAGCCGGGCTCGATCTCGGGAGCAAGACACGACGAGGTCGAGATCCAGCCCTCGATGCGGATCGGGACGTCGCCGTCGTTCGCGACCGCGACCTCGAACCGCCCGCGCGGCTTGCAAGGCGTGAGCTTCCCGAGATCGACCACTCCGGGCGAGATCGAGGCGCGCGCGAATGGAAGCTGCTTCTCGGCGCCGCCGCCTCCGCGCGCCTCACCGCCCCGCCCCGCCCCGCGCGGCGACGGGCGCGTGTCTGAGTCATCGAGGATGTTCAGCGCGACTCCGACGCCGACGAGCGTGATCCCTCCGATGAGGGCCGCCACAAGACCGAACCGCGAGGTGCGCATGGCGGCATCCTACGAGGGGAATCCCCCTGCGGGCGCGGCCGCGGATACGCTCCCGCCCGTGCGGATTCGCCGCGCAGACACCTGGAGAGACCCCATGCGCATTCTCATTCTCGGCGGCACAGGATTCCTCGGGCCACAACTCGTCGACCTCGCGCTTGCGAAGGGCTGGTCGATCACCACCTTCAACCGAGGCAAGACCGATCCCGCGCGGCTCTCGGGCGAGAGGTACGCGGCGCTGCGCCAGTTGCGCGGCGACCGTGACCCGAACAAGGGCGACGGGCTCAAGTCGCTCGAAGCGCTCGTGGCAGAGATGAAGTCCCGCGGCGAGAAGTTCGACGCCGTGATCGACAACTCGTCGTACGTGCCTCGCATCACGAAGGCATCCGCGGAGCTCCTCGCGCCCGTCACGCAGATGTATCAGATTGTGTCGACGATCTCTGTCTGGATGGACAATTCCATCGCGCCCGATGAGTCGACCCCCGTGGCGACGATCGCAGACCCGACGGTCGAGGCCGTCACGGGCGAGACCTACGGCCCGCTGAAGGCGCTCTGCGAGCAGGCCGCGGAAGCCGCGTGCCCCGGCAAGGCGTGCATCGTGCGCCCGGGCCTCATCGTCGGCCCCGGCGACGACAGCCGCCGCTTCACATACTGGCCCGTGCGCATCGCGCGCGGCGGGCGCGTCCTTGCGCCGCGCGCGCCGAAGCCCGACGCCGTGCGCGTCCAGGTGATCGATGTGCGCGACCTCGCGCTCTTCCAGCTGAAGCTCATCGAGGACGGGCACAACGGCACCTACATCGCGACGGGCCCCGCCGGGCCGCTGACGATGGAGGAGATGCTCGCGGGAATCAAGGCCTCCGTCTCGGGCGCCGTTGAGTTCGCATGGATCGACGAAGCGTGGCTGCTCGAACAAGGCGTGCAGCCATGGATGGGGCTGCCGCTGTGGATCCCGCAGGCGCCCGAGTATGCGGGCTCGGGCCGCGCAAGCAACGCGAAGGCGCTTGCGCACGGGCTTTCGTTCCGTCCGCTCGCGGAGACGGCGCGCGACACGATCCTCGACTTCGAGCAGACCGCCGACGAACGCCCCGCGGACTTCGCATGGGGCTCGGGCCGCACGCCTGGAATCAGCGAGGAACGCGAACGCGAGCTGCTGACGCTGTGGGACGCGCGTTCCTGAGCGGTCGCGGCTTGCGTGACCATCGCCAAAGCGAGCGAAAGCGGAGCGAGTCGCGAGCGGGCAGCCTTGAGCGGTCGCCGCTGCGGCGGCTCCCTTTGGTGCTACCGAACGCACGGGTGCCCTTGGTTTGAGCGGTCGCGGCTGCGGCCGCTCCCTTTGGTGCTACCGAACGCACGGGTGCCCTTGGACGAACTCCAAGGAACGGATGACGCCAGCCGTCGACTCCGACGATCGGCGTTCCGTGGACTTCGTCCACGGGCACCCGTGGTTGTCGACTCCGGCGATTAGAAGCATCCGACGCGACCCGCACGGGTGCCCTTGGACAAAGTCCAAGGAACGGATGATGTCAGCCGTCGACTCCGACGATCGTCGTTCCGTGGACTCCGTCCACGGGCACCCTTGGTTGACGACTCCGACGATCAGAACCATCCGACACGACACGCACGGGTGCCCTTGGTTGGCGACTCCGACGGTCAGAACCATCCGACACGACCCGCAAGGGTGCCCTTGGGCGAAGTCCAAGGAACGGATGACGCCAGCCGTCGACTCCGACGATCGGCGTTCCGTGGACTTCGTCCACGGGCACCCTTGATCTCCGACTCCGCCGGTTAGAAACATCCGACACGACCCGCACGGGCGCCCTTGGACGAAGTCCAAGGAACGGATGACGCCAGCCGTCGACTCCGACGATCGTCGTTCCGTGGACTCCGTCCACGGGCACCCGTGGTTGACGACTCCGACGATCAGAACCATTCGACGCGACACGCACGGGTGCCCTTGGACAAAGTCCAAGGAACGGATGACGCCAGCCGTCGACTCCGCCAAGCATGAAACGCGCCAGAGGGAGCCGCCGCAGCGGCGACCGCTCAAACCCCGCGCGTGCCCCATCACCTGTCCTCAACGCCCGCTTCCGCGAAGCCCTTGCGCCGCAGGATGCACGCGTCGCAACGTCCGCACGGCGTGCCGTCGGGCAGCGGGTCGTAGCAGGACAGCGTGCGGCCCACAGGGACGCCAAGTTCGAGCGCAAGCGTGACGATCCCCGCCTTCGTCAGGTGCTGGAGCGGCGTGTGGATCCTGAAGCGCGCGCCCTCCTCGGTTGCGGACGCGGTCGCGAGGTTCGCGAGGCGCTCGAACGCGGCGATGAACTCGGGGCGGCAGTCGGGGTAGCCCGAGTAGTCGATCGCGTTCACGCCGATCGCGAGGTCGCTTGCGCCAATCGTCTCGGCGTAGGCGAGCGCGAACGCGAGGAAGATCGTGTTGCGCGCGGGCACATAGGTGACGGGCACGCCACGCGACATCTCCCCTTCCGCGCGGTCCTTCGGCACGGCGATGTCCGCGGTCAGCGCGCTGCCGCCAAAGGCCCGCAGGTCGATCTCCGTCACCTTGTGCTCGACCGCGCCGAGCGCGCGCGCGATCTCCGCCGCGCGCGCGAGCTCGACGCCGTGCCGCTGGCCGTAGCGGAAGCTGAGCGCGTGGCACGCGTACCCCTCGCGGCGCATCCACGCGAGCACGGCCGCGCTGTCGAGGCCACCTGAGAGAAGGACGACGGCGCGCTTCATCGCGGAAGGCTCCCCCATCACACCGGGCTCGGCACCGCCTCGAGCACGCGCTGCATGATGCGGCGCGTGGTGAGCGTGTCGCCCTGGTGCATGTAGGTGCGGCTGATGACGCGATGCGCGCACACGGGCAGCACGTTCGACACGATGTCGTCGGGCACGCAGTAGTCGCGCCCATCGATGAGCGCCGTCGCGCGCGCTGCCGCCGCAAGCGCGAGCGCGCCGCGCGGCGAGACGCCGACCTGCAGGTCCTCGCTGTTCCGCGTCGCGGTCGCAATCGCGATGATGTAGTCGACGAGCTCCTGCTTCAGCCGCACGGCGTCGACGGCGCGTTGGAGCGACAGCACCTCCTCCGCGTCCATCGCGGGCCGAAGATCGGGCAGCGCCGTGCGCGCGGGCTGCTTCTGCAGGATGCGCGACTCATCGTCGGGCGAGGGATAACCGAGCGAGATCCGCATCAGGAATCGGTCGAGCTGATTCTCGGGAAGGAAGTAGGTTCCCTCGAACTCGTAGGGGTTCTGCGTCGCCACCACGAGAAATGGCTGCGGCAGGTGGTGCACGACGCCCTCCGCGGAGACGGTCCCGTCCGACATCGCCTCGAGCATCGCGGCCTGCGTGCGCGGCGTGGTGCGGTTGATCTCGTCGGCAAGGACGACGTTGGCGAAGATCGGACCCTGCCTGAACTCGAAGTCGCCCGTCTGCTGACGGAAGATGCTCGTTCCCGTGACGTCAGACGGCAGCAGGTCGGGCGTGCACTGGATGCGCGTGAAGGTGCAGCGGATCGAGCGCGCCAGCGCGTTCGCGAGCACGGTCTTGCCGACGCCCGGCACATCCTCGATGAGCGCGTGTCCGCGGGCGAGGAGGCAGACGATCAGGCGGTCGACGGCCTGCGTGTTCCCCATGTAGACGGAGACGATGTTGCCTCGGAGCGCGGCAATCCTGTCATGCATGGCGCGAGTGTACCCGAAGCGCGCGTTTCCCCCGTTTCCCGCGGGCCGAGGCTTGCCCTCGCGGCGATCCCGATGCACCATGCTGCCGATGCCCGAGGCCGTGATCCGCAGACCGCTCCGATGCGCGCAGTGCGGCTATGACCTCGAGGGACTGCCTGCCCGCGGCGCATGCCCCGAGTGCGGCTGCGAGATCGTGGTCTCGCTCGCGCGGCGCCTCGATCTCGACGGCCCGCCCGCGAGGCCCGCGCCTGTGAACCGCAGGCTCGCGTGGGCGCTCATGCTCGGCGCGCTGGCAATCCTCGGCGCGAGCCTCCGCACGCTCGAATTCGCAGCGCGCTCCTTCCTTGACGAATATTCCGCGCGCGGCTCCGCAGGCACGCGGCAGAGCCTCGCGCTCGAGACCGCGGCCGATCTCCTTCAGCTCGCGTCGCTCGCGGGGGCGCTGCTCGGACTGGTTTCGCTCGCGGCGCTTCTCCCGTGGCGAAGCGAGCGGCGGCTCCTGCGCACGAGGGCCGTCGGCTGCGGCGCGTTCGCGATGTGGGCCGCGCTCATCGTGCCCCCGCCCGCCACGATCGGCGTCGCAGCGACCGCGCTCCCCGCGGCGCTTGCGCTTCTGGCGCTGAGCCCCCTCCTGCGCGAGCTCGGCCCCCTCTCCCGCGTCTATCGCTCCCGCTCGAGCGCGAAGCAGCGGATCGACGAACTCCTTCTCGCCGTCGCCATCGCGGGCGTGGCGGCCGCAGCAGCGTTCTTCGCGGAGAGGGCCGCGAGCGACGAGACGACGGTGGCACTCCTCCGGATCGTGGCGGCCGCAAGCGCGGGGCTTGCGCTCATTGGCTTCTGCTATCTCGCCCTCAACTGCGCCTGGATCCTCCGCGCAACGCTCTCGCCCGACCCGACGCTCGCGGAGATCCTCGCCGACGGAGAGGACGGCCCGAGCGACCCCACTGCCTCGGGCGGTGGCGACCTACCGAAGTCCCGCTAGCGATCTATCTGCCAATACGGCAGCGCACGGCGGGCGGGGGGCGGAACTGTCAGCGCCGCTCCTTCTCCGCGCCGACGCGACTGTTCCTGCAAGTCTCGGGCGCAAAGGCGTTTGCGTGGCGGAGCGCACCGCGCAAGTGCGCCCGAGTCGCCCGACCTGCGCGCTGCTCGGCTGGTACGGCCTTTGTATTGCCAACGCCCCTCACGACGCGCGCCCCGCGTCGGCTGGGGCGGGCGCTCGCGCCTGCAGTGCCAATCCAACACAGCCCGCCGTCGGTCGACGGCGGCAGACCACGCAAGAGCATCGGAGAACGACCACCATGGCCGTCAAGGAACTTTCCTTCGAGAACGAAGCACGCAAGAGCCTTCTGGCGGGCGTCGAGAAGCTCGCCGCCGCCGTCAAGAGCACCCTCGGCCCGCGCGGCCGCAACGCCGTCCTCGACAAGAGCTGGGGCGGCCCCACCGTCACCAAGGACGGTGTCTCCGTCGCCGAGGAGATCGAGCTCCGCGACAAGGTCGAGAACATGGGCGCAAAGCTCGTGAAGGAAGCCGCGTCGAAGACCTCGGACGACGCGGGCGACGGCACCACCACCGCGACCGTGCTCGCTGAGGCGCTCATCAAGGCGGGCTTCCGCCAGATCGCAGCGGGCGCGGACCCGAACGCGGTCGTGCGCGGCATGAAGAAGGCCGTCACCGCCGTCGCCGCGAGGATCGCCGATGGCGCGCGCCCGGTCGAGAAGGTCTCTGGCGGCATCGCGGCGGTCGCCTCGATCAGCGCGAACAACGACACCGCGATCGGCAAGATCATGGCCGAGGCGTTCGAGAAGGTCGGCAAGGACGGCGTCATCACCGTCGAGGAAGGCAAGTCGCGCGAGACGACCATCGACGTCGTCGAGGGCATGCAGTTCGACCGCGGCTATCTCAGCGCGAACTTCGTCACGAACACCGACGACATGACCGTCGAGTTCTCGAAGGCGCTCGTCCTCATCTACGAGGACAAGATCGACAGCCTCGCGAAGTTCGTGCCCTTCCTCGAGAAGGTCATGGAGTCGAAGAAGCCGCTCCTCATCATCGCAGAGGATGTGACGGGCGAGGCGCTCAGCGCGCTCGTCATCAACAAGCTGCGCGGCGTGCTGAATGTCTGCGCCGTGAAGGCGCCGGGCTACGGCGACCGCCGCAAGGCCATGCTCGAGGATCTCGCGATCCTCACGGGCGGCAAGGCGATCATGAAGGACCTCGGCATCGAGCTCGACAAGGTCACGATCAAGGACCTCGGGCAGGCCAAGAAGCTCATCGTCGACTCCGACAAGACCACGATCGTCGAGGGCGCGGGCAGCACGACCGCCATCAAGGGCCGCTGCGACCAGATCCGCAACGAGATCGAGGCGACCGACAGCGACTACGACCGCGAGAAGCTGCAGGAGCGCCTCGCGAAGCTCGCCGGCGGCGTTGCGCAGATCAACGTCGGCGCGTCGAGCGAGGCCGAGCTCAAGGAGAAGAAGGCGCGCGTCGAGGACGCGCTGCACGCCACGCGCGCAGCTGTCGCCGAGGGCGTCGTCGCAGGCGGCGGCACCAGCTTCATCCGCGCGCTTCCCGCGCTCGACAAGGTCCGCAAGGATTGCGTCGGCGACGAGGTCGCCGGCGTCGAGGCCGTCGCGGAAGCGCTCTGCGTGCCGCTGCGAACGATCGCAGAGAACTCCGGCGAGAAGGGAACCGTCGTCGTCGCCAAGGTCAAGGAGATGAAGGGCGACGAGGGCTTCAACGCGCTCACGCTCGAGTACGGCGACCTCGTCAAGCAGGGCGTCATCACCCCCGCCAAGGTCGACCGCACGGCGCTTCAGAACGCCGCCAGCGTCGCTGGCCTCATCCTCACCTGCGACTGCGCGATCAGCGAGAAGCCGCAGCCGAAGGACGCAGCCGGCCATGGCCACGGCCACGACCATGACCACGGAGGTGGCATGGGCGGGATGGGTGGCATGGGCGGAATGGGCGGAATGGGCGGCATGGGCGGAATGGGCTTCTGAGCCCTCGCGATCCCTCTTCACCTCCCCGCGCAGCGGCCCGCCAACTGAATCGCATCACACGAAACACACGCAGCACGCGTCACACGCGAATCACGCAAGAAAGCACGAGACACACCAATGTCCACCGTTCGACCCCTCGAAGACCGCATCCTCATCAAGCCCACCGAGCCCGAGACGAAGACCGCGAGCGGCCTCTATCTCCCCGAAGCCGCCAAGGAGCGCCCGATGCAGGGCACCGTGGTTGCGGTCGGCCCTGGCCTCCTCCTCGACAACGGCGAGCGCGCCCCCGTCCATGTCAAGAAGGGCGACACCGTCGTCTACGGCAAGTACGCGGGCACCGAGATCGAGATCAAGAACACCAAGCATGTGATCGTCCGCGAGAGCGAGCTCCTCGGCATCCTCGCCAAGTGAGCCGCGCGCGCACACGAACCCCAAACGGAAGGCAACACACATGGCACAGAAGCAGATGAAGTTCGATGCGGCGGCACGCGCGGAACTCAAGCGCGGCGTCGACCAGCTCGTGCAGGCGGTGGCGGTCACGATGGGCCCCGTCGGGCACAACGTCCTCTTCACGAAGAGCTACGGTGGCCCGCAGATCACCAAGGACGGTGTCACCGTCGCGAAGGAGATCGATCTCCCCGCTCCGTTCGAAAACATGGGCGCCAAGATGGTGCAGCAGGTCGCGAAGAAGACCGCCGATGTCGCGGGCGACGGCACGACCTGCGCCACCGTCCTCGCCGGCGCGATCTTCAATGGCGGCCTGAAGTTCATCGCCTCGGGCGCGAACGCCGTCGCCATCCAGCGCGGCATCAACGCCGCCGCGCAGGCCGGCGCCGATGCCGTGACCGGCATGGCGCAGAAGTGCAAGGGCAAGGCCGACCTCGAGAAGGTCGCGACCGTCTCCGCCAACCACGACACTGCGATCGGCAAGCTCATCGCCGAGGCCATCGACAAGGTCGGCGCGGAAGGCGTCGTCGAGATCGAGGAAGGCAAGACCGCCGACACCACGCTCGACTACGTCGAGGGAATGTCGTTCGACAAGGGCTATCTCTCGCCCTACTTCATGACCGATCCGAAGCGCGCCGAGTGCGTGCTCGAGAACCCGCTCATCCTCATCAACGAGAAGAAGCTCTCGAACCTCGCCGAGCTCCTGCCACTCCTCAACAAGGTCGCTTCCGCGGGCAAGCCGCTCCTCATCATCGCGGAAGAGGTCGAGAACGAGGCCCTCGCCGCGCTCGTCGTGAACCGCCTGCGCGGCGTGCTCCAGGTCTGCGCCGTGAAGGCCCCCGGCTTCGGCGACCGCCGCAAGGCGATGCTCGGCGACATCGCCGTCCTCACGGGCGGAACCTTCTTCGCCGAGGACATCGGCCGCAGCCTTGAGGATGTCGACCTCAAGGAGCTCGGCACGGCCAAGAAGGTCGTCATCACCAAGGACGAGACCACGCTTGTCCAGGGCGGCGGCAAGACGAAGGACATCGAGGCCCGCGCCGACCAGATCCGCGCGCAGATCGAGCGCACGACCAGCGACTACGACCGCGAGAAGCTCAACGAGCGCCTCGCCAAGCTTGTCTCTGGTGTCGCGATCATCTCGGTGGGCGGCGCGACCGAGCTCGCGATGAAGGAAGCGAAGGACCGCGTCGACGACGCGCTCCACGCGACCCGCGCGGCCGCGAAGGAAGGCTTCGTCGCGGGCGGCGGCGTGGCGCTCGTCCGTGCGATCGACGCCGTGCTCGAGGCGAAGAAGAAGGCCAAGGGCGACGAGAAGTTCGGCTTCGACATCGTTGCCGGGGCGATGGAGCGCCCCTGCGCGCAGATCGCGGAGAACGCTGGCCACGACGGCGACCTCGTCGTCTCGAAGATCCGCGAGGCGAAGGTCAATGTCGGCTTCAACGCCGCGACGGGCACCTACGAGGATCTCGTCAAGGGCGGCATCATCGACCCTGCGCTCGTCGTCAAGACCGCGCTCCTCCACGCGGCGAGCGTGGCGGGCCTCATGCTCACGACCGATGTGATCGTGACCGAGCTCAAGGAAGAGGAAGCGCCCGTCGAAGGCGCCGTCAGCTGAGAACTTCACGCCCCTGCGCGGGAAACCGCGCAGAGGCGCTTCCTTTCGAGACACGGGACGCGCGAGCGGTTCGCGCGTCCCTTGCACAGGCGGACGGGGGTGGATCAGGGTCGGATCAGGGTCGGATCAGGGTCGGATCAGGGTCGGATCAGGGTCGGATCGAGATCGGATCAGGGACGCGCATGCCGCAGACACGCTGCTACTACGAGATCCTGTCGGTCGAGAAGACCGCCTCGCAGGACGACATCAAGCGGGCGTATCGCCGCCTCGCGATGAAGTGGCACCCTGATCGCAACCCGGGCAACGCCGACGCGGAAGGCGAGTTCAAGGCCTGCACGGAGGCCTATGAAGTGCTCTCCGACCCCGAGCGGCGCGAGCTCTACGACCGCCACGGCCACGCCGGCCTCCGTCAGAACCCGGGCCACGACTTCCGCTCGATGCATGTCAACGACATCTTCTCGATGTTCAACGACATCTTCGGCCAGCAGGCGGGCGGCCGCGGGCAGCGCGGCCCTGCGCGCGGCTACGACCTCGAGACGGAGGTCGAGCTCGAGCTCGAGGACGCCTTCAAGGGCTGCGAGCGCGAGGTCGAGTTCAAGCGCCTCGATGTGTGCGAGCCCTGCGGGGGCTCGGGCGCGAAGCCTGGTTCGAAGCCCGTGTCCTGCCCGACCTGCGGCGGCCAGGGCCAGGTCGCACAGACGGGTTTCGGTGGGATGTTCCGCATGGTCACCACCTGCCCCGAGTGCAGGGGACGCCGCAATGTCGTGCGCGAGAAGTGCGAGAAGTGCCGCGGCCAGGGCCGCGTCTCCACCCGCCGCAAGCTCTCCGTGCGCATTCCCGCGGGCATCGAGTCGGGGCAGGTCATCAGGCTCTCGGGCGAAGGCGAGCCGCCGCCGCCCGAGGCGAGCCCCGAAGGCAAGGGCCCGCGCGGCGACCTTCATGTCGTGGTCCGCGTCACCGAGCATGATCGCTTCGAGCGGCGCGGCGCAGACCTCATCGTCGTCCAGCCGATGGCGTTCGCGCAGGCCGCGCTCGGCGCGAAGGTGAAGATCGAGGGCATCGACCGCGAGTACGACCTCGAGATCCCCGCGGGAAGCCAGCATGGCGAGGCGGTGGTGGTCGAGCGCGCCGGCATGTCCGTCCTGAACAGCCGTGAGCGCGGTGACATGCACGTCGTCTTCCAGCTCGTGGTGCCGCGCAAGCTGACGGACGACCAGCGGCGGCTCCTCGCCGAGTATGCGCAGATGGAGCGGGCGGAGGTCAACAGCGGCGAGCAGAGCTTCTGGAAGAAGATCAATCCGTTTGGGAACTGAGGCGCGACGGAGCGCGAATCCGAGTCTGACGGGAGAACGCGATGGAACACGACACTCCGACCGAGCCAGACATGACGAACGAGGAACTTGACGGGCAGGGCGAGGGCCGGCCGTTCGACGGCGCTGGCGATGACGCTGGCGATGTTCAGGACCTGATCGAGCGCCTCACGGCGGCGCGCGACGAGGCGATCGCCGCGAAGCTGCGCGCGCAGGCTGATTTCGCCAACTTCCAGCGCCGCTCGATCGAGAACGAGGCGCGCGCGCGGATCGGCGGCCTCGTGCAGATGACGCGCGCGCTGATGCCCGTCCTCGACCACTTCGACCTTGCGCTTGCGCAGGACCACTCGAAGCTGACCGCAGAGCAGATGGCGCAGTCGATCGCCATGACTCGCGCGGAGCTGCAGAAGGCGCTCGAGCAGAATGGGATCGCCCGCATAGAGCCCGAACCGGGCACGCTCTTCGACCCGATGCAGCACGATGCCGTGATGAAGCAGCCCGCCGAGGGCATCGCCGCAGGCTGTGTGAGCATGCGCTTCCAGACGGGCTGGCGGCTCGGCGAGAGCGTCCTCCGCCCCGCGAAGGTCGCCGTCGCGCCAGAGGCGTGATCCATGCCGACCTACGAATACATCTGCCGCGCGTGCGGACACGAGTTCGAGGAGTTCCAGTCGATCAAGGCCGACCCGATCGCCGTATGCCCGAAGTGCCGCAAGAGGAAGGTCGAGCGCAAGATCGGCATTGGCGGCGCCGTGATCTTCAAGGGCGGCGGCTTCCATGAGACCGACTATCGCAGCGAGAGCTACAGATCGGGCGAGGAAGCCGAGAAGAAGTCTGGCGAGGTGAAGGTGGAAGCGAAGGCAGACGCGAAGCCCGACGCGACGACCGGAACGAAGCCGGAGCTGAAGAGCGATGTGAAGGCCGATGCGAAGGCCGGATCCAAGACCGACTCGCAGCCCTCGAAGAAGCCAGACGCGAAGACCGAGCCGACGGGCACCTCGAAGCCCGATGCCGCCGCTGCTGCCGAGAACAAGCGTATCGAAGCGCGCGCGACGCATCAGTCCCGCATCGGCCGTGGGATCGGAAACATCGTCGCGAATGGCGGAAAGAAGCCCGCCGCGAGCAAGGCCCGCGCGCGGAAGAAGTAGCGATCCCCGTCGCACGCGCCGTCCGCGTCGCCCGCGGGTCTCTACACTGCGCCCGTGAGCCTCCGCTTCAAGAGCCGTATCCTCGATCACCTCGCGCACCGCAGCTACCTCCCGATGTACATGAGCGAGGTCGCGCGGCAGTTGCGCGTCTCGGAGGAGGACGAGGCGGAGTTCACGGAGACCGTACGCCAGCTTGCGGAGGCCGAGCTCCTCGAGATCGGGAAGGACGAGAAGCTCCGCCTCCCGCGCATGCCAGAGGAGATCGAGGGTGTCATCAAGCTGACCCCGCGCGGCATCGGATTCATCAAGACGGAGATCGACTACCGCGAGGGCGACCTCTTCGTGCCGCAGGGCGAGACGAAGGACGCTGTCTCGGGCGACCGGGTGCGCGTCAAGGTCGTGCGGCGCGGCGACCGCTGGAACCGCGGCTTCGGCGCCACGCCGCTCGGCGCACGGGATGACATCTTCGGGCGCGTCGTCGAGGTGCTCTCGCGCGGACAATCGCGGTTCGCGGGCATCCTCGTCAAGCGCGGGCGCGAGTGGCTCGTCGAACCCGATGGCCGCGCGATCCGCGACCCGATCGTCGTGCGCGACCCGGGTGCGAAGAACGCGAAGGAAGGCGACAAGGTCGTCGTCGACATCCTGCTCTGGCCCGAGGAGGGCGCGCTCGCGGAGGGCGTGATCCTCGAGGTGCTCGGCGAGGCGGGTCGTCCCGATGTCGAGACGCAGGCGGTGATCGCAACCTACATGATCCGCGAGATTTTCCCGGAGGAGGCAATCGCGCAGGCGCGCGAGGCGGCGGTGTCGTTCGAGCGCGCGACGAAGGCTGCGGCGGCAGGCGCAGTCGCGGGCGAGAGCGGCCCGTCGGCGTGGGAAGATCGCGAGGACCTCACCCACCGATTCATCTTCACGATCGACCCGCCCGATGCGAAGGACTTCGACGACGCGATCTCGATCGCGCACGACGCGATCACGGGCAACTACGAGCTCGGCGTCCATATCGCCGATGTCGCGCACTTCGTCACTAAGGACTCCGCGCTCGACGAGGAGGCGCGGGCGCGCGCGACGAGCGTCTACCTCCCCCGCCACACCGTGCCGATGCTTCCCGAGATTCTCTCGAACGGCGTCTGCTCGCTGCAGGAGGGCGTGGCGCGCTTCACGCTCAGCGCGTTCATCATGCTCGACTCCGACGGCAAGGTCGTCGGCCAGCGGCTTGCGCGCACGGTCATCAAGAGCGCCAAGCGTCTCACATACATCGAGGCGCAGCGGCTCATGGAGGGCAAGGTCGACGAGGCGCGCAAGCACGCGAAGACCGAGCCCGTCTACACAGACGAACTCCTCGAGACGCTGCGCATCGCCGACACGCTTGCGAAGACGATCCGCAGCCGCCGCCACAAGGAGGGCATGATCCACCTCGACCTTCCCGTGGTCGAGCTTGTCTACGACCAGGACGGGCATGTCGTCGACGCAGTGCCCGAGGACGACTCCTTCACGCACACGCTGATCGAGATGTTCATGGTCGAGGCGAACGAGGCGGTCGCGCGCACCTTCGCGGGGCTCGACACGCCGCTCCTGCGGCGCATCCACCCCGACCCGACCTTCGGCGACATCGAGGAAGTGCGGCAGTTCGCGCGCCTCGCGAAGTGGCGCCTGCCCGAGGAGCCGACCCGCAAGGACCTGCAGGCGCTGCTCGACGCCACGCGCGGCTCGCCCGCCGCGCGCGCGATCCACTTCTCGGTGCTGCGCTGCATGTCGAAGGCGGTCTATTCGCCCGCGCTCATCGGCCACTACGCGCTCGCAAGCGAGCACTACGCGCACTTCACGAGCCCGATCCGACGCTATCCCGACCTGCTCGTCCACCGCGTGGTGCATTCGTACCTCGACATCACGGACAACGGCCGCGAGTCGGGCGGCGGCAAGAAGCGCCGCGCGCTCGCGCGGACGCTCGCGGAGGATCCGCGCGTCCTCGACGAGGCGGCGCTCATCGACCTCGGTCGTCACACGAGCGAGCGCGAGGTCGCTGCAGATGCCGCCGAGAAGGACCTGCGCACCTTCCTCGTGCTGCAGCTCCTGCATGAGAAGCATCTCGGCGACGAGCTCGACGGCACCGTCACGGGCATCATGCCCAACGGCACGATCTTCGTGTCGATCGACCGCTATCTCGTCGACGGCGCCATCAAGAGCCGCGACATGAAGGGCGGCGACGGACGCCTCGACCGCTGGACGCACGACGCACGCAGCGGCCGCCTCGTCGCGTCGCGCAGCGGCGCGTCGGTCGGCCTCGGCGACAGGATCCGCGTGCGCATCGCCATGATCGACCTGCGCGGACGGCAGCTCGACCTCGAGATCGTGAAGTTCGGGCGTGCCGCGATCGAGGTCGAAGGCGAGCTCGCGGCCTCTGGCGACGCAGGCGCCCGCCGTGTGAACGACGGCGAAGGGCGCCACTTCGAGCCGCGCCCCCGCGACGGCCGCAAGGGGAAGACGGGCCGCGACAAGTTCGGCCACAAGCCCGGATTCAAGAAGGGTCGTCGCGGCCGCAAGGGCTGAGCGCGCGCAGTCCCCGTTCCACGGGCGGGAATCGCCCGAGCTCGAGAGCGTTTCCAACCATGAAGGCGAGCGAGATCAACGGATCGATCAAGATCCCGCCCGCGCTTGGAAGCGCAAGCGACAGCGCGGACACGAGAAGGCACGCAAGCGGCACGGGCCACGCTGCCTCCCGGCGCCCGTGCGACCTCTGGCCGCAGAGCGCCCGCAGCCGCGCGAGCATGAGTAGCTGCATCGCGACAAGGAGCGCAGCGATCACACTGGTGCCGATCGCGATCGTGCCGGCCGCCCAAGGCGGGTTCCAGAAGAGGAGCGGCACGACGAACGCCGTCGCGACGACCGAGAAACGCAGCGCGTCGCGCGCGGCGTCGCCGACCTCGGCGTCGTGGCGCATCGTGTCGCGATGGCTTGCGTCGTGAGGGGCTGAGTCCTGCGCCCCACGGTCGGGTTCCACGGCCCTCTGCATGCGGAAGAGGCCGATCCACGCGAGCACAATCGCCGCGCACGGTCCCGCCGTCCCGAGGACGATTCCGAGCCAGATCATGGTGGATCCGAGGAGCTCCGTCGCGCGCGCAAGCGAGTCCGGCGCGAGACCGCTCGACGTCCCGCGGACGAGCGTCCCGATGAGGATGGACACGACGCCCCCCGCGGCGGACACGAGCGACACAAGCGAGTACCTGAGGAATCGCGACGCTGCGAAAAGCGCGCCGACCCGGGCGGCCGGGAGCTGCACAAAGCGTCGCCCGCCCTGGGGAAGTCCGCACTCGCTGCAGACGGACGACTCCGATCCCGAGCGATCGTGCCCGCAGTTGTCGCAGATCCGCGCGTCGAGCCGCGTCATGCGGGAAGCCTACCTCGCAGGCGCTTCGGAAACGGTGCCTGGCACGTGCCGGGAGGTGCCAGGCACCAAACGGCACGTGCCAGGCACCAAACGGCACGTGCCAGGCACCAGTGCGGGAGGGCTGGCTCCAGGCCCCCTCGTCCGTCACTCCTGCTCAACTGCGCGGCCAGACCTCGTTGATCGGCCAGCAACCCGCACGACGCAGGTTCCCGAAACGGTGCCTGGCACGTGTGGGGAGGTGCCAGGCACCAGACGGCACGTGCCAGGCACCGTTTCCGCAGATCCGCACGTCGAACCGCGTCATGTGGGAAGACTTCCGTGTCCGCACGTCGCCGATGCAACAAGGCAACCTGCGGGACGGCGTGCATGGACGCCGCCCCGCAGGTGTGCAGGGGTACGGAGTTGTCAGCGCAGCATCAGCCGTTCGACCAGCTCGCGAGGAGAGTCGTCAGGTCGGAGGCGTCGATCACGCCGCCGCCGCTGAGGTCCATCAGCGGATTCACCTGTCCCCACGCGCCGAGAAGCTGCGTGAGGTCGGTGGCATCGACCATCCCGTCAAGATTGAAGTCTGCCTCGTTGAAGTTCACGGGAGCATGCGCGAACTGCGCGCCGCCCGCGCCGATGACCATGGCGTCGACGAAGAAGTCGAGCTCGATGAGGCCGGCCGTGATCAGCGACACCTTCCAAAGGACGCTGGTCGTGGCACCCTCGACCTCGACCACGAGCTCCACCTCGTTGATGCCAGCGCCGGGATACTCGCCTTCCGCGAGGCCGACTGCGACGGAAGCCGAACGGACGACCGATGGAAGGGCATTGCGGATGGCTGCGATCCTCGCAGCCTGCGGGCCACCGGGAGCGAACTCGGTGAACTCGGTGACGGCGTCGCCGGCCACGACCGCGAGCGCGAGCATGCCCGACTTCGGGTTCAGGAACAGGACCTCCACGGTGTTGCCCGCCTTCTCGTTCTCCACCTCGACGCCGATGGTCGTCCAGCCTGCGCCGGCCTCGGTCTCCGCCGTTGCGATAGCCGCCTGCACGGTGACGCTGGGCAGGGTCTCCTCGAAGTCTTCGCCTTCGGCGTGGTGCGGGATGATCCCGCCTGTCACTGCGTCGATGTCGACCTCGGTGCCGTCGGTGTACTCCACCTGGTAGGTGAGGATGCCCGCCTCGATCTCGAGCTGGAGGCGCCCGATCTGGCCGCCCACGACCTCCGTCGCCGCGATGTTGATCGCATCGACGAAGTCGAGTTCGGATGCCGGCAGGAGCGCGAGGACGGCCTCGACCTCGGCGGCCTCCGCTGGATCGACGGCGTCCGTCTCGACCTCGAGGACTTCGCCTGTCGCGAGGTCAAGTCGGACGGCGGTGCCGAGCGTGGCGCTGAGGTTGAAAAGGTCGGCCTCGTAGACGAGGGCGTCGTCGCGCTCGTCGATCTCGATCGAGAAGAGGATGCCCTTCGGGGCCGCGGCGCGTGCAGCGTCGATGGCCGAAGGGAAGCCGATGTCGGCGGACGCGACGGCGGCGGTGAGGGAGGACAGTGCGAGGACGGTCAGGAGGGCGGAGGTGCGGTTCTTCATCTGGGACTCACGGATGGGCTCGGCGCCGCGGGTGCGGGCGGAGGGTCTGGTTCGAGAGGCTCGGACACGATCGCCGGGGGCCTTGGACAGCGGCAAAGGAGCGCGAAACAGGGCGGCAGATACTCCCCGCGTCGGAAAATGTCGGAAACGGTGCCTGGCACGTGTCGGGAGGTGCCAGGCACCAGCCGGCACGTGCCAGGCACCGTGCCGAGGGGCTTGTCTCATGCTCCCTCGTTCTGCCACTTCCGCTCAACTACGCGGTCAGGCCTCGGCGATCGACCACGAACCCGTACGACGCGTACGACGCGGGTTCTCGAGACGGTGCCTGGCACGTGCCAAGAGGTGCCAGGCACCTCCCGGCACGTGTCAGGCACCGTTTCCAGTCAGAAGACCGCGCCCTCGATCAGCTCCCCGTGCACATCCGTCAACCGATGGTCACGCCCGCCCGAGCGAAAGGTCAGCCTGCGGTGGTCGACCCCCATCAGGTGGAGCATCGTCGCGTGCAGATCGTGGATCCTGTAGGGTCTGTCGACCACGCGGTAGCCAAACTCGTCAGTCGCGCCGATGACCGTGCCGCCGCGCACGCCGCCGCCCGCCATCCACACCGTGAAGCCGAACGGATTGTGGTCGCGGCCGTTCGAGCCCTGCGCGAACGGCGTCCGCCCGAACTCCGCGGCCCACACGACGAGCGTCGACTCGAGCAGCCCGCGGCGCCTCAGGTCGACAAGAAGCGCCGCGATAGGCTGATCGACCGCGCGTGCGTTCGCCTCGTGGCCCGCACGCAGGTCGTTGTGCTGGTCCCATCGGTCGCCAAGCGTGCGCGGACAGGTCACCTCGACGAAGCGCACGCCGCGCTCGACGAGCCGCCGCGCGAGGCAGCACTCGCGCGCATAGGTGCGCGTCGCCGCGTCGGGCGCATCGAAGCCGTACAGCGCCTTCGTCTCGTCGCTCTCCCCGTCGAGCGCCGCAAGCTCGGGCACGGCCGCCTGCATGCGGTAGGCGAGCTCATGGTTGCGGATCGCGCTCTCGACCGCCTCTGCCTGCGTCTCGTGCGCGTAGGCGGAGTCGAGCCGAGCCAGCAGCTGCCGCTTGCGCGCCTGCGCGTCGAGCGGCTCGCGCGGAGAGGCGTTGGCGATCGCCTCGCCCGTCGGACGCATGATCGAGCCCTGGTGCCGCGCGGGCAGGAAACCAGCGGAAAAGCAGTCGAGTCCGCCCGGCGGAACGAGCCCGCCCTCGATCACGACGAACCCGGGAAGATCGTTGTTCTCGCTTCCGAGGCCGTAGGAACTCCACGCACCCATCGATGGACGCCCGGGTACTCCCGCACCCGTATGAAGGAAGTAGTTCGCGTTCGTGTGCTCGCTGAAGTCGCTCGTCATCGAGCGCACCACGCAGAGCTCGTCGGCGAGGCGCCCGACATGCGGGAAGAGATCCGACACGGGCAGGCCCGACTCGCCGTAGCGCCTGAACTTCCACGGCGACGCGAGGGTGTTCCCGTTGTCGTTGAACTGTGTCGGCGCCATCGCCATCGGGAAGGGCTTCCCATCGAAGTCCGCCAGCCGAGGCTTCGGGTCAAAGGTGTCGACCTGCGATGGGCCGCCGTCCATGTAGAGGAAGATCACGCTCCGCGCGCGCGCGGGGCGATGCGTGGCGAGAAGCGCGCGATCGGCGAGAGGTGCAGCCGGTGAAGCCATACCCACGCGCCCGAAGAGCCCCGCAAACGCCACCATGCCGAACCCCCCACCGACCGTACGCAGCATGTCGCGACGCGTGCAAGGCGCGTCGGCGAATCGTCCGCAATGGTGTCGTGCGCGTTCGTCCATGTGGGCGGTCCTCAGCGGAGATAGATGAATTCCTTCGATGCGAAGAGGACATGCGCGAGCGCCGCGAAGGCCGCAGACTCGCGCACGACAGGCTCGACCTCCGCCCCCGCCGCCGCACGCTCATCGGCGAGGAAGGCGCGCGCAAGCGCGACCTCGTCCGCGCGCGGCGCGCGGCCGAATGCTGCATGCCACGCGCTCTCGATGCGGGCCTCGTCGCTCCGAGCATCGCGCGCAAGGTGCTCGCCCCAGCGCCGCGCGAACTCATGCACCAGCTCGCTGTTCAGGAACGCGAGCGCCTGCGCGGGCACATTCGACGCGTGTCGTCGCCCGCACGAGGCCGATGGCGGCGGCTGGTCGAACGCCTGCATGAACGGGTCGAGGAAGTTGCGGCGTACGGCGAGATAGACGCTGCGCCGCCCAGCGCCATCGACAGGGCCGCTCTCGTCAGGTCGACCGCGGCCCTGCATGTGCTCGTTGAGACGGATGGGCACGCTCGGTCCGCCTGGCGTACCGTCGAATCGCCCCGAAGCCACGAGCATCGCATCGCGGATCGCCTCCGCATCGAGCCGCCGCACGGCGGGCGCGTGCCAAGCGGTCGGCGGCACTTCGCCCGCATCCGCTGCGGCGCGATAGGCGCGCGAGAGGACGACCTCGCGGATGAGCGACTTGAAGGTCGCACCGTCCGCGAGCTTGAGCGCGAGGTGATCGAGGAGCTCCGCGCTCCACGGCGCAGCGCCAAGCTGGCCAAAGTCGTCGGGGGTCTCCACGATGCCGCGGCCCATCAGCTTGAGCCAAACGCGGTTCGCAAGCGTGCGCCAGAGGAAGGGGGTGTCGCGCGCGGTGATCGCCTGCGCGAGCGCGAGGCGCCCACTTCCCTCGAGCGCGGCGTCGGCGGGCTCCCCGAAGTCGACGAACCCCGCGAGGATCGACATTCGCGCGCGCGGCGCGGGTTCGCCAGGCGTCCGCGGCGATCCGCGCAGGTGGACAGGCTCGTCGAAGGCGCCCCCCTCCTCGGCGACAATCGCGCGGATGGGCGGCTTCGTCGCGCGCAGCGCGTCGCGCGCGGCGAGCGCGGCGAGACGGAGCTCCTCAAGACGACTCTCCCCGACGCGACTCTCCCCAACGCGACTCTCCCCAACGCGCGCCACATCGAACATCTGCGCCCCATGGCCATGTTCGCCCCAGAACTCCTGCGGCGGATGCGCTCCATCGTCGCTCGCCACGATCGCGTCGACCTCGATCCACCCGTCGCCGTCGTCGACCAGCTCGACGTAGGCGCGCTCGCCAGCGAAACGCACGAGATCGAAGGTCTCGATGCGCCACGCGGCGTCGCGCGGGTCGACAGCGGATCCCTCGCCCGACTCGATGCGCCGGCGCAATCCCTCGAAGAGAAGCGCATTGCGCTCGTCAAGCCAGTAGTTCCCGACGACGACACGCGCCCACGCGGCGTGGCCGCGAAGCCGCACATGGAGATAGCGCCTCGACACGTCGAAGGCAGGCGACCGCGCGCTGCCGACAAGCGCACGGTCGAGGCGCGCGCTGTCGATCGTGTCAGCCGCGGCTACGCGCAGCGTGCCATCGGACGCCAGCGCGACCGCAGCGCCCGACGCGGCGAACGCGTGGCCCGAGCGGCGCCACTCCGCGCCGCCTTGCCGTGCGTCGTCGATCAGCACGAAGTCGCTCGAACCATCGGCGAACTTCCTCGCGTCGCGCGCTGTCGGAACAGCCGAGACGCCCGCGACCTCGCCTGCCTCGACAAGCGCGCGCCGCGCGCTCTCGGCGAGCGGCTCCGCGCACTCGTCCGTGTCGAGGAATCCCTCGACGCGGCGCGTGTTGCGGGCGACGCCTGCAAGCGAGAAGAAGTCCTTCGCGGGAATCGGGTCGAACTTGTGGTCGTGGCACCGCGCGCACGCGACGGACAGGCCGAAGAGCGAGCGCCCCACGACATCGACTTTTCCCGCGATGCGATCCGCCTCGTCGAGCCGGACATCGACGGGGGCGTGCGTCGCTGGCCCGAGGAACCACCACGCAGTGCCGACGGGAGCGGCGTTCGCAAGCCCGAGCGCGGGCCGCGCCTCAAGCAGGTCGCCCGCAATCTGCTCGGCGATGAACCGCGCGGGCGCGAGATCTGCGTTGAACGCTTCGATCACATAGTCGCGATAGCGCCACGCGCCTGGAATGTCGTAGTCGAACTCGTGGCCGAGGCTCTCGGCGTAGCGCGCGAGATCGAGCCAGTGCCGCCCCCACCGCTCGCCGAACGCGGAGCTCGCGAGCGCTGCATCGACGAACGCCGCGAACGCATCGTCCAGGGCCTCGCCCGCGGGAATCGCCGCAAACGCGCGCACCTCCTCCTCGCTCGGCGGAAGTCCGCGCAAGTCGAAGCTCGCGCGGCGAAGAAGCGACGCAGCGTCGATGTCCGCCGGCGCCGCGAGGCCGTGACGCTCGCGCGTCGCGAGGACGAAGCGATCGATGTCGTCGCGCGGCCAGCGCTCGTCCTGCACGCGTGGCGCCGCGACTACGCGCATCGGTTCGAACGCCCACGGCGCCGTGTATTCGGCGCCCGACTCGATCCAGCGGCGGATCGCATCTATCTCGGCCTCGGAGAGCGGCTCACGCCCATCGGGCGGCATGAGTTCGTCGGGGTCGGCGTGCGCGACGCGCGCCAGCATCTCGCTCGCGGCGGGGTCGCCGGGGGCGATCGCGCGAAGGCCGCTCTTCAGGACGGCGGTCGCCCCCTCGAAGGTGTCGAGGCGCAGGCCGGCTGCACGCGAATCGGCATCGGGCCCATGGCAGGTGAAGCACTTCGCAGCGAGGATCGGCCGCACGTCTCTGTCATAGTCTGCCGCGCACACCGAGCCTTGCGCGGCGGACATCGCGACGCACAGCGCGGCGATCACGCAGGTCGGGCGGATTCGCGGCTCGCGCGCTGGCATTCGCGCAGTATGACCGCACGCGCCGCCGCTCGGAAGCGTGAGGCTGGCGCTGACGCCAAAATCAGGCCAGCGACTCCGCGAGGAGCCCGCGCATGGCCGTAAACGCACGATCCGCGATCAGTTCCCGATAGAACATGCCGCTTGAGCGGTCGTGCGCGTGCGGATTCGTGAAGGCGTGCCCCGTGTGGCCGTAGGCGACGACCTGCCAGTCGGCGCCCGCATCCGTCATTTCCCTCGCAAAGCCGACCATCTGCTCGGGCGTGGCCATCGGGTCGTCGTAGCCGTGGAGCGCGAGCACCTTGGCGCCGATCGAGGCCTGCGCGCCGAGATTCGGCGCACCAAACAGCGCATGGAAGCCGATCGCGGCCTTGACGCCCGGCGCGTTCGCGCGCGCAAGGTCGAACGCGCACAACCCACCGAAGCAGAACCCGATCACGGCGAGCCGCGCGGGGTCAGCGCCGTCGAGCTTCGCCGCCGCGTCGACGCCTGCGAGGAGGCGCTTGCGCAGCGCGGCGCGGTCCTCGACCCACGGCGTCATGAGCTTCGAGTTCTCCTCGGGCGAGCTTCCGCGGCGGCCCTTGCCATAGACATCGATCGCGAAGCCGAGGTAGCCGAGCGAGGCGATCCCATCGGCCTGCGCGCGCGCGAAGTCGTCTTGGCCGCCCCAGGCATGGGCGACGAGAACGACAGGCGAGCGCGCGGCGGCGGCAGCGGGGCGCACGACATATCCCTCGAGTTCCTGCTGGCCGTCGTGATAGGTGAAGAACGATCCGGTGCGTGCGGTCGGGCTCATGCGGCGAGTGTAGTGCGGGAGTTTCTGTGCGTGGGGGTCGAGCGCGGCGTGCCGCGGATGGGCACGGGTCGGGAGAGGAAAGGCGTGGAAATCTCTCCTGTAAAAGTGCAGGACTTTCGGGGGTGCGCGGTTTGGCGTGTTAGGTTCGCCCGCGTCGGCTCGTCCGACGGAAAGGCGGAAGAGAGAGATGTCCACACATTCTGTTGGGGAGTCCGCAGCCGCGCGGGCGCACGGCGGGCGGGCGGCGTCGCACGCAATGGCAGGGAGCAGTGAGCGACGCGCGACGACGGCCGCGCCGCGGGGCGCAATGCGCGGCGCGATGCGCGGCGCACGGCCGCCAAGCTCTCGCGCTCGCGTCCTCGCGGCGGTGCTCTGCGCGGCGGCGCTCGGGGCTTTCCGCGCGGCGCCGCATCATGGATCCACGCCGCCAGCGCTCGATCCAATCGCCCTCATCTCGGCCGGCGAACCATCGGCCCCGTCTGCCCGCAGGTTCGGAGATCGCGTTGCGGCAAAGGGATGCATCCTCGCCATCGCCGCACCAACCGATGGAGACGACGCGTGGTCGCCCGGGTCCGTCCTGCTGCATCGGCTCGAGTGGAGCGCCCGTGGCGCTCTCGAGATCAGGCGTGAGGCGGAGTTCTCCTCGAGTCCGAGCGCTGCAGGCGAGCATTTCGGCTCCGCGCTCGCTGTGTCTGCGGGGGTCGACGGACCCCGCGGCGCAGTGGTCGCGGTCGGCGCAAGTCGGGCGGATGTCTCGGCATCCAGAGGCCAGCCCGTTCCGATGGCGGGTGCGGTCGATCTCTTCGAGCGCTCGAAGCATGCGGAGCCCATGTGGCGCCATGTCGCGCGGCTCGTTGCGCTCGCGCCGCAGCCGGGCGCGGAGTTCGGCGGCACGCTCGCCTTCGACGCACGCGGTGCGGCGCGACTCGCGGTCGGTGCACCAAGGTACGACGCGCGGGCCCACGAAGGTGCGCCATGGACCTGGGACGCCGGCCAAGTCCATGTCTTCACCCGCCACCGACCGTCCACAGCCCACAGCGTGCACGCAGGCGAGTGGCTGGAGGTCGCCGTCATCGATTCCCCTGATCCACAGCCGAGCGACTGGTTTGGTGCGGCGATCGCACTCGAAGGCGATCTCCTCGCGATCGGCTCGCCCGGCCGCGACCTGACGCGCGAGACGGATGGCGCGCTCATTCCGAATGCAGGCGCGGTCCTCCTCTATCGTCGCATCGACGACGGGGAGCGCATGTACGGAGTGGTGCCGCCCGCGGAGCGCTATCGCCTCGAGCGTGTGTTGACAGCGCCCTTGCCCGAACACTCCGCGTGGTTCGGCCAGGCGGTTGCGCTTGCCGGAAACACCCTTGCCGTCGGCGCACCGAGGGCGAGGGGCCTCCGAGAGGACGGAGCGTCAGCGGAGCCTATCGGCTGCGTCCACCTCTTCGACCTTGCCTCGCCCGATCGGCTCCCAGAGCGCATCGATCCGCCGAGCGCGCTCGTCGTCACGGGCTTCGGCCAGACGCTCGCCCTGGAAGGCCGCACGCTCGTGGTCGGCGCACCGACCACTGGGGCGATCGCGCCGGGCTCAGGCGGATCGATCGTCCGCGATGTCGGGGGCACATGGGTCTACGCGCTTGGCGAGCAATCGGTCAGGGCCGATCTCCGGCCACCTGACCTCGCGCCGTCAGTCCTCTTCGGCGCGACGGCAGCGCTCGCGGAGCCTGAGCAGAGAGAAGGGGCGGGACAGTCCGCGCGCCCGTCCACAGCTCAGGCTGCGGGGCACGGCTTCGCCCGACGGCAGATGTCGAGCCTCGTCGCCATCGTCGGGCATCGCTACACGGAGGAGGAATCGACCGTCCCGAGCCCGGGCGCCGCCATCTACGCCGTGCCGCGGGTCAGGGCTCCGCCGTGAGCGGACCGGGCGAACCATCGCGCGCGTACCAGCGCTCGAGCGTCCGCCGCCAGTCGACGACCGTCTCGCAGTCGATGAAGTCGCGCTTGACCTGCTCGGCCTCGGGGTGATGCGTCGCGAACTTGATCCCGAACTTCCGCATGCGCCGCCCGCCCGCCGCCTCTCCATGAAGCTGCATCGCCAGCTCGAAGTGCGACTCGAGCGCAGTGCGCTGCTCTGCGAGCGTCGGCTCGCGCGCCGTCTCGCCGCGCATCAGGGCCCGCGCCTGCGTGAAGATCCACGGGTTTCCGATGCAACCGCGCGCAACCGACACGCCGTGCACGCCGGTGTAGTGGTGCATGCGGAAGATGTCGTCGACCGTCCAGATATCGCCCGACCCGAAGATCACACGGTCGGGGTTGCGCCGCACGAGATCGCGCAGGAACTCCCACTTGCCCGGGCCAAGGTACTTCTGCTGCACGGTTCGGCAGTGGACCACGGCCCACGCATAGCCAAGCTCGTAGGTCGCTGCGAAGATCTCCTCGAACTTCGCGGCCATCTCCGCGGTGTCGTCATAGGCGCGGCGCAGTTTCACCGTGCACGGGATCTCGCGCGGCACGACCGAGCGCACCGCCTTCAGGATCTCGATCGCGTCGTCCGGGTACGCGAGGAAGTGCCCGCCGCGGTTCGCCTTCTTGATCTTCTTCACGGGGCAGGCGAGGTTCACATCGATCACGTCGTAGTTCATGCCGACGAGGATTCCCGCCGCACGAGCCATCTCGTCGGGCGTCGTGCCCATCACCTGGCCGGCAATCGGGTGGTCGTCGAGGCCCGCCGCGACGTTGTCCTCGATCTCGCCCATCCCGCATTCCGTCGCGAGGAGGTCGGGGTCTTCCTTGCGACGCCCCTTGCCGCCGTTGATGAGCGTGCGGTCGAGAAGCGCCTCAGTCACGCAGAAAGGGGCGCCGTGTCGCCGCGCCACGAGCCGCATCGCGCCATCGGAGTAGCCCGCGAGCCCTGCCTGGAAGAACGGCGCGTCGAAGCCCCTGACCGTCGCGGGGATCCGCGGGTCGATCGTCCACTCGCGCGCGATCTGCTCGACGGGCCGCGAGATCGGATAGTCGGGAAGGTTGGCTGGCGAGAGTTCGACGGACATCGGAGGAGGCGCAACGGGTTCTGCCGCGAAGGGATGATCGCCTCGCGAACCAAGAAGGGTACGCGCCAGCCCGCGCGGATGGAAACGCCGAAGTCGCGCTTGACTGCCCAGCGTCAGCCCCGTCGTCGGCGCAAGGGCGCGACCATCGCCGCGAGAAGGGCGAAGGCCGCTCCAGGCGCGGGAACCGCCCTGATCTGGTCCTGCGCGACGGGGTTCGCCAGCACCTCGAGGCCACCCCCGAGGAGTCCGCCCGCCCCGAGCGACCCGACGATCTCCGTGAACGCAGACGCCGTCGCGGTCGATGCATCGGCCTGGAACGCGCCGAGCCCGAGCGTCATCCGCCCGCGGGCGACGGACGCGTCGTCTGTGCCGAGGTTCTCGTGCGCGATCTCCCAGATCACCAGTTGGAACGCCGCGGAGATGGTGGTGCGCGACGCGTGCGGACCGACGACGCGGTTGGTCGCGGGGTCGATCCACCGTGCGAAGAGATCGGAGAGAAGCGCTGCGCGCACGCCGCCGAGGCCCGAGGCCGCGAGCGTTCGCTGCTCGAAGAGATACATCGCGCCGCCATCGAGCGCGGGGCCGAGTTCAAGCGCCCAGCTCTGGAAAGGGGTCCCCTCCCCGTCCTCGAAGTCGTGCTGGAAGGCCCCGCGGGCATGCATCGTCACCGACCCTGCGGAGTCCCACGCGAGTTGCGCGGAGTGACCGCACGACTCGACGCGCCCTTCGGTCCGCGCCACGAGCGATGCCACGAACGCCGCGTCCGCCGACGACGCAAGGATGCCTGCGGCAAGGCACGCGGACACGCTTCGCGCGACCGTCGGGCACGCCGCGGACGCGCGTTGCGCCCCGCAGCTCTTGCGCGGCTCGAACAGGTGTGATCCGTCGGGTTCCTCCTTCATGCGATTCCCCTTGTGATGGCGCAGTGTCACTCGCACGGAAACTACTCCCGAGCCGCGCAGTCGCAAGCACCGCGTCAAGGTGCGCAGAAGTTCCGTGCGGCGCCGCCCGCACAGGCCTTACAGGCCGCACAGCCCGCAGAGGCCTCACTCAAGCCCGATCGCAGCGCGCGACCCCACGGCCTCGCGAATCCACGCAGCAAGCCGCCGCACCTCACCAAGTCGCGCGAACCCCGTGCGTGCGACAAGCGTCACACGGCGCGAAGGCCCCTGTCCGTCGAAGGCGCGAAGCTCGAGCACGGGCTCGAGCTCCTTTGGAATCGAAGAGGCAAGCGCAGGAAGCAGCGAGTAGCCCGCGCCCGACGCGACCAGATACTTCAGCGTCTCGATGCTGGCGGCCGCGAGCTTCGGCTCATCGCCTCCGCCCGCGTGGCAGATCGCCAGCGCGTGGTCGCGCATGCAGTGCCCCTCCTCGAGAAGCACCATCTCGTGCGCATCGAGGCACTTGGGCACGAGCTGCTTCACGCCGAGAATCGCGCTTCCCCTTCGCGCGAGGAGCCGGAACGGCTCCGTGAACAGCGGTTCGAAGACGATCCCGGCCTCGCGCCCCGATGGCGCGAGAATCGCCGCGTCGATCGCGCCTGCGGAGAGCAGTTCAAGAAGCTCCGCAGTGCGCTTCTCCGACACCTCGAAGGGAAGCTCCGCGGGCGCCGCCCGCCGCGCGGCCGCCGATGCCGCGGCCCCCGCGTGGCTAAGAAGATGCGGCACGAGATAAGGCCCAAGCGTGGGAATCACGCCGACGCGCAGCGGGCGCAACTCGACCGCGGCGAGGCGCCGCGACTCGTCCGCCAAGGCGCCTGCAGCCGCGAGGAGTCCGTCGATCCGCGGCAGCAGCGCGCGCCCCTCGTCGGTCACGAGAAACCTGCGCCCCCGCCGCTCGAAGATCCGCGCGCCAAGCGCCTCCTCGACCTTCCGCACCTGCCCCGAGAGCGTCGCCTGCGCCACCCCAAGCCTGCGCGCGGCACGACCGAAGTTCGCCTCCGCTGCCACGCAGCTCACGGCGTGGAGTTCTCGAAGGGAGCAGTCGAGCGGCCGTTGGATCCGTGCTGGAATCATCGGATATTCCGATGATAACAATCCGATTGATCGGCTTGCACGCTCCTGGACGGGACGGTTTCATTCCGAAGCCCACGGGAGGTTGTCCCTTGGGCAAGTGAGCCTCGGCATCGGATCGCGACCAAAGAAGCCCCCTGCGTCAGCGGCCCCACGCGATCGTGCGTCGGGGCCGCTGGCTTTTTGCGAACGCGCTACATGCGGCTCAACCGCGCTTCCTCCACCGCGCAGCCTCGATGCACGCCACGAGATGCATGATCCAGCCGAGGGTTCCAAAGCTCACGACCCAGAGGACGCCCGTCAGGACGAACATCAGGAGCGCTGCCAGGATGCGCCCCTGCACCAGCTGCCCGAGCCCAGGGATGAAGAAGCTGCAGATCGCAGCGATCACATTGCCCGCGCTGCCTTGGCCTGTCGTCGTCGTGTTGCTCATGGCAGCTCCATTCCGCGGTGCGCCACGCTGGTTTCAAGGCGCCCACCGACACGCGGCATCCACGCCGCCGAGTCCGCGCCGCAGCGCGGACGAGCTTACAAACACGCATCATCCACGCCGCCGAGTCCGCGCCGCAGCGCGGACGAGCCTACAAACACGCGGCATCCACGCCGCCGAGTCCGCGCCGCAGCGCGGACGAGCCTACAAACACGAGCCTACAACCACGACTCGACAATCCGCGGCCTGATCGGCCGCTCCGCGCAATCGATGTGCACCATGAAGAACCCGCCGCGGTGCTTGCAGACATTCGGCCACATCACCGCGCGGTCCGTCTCGGGGATCGGCAGCCTCTCGACATCCTCCACGCGGTGCCACTCGAGCCGCCCCTCGTCGAACTCCTGGTGCGGGATCTCGTCGGGGCGGATCGGCCGCGTCGCCTCGAAGAGGAAGATCAGCCAGTGCTCCTCCCCCTGGTACGCGCGCTCGCTCACGATCGAGATCAACTTGATCTCGTCGGGCTTCAGCTCGATCGACGCCTCCTCGCGGATCTCGCGCAGCGCGCAGTCGTGCGGCCCCTCGCCGTCCGCGATCTCGAGCTTGCCACCGATCGGCGAATACATGTCGCGGTTCGGCGGCTTGCGGCGATGCAGCAAGAGCAGCCGCCCCTCCGTGTCGTAGAGGTAGCAGAGCACCGCGATCTTGTAGGGCAGCGACCGCGCGTCGTGCGGATTCGCAGGCGTCGGCTGCGGACTCACGCGCGCACCGGCTGGGTCTGCGCAGCCTGCTTGGTCTCGACCGCGATCGCCTCGAGCTTGGTCAGCCCCGCTGTCACGAGGATCTCCGCGATCCGCGCCGCGGTCTCCTTCGACGCCTCCGCAAGCGGCAGGCGCACGGCGCCCGAGTCGCGGCCGAGGATCCGCATCGCGGCCTTGAGCGGCACAGGGTTCACATCGAGCGAGAGCAGCCCCTTGGCGAGCGGGAAGATGCCGCGGTGGATCTCCTGCGCCTCCGCGAAGCGGTCGCCGAGGAACGCATCACAGAGCGCCTGCACGCGCGACGGGATCAGGTTCGACACCACGCTCACGACGCCGGCGCTGCCGCAGCCCGCGAACGAGAGCGTCAGCGAGTCGTCGCCCGAGAGGATCGTGATCCCGCAGCGCTGGCGGATCTCGCTTGCAGAGTCCATCGAGCCCGTCGCCTCCTTGATGGCGACGATGTTCGGATGCTTCGCAAGCCGCGCCACGGTGTCGGGGTTGATCGCCACGCCGCAGCGCCCGGGGATGTTGTAGAGCATCACTGGAAGCGGGCAGGAATCCGCGACCGTCATGAAGTGGCGGTAGAGGCCTTCCTGCGAAGGCTTGTTGTAGTACGGGCTCACCTGCAGTCCCGCGTCTGCGCCAAGCTCGAAGGCGAGCTTCTGAAGCTCGACCGCGTGGCGCGTGCAGTTCGAGCCCGCGCCCGCGATCACCTGCAGGCCGCGCTTCTTGCCAAGCTCGACAGCGGTCTCCACCACGAGGCGATGCTCGTCGTCCTCGAGGGTGGGCGACTCGCCCGTGGTGCCGCAGGCGACGATGCCGCGCACGCCGCCATCCGCCTGGAAGGCGATGTGCTCTGCGAGGCGCGCCTCGTCGACGGCGATCCCGTCGGAGGTGAAGGGCGTGACGATCGCTGTGTAGCAGCCGCGGAACTCGATCATGGCGCGGAGTGTAGCGGGAGTTTCCTGCGAAACGCGCAGTGCGCGGGCCGCACGATCACCGCGCGTCGATCGCGTCCTTCATCTCCCGCACCGCAGCGCGCAGCCCCGCGAACACGGCGCGCGACACGATCGCGTGGCCGATGTGAAGCTCGCGCAGGTCCGGAATCGCGGCGATGGCGCCCACATTCGCATAGTTGAGGGCGTGCCCCGCGTTCGGGCGCATCCCGAGCGCGCCGACGAGCTCGACCGCGCGCCGCACCTTGGCAAGCTCGGCTGTCGCGCGGGGGTCCGCTGCCCCAAAGTCATGGTGCGCATGGGCATACGGCCCCGTATGGATCTCGCAGAAGTCGAACCCCGCGCGCGCCGCGGCCGCGATCTGCGCTTCATCGGCGTCGATGAACGCGCTCACCGCGATTCCAGACCCCTTGAGCCTCGCGACCGCCTCGCGGATCCGCGCCTCCTGCCCGGCGACATCGAGCCCGCCCTCGGTCGTCACCTCTGCGCGCCGCTCGGGCACGAACATCGAGAGCTGCGGCTTCAGCGCGATGGCGATCGCCACCATCTCGTCGGTTGCGGCCATCTCGAGGTTCAGCTTCGTCCGCACGACCTCCTTCAGCCGCGGCAAGTCCGAGTCCTGGATGTGCCGTCGGTCCTCGCGGAGGTGCACGGTGATCCCATCCGCGCCGCCCGCCTCGGCCTCGGTCGCTGCAAGCACAGGGTCGGGCTCGTAGGTCCTCCGCGCCTGGCGGACGGTCGCGACATGGTCGATGTTGACGCACAGTTCAGGCATGACTGATGTATCCGAGAGGGCCGGCAGCATACGCGCGAGAGGTATACTCGCGCTCCCGTGACGACCTTCAACGAACGACTCGCCGACCTCCGCACCGACATCGTCGCCCAGGGCGACCGCGTGCTCGACATCACGCTGCGGGCGGTCGAGAGCTACTTCGACGGCGACCGCACCAAGGCGGCGGCGGTGATCGCGCTCGACGAGGAGATCGACCGCGTCGATGTCGAGATCGAGCGCGCGTCGATACCGCTCCTCGCGATGGGGGTCACCGACGAGAAGTCGATCCGCTCCGTCCTCACGATCGTCAAGGTGAACAACGAGCTCGAGCGCGTCGCCGACTGCGCGGTCGATATCGCGGAGGCCGTCCTCTCCGATGTCGCGCTCCCCGCGCGCATCCCCGATGTCTTCCGCGTCATGGCGAACTCGGTGATCGGAATGCTGCGCGACTCGAACCGAGCCCTCGCCGACGGCAACACGAGCCTCGCGCAGCAGGTGCTCCTCTTCGACGACACGGTCGCGTCGTTCAAGAAGCAGCTGATGAAGACGGCGCAGGAGCAGGTCGCAGCGGGCACGCTGCCCGTCGACTACGCGTTCCGCCTCCTCACGATCACGAAGTCGATCGAGCGCATCGCCGACCACTGCACGAATGTGTGCGAACAGGTCATCTATCTGCACGCAGGCCTCATCGTGCGCCATCGCCCCGAGGGCTGGTCGCAGCCGCTCCCGCCGAGCCAGTGAAGTCCCCATGCTCCTTGACGAAGAACGACCCCTCGCAGACGCCCTTGCTTCCCACGGGCAGAGCCATGTCCTGCGCCACGCGGCCGCGCTCTCGCCCGCAGAACGCAAGACGCTCCTCGCGCAGCTCGCCGCGGTAGACCTCCCGCTCGTCGCGCGCCTCGTGAAGGGCGGAGAAGACGCGAAGACCGACTACGCTGCGGTGAGGCCAGCACCCTACATCGCGCTCGGTTCGCCGGCGGATGCCGCGCGCGCGCACGGCGAGTCGCTTCTGCGCGCGGGCAAGGTCGCCGTGTTCACGGTCGCAGGCGGCCAAGGCACGCGCCTCGGCTGGAAGGGCCCGAAGGGCACCTTCCCCGCGACCGTCGTCACGGGCAAGCCGCTCTTCCGCGTGTTTGCAGAGCAGATCGCGGCGGCCGAGAAGCGCTACGGCCGCTCGCTGCCGTGGTACATCATGACGAGCCCGCTGAACAGCGCCGACACGCAGGCGTTCTTCCGCGACAACAACTGGTTCGGGCGCAACCCCGCAGACACCTTCCTCTTCGAGCAGGGCACGATGCCGTCTGTCACATTCGACGGCAAGCTCATCCTCGAGACGCCCGCGTCGCTCGCACTGAACCCCGACGGCCACGGCGGCGCGATCCGCGCGCTCCACGCAAGCGGCGCGCTCGAGGACATGCAGGCGCGCGGCGTCGAGCACATGAGCTACTTCCAGGTCGACAACCCGATGGTGCGCATCGCGGACCCAGTGTTCCTCGGCCTCCACGCGGCGGGCGACGGTTCATCGGGCGAGATGTCGAGCAAGATGGTCGCCAAGCGCAACGCGGCCGAGAAGGTCGGCGTCTTCTGCGAGGTCGCTGGCAAGACGGCGGTGATCGAGTACAGCGACATGCCCGCCGAGCTCACGAACTCGCTCGACGCGCAGGGCAAGCTCCGCTTCAACGCAGGCTCGATCGCGATCCACGCGATCTCGGTCGCGTTCATGCAGCGCCTCACCGCGGGCGACTTCGCGCTCCCCTTCCACCGCGCGAAGAAGAAGGTCCCCTACTGGTGCGACACCCAGGGGAAGACCGTCGAGCCCGCAGAGCCGAACGCGATCAAGTTCGAGGCGTTCATCTTCGACGCCCTCAGCCTCGCGAAGAAGTCGCTCGTCATGGAGACGAGCCGCACCGAGGAATTCGCGCCGCTCAAGAACGCGACCGGCGAGGACAGCCCCGCATGGAGCCACCAGATCCAGTCGAACCGCAACGGCGACTGGCTCGAGAAGTTCGGCGTCAAGATCCCACGGAAGCCCAATGGCGACGTCGACGCCCGCATCGAGATCGCTGCAGAGACCGCCCTCGAGGCAGACGACCTCGCCGACATCGCGCTCCCGCGCGAAATCAAGTCGGGCGAAGAAATCCTGCTCTGATCGCAGCCCCGCGCGCCACGCTCACCTCGTCGCGGCTTCCGCTCAGCGCAGCGCTGCGTCCATCAGCCACGCGAGTTCGGCGTCGGCGTCTTCGGCGGCGACGCCCTCTTCGGCGAGGGTCTCGCGCAGCGCGTGGTCGAAGCGTTGTGCTGCGCGGGCGGCGTGCGCGCGGGCTTCGGTGGTCGTGATGCCGCGTTCGCGCGCGAGTTCTCTGGTTTCCGCGCCTTCGAGCGCGGTGCGGCGGTAGATCTCCCACGCAGCGGCGTCGCTTTCTGCGTGCGATACGCGCTCGGCGCGGCGCGCTGCATCTGCGATCGTGGCGCGCGCCCATGCGCGCTCGAACGCCTCGAACGCCTGCGGGTCAAGCGGCGTCTCGCAGGGCTGCTTGCAGTCGCAGCCGCTGCACGCGCCCGACGACTGGCGCGCCTCGCGCGCGGCGGCAAGCAGCGCGCGCACCACGCCGCGTCGGAAAGGAAGCGACGCGTCGCTCCGCGCGCGCCCGACGGCGCCGCTTGCAGCGAACCGCTCTGCGAACGCATCGATATCGGCGATCCACGCAAGCCGCGCGCACGCGAGATACGCGCGCACGGGCTCCTTCGCGCGCGCCGCGAGCGCGTCGGTCGACGCCGCCGTCACCGCACGCTCCCCACCGCGGCGACCGCGAGGTCGACGAGCCGCGCGTTCGGCTCGACCGTGCCGCGGAAGCGGTCGAGCCCCGGCTCGATCACGAGGTCGAGGATCATGCCCTTCTCGAGCGACTCCGCGTGGCGCGCGCCGTCCCACCACTGGATGCGGAGGAAGCTGTCGCGGCCGAAGCGCGGCTGGCTGACCACGAGCTCGAGATGCCGCGCGTCGCCCGCCTTGCCGAAGATGCGCGTGCGCGTCAGGCGCGCGCCCTCGACGAGGAGCGCGGGCTTCCTGTTCTCGCGGCCGAACGGCGCGAGCTCCTCGATTCCCTGCACGGTCGCGATGTCGAGTTCGCCGATCTCGCACGACGAATCGATCGAGAGCGGCGGCCGCTGTTCGCCGATCGGCGGCAGCAGCGCGTCGACCTCGCGCACGAACGCCTCCGTGAAGCGCGCGATCTCGCCGGGGCCAGCGGCGGACATGCCCGCAGCCATGGCGTGGCCGCCGAAACCGACGAGATGCTCTGCGCACGCGGCGAGCACGGAGTGGAGTTCGATCCCCGCCACGCTGCGGCCCGAGCCCTTGTAGACATCCTTGTTGCGCGTGAAGAGGATCGCGGGGCACGCGAAGCGGTCGACGAGCCGCGAGCAGACGATGCCGACGACGCCGAGGTTCCACGACTCGCTCGCGAGGACGATCCCGCGCGGCGGGATGCCTGACGCGATCTGCGGCGCGAGCTGCGCCAGCGCCTCCTCGAAGATGCGGCTCTCTTCCTTCCTGCGGCTCGTGTTCAGCTCCTCGAGGCGCGCGACGATCTCCTGCGCACGCGCGCGGTTCGCCGTCGTCAGCAGCTCGACCGCCTCCTCCGGGTGCCCCATGCGGCCGCAGGCGTTGAGCCGCGGCGCGACGCGGAAGGCGATCTGCTCGGAATCGACGGGGTCCGCCACGCGCGACGACGCGAGCAGCTCGTCGAGCCCCGCGATCCCGGTGCGGTGGGCGAGCGTGAGCCCGCGCGCGACGATGATGCGATTCTCGCCAAGGAGCGGCACGACATCGGCGACGGAACCGATCGCAGCAAGGGGAAGCAGCGAGAGGAGCCGCTCCGAGAGCACCTTCGGAAGCCGCTCCGAGCCGCACCAGCGCTCGGCGAGCGCCCACGCCAGCTTCCACGCGACGCCTGCGCCGCACAGCTCGCCGAACTTCTGCTCGCCCGGGAGCCGCGGATGCACGACCGCGCGCGCAACGGGTACTTCGAGCGACGGATGCAGCTCGTGGTGGTCTGTGATGACGAGCTCGAGCCCGATGTCGCGCGCGTGCGCCGCCTCGCGGATCGCCGACACGCCGCAGTCGACCGTGACGACCGTGCCGATTCCCTCCGCCTTCAGTGCATCGAGCGCCTCGCGGTTGAGTCCGTATCCCTCCTCGATCCTGTGCGGGACATAGGTGCGGACGGGCGCCTCTGGCGCGATCGCGCGCAGCATGTGCCACAGGATCGCGGTCGACATGATGCCGTCGACGTCGTAGTCGCCGTAGATCGCAAGCCTGCGCCCCGACTGCAGCGCCTCGAGGATGGCGTCTGCGGCCACGCGCATCCCGTGCATCGCCTCAGGCCGCTCGAGCTGCAGCAGGCTCGGCCTGCAAAACGCTTCGCGCGCATCTAGGCCACCGAGCCCGCGTGCGGAGAACAGGCGATCGAGGAGCCCTCCCCCTTCCGCGCGGCCCTCCGGCCTGATCCACCTCTTGGTCGGGAACTCCATGTTTCGGAGTGTACCGAGCCTCGGTCGCAGCCCGAGGGCCTCGGCAAACCTCGCCCAGAGGGCGATGACGCGCGCCTCTCAAGCCCTTGACCGCGCCCATTTTGCCGTTTTCGCTCTGCCCTCGCGCCCCGCGTGCCGATGGGCGATCTACCCTCCGCACCGCACCCGCGGACGGGTGCCCGGAGCGAGCCATGTCCACAGTGTCCGAACCCCAGTCTAAACGTCGCTACAAGACGGTCCTTCTCTTCGGCGCCCCAGGCGCCGGCAAAGGGACGCAGGGCAAGATCCTCGGCAAGGTGCCGGGATTCTTCCACCTCGCGTGCGGCGATGTGTTCCGCTCGCTCGACATGGGCTCGGAGCTCGGCAGGAAGTTCATGGCGTACTCGTCTCGCGGCGAGCTCGTCCCCGACGAGCTGACGATCGAGATGTGGAACCAGAACATGCACGCGCAGACCGTGCTCTCGATCTACAAGCCCGCGGTCGATCTCCTGGTCCTCGACGGAATTCCCCGCAACGTGACGCAGGCGCGCGCGCTCGAGAACCATCTCGAGGTGCTCGCGGTGCTCCACCTCGTCTGCCCCGACATCGAGGCGATGGTGACGCGCATGCGCCGCCGCGCGCTCAAGGAGAACCGCATCGACGACGCCGACGAGAAGGTGATCCGCAAGCGGTTCGAGGTCTACGAGCGCGAGACGCGGCCCGTGCTCGCGTGCTACCCGAGCGAGATCATCTACGAGGTGAACGCGATGGGTTCGCCGGCGGAGGTGCTGCAGCATGTGCTCGAGGTGATCGTGCCGATCCAGAACGAGCACTTCCGCAATCCGTTGTCGTGACGGAGCGGTCGCGTCGTGATGGAGCGGTCGCGGCTGCGGCCGCTCCCTGTGGTGGGACCGAAATCAGGGGTGCCCGCATGGCCTCAGCATGCGGAACGGATGACGTGGGAGTCGACTCCGACGGTCGCCATCCACGCCAACGACCGCGCATAGCGTCGGCCCCTCCAAAGCGAGCAAGTTGCGAATCAGGTTGCGAGCGCTGAAGGCACGCGAAGCAGGTTGCGAGCGCTCAGGTCACGCCCGTCAGGAACCCGCGCCGGCACGCAGTGCGCGGAGTTCGGCCGCAAGCGTCTCGAGCCTGCCTTGAACCGACGGGTCGATCGAGGGCTCGCTCTCGCGGGAATCGGCAAGCCCGGCCGCACCGAGCTCTGCGGCGATCGCGTCGAGCTTCTCGCGGATCTTCCGAACACCCTCCGGGTCTGCTCCCGCAAGCTGCAGCCGCATGATCTCCTTGCGGAGCCCTTGCACCGTCGCGGGCGGGAAGCGCTCGCGCGAATCGCCTCGATCGGGGAAGTCGACGCTGCGCGCGGCGGGCAGGAAGCGCAGCGCAGCGGCCTGCGCGCGCGCGCGGCGCTCGAGCGAGACCGCGTTCACGGCGGGGCCGGCGGGGTCGCCGTGCCGATCGAGCTCCTCCGTCGAGCCGAGCCGCAGCGTGACCTTGACATCGTCTGTCTGCTCGCGGCCATCCGCTGCGAGTTCGGGCCGTCCCGCGGCGTCGCGCTTCACGCGACGCACGACGAGCTTCACCTCCGCCGCGGGCGGCAGCGCCTGGATGGTGCGGATGAGATCCGCACGCTCGAAGATGCGCTGTCCGTTGATCTCGAGGACCGCGTCGCCGATCCGCAGCACGCGCTCGGCCGGCATGCCCGCGATGAGCCCTGTGATGCGCACGCCGCCCTCGCGGCCGTCGAATCCATCCATGCGCACGCCGAGCGCGCCGCGCGGCGCATGCAGGATGCGCGACTCGAGCACCGACACGAGCGAGTTGCGGGCTTCGGCCGTGAGGTCCTTGCGGATGAGAAGCGCCATCAACTCGTCGGGCGAGGTCTGGCGCGCACGGAGCTGCGCGCGGGCCGATGCGCGCTCCGCGTAGCTCTCCGCGTCGAGCTGCCGAGCGAGCCGCACGAGCTCCGCGTCGACCTCGATGCGCGACAGATCGGCGTCGGTTGGAAACGCAGGAGCGACCGCGGTGGGAAGCACGACGACTCGGTCGGCCTCCGCCCCGGGGCCGAGCGGGATCTCAAAGTCGTCCTCGACGCCAGGTGGGATCACCTGGCGAGGCGCACGCGGAGCCGTCTGCGCGGCGCGGACATCGACCTGCGCGGCGAGCGAGAGGACGAGCGAGAGGGCGGCTTGGGAAAGCACGACGAAAGCGTAGCACGGGAATGTGCGGCGTCACGCGACCGTCGGCGGCTTTCGCGGAAACGCCGCGAAAGCCGCGGTAAACCGCGCAGTTTGGCGGGTCAGTCGCCGAGAACCGCCGCCACGGCGCGGGTGCGCTGGGAGATCCAGTCGATGAGGTTCAGGCTCGCCTTCAGGAACGGTTCCGCGGGGATTCCCGCGAAATCTCCGTCGCGCGCGATCGGCGATGCCGCTTCCGCCATGATCGCCGACATCATGAGCCACGGCACGAGCGGTGCGATCTCCGCAAGCTCGATCGCGGGCGCGGCCGCGTAGCCCGTGGCGAACGAGCGCAGGTTCTCGGGGTCGAGTCCGACGGGCCACGCGAGCGGGTTCTCGCCAAGGCGCTGGCGGATCGAGAACTGCAGCATGGCGTTGGCGATCTCCGCGGCGATCGACTCGTGCCGCGCGCTGTCGAAGTCGATCACGGCAGCGAGTACATCGCCAGACCAGAGCGTGTTTCCGGGGTGGAAGTCGCCGTGGCAGATCGCCGTTCGCTGCATGGCGAGGCCCTTCGCCGCAAGCTTCGACTCGACGCGGTCGAGATGCGTGAGCATTCCCTCGATCGAGGCGTGAAGCGAGACCACCGCATCGGCGGACGCGCCGTCGGAGGCGCGCTCGAGTGCCTGCCGGAGCGTCGTGCGGACCGAGGCGAAGGCGCTGAAGCCGCCGAGCGGAAGCTCGTCGAGGAGCTCGAGGCCGGCGAATGCGCCGTGGAGCCGCGACAGCGCGATCCCCGCGGCGCGCGCCTGCTCTGCGTGACGGGCGAAGCGTGTGCCGGGGATCCACGAGAAGAGCTCGTACAGCCGCCCGTCGAGCTCGAGGAGCGTGCCGCCCGTCCTGAGCGGCACGAGGGTCGCGACGGGCACGCCCGCCTTCGCCGCGATCTGCTGCAGGCGGTGGCTTGCGGCGGCGCGATCGCGCTCGCGCTCCGCGATCCGCCCGCTCGCGCGGCGCTTGAGGAGATGCTCGCCACGCTCCGAGACGAGCTTCAGCTTGGCGGCGCGGCGCGAGCCGCGGCGATATTCGCGGATCGCGCTGATGACGCCGAGGTCGTAGTGCGAGAGGACCTGCGCGATCTCGTGCGCCGTGAAGCGCTCGCGGCGCGGGTCGTCGGCTCCCGCGCCACCCGCGCGTGCGTGGGGGGCGGCGTTCTTCGCTGCAGAGTCGTTGGTGTCGTTGGTGTCGGCCACGGCGGTCGGGCGCTCGCGGGTTGCGCGCATTGCGCGTTTCGGACGGCCGGGCACGCGCCGCGGCTTCCCTCTATTCGGCGTTCGCGGCCTGTTCCTTGATGCGGTCGATCGAGGTCTTCATCTCGACGACGCGCCGCGCGATGCCCACGTCCTGCGACTTGCTGGCGATCGTGTTCGCCTCGCGCAGCATCTCCTGCGAGAGGAAGTCGAGCGTGCGGCCCGCGGGCTCGGGTTGAGAGGGCGAGATCACCCCGTCGAACTGCTCGAGGTGGCCCGTCAGGCGCGCGACCTCTTCCGCGATGTCGGAGCGCTCTGCGAAGACCGCGACCTCGCGCAGGAGGTCCGTCTCGGCGGCGACGGCGCCGACCTCGGAGAGCAGCGTGTTCATGCGCGTGCGGAGACGTTCCTGATAGGCGAGCGACGCCTGCGGCGCGAGGCGTGCGATCTCCGCGAGCGCATCGCGCAGGATGGCGCCGTGGCGGCCGAGCTCGGCGCGGATCGACTCGCCCTCGCGGGCACGCATCTCGAGGACGCGCGCGCACGCCTCGTCGAGAAGGCGAAGGACGACGGGCCGCGCGAACTCGACGATCTTCTCGACGCCATCCGTCCGCAGGACACCCGGCACGGCAAGCAGCGCACCGAGGTCGACGGTGGCCCTGTCGCGCAGTTCAGCGGGCAGCGCGGCGAGCAGCGCGGTGAGGGCGCTGCGGGCGGCGTCGGGGTTGACCTCCGCGGCGGCGACGGCGCCGCCCGGGACGAAGCGCACGAGCACCATCACGCTGCCGCGGCCGAGCCGGCGCGAGACGGCGGCTTCGATCTCGGCCTCGAGGGTCGAGAGTTCCTCCGGGAGCCGCACGGTTGCCTTGAAGAAGCGGTTGTTGACGCTCTTCACCTCGACGGCGAAGCGGCAGCCCTCCGCATCAGCGGCGGCGGCGCCGAAACCTGTCATGGAGCGAATCATGCTGGTTGGGCCTGCAGGTCAGCCGCCCGCGGGTGGGGCTGCGGGATCGGCCGCAGGATCTGCCGCGGGTTCCGCAGGGGTTTCGGCAGGAGCAGCAGGCGCGGGGGTCTCGGACTCGATCGGCAGCGTTGCGCCGTCGACGGGCGCGGCGGGATCGGTCACGGGTGCCGTGTCGGCAACGGGTTCGACCGGCGTCGAGCGGATGATGTTGCCCGTGATGTTGAGTCCGATCGCGAGGAGTAGGTAGATCGCGAATGCGCTGATCGTCGCCACGGTGAGGGCGTCACCGGTTCGGCCTCCGAATGCCGTGTCCGTTCCACCGCCGCCACCGAACGCCCCCGACAGACCGCCACCCTGCGGGCGTTGGACGAGGATGATCAGGACGAGCGCAAACGCCGTCACGATGAAGAGGATCGTCAGGAGGGTGAAGAGGAAGGTCATGGCGTTTGTGATCCATTCATGCGCGCTCAGCTGCGCGCGGCCGCGTCGATGATGGCGGCAAAGTCCGCAGCGACCAGCGACGCGCCCCCGACCAGCCCGCCGTCGATCTCCTCACGCGCGAAGAGTTCTGCGGCGTTGCGGGGGTTCACCGAGCCCCCGTAGATGATGCGGGCGCGCTCGGCGAATCGACCACTATACAGCTTCGCGAGGGTCCTCCGCGCCGTTGCATGCGCAGCGGCGGCGTCTGCGGGCGTGGCGGTCCGGCCCGTTCCGATCGCCCAGACGGGCTCGTAGGCCACGACCAGTCGCGCAAGTGCGTCCTCGGAATGTCCCGAAAGCGAGCCGCAGAGCTGCGTTTCGATGACCGCATCGGCCTGTCCGCGCTCACGCTCGGAGAGGGTTTCGCCGACGCAGAGCACCGGGACGATGCCGACCTCGAGCGCGCGCGCGATCTTGCTCGAGAGGAGTTCATCGGTCTCGCCAAGGCCGTGGCGGCGCTCGGAGTGGCCGATAAGCACATGAGTGCAGCCGATGTCGTGGAGCATGGCGGCGCTGACTTGGCCGGTGAATGCGCCCTTTGCTTCCGCGGAGCAGTCTTGTGCGCCGACGCGCAGGTCGGCGGACGCGGCCGCGATCGCCTGCGGGAGATAGACAAACGGCGGGAACACGACAATCTCGACGCTGCGCCCAGCGGCCGCGTGCGCGGTTGCGCGCGCGAGGCCTGCCGCGCCCGCGCGGGTCAGGTTCATCTTCCAGTTGCCGCCGACGAAGGGGGTGCGGGAGACGCGGGTGGCCATCCGCGCAGCCTAGCCAGAAACGGTGCACGGCAGGTGCCAGGCACCTCCACGCGTCGCCAGGCACGTGCCAGGTTCCTGAGAGCATTCTCGACGCGTACCTCGGGCACTTGCTGTCTCAGCGTCTCGCTCCAGCGTGCACACCGCTCCCGAGCCGGTGCCTGGCTCGTGCCTGGTTTCCCAGGCAGGTGCCAGGCAGGTGCCAGGCACCTGCTTGTACCCGCGAGGAAGCCGCCACCGTATCCTCCCCATCCCAATGTCGCGCCCCACCACCGCCGCCGAGATCCGCAAGGCCTTCATCGACTTCTTCGTCGAGAAGGCGGGCCACACCTTCGCCCCGTCGAGCCCCGTCGTCCCCCACGACGACCCGACCCTGCTCTTCACCAACGCGGGCATGAACCAGTTCAAGGATGTCTTCCTCGGACGCGGCAAGCGCCCCTACACCCGCGCGGTCAACACCCAGAAGTGCATTCGCGCCGGCGGCAAGCACAACGACCTCGAGGATGTGGGCAAGGACACCTATCACCACACCTTCTTCGAGATGCTCGGCAACTGGTCCTTCGGCGACTACTTCAAGGAAGAGTCGATCCGCTGGGGGTTCGAACTCCTCACCAAGGTCTACGGCCTCGACCCGAACCGCCTCTACGCCACCTGGTTCGAAGGAAACCCCGCCGCGGGCCTCGAGCCCGACCTCGACGCGAAGCGCATCTGGGAATCGCTGCTCCCCGCGGGCCACGTGCTCCCCGGCAACATGAAGGACAACTTCTGGGAGATGGGCGACACCGGCCCCTGCGGTCCGTGCACCGAGATCCACTACGACCGGATCGGCGGCGGCCGCAACGCCGCGTCGAAGGTCAACTCGGGCGACCCCGATGTCCTCGAGATCTGGAACCATGTCTTCATCCAGTTCAACCGCGAACCCGACAAGAGCCTGAAGCCGCTCCCGGCGAAGCATGTCGACACCGGCATGGGCTTCGAGCGCCTCGTCAGCGTGATCCAGGACAAGCGCTCGAACTACGACACCGACATCTGGGCGCCCGTCTTCGAGGCGATCCGCGCACGCACGGGCGCGCGTGCCTACTCGGGCAAGCTCGAAGACCACACCGACATCGCCTACCGCGTGATCGCAGACCACATCCGCTGCCTCACGATGGCGCTCACCGACGGCGCCACGCCCTCGAACGAAGGCCGCGGCTATGTGCTGCGCCGCATCCTGCGCCGCGCCGTGCGCCACGGGCACCAGACCCTCGGCGTGCGCGGGCCGTTCCTCAAGGACCTCGTCCCCGCGGTCGTCGCGAGCCTTGGCGGCGCGTTCCCCGAGCTCGCCCCCGCCGCGAAGCGCGTCGCGCAGCTGATCGAGGACGAAGAAATCCAGTTTGGCAAGACCCTCGAGCGCGGCCTCGCGCTCTTCGCCGACGCGGCAGCGCGCGTGAAGAAGTCGGGCGCGAAGACGATCTCCGCCGACGACGCCTTCCGCCTGCACGACACCTGGGGCTTCCCCATCGACCTTACGCAGGTGATGGCCGAGGAAGCGGGCGTCGCGGTCGATGTCGCCGGCTACGAGACGCTCATGGAAGCCGCGCGCGAGAAGAGCCGCTCGGCCGGCGGCGCGGAGACGGGCATGCACTTCCCGCCCGACGCCATCGCGAAGCTCGAGGAACTCAACATCAAGCCAACCGACGACCACGGCAAGTTCGCGGGCAAGCCCACGAACGCGATGCTCATGGCGATCTGGAACGGCCACGACTTCGACGAGCACGCCGAGGCGGACTCGACGGGTCTCCTCGCGTTCGTGTTCGACAAGACGCCGATGTACGCAGAGATGGGCGGACAGGTCGCCGACCACGGCACCTTCCGCGTCGACCGCGCGCGCAGCCACGGCAGCGACCTCGAGCGCTCGTCGGGCGGCAACAGCGTCTTCGAGGTCGAGAATGTCCAGCGCGCGGGCCAGTATGTGCTCCACATCGGCCGCGTGAAGCAGGGCCGCATGTCGTGCGGCGAGTCGGGCCAGCTGATGCTCGCGCGCGACCGGCGCGAGTCGATCCGCGCGAACCACAGCGCCACGCACACGCTCAACCTCGCGCTGCGCGCGGTCGCCGGCGAGGAGGTCGAGCAGAAGGGCTCGCTCGTCGACGACGAGAAGCTGCGCTTCGACTACGCCGCGAAGGGCGCGCTCACGATCGACCAGATCAAGGAGGTCGAGCGCCGCGTGAACGACGCGATCCGCGCCAACCTCGCGATCGACGCAAGGGAAGTCCCGCTCGAGAAGGCCCGCACGATCAGCGGCGTGCGCGCCGTGTTCGGCGAGCGCTACCCCGACCCCGTGCGCGTGGTGTCGATCGGCGCGCCCGTGGCCGAACTCGTCGCGAAGCCCGACAACCCGAAGTGGCGCGAGCTCTCGATCGAGTTCTGCGGCGGCACGCACCTCGGCTCGATGGGCGAGGCGAAGCAGTTCGTGCTCGTGAGCGAAGGCGGCCTCGCCGCGGGCGTGCGCCGCGTGTTCGCGCTGACGGGCCCGCGCGCGATGGCCGCGCAGATGGCGGCCGACGGACTTGCCGATCAGATCAAGAACGCGGCGAAGCTCGACGGCGAGTCGCTTGCGAAGGAGATCGTCGAGATCGGCAAGATGATGGAGTCGCTCGAGATCGGCGCCGTCGCGAAGGTCGAGCTCGACCGCGCGATGGAACCGCTGCGCGAGCGCGCGAAGGCCGCGCGAAAGCAGGCCGAAGGCGCCGCGCGCGACGCGGCCGTCGCACAGGCGCGCGAAATCGCCGACGCCCACGCGAAGAAGGACGCCGCGAAGCCGCTCGTCGCGATGATCAACGGCGCCGATGCGCCCGCGCTCCTCGCCGCGATCGACTGCGCCCGCGCGAAGCTCGGCGACACGCCGATCCTCTTCCTCTCGCCCGACTTCGACGCAGGCAAGGTCGCGATCGCAGCGACGAGCCCAAAGCCCGCGATCGACAAGGGCCTCAAGGCCGGCGACTGGGTGAAGGCCGCAGCCCAAGCCTGCGGCGGCGCCGGCGGCGGCCGCCCCGATACAGCGCAGGCAGGCGGCAAGGACCCGTCGAAGACGCGTGAGGCGCTGGAAGCGGCGGAGGCGTTTGCGGCTGGGAAGGCGTGAGCGGGGTTCAGACCCCTACGCCCGCCTGAGCGATGCGAGATTTTGGATCAGAAACATCCTTTGTAAGTGCCAACATTGGCTTCTTAGGAGTTTTGTGACGATATAGTTGCCAATACAGGCATCTATGTCGACGCATCGAAACACCCCCGACACGGCAGTCCTCACGGACCTCGGCGCCCGCCTCGCCCATTTCCGCCTGCAGCGGAACCTCACACAGGAAGAGCTCGCCCACGAGGCCGGCGTCTCGAAGCGAACCGTGATCCGCCTCGAGAGCGGCGAGTCGACTCAACTCACCAACCTCATCCGCGTGGTCCGCGCGCTCGGGCTCCTCGGCAACCTCGATGCGTTCGTCCCCCCGCCGCTCCCGAGCCCGCTGGCACAACTCCGCATGCGCGCGAAAGAGCGTCGGCGCGCGTCAGGTGGCGCGAAGAAGCGCAGCCCGTCGAGCAAGCCAGCAACCGCCGACTGGACATGGGGCGACGAGTCGACGAAGTCGCGGGGTGAACCCCGAGGTAAGCCCCGAGGTAACCCCCGAGGTGAAGCATGAGCACCGTCGCAGAGGTGCTCCTCTGGGGAAGCACGATCGGCGCAGTGTCGGTCGACGGCCCCGGCGCCGTCGCGGCCTTCGAGTACACCGCTGCATTCAGGCAAAGCGGTATCGAAGTCGCGCCGCTCATGATGCCGCTCGCCCCGCAGATCTACTCGTTCCCGCAGCTTGCGAAGGAATCGTTTCACGGTCTGCCTGGCATGCTCGCCGACGCATTGCCCGACAAGTTCGGCAACGCCGTGATCGATGCATGGCTCGCCTCGCAAGGGCGGCTCCCGCAGGAGATCGACTCCGTCGAGCGCCTGTGCTACACGGGCTCGCGCGGAATCGGCGCACTGGAGTTCAAGCCAACGAAGGGGCCGCAGGCCCGCGTGTCGACGCCCGTCAAGGTCGATTCGCTGGTCGCGCTCGCCTCCGAGGTGCTCGCGAGCCGATCGGGCCTGCGCGCGTCGTTCGCAGACCCGCAGCGCGAACACGCGTTGCGCGAGATTCTGCGCGTCGGCGCATCTGCGGGTGGCGCGCGGGCCAAGGCCGTCATCGCGTGGAACCCGACGACCAACGAAGTCCGCTCGGGCCAGGTCAAGGCGCCGAGCGGTTTCGAGTACTGGCTGATGAAGTTCGACGGTGTCTCGAACAACACCGACCGCGACCTCGCCGACCCGAACGGCTTCGGCGCGATCGAATTCGCCTACTCGCTCATGGCCAAGGCGGCGGGCATCGAGATGTCCGAATGCAGGCTCTTCGAGGAAGGCGGGCGACGACACTTCATGACGAAGCGCTTCGATCGACTCGAGAACGGCGACAAGCTGCACATGCAGTCGCTCGCCGCGCTCGCGCACCTCGACTTCAACGACCCCGCCGCCCATTCCTACGAACAGGCGCTCACCGTCATCCGCAGGCTCGGGCTCTCGATGGACGCGGTCGAGGAGCAGTTCCGACGGATGGTGTTCAACGTCGTCGCCCGCAACCAGGACGATCATGTCAAGAACATCGCGTTCCTCATGGATAGACGCGGCCAGTGGTCGCTCGCGCCCGCGTTCGATGTGATGTACGCCTACAACCCGTCGGGCGCGTGGACCGCGCACCACCAGATGAGCCTCGCCGGCAAGCGCGACGGCTTCACGCTCGACGACCTCAAGGCGGTCGCAGCGACCGCATCGATGAAGCGCGGCCGCGCGGAGAAGATCGCACGCGAAGTCACGAGCGCCGTCGCCCGCTGGCGCGAGTTCGCGGCCACCGCAGGCGTTGCCGAGCGGCAGAGCGACATGATCGCGACGGTGCATCGGGGGGATCTGGTGTAGGGGCGGAGGCGGCGCCGTCCCGACACCGCGCAAGCAGTGGCGAGTACACCTTCAAGACGCCGGAGGCGCTGGAAGCGTCGACAGCGCTTTCGGCGGGGAAGAATGAGGACGGGGGATCGATCGTCGATAGCGGCCCGCGCAAGTCGCAGCGCATGCGGGGAGATGGCGCACCCGTTGTGAGTTTGAAAGGGATTTACCTTGCGTTTTCCAGATAGGGCGGCGATACTCAGAATATGTCAACACTTCCGGATGGATCCGTAATCGCGCGCTACCTAACTGAGAGGCTCCCGAGATACTGGGACGGGAAGGCCTGCATCGAAGAGTTGCGTCATGCGGACTACCAGTGGAAGCAGATGGAGTGGATTGGATGGTGGTTTGAGTACCGCGCGATGCAGCTGCTCGCGCCGCTCGGTGCCCAGGTCGGACCTACCTTCGGCAGTGTCACTTTCGATTGCAGCCTGAACGGGGTCTGGGACTTCAAGACGCATCCGAGAAAGCCCAAGGAATCAGGACATGCATATCTGAACGACGAGGAAGCAGTCGACTCGTGCATCGCGTCGCATCAGCATCTGGGCTGGATCATCGCTGTCGGAACTGCCGTCTACGACGAGACCGGCGACTTCAAGCGCTGGCACGACGAACTCAAGGGCGCCGAGTCAAAGTACGTTGCTGCGGGACGAAAGACCGGTCGCAAGTCCCGAAAGCGGAAGGGCCGGACGCTGCAAGACCTTGTGATTCAGATGCGCCCCAGCGGAATCCGCGTCAAGCCCGCGACCTACTTGCCGGCGCTTGTGGCGATCACCCAGACTTCGATCGTCGGACCCAAGGTCGGTAAGGTGCGCGCCTATCGCACGCTCACGCCGCGCGAAGCGGCGAAGCTGCAGGGCGTTCCCGAGGACGTCTTCGCGAAGGCGGGAGTCTCAGATAAGGCTGCGTACAAGCAACTGGGTAACGCCGTGAATGTCGGTGTAGTGAGACTCGTGACACAGACGCTCATGGCAGGCGAGTCGCCAGCGTGGGACGGCGGTCGCGCGACGCCTTCGCTCTTCGCGAAGTAGCACCCTCCCCGCCTACAGTCCGCCCCGCTTGACCAAGCCCTCCCCCGCTTCCCCCGACCTCCCCGAGCGTGAGCTCATCGCCGTTGCCGTCGCGCATCTGCGTGAGCGGCGCATGCACGCGTGGGGCATGCACGGGCTCGCGCACTTGTGGCGCGTGCGGCACAACGGGCTGCTCGTCGCTGGGTCGATGGGCGCGAGCCGGCGCGTGGTCACGCTCTTTGCGATCTTCCACGACTCGCATCGCAACGACGACGGAGCGGACCGCCACCACGGGCCGCGCGCGGCGGCGTGGCTTGCGGGCGTGCGCGATGGCCGCGACGGCTGCGCGTGCGCGACCACGCTTGCGACGCTGCGCGCGCTGACCGACGCCGAGTTCGACTCGCTCTACACCGCGTGCGACCTCCACACCGGCACGCGCCACCACGACGACCCGACGGTCGCCGCGTGCTTCGTCGCCGACCGCCTCGACCTCTCGCGCGTCGGCTTCCGCCCCGACCCCCAACGCATGCCCGCGCCCGCGGCGCTCGTCGACGACGCGTTCATCGAGGCCGCGATGGAGCGCGAGCGCACGCGCCTCGCGTGGCCGGGCGGCGCCGACATCGAGCCGGTGTGGGGCGTGCGGCCGATCTGAGGCGCCCCCCTGCGGCGAATCGGCCGCCTATTCACCGCAGATCCTGCGGCGAATAGACGCGCCTGCGGCGATTGCGACCCCTATTCACCGCAAACTTGCGGTGAATGGCTGTTGTCGGGGCGAGCTCGGTCGGCATGCAACGCCCTGTCCCGCTGGCTTGGCCCCAGCGACCCTCGCGTACATTCCCCGCATGGCCGACCCGAACCAGTCCAACGTCGAATCCCTCCTGAAGGAAGACCGCATCTTCGCCCCCGCCGCCGCACACGCAGCGGCACTTGGCGGCGCGTGGTGCGCCTCGATGGACGAGTACCGCGCGCGGCACGCGCGGTCGATCGCGGACCCCGAGGGCTTCTGGGGCGAGGTCGCGGGCGACTTCGAGTGGTTCACGCCGTGGACGCGCGTCCTCGAGTGGAACTGCCCCGACGCGAAGTGGTTCGTCGGCGCGAAGACCAACATCTGCCACAACGCGCTTGACCGGCATGTGCTCGACGGGCACGGCCATGAGATCGGCATCATCTGGGAGGGCGAGCCGAAGCTTGCGAACGGGACACCCGAGGTGAAGCACCTCTCCTACGGCGAGATCCTCGAGGAAGTCTCGCGCTGCGCGAACGCGCTGAAGTCGCTCGGCGTGAAGAAGGGCGATGTCGTGACGCTCTACATGGGCATGGTGCCTGAACTTGCGATCGCGATGCTCGCATGCGCCCGGATCGGCGCGGCGCACAGCGTGATCTTCGGCGGTTTCCCCGCGCCTTCGATCGTCGACCGCGTGCTCGACGCCTCGTCGCGCGTGATCGTCACCTGCGACGGCGCGTGGCGGCGCGGGCAGGTCGTGCCGCTCAAGAAGAATGTCGACGAGGCGATTGCGCTCCTCGCCGCGCAGAACCACACGGTCGAGCACTGCGTCGTGCTGCATCGCACGAAGAACGAGATCTCGTGGACGAAGGGCCGCGACCACGCGTGGCACGAGCTCGTCGGCGCGCAGAGCGCCGAATGCGAGTGCGAGCACATGGATTCGGAAGACCCGCTCTTCCTGCTCTACACCTCGGGTTCGACGGGAAAGCCGAAGGGCATCCGCCACACGACCGGCGGCTACATGGTGTACACGGCGTACACCGCGCAGCAGACCTTCAACTTGCGCGCGGGCGCGGGACACGTCTACTGGTGCACCGCCGACATCGGCTGGGTGACGGGCCACTCGTACATCGTCTACGGCATCATGCCGAACCGCGTGCCGACCGTGATGTACGAAGGCGCGCCGAACTGGCCCGCGGACGACCGCTTCTGGGAGATGGTCGCGCGCCACCGCGTGACGCACTTCTACACCGCGCCGACCGCGATCCGCGCGTTCATGAAGTGGGGCGACGAACACCCCGCGAAGCACGCCCTCTCGAGCCTGAAGGTGCTCGGCACCGTCGGCGAACCGATCAATCCCGAGGCGTGGATCTGGTACCACGAGAACATCGGCCGCGAGAAGTGCCCGATCGTCGACACCTTCTGGCAGACCGAGACCGGCGGCCATGTGATCACGCCGCTCGCGTGCGCGACGCCGACGGTGCCTGGGTCGTGCACGCTGCCCTTCTTCGGGATCGACGCGGCCGTCGTCGACGAGAACGGCCATGAATTGCCCGCGAATACGGGCGGTTTGCTCGTGATCCGCAAGCCGTGGCCGAGCATGCTGCGCGGCATTCACGGCGATCGCCAGCGCTTCATCGACACCTACTGGTCGCGCGTGAAGGGCATGTACCTCGCGGGCGACGGCGCACGGCGCGACGACCGCGGCTACTTCTGGATCATGGGCCGCATCGACGATGTCATCAATGTCTCGGGCCACCGCCTCGGCACGATGGAGGTCGAGAGCGCGCTCGTGTCGCACGACGCGGTGGTCGAGGCCGCGGTCGTCGGCATGCCGCACGACATCAAGGGAACGGGCATCGCGGCCTTCGTGTCGCTCGGGCCGGGGCACGCGCCGAGCGAGGCGCTCAAGGCCTTGCTGCGTGAGCATGTCTCGGGCGTCCTTGGTCCGATCGCGAAGCCCGACATGATCCGCTTCACGCAGGCGCTGCCGAAGACGCGCTCTGGGAAGATCATGCGGCGGCTCCTGCGCGATGTCGCGGCGGGCCGCGATTCGAAGCAGGACACGACGACGCTTGAAGACTTCAATGTGCTCGCCGCGCTGCGGGGGAACGACGAGTGAAGCCGCGCGGGAAGAGGGCCGCGAAGAAGGCGATCTCGAAGTCAGTCTCGAGTTCGGCGCCGAAGCCAGTGTCGAGCGCGGAGCGTCACCGCGTGCTGCGCAAGCAGCACGAGTCGGAGGCCGCGCAGGACTACTGCGAGGTGATCGCTGAGCTCCTCGATGCGGGCATTGAGGCGCGCGTCGGCCGCATCGCGGAGCGCTTCGGGCTTTCCCATGTGACCGTGAGCCGCGTGGTGCGGCGCCTCGCGAGCGAGGGCTACATCGTGGCCCACGCGCGGGCGCCGCTCGGGCTGACCGCGCGCGGGCGCGCACTGGCCACGGAGGCGCGCGCGCGCCATGAGATCGTGGTGGCGTTCCTGCGCGCGATCGGAGTCGACGAGCGCACGGCGCAGGCCGACGCCGAGGGCATCGAGCACCATGTGTCACCCGCGACCCTCCGCGCGATGGCGCGCGTGGCGCGCAGCGGGTGAGGATCACGCGGGGGGTCTCCACCACAGCAGGTCCTCGAGCGCCACGGGCGGTGGCGACAGCGTTGGAGAGCCTGGGCGCGGGCGCCAGAGGAAATCTGGCGCAGAGCTCCATTCCCAGTCCTCGGCCCGCCGACAGAGGCCCGCGCGCACGGGGTTGAAGTGGATGTACCCGATCTTGGACCAGTACTCCTGCCAGGACCAGATCGTGCGATCGTGGCCACTTCCGTGCAGCCAGAACGCCCCCACTGCCGCATCGGCCTCAGGACAGGCATGTGGATGCTTGCGGATGTTGAAGGCCGTGTGCTGCTTGAAGCGACGCAGCCATGCGGACACGGAGAGCGTGCGCGCCGTCACAAGCAGGTGTACATGGTTCGACATGAGCACCCATGCGTGGAGTTCCATGAAGGATCGGTTGACATCCGTGGACAACTGGTCGCGGATGATCCGACGGGTGGCGTCTCGGACCAGCCAGTGTGCGCGTCCACGGCAAGAAAGGGTGAGAAAGGCCGTTCTCGGCGGCGCATGGCGGACTTGGGTTGTCATTTGATCGACTCCTCCGCAGGTGAACTTAGCGGTGGATCGGCTCACCTCTCTGAGGCGTGACGGATTCGCACCGTTCGTGGCGACTGCGGAATGCGGGGCGTCGGAGTCGACGGCTGGCGTCATCCGTTCCGCATGCTGAAGCATGCGGGCACCCCGGCTTTGGGAGTCGAATGGTTCGGATCGTTGGAGTCGACGGCTGACACCATCCGTTCCTTGGACTTCGTCCAAGGGCACCCGTGTGGGTCGTGTCGGATGGTTCAGACCGTCGGAGTCGACGGCTGACACCATCCGTTCCTTGGACTTCGTCCAAGGGCACCCGTGTGGGTCGTGTCGGATGGTTCAGACCGTCGGAGTCGATCACCAACGGG